>Ga0224555_1001541_pt1 | contig 31248 bp, 26 predicted proteins | sample 714S23034metaG_FD_180687 | JGI IMG/M metagenome (GOLD analysis project Ga0224555, IMG submission 180687) | Peat soil microbial communities from Stordalen Mire, Sweden - 717 S2 30-34 | ecosystem: Environmental > Terrestrial > Soil > Wetlands > Peat | place: Sweden: Norrbotten County, Stordalen...
AATTCGGCCGCCTTTCTGGACCTCCCTCCTTTAGACATCGTCTTTGGGCGCACTGCTGCGATGCAAGCAATTCGCCAGAAGTTGGAGCGCGTTGCGGTGACCGACGTGCCGGTTCTTTTGCAGGGAGAGACTGGGACAGGGAAGGAAATATGCGCTCGCCTGCTTCACGCGTTTTCCAGGCGCTCCAAGGATTCACTGGTCAAAGTGAGCTGCCCATCGATTCCACAAACGCTCTTAGAGACGGAGTTATTCGGTTATGAAAAAGGCGCCTTCACGGGAGCACACTCCACTAAGCGGGGGAGGGTCGAGCAAGCTCATTTAGGGACATTGTTTCTTGATGAGGTTGGTAGCCTGGATCTAATGGTGCAATCCAAGCTGCTCCAAGTGTTGCAGGACGGCACCTTCGTCCGTGTGGGCGGGCACACAACGCTGACGATTGAGACTCGGCTTGTGTCTGTTGCGAACCGCGACCTACATAGCCAAGTAGAGGACGGCTCATTTCGTCTTGATTTTCTATACCGTATCAATGCGGTCACTATCAACCTACCCCCACTGCGTGCGCGCAGGGAAGATATTGCACAACTGGTGGACTATTTTATTGCGCAATACGCTAGGACCTTTAGCCTCTCTCCGAAGCCTCTCTCCCGCAATGCCATCGAGTTGATGCAGCGTTATGAGTGGCCAGGAAATATACGACAACTGGAAAATGTTATCCGTAGCTATGTACTGATCGGCAATGAAGATCTTCTGGCGGAGGAACTCCTGCCACAACAGCATAATAGCAACAGTATTATGGCCGATATCGATTTGAGTGAGCCCATTTCCTTACGCCACATTACGAAGAAGGCAACGCTTGATCTGGAACGGCACATTATTTTGAAGGCGCTTCAGGCAAACAGCTGGAATCGTCAGAAGACAGCAAAATGGCTTCATATAAGCTATCGCTCCCTGCTATACAAGCTGAGCGAAGAAAGTACGCCTGTTCTTCTAATGCCATCGTCGCAAAAACAAGGTCCGGAAACAGCAATCAAGAATTATATGTTGCGGCGCAAGTTGGGCGTCCCAACGCATATCTAATTGCAGAGATATTGAAGGCCATGTAGATCAACAGATCTGAAATCGGTCCATAGAGTATCGAGAAAGGACCAGATGAAACTCAATTATCGAATACAGCTTTTCATCATCCTGATCGTTGCCAGTGTAGGTATCGGTACGGTGGGCGTCCATGCATCGACGGACTGCCAACAGCTTTTTCGTATCTACAAGCAACAGCTTGCTAAACGCCTTCACCATAAGGTGAGCCCAGAGACATTGGCACGTTGGGCTGCCTGGAATAAGGCCCATCCCCACTATCGGCCACACCCCACGACGAAGGAATCCATGGCCAAAATTGACTTTGTCTGTGATGTTCCGATGTACGACTCTGCCATGGCGCAGGATCTTCCTCCGGTGGAGCTACCTCCCCTTCTCACCTCGATGACGGATATATTCACCGCTCCGAGTCAGCCAAATATCATCGCGAACAACGTGATGCCACCGGATACCTCTCTGCAATCATCGCCAGGGAATCCAGAGTATCTCCCGGTATATTATCCAGGGCCTCCTACGATATACGGGGGGGGATATTATTACCCACCTACGTCACCCCTATCCCAGACTCCAGAGCCAGCGAGCCTGATATTGATGACGACTGCGTCCGGCCTTTTATCAGGATTGATCTTCTGGAAGAGATCCCAGATCCCTGGTCGAGAGCGTCAAGCCTCTCTCTTTCATGGTAGAACCTAGTTCTCGAGAATAAGGTCATCGCGTATATTGCGATATAAAGGGCTGCCTTTCGGCAGCCCCATGGGTTTCGGGTCACATTTTCAGCAAGTCAGAGACCTAGCATCGAATAATCTTGTCTGAAACAATCCCCTTAGTAGCATTGCGCGAATCCACCACAAGCTGCGACGTCCTGACAATTTCCTCATAGTCATAGTCAGAGTGATCCGTTACGATCAAAACACAGTCGTACTGCTCCAGATGTGCGAGGGGTGTACAGGTCATATTCAGGTTGTAATGCCGACCTCTGCCTACCGTTGGGAAATAGGGATCATTGTAGAGAACCTCGGCTCCCTCCTGGCGCAACAATTCGATGAGGGTCAGCGATGGCGATTCACGCAAATCATCGATGTCCTTCTTATAGGCAATTCCTAACATCAGGATCTTTGATCCGTTCAATGCCTTCTTGTGCTGGTTCAATGCTTTCCCGACTGCCTGAGTGACAAACCTCGGCATTCCCTCATTAACTTCTCCAGCAAGTTCAATAAACCGCGTATTGAAGTCGTATTCTTTGGCCTTCCAGCTCAAATAAAATGGGTCGATTGGGATGCAATGTCCACCGAGGCCTGGGCCGGGATAGAACGGATGGAAGCCGAACGGCTTCGTCGCAGCGGCATCGATGACTTCCCAGATATCAATCCCCATGCGCAGTGAAAGTACCTTGAGTTCATTCACTAAGGCAATGTTCACACAGCGGTAGATATTCTCCAGCAGCTTTGACATCTCGGCAACACGCGTCGAGGAGACTCGAACAGCGCGTGTAAAAATACCCTCGTAAAGGGTCGCCGCGAGTTCCGTTGCGATTGCTTCATGACCGCCAACCACCTTCGGGATGTCGTGGCGTGCCACGGTAGTGTTGCCTGGGTCTTCCCGTTCCGGAGAAAAGGCTACATAAAATACGCCTTGATCAAGGGTCGGGCCTTTGCTCTGAACCTTCAATCCATGTGCATTCCCCGCTTCAAGGATGGGAATCAGCACGTCTTCTGTCGTTCCTGGATACGTGCTACTTTCGAGCACCACCAATTGGCCCTCTTGAATCCAGGGTGCAGCCGCTTTAGCCGTGTTTTCGACAAAGCTTAGGTCGGGCTCACGATGTTCTGTCAGCGGTGTGGGAACGCACATGATAATCGCGTCCTGTTCAGAGAGATGCGAAAAATCGGTGGTGGCGTGAAACCCTTGATCACGTGCACTTTGGATCTCTGTGTGCGAAATTCTGAAGATGTACGATCGACCCGCTTCGAGGTCCGCCACCTTCTTCTCGTCTATATCGAAACCCGTCACTTTGAAACCGGCATCGGAGAGAAGCAGAGAAAGAGGCAATCCTACATATCCAAGGCCCATCACCCCAATCCTGGCGGTGTGGGCTCGCAAGCGCTCGAGGCGTTCCCGAGCGATATCAGGCATGGCAAGGTTGGCTTTTGTCATCATAATAAGGATTATTGCATCTGATTGGCAGCCATGATTTCAGTATTCAAGACCAACACTGTTGCTAAGGAAGGTTCAGAAGAAACGCATCTTTTATGCCGGGGTGCCTTTGTGATGGAGTTCAGAGATGAGCGAAACGCCGGCAGTTTGCGTACAGCGGTCACGTGGGAGTAGGGCAGCGACCGAGCACTTGGTGGGAGAGTTTATAGAGGGCGGCATGGGCCGCGGGAGTTCTGCCGCATACGCGGGGTATCGCTGAAAACGCTGAAGCGTTAGCTGAAAAATTCCAGGGGAAGGGCAGGCCCCGGGCATGGTGGCCTGATTGCGGTGGAGTTGGCTGCGGTGAGTCCGGCACCACAGCGCAGGTGGGAGAGGTATCTGTCCGTCGTAGTCCCCTCCGGGCGCAGGATCGAAGTTGGTTCTGGCTTTGATGCGGAGACGCTGGCAAAACGTGTCACAGGGCTGGAGAGGTTGTAGGCGATGCCTGGTCTGGGCGCGGCGAAGCGCGTCTACCTGGTGCCTGGCGCCACGGACATGCGCAAGGGATTCAATGGCTTGTTTGGCGTGGTGCGCGATCAACTGTTATGCGATCCCCTGAGCGGCCATGTGTTCTTGTTTTCGAATTCACAACGCAACCGACTGAAGCTTTTGTTCTGGGATAACCGCGGTTTGTGGGTGTGGGTGTGCTCGAAACTTCAGTCCAGTGTCAGATCTTTGTGAAGAGGATATTCGGGGACAAAAAGTATGCAAAACTTTGCGCAATAACCGGATGCTGTCACATGTAACTAATTGATTATAAAAGGATAAGGTTTGGTTACTGGCATGCACTAAGTCAATGCCGTAAGGGATTTTAGTAATCGGTTGGGCGCGGTATGTAGCATACCGCAAACCCCGAAGAGAAGGGCCTTTCGCAGCCTGGTAATCCAATCAGATCGACCCGCTCCACGGCGGTAAATATAGGGAGGGAATATGAAGACTCTTACAAAGATATTTGCTTTAGGTCTGGCACTTGCCTTTTCAACCTCGGCGTACGCCAACACCATCGGGGTCGGTGCACTCTCTTTTGGTCCAGAGGGTTATGGAAGCGGGGTTGAATACACCTCTAATTCGCTTACTTTTACCGGAAACCAAGCTGTTACTGGCACATCCACGGGTAGCCTTAGCAGCTTCACCGGGCCTGTAACCGTAGACAGTATTGCCTCGTTCACGGGGCTCACCCTAGGTACACTGTTTTTTAGCACTACTAATCTAGGCGATACGCTGAATTTTTACTTGAACTCCATGACCTCGACCGATGTATCAGGCATCCTGGATGTCTTCGGGACGGGCTATTTCACGGAGACCGGATTCTCCGGGGAGACGCCAGCTACCGTCGACTTCAGCACTTCGGGGGGGAATGGTGGAGTTACAAGTACCGCGTATGAGGCAAGCGCGAGTATCGCTCCCGAGCCAAGCACCCTCCTACTGCTCGGAACCGGGTTGTTCGGCGCAGCTGGATTGGCACGCAGAAAGTTTATTACGAAGTTCGTCTCGTAGTTACCTTTCTCTTATTTCATTCAGGGAGCCTTTTTGAGGCTTCCTGATTTTTTTTGCAGGCAGGGCCAGATTGATGCCCATGGGCAATGTTGTTTTCCATGGCGGTGCTTTGCACCCTGAATGACTACTAATACGGCCCTTCGGAGATGGCTCTTACAGTAGTGGCGAAGCGTGCATCAGTCTGGATAAGTGTGCAGAATACGGGGCTGCTCCGCCAGGAAGATTCGCAGGTCACGCAGATTGTTCCCCGTAGGCCCTATCGTGATGGTCGCACCAGCGCTTTCTAAAAATGTAAATGAGCGAAACTCCCAGAGTGCCCTCTGAGCCTCGGCGTGAAGCCATTCCGGTGTGTTATATGGAGTCGGCACGCCGAAGTTTCCTCTGCGCAGCGTTTGTCCATTCACCACTGCCCCTGCCGCAACGCTATTGCCATCGATACCATCGGAGCCAGCCGATAGCACTGCGATCGGTTCATCAGAAGATTCGAGTAAAGTGGCCGTGTAGAGAGCAAAGTGCTGGTTGCGCCCCCCGATGCCGGAGGCCATCAGGTCGCGGCCTGAGCTAAGTGGGGGGTCTGGAGGAGACACGGCGAGCTCCCCGACGGAGATCAGGCAGAGGCGTGGCAGTTTGCGCCGCAGAGTGCGAAGGCGGGCAAGCAAATATTCCGACGCGGCACGATAGTCCCAGTCGTCGCAAGAGTTGTCGATGACGACGTGGAATCCAAGCTGCTCAGCCCGCTGGCGAGCGGCCTCTGCAAGATCACTCGCATCGAGGAGCGTCAGGGTCCGCGCGGTCAGGGTGTCCGGCTTTGGCGTTTCGGGCAGATTGGGGGACGCAAAGAACCGCCGCACGGAGGCAGGAAACCGCTCGATGAGGTTGTAACGGGTCAGGATTTCGCGGCAATCATAAATCGTGGACGTGTCAGGCACCGTGGGGCCCGACGCTATAGTGTCGAGATGCCCCGAGGGGACGTCGGAGACTAAAACAGAAAGGCACTCGGCTCCCTTGGCGACAAGGGCAAGACGTCCGCCTTTAACGGCAGAGAAATGCTTGCGAACACAGTTCATCTCGGCTATGGATGCGCCGCTATGAACAAGCGCACGGTGGAATGCGATCGTGTCTGTTAGCGAAATAGCCGGATCGAGGGGCAATTCCATCATCGCCGAGGCCCCGCCGCTGATAAGAAATAAGCAGAGTGTCTCCTTGGCGCCGGAGACGCTTTCTGGCAATGCCTGCAGCATCGCCAACACGGCGCATGCACCGGCGAACGAGGCCTCATCGGGAACGGGATGGCCACCGGCAAAAAACTCAAATTCGGGCGGCAATTCCTTGGGAGGCGCAGGCGCGATCAACACACCCGCCAGATCGCAATGCGCGGGGAGCGGCAGGAGCGGCAACAGGGCTTCGAGCATGGTCCGTGAAGCTTTGCCGATCGCAACGATTCGTACATGCTTTACGTGAGCCAGATCGACGACGTTTTCTCCGAAGAGAAGCTTCTTCGTGCCGTCCACTGCCGTTACAACTTTGATCTTTTGCGCGAAGGCACGCTCGATGCTGCAATCCGCCAACGCCTGTCCGAAGATCGTGCGCGCGAATTGATTCAAAACCACGCTATCCAAAATGATCTCCTCCGTAGATCCCACGCCGAGCCGTTCGAATACGCGATTGCGCAGCACTGCTGCTTCGGCTCACGCTCAATAGCTGCCTTTCTCTCAAGTAACTCACTTGCTACTCTCGCTCGGTTAGCCGAGAAAAAATCGTGTGTTCCATCGTATGAGAACCGACTTCGTCCACAGATTGCAGCGTCGCCCTACAACGCGCCAAATCGCTATCGGAATACATTGCAGGTCACTTGTTTTCACTCTGGAGTAAATGCCCGAAAGAGTTTCCAACAAGTTCTTAGGTTAGCCCGGGGTGTTCAACGCTTTATTAGCATCTTTCTCTGTCTGGGTGTTCGGTGCTAAGGCCGCGGCCTTTTTCAGGTGGAGAATCGCATCGGCCTTATCTCCCAACTTGATATAAGTCATCCCCAAGTGGTACTGAATCGAAGCATTATCAGGAGACGTCTTGAGGGCTCCCTCCAGCAGATCACGAGCAAACTCGTAGGTTCCCTTGTAATAATATGCCCAGGCTAGTGTGTCAGCCGTATCTGGAGAATCTGGCATGCCACGATGCGCGGTCTGGGCCAGCGAAAGCGCCACATCAATATTTTGGCCACTCTTCATCATCAGCATTGCGAGATTGTTCGCAGCAACCGGCTGATCAGGCTGGACCTGTAGGGCCTTCTTGTAATATTCCATGGCTGATTGAGAATCACCTTGAGCTTCTTCCAGAGACCCTAAAATCGAATCTGCACGCGCATCGTTAGGGTGGCTGTTCGTCCACTCCTTCCATTTTGCAATAGCTGACTCAACGTTCCCCTGCATCATCCGGGCACGGGTGTAGTCGATTACAGCGGCGCCATCTGAAGGGTTTAACTGCATTGCCTTTTGGGCTGTTACCACGGCCCCGTTAGCATCTTTTGTACTCAGCTGCAGTTCGGCGAGCAGGTCATACATGTCCCCATTTTGAGGAACCTTCGCTATTTGTTGCTGTACCCTAGCGAGCGCCTCTGCTTGCTGCTTCTCATGCAGATCATAAGCTACAAGAATACGCAAGGCGCGCGTAGCATTAGGGTTCGAAATAAGGGCTTGCTCCAGCAAAGCCTTTCCCTCCGGAATACGCTTCTGGCTTAGACGCAGTACACCAAGTTCCTCGGCTGCCGACGAATTGTTTGGGTCATTTTTAACCGCCGTTTGGAAATCGACATCGGCCTTTTCGACTTCTTGCCGATGAAGTTCAGCTAAACCTCTCCAGAAATAGGCATCAGATGATCTTGGATAGTGAACGAGGGTTGTTTCAGCTACTTGCGCCAACAGAGTGAAATCTCCACGCTGGTTCGCAATCCCCGCCAATCCCTTCTCTGCATCAAGATTCGATGGATTAATACGTACTACATCATGATAATTTTCTTCCGCAGCGCCTATATCCCCTTTGGCCTGGGCGGCCTGCCCTAACCATAGCTTGACAGCTACATTATCCGGAGCGTTTTTTGCAGCTTTTTGAAGAACTGTATAGGCATCGTTGGCTTTCCCGGCATGCAGCATAAGCATGCCATTCAATATCGCAACCTGCGGGTCGCTGCCATTTGTCTTGGTCAGTCCATCCGCGATGGTGGTCGCCTTGGCGAAATCTTTCTGAACTATCAGGATGTGTGCATAGGTCAGTTTGAGCGGGACGCTCTTTGGATGTTTATTGACCAAATCGGCATAAACAGATGCGGCCCTATCGATCTGACCAGTGCGAGCATAGTAGCTCCACAGGAGATCAGCGCCTTCGTTCGTATCTGCAAGCTGCTCCGTTCCTTGACGAAGCGTGTCTTCCGCCGCTGCCTTGTTGCCAGTCCGGTAGTAAATACCGACCAAAGCTAAGCGTGCCCGAATATTTTTCGGATCGATCGCAACAGCTGTCATCGCTTGCTCTTGAGCGCCCTGTAGATCACCCCTCTTTTCAAGCATTGAAGACAACACAAGGTGAGCCATCACGTTCTTAGGATCGAGCGAAATCGCCTTCCGTAACTGATCTTCTGTTGATTGTGCTTCCGCTGGATCTGAACTCTGGATTAGAGCCAAGGCAGTATGGAAGTTGGCGCGAGTTGGCTCAAGGCTCAAGGCGTGCTGTATTTGAGCAAGTGCTTCCCCGCGATCTCCCTGAGCGAGCGCGATGCTAGAAAGCAAAGCGAATGCATCGGGATTATTAGGTTGAATAGCGAGGACGGCCTTTGCTTGATCCGTGCTTCGGGGGAATTGATGGCCTGCCAAGAGCAAAACTCCAAGATCAAGGTTAGCCTGTACATTGTTCGGAGCCAATGCAACCGTCCGTTGAAGCTCCACATAGCCCCCCTGAATGGAACCTATTTTCATGTAAGCTTTTGCGAGTTCATAATGTGCTGCGGCGTAATTGTGATCTATCTTCAGTGCGTTCGAGAACTGTATGATCGCTTCCTGCTGCTTGCCTTCAGCCGCATAATTCTTTCCGCTCTCAAGGTACTTCAGTTTTTTTACATTAGGATCTCGCGTGCAACCTTGAAGCAGGCCAGCGCCAAGCAATACTAGAAGTGCCACAATCTGGACCATTCCACGTCTATGTAGCATTTTCATCGTACTTCCTTCCATTCCCGAAATGAACTGTCTGTTTTCGCGATGACAGCGAGCTGCCTGTTGAGGATCTAAAAAGCATTGGTGCATCTGTTCCACCACAATCCATGACGAAGCTAGATTCTCACGTGCCGTGATCTAGTTAGGAATAAAGCGTGGCAAAAGAGGTACCATAAAATTAGCAAAGTTTACGACTCGATTCTGAGCATCCTCCATGGATTCATTCGGTTGAAGGGGGGTAACTACACGAATAAGGGCACCGTCAGTACGATTCCAGCGGATGGCATCGGCCATCATGTATGCCTTGGCAAGGTAGTCATTCGCTATGCTTCGGCCGTGCGCCAGATACCAGTAGAGAACGACCTGTTTCGTAGTGCCGTTTGTAATAAGGTATTCCCCTACTTCGTAATCCTTCCGATGCGCACGTTGAAGGTAGATCGTCTGAGACGAGGCGAAGGTCCAGCCCGCACCCGGAAGACAATTCTGCGGAGAATGGATGGCCTGTCCGGTTCGCTGCGTAGGGAAATAGCCTATAAAAAGATTGACAGGCGAACTTATAGGGTTGCGAAATGTGGTGGAGGCTGTTGTGCTGGAGACTGTATAGATACGGTTGAGAAAGCGTCCATCTCCGAGAACAAGAAGAGTCTCCTTATCGATGGGGATATCTTGTCCAGTCCACATGCCAATATTATGTGGCAGAAGACTCAATGCGTCGCTGGCTGGTACACGATCCACAGATCCTCGGAGATGAAGCATCGTCAATGTAGCTACCAACAAAAAGAGAACAACCCAAAAGCGACATGACTTCATATGATCTTCCTGCTTATTCGCACGTTAATTCGCATTGCGATATGAAGGAGATACAGGCAGCAAAGCGATACGATAAACATGAGCCACCCAGAGAATTCATGGAAAAACCCGACGGCCTTATCGGGATTCCAATACTGGACGCACAGACCAGTCCCAACAATCCTGGCGGAATTCGCTATCACGGCTATAGGAATACTGGCGAGCGCAAGCACGACCCGCCGCCACGTAGTTCGCTCTAGAAAATATCCATAGAATACTGCTGCCGTAAACAGACTCATCAACGAGCGAATACCGCTACACGCTTCCGCAACCTCAAGTCGCATCGAGGGTAACTGGATTATGTTTCCATCACGCAGTACAGGCACTCCGAACAGTGGCAAGAGCGCACTCGCCATTCTCGAAGCCAGTAACTGCAAAGGAAATGTGAGTTGATTGAATAGAACGGCCGGCAATGGGATGGCCAGCAAGAGCACAAGCAATGCGAACTGAACTTCTCGCAATATTGCTCTTCCAAACAGCGTCCATACAATCCCTTCCAGCAGCATAACGAGAGAGAGGCGCGCAAGAAAAAGTTCTGCCCCGTAAATTCCCATGAAGAGAATCAGGATTGCTGCTAGAACAAGAAAAATACCAGCCCAACTCTGTCTAGTCTGCGTGTTTCGAAGGATTTTCCTCTTATCCCATATGAGAAATGCCGCGAATGGGGGCACAAGAAAGCCATGGGAGAAGTCGGGGTTCGTATACCAGTCCATTACCAACTTGGCAACGACCTGATAGTAGATAGCGGCGATCAGGCAGGATAAAAGGATATACGGCAACCACAAAAGCCATGGCGCGGTGGTCCCCTGCGTGTGAGCGGGCCGCTTGGAATCGATAGGCCGAGCGGGATAAGGTGCAGATTGTGCGCGCGTCATTCTGAAAGATGTCCTTCGCTATAGGGCTTGAGCAATTCCAGTGCCACAATGAAAGGCCGTATGAGCTTATCTGTCAACCTCCAACGACCTCAAGAGGAAGTCTACTAGCCGCTGTGAAAATAGTCTTCCACTTTTCATATCTTCATGCATCACTACCATGCCGCTGCCGAAAATTTCGGGTAAAGAAATCAGTTCCGATGCGCCCAGGTGTTTCCGAGTAATCGCAACCATCACAAAACAGGATACTTACGAAGGTGTGCCTTCTGTGTGGAGAGAGCGCTGGCAACTTTGTGCGTTTGGCCGCCACGGCTAATGCTACGACCTAAGGAATTCTCGTCAGGAGCCTTCCAGAGAGCATAATCGAGTATCTCGGCCTCTTCAGATGCTCTCGCCTAGGGTGGATTGTCGGCATCCGTCGGCGCGGCCCGGGGCTTACGAAGCTCAACATAAGGGCCCGAAGGCGACGCCGGCGCCGAGCAGCACAAGCTCCCTCGCCGCGGGGCCGAACATCTTCAACGACCTTAGGAGGAAGTCTCCTAGCCAATGTGGAAATAATTTTCCATTTTTCACAACTTCATGCATCACTCCCATGCCGAACTTTTAGGATAAAGGTATCTGCCCCCGCTGCTCCCATTTCCCTGATGGATGGCAAGTTATACAAACCATGATAGTTACGGATGGAGTATTATTTGTGCGTGGAGAGTGCTTGCAACTTTGTGCGTTTGGCCCGAGCAATGCTAAAGGTGGTAATGACCTAAGGAGTTCTTATGAGTCTAGCGTTCCAGAAAGCAGAATGGAGTATCTCGGCATCTTCACTTGCTCTCGCCTGGGGTGCATTGCTATTGTCGGCATCCGTTGGCGTGGCCCAGACGCTTGCTAAGCCTGTATTAATCCCGAACGCGACGTCGGCACCGAGCAGTACCCAAGCCGCCCTCGCCGCGGGGACGGACACCTCCCGTTACATCATTGGGGCAGATGATGCGCTCCAGATAACGGTCTGGAAAGAGCCTAGTCTCTCTGGGACCTTCCCCGTTCGTCCCGATGGGATGATTTCTCTTGCGCTGGTAGGCGACATCCCTGCGGCGGGACTCACACCTATGCAGCTCGGGGATACTATTGCTCTTCAGTTGAAGAAGTATATTCAGGACCCCATCGTCTCTGTCGTCGTTACGGCTGTTAATAGCCAGAAGATTTATCTCGTAGGAGAGATCCAACATGTTGGTCCGATATTGCTGTCTCCGGGCATGACGCCTCTCCAGGCGATTGCCGCGGCTGGCGGTCTAACTCCTTTCACGAACGGAAAGCATATCTATATTCTACGTGGACCGCAAGGAAAGCAGCAGAAGATAGCGTTCAACTATAAGCTGGCACTAAAGGGCGATAACGATCAGAATGTTCCCCTGCTTCCCGGGGATACCATTGTGGTCCCATGAGGATACCAATGAAGACCAACGTTGTGGCACCTCTCATTTTTTTGGCGCTCGGAGCGCTTGCCCACGCTCAGGTGCAAGGGGCGAATTCCTCCACTCCTCCGAGCTTTGGGTTCACTCTTCCTTCGGTGGGGGGAACTTTGACATATGCACTGAGCGGATCGGAATCCGTTTCGACGGGATATGGGAACGGCGGCGTAGATTCTACAACCGCACTCAGTGGAGATCTTGCATATCTCTCCACAAGCCGAAGTAAACCCTTCAGTCTGGTATATTCCGGTGGCTATCTATACACATTCATTCCTGGATACCCATCGTCCTCTACCTACCAGAATCTTGCATTCTCACAGGTCGTCAAAACTAAGGTATGGACTTTTGTCGTTGACGATGCCGTTAGTTATCTTCCTCAATCTCCCACCACAGGACTGTCCGGTATTCCGGGTCTTGGAGATATTGGGGTCGAACCCGTGCAGCTAGGAGACGAACCTGCACAGAGTATCCTAACGAACTACGCCAGCCGCGTAGGGAACGGTCTTAACGGGGGAGTGACACGCCAAATAACTAGAAGCACCTTCATCAATGGGTCTGCTTCTTGGCAGGTTCTTCGCTTTTTAGGAAATCAGGGTATCAATTCTACGGAAGAATCCGGCACGGTTGGCCCAAGTTACCGGATAGATGCCCGAAGTTCGCTCGGAGCCGATGCCACCTATGATTACACCACCGATCAGTATCAGGGCGGTAATTTTGACTTTACCTCTGAAGGCCTTACTTTCTACTATAAGCGCCAGTGGTCTCATGCCATCAGCATGAGTATTGCTCTTGGCCCGCAAAGAACGTATGGTTCCGACGCAACCGCATTATTGATCCCATCCCAGATAAATCTTACAGCTAACGTTGGGCTAACCTACACCCGTAAAATGACAAGCGTGGGCCTGTACTATAGCCGCGCAACAAACAGCGGCTCTGGCGTAGTATACGGAGCATTAACAGATGATGTTACTATTAACGTTCAGCAACAATTTATGCGCAACTGGCAGGTCGCCCTTACTGGCTCCTATATCCGGAGCTCATCACTGGCGCAAATCGCCGCCATTAACACGGTGACTCAGGGGATCTACGGTGGCGTTCAGGCATCTCGGAAGATAAACCGTTCCTTGTCTGGCTACTTTAGCTATACGGCTATAACCCAATCCGTCAATGACACCGCAGCCACACAGAACGTCTTCAGTGGCTTCAACCAGGTAATTGCGGTTGGACTTACCTATTCACCCGGAGCGATACATTCCGATCACTTCTAAGGACTTTATATGCTTGGTCATCGCCCACTGATTCTTGAAGATTATGTCGCTATTCTGAAGCGCCGTGGCTGGATGATCGCTATTCCTGCCGTGCTTGTACCCATTATCGCGGTCGCGATTAGCTATCGCCTGACTCCCATATATACGTCACAGACCCTTGTGCTGATTGAGCCGCAGACGGTACCCGACACATACGTCAAACCCGTCATCGCGCAAGATCTTGATAGTCAGCTCGCTTCAATGAAGGAGCAAATATTAAGCCGTTCGAGGCTCGAGCCAATTATCGGACGCTTCAATCTAGGCGGCGCCAATATGAATATGGATGATAGGGTCGCTAAAACACAAAAGGATATTGCCATCACACCTATTCATTCTGAGGTTCAGGGATCAGGCGGCCTGCCAGGATTCTTCATTTCGTTCACGGCGGCAGATCCCCACACCGCTCAGCTCGTTTGTCGCGAGATTACGTCCTTATTTGTGAGCGAAAACCTCCAGTCCCGCCAGCAGTCTGCTGAAGGGACAACCCAGTTTCTTAAAGGACAGCTCGACGAAGCGAAGAATAATCTAGATTCGCAAGAAGCAAAGCTGGCTGCCTTCCAACGCGAATATATGGGCACGCTTCCTGAGGAGCAGCAACCCAATATGGGCATGCTGGCCAGCCTAAATACTCAGTTGGACGCTGCTACCCAGGCCTTGGCACGCATGGAGCAAGATAAATCGCTTGAGGAAGCGCTGCTAGCACAAGAATCGCGCGAATCGCGCGAAGCCCTAGCGCCAGGTCAAAAAGCAACGCCGCAGACGCAGGAACTCGAACTGCAGAGGCTCCAAAGCCAGGAAGCGGACCTAACCACTCGCTATACCGCTGATTATCCTGACGTGATCGCAATCAAACGTGAAATAAGAGACCTGCGAAAGGAAATGTCGCAGGTGTCGGCACCTCCCACTACGATGCCTGTCAGTTCTGCGACTGCGACCGCCGGTCGGTCCGATTCGCCTGGGCTTCAGCTTTTGCGTGCGCAGATCGCGGCTCTAGAGCAGGGCATCCAACAGAAGAAGCATGACCAAGGAGCGATCCAGGCCCAAATTCGTTTGTATCAAGATCGTATTCAATCCACGCCGCTTGTCGCGGCAAAGATGAAGGAACTGACCCGCGATTATCAAACAGCTCAGGAATTTTACGACAGCCTGCTAAATAAGATGAATCAATCACAAATGGCAACAGATCTCGAACGCCGTCAGGAGGGAGAGAAGTTCCGAGTGATGGATGATGCTAATCTTCCGGACGCCCCGACCTTTCCGCAGCGACCGGTGTTCGCGGGTGGTGGCTTTGTCATTGGCTTTGGTCTTGGCGTCCTCCTTGTAGCATTGTTGGAATATAGGGACAAATCATTACGCACAGAGCGGGATATTTGGGCATTCACACAATTGCCCACGCTGGGTACAATCGGCTTGATCAGCGAAGTGGAGGGCGCAGAAGGCACCGATCAGTCACTTTCCAGTTCCGTTAAAAAGGACATTAACTCAACAAGCAAATCGCTTGCGAACGCTGGTGGCTAACCCATGTATAGGAACTTCTTCAAGCTTCAGAGTAGCCCATTCGGCGCCAGCCCCGACCCTCGTTTTCTTTACATGATGCCTCATACGCGGGAGGCTCTTGCTGGCTTGGAATATGGCATCTCGGCACGCAAGGGGTTCACTGTGCTTACAGGAGAGGTTGGTACTGGAAAGACCACGCTTCTACGATGCGCCCTCGGGTCACTTGGTCAACGGCGTGTGTTTACCTCTTTTGTTTTTAATCCTCTCCTTGAGCCTCTGGACTTTCTTGAGTTTGTACTTTCCGATTTCGGACTCACGCCAACGTCGCGAACAAAATCGGGCATGCTTCTGCAGCTCAATCGCTGGCTGATTGAGCGCTTCCGCATGCAAGAGACGTGCGTCGTCGTTATAGATGAAGCTCAGAATTTATCCTGGGAACTCCTCGAAGAGATTCGCCTTTTGACGAATCTCGAATCATCATCGGAAAAGCTTCTGCAAATTGTTCTTTCTGGTCAGCCTGAGCTTGAAGAAAAGCTTCGGCATCCAAGTGTACGGCAGCTGCGGCAGCGAATTTTTCTCTGGTGCCGTACACGGCCTCTTACAGCTGAACAGACCAACGAATATATTATTGAACGGTTGCGTATCGCAGGTACATCTACTCCTATTTTCACTTCCGAAGCCACGCACCTCATCCATATGTACAGTCAAGGCATTCCTCGAGTTATAAATCTCATCTGTGAACATTCGCTTATTCTCGCCTATGTGGAGCAGATCAGCCAGATATCGGGTCCACTTGTAGATCGCGTTGCGACCGATCTGGAACTGGACGACCAATCCTTTTTGATCGCTCCTTCTCAGCGGGATCGGGGAGACACGCAGAATCCACACAGTTCTATAACTACCGGTGCAGCAAAGCCTATGTATACCTTTGATAGGGAGACGGGGAGAGGCGGCCAATGAGCCACATCTACGAAGCACTACAACGAGCAGAAGCTGAGCGGACGTCAGCAGCACATGAAGATGATGTCCGCGTCGATCCAGAATCTCTGAGCATGGCTCACCCAGCCACGGCAGTGCTATTGGAGTCAGCAGTTGAGGAATCTCACAATTCTTCTATCTCCAGGGTAAGTCCCACCTTTCTGAGCGATATACCTAGAAGGCCTTGGAAACCGTCTTTTGAACGGCTTCCATCCCTTCAGAAAGGTGGAGATGCTGTGGAGCAGTTTCGAAGCCTGCGCTCCCGTATCCACGAGTTCCGCGACCTGAAGAAGCTGAAATCACTGCTTGTCAGCAGCGGCCTACCCAAAGAGGGCAAGAGCTTTATTGCGGCCAACCTTGCAGTCAATCTTGCGCGCCATAAAAGCAGCAAGGTTCTTCTTATTGATGGAGATATGCGTAGCCCCAGCCTGCACCGGACCCTTGGTTGTGAGTCCTCTCCTGGACTTTCCGATTATCTAGCAGGAAAAGCTAGCATCCTCGAAGTCATGCAATCTTCAGAAGCACCCACCGATCAGGACCCCATGATTTCGGCGGTCTTCAATAACCTCGCGTTCATCCCCGGGGGAGAGGGAGGGGATAGAGCAGCGGATCTTTCGGGAAACAAGCGATTTGACGAGTTACTTACAACAGTCGCGCCATATTTCGACTGGATTGTGGTTGACTCCTCCCCAGTTCTTTCTGTTTCTGATGCTGTAAACCTGGCGAGAGCGTGTGACGCTGTACTTTTGGTAGCGCGCGCGGGAGTCACAACATTTCCAGTAGCTCAGCGTGCACAACATGAGCTGAAGTCTTCCAATATTATTGGCTTCGTACTTAACGCGGTAGACAAGCCACCCATTTTAGGCAATTACTACGGCTATGGCGGTAATAAAGAGTAACTTCGGGCACAGGCATAAAAATGATCAAATTATGGAATGTCTACTATCCAACACGAACAGTAGTCCTCATTCTATGCGAGGCCATGATTGTCGTCGGCTCTTTTATTCTTGCATCGGCTCTCGTGCTGGGTCCGAATATGTTTATTGTACTCGGCCATAATCGTGCCATTACTAAAATAGCCATTATCACTGTAGGTATAATCCTTTGCGCATACTACTTCGATCTGTATGAGCCACAGCACATATCCGCTCGCTGGGAGATCTATTTCAGGCTTCTGCTTATTCTTGGATGCATTGCCTTTGCGCTCTCTGCTATAGTTTACGTTTATCCTGAGGTAGAGATTGCGCGATATGTTTTCCTTCTGGGACTAATCCTCGTCGTTACATCGCTGATCGTGTGGCGCAGTGTTTTCGAATGGATTAGTGGACACGCAATATTTGAGGAGCGCGTGTACGTCCTCGGTCAAGGAGAGCGTGCCAACTCCATTGTTGAGACGATCCGTGCCCATCGGGAGGCGGGCATGGTCGTCGTCGGTTGGCCCAACCCCCCTGCCGACAAGGCAGACTGCAAGAGAACGTTTGCTGCAACCGTTGAACACATGACCGCCGTGAAGCCTTCCATCGATCGTATTGTTATAGCTCTTGACGAGCGCCGTGGAGAACTTCCTGTCGATGGACTTCTCTCTATGCGCCTCCATGGAATTGCAATTGAAGAGGTCGGCAGTGTACTTGAAAGGCTTACAGGGAAGTTGCAACTTGAAGGGCTTCACCCAAGCGACCTTCTTTTCTGCGAAGGCTTTAGAATGAAGCCATCGCAGCAAGTCGCCCTGCGCACCGCCTCTACTCTTGTGGCTGCGATCGTACTTACCCTATTTCTCCCAATCTTTCCTATTGTGGTCCTGCTTGTACGGTGTTCGTCGTCTGGACCGATTTTGTTTCGTCAGCAACGTGTTGGACTTAACGGCCGGATCTTCACGATCTATAAGTTCCGCACAATGGTTGCGGACGCTGAGGCCGAAGGTGCAAAATGGGCAACGAAGAACGATCCCAGGGTCACCCGTATTGGACAGTTCATGCGTAAAACCCGTCTGGATGAAGTTCCCCAACTCTTGAATGTCTTGCGCGGAGATATGAGTTTCGTCGGGCCCCGGCCAGAGCGTCCAGAATTCGTCTCGTGGCTGTCGGAAGAGATCCCCTTCTACGATGTTCGCACCACGATCCGTCCCGGGCTCACGGGATGGGCGCAGATCCGCTACGGATATGGAGCTACTCTTGCCGAAAGCCGGGAAAAGCTTGCATATGACCTTTACTATGTGAAGCACAAAACCTTGGGGCTTGATTTGCTCATAATGTTTGAAACCATCAAAACGATTATTAGACGCCGAGGCGCGCAGTAAAGACTAAGTGTTTAGTCCCGGCATTTGGTGGGTCGGATTGAGAGTAAATCTGTCTTGAGGCCAGAGTTTGCAGATGGCTTAACCGACTCTCACGCCGCTGTAACTCGGCAGACAATTCGTAACCGCGCCGATCCTTACCGTACTGTGCGTCCTCGGCCGCGTCGGTCGCCTCAGCTTGGCGCAACAGCGCATCGATCTCCTGCTGATAAAATAACCCTTGGCGCCTGACTGGCCTGGGTAGAGGTCACCCGTTTATTTTCCGTGGTTGATGAGTTTTATTTAGTCTCCATCAGGGCCGCATAGATCTCATTGCGCCGCTGACGCACGCCCTCCGGTGAATAGTGTTTCGAAACCGATGCTTTACCAGCCGCAGCCAGCCGTCTCCACAATTCCGGCTCTAGCGCCAGTTGAACGGCCGCCGCCGCAAATGCAGATTTATCATCACGCACCAATTGATCTTTACCATCCTCAACGAGCAAACCTTCACTTCCCACCGATGTGCTCACCACCGGCACGCCCTGCGCCATTGCCGCAATGATTTTTACCCGAAGCCCACTGCCAATACGCAGCGGGGCCAGCATGATACCGCCTCTCAAGATGGAGGGCAGGTCTTCGACAAAGCCAGCAAAGCCCACTCCGGGAGCCAAATACTTAGCCTTAGATGATTCACTCCACTTTCCAATCACGATTAAGCGGGACGACGGCAGCCGCCGCAATATCTCCGGCCAGATCTCAGCCAGCAGCCACTCCAGCGCATCCCGATTGGGACCGTTCACCTCGGGGGCCAAAAAGAGAAATCGGCCATCGAACTGCTCTGGCGAATCAAGTGCCACCCCGCAATCGGCAGGCAACGGGAACGGACTAACAAAAACTTTTTCCTGCGGAAGCCAGGGCAGGAGAATTCTTCGGTCTTGTTCGCTGAAGGTCACCACCCCGTCGAACTGCTGAAGATGAGCTATTTCATGCACGCGCCACAGTGCATCCAAATAGTCCAAATAACCGTCACGGTCATTGACCTCAAAAAATCTTTGCGAATAGACGAAGTGAACCTGGTGATGAATAAACAGCTTTGGGATATGCTTTGGGTACCAGGCTCCAAGCGATAGCATCTCCGCAAACTCCGCCTGGCACAAATCAACTCCCTTTAACAATTCCTCCTGCAATGCATTGATTAGTTTCTCAGGCAACGGACCGAAGGGGTAATATGGTTTATTCTTTTGAACTGGTTCGGCAGCGGACGTCGGATCTGATGGCTGGAACAAACGCCGCCCGCATTGGACGACCCATCTCGCAGCACGAAGCGAAAGCTTGGGCCTCGGCGACTCGCCACAAAATACCGCCCGGACACTCACCAGCGGCAACTGTGCCTGAAGTGCCTCTGCATCCGCCTCGCCGGCCTCATCGTAAACCGGGCATACCAGGGTAAACTGATGGTCATTTTCCAAACACTTGAGCGTAGAAAACACGGCTGAATTACCGCCGGTGTTGATCGGCCACGGCAGGTATGGAGAGGCTATTAATATTCGCATTAGTTTCCCTGATGAATCATTTGTGGTGGGGTTGAGGGATGGCTTTGAGCCTGACAAGCAGCATACCGAGCCAGGCCTTATACCGCCACAGGTTGCCAAAGGGCAACCCCACTATGGAGGAGGTCATCGTGCGCAAACAGCGGGAGTCGCCCTTCTCTTTCATCAAGTACGCGATACTGGCGTTCTCGTCGCTTGTATGCTTTAATGCAGCCCGCCTTGCCTGGCCGGAGAGATAGGGCAGGATCTGCTCCCTGTAAAGGCGGACATTCTTTATGCGCTGCTTCAATTTGTCCGCAGTCAAGCTATTGGGATGGATTCGGTAGAGCACGAGAGGCTCCTCGCATGCGACAAACTGAACTCCGGCATGGGCGAGGCGCAACCAAAGGTCCCAATCCTCGGATACACCCGGATCGGGGGAGAAGCCCCCGATGTCGAGAAGCACAGACCTGCGGATGACCGCTGAGCTGGGAAGAAAGATGAAATCCTTGTGCAGCTTTTGCACGACGCTCTCCGCTGGGCACCCCGGGACTGCCTGGTGGAGGCGCACCGCATCGTTCTCCATTGAGAACGGCACGTGTCCCGTATAACAGATGTCGGCCCGCGGCTGCCTTGCAAGCTCTTCCATCTGACGCTCCAGCTTGTCCTCCTTCCAAAGATCGTCGGCATCCAGGAAGGCGACCCATTCGGTCTCGACCTGACTCACACCGAAGTTCCGCGCCGCGCCCAGTTTCGAGTTGGGGACACTTAGCACGCGGACCCGCGGCGCGAAACGGGCCGCAATAGCAGCGGTGTCGTCGGTCGAGCCGTCATCGACGACCAAAATATCGTCAGCAGGAAGGGTCTGCGCAAGCGCGCCCTCTAGCGTCTCAGCGATGAAGGCAGAGGCATTGTAGGCTGGAATTAGTATGGAGATCGACATAGAATCGGGAGGCTAGTTCCAATCGTTTTAAGGGGAAGTTGAGATCTTGGTCCGCGCCAACCTCCATCTCAGCGTATTCAAGAGGGCGTGCGGAATCCTCTTGAGTGCCGTGGTCACGCCGATGGGCCTCGCCTCCTCCGCCAACCTACCGTCTGCCTCGGCCAACCTTCCGTATGTTGCTAAGAAGAGGGCGGGATGCACTAAGTCTAGGGGGGCAACCGACGCTGGCGACCGAGAAGAAAACCCCGAAAGGGTATCGTTTGCTACGAACAGCAACATATTCTGGCGGTACCACCACTCGATGCGATCGTCGTGCCAAAACAATCCTCTTAAGGAATCGACACAGCTATATCCGTGTTCGCTAAACAACCCGTTCCAGTACTGCGGCCACTGCTCATTGATGTGATAGGTGCCGCCCTGGAATGGAATAGCCGCAGAGAACAAGACTACCTTGCTGTGTCTAGTAAGGGTCTGGACAAAAACTGGGGCACTCTCTTTCGGCAGGTGTTCCCGGACTTCCAATGAGACAACCAGATCGAAGGTTCGTCCCAGATCGATCGGGCGCGTAAGGTCGGCTCGAACGAAGCGCTCGCTGGGTATTACTAGAAGCTCATCGCGGACGTAGTCCCCGTCGACGCCAGTAATATCGGTGACGCCAACGTCCAGCAGAGCTCTTAGCCAGGTTCCAACTCCGCACCCGAAATCCGCAACGCTGCTGGGCTTGAAGAGGGAGAGAATATGGGGAACCACGACGCTGGCTGAGACGTAGGAGCCGTCCTTCTGCTGTGCATAAAACGCCGAGTCGTATGCGTCGTTCATAATGTCGCTACTCCTTCGCTAGATAGCCGCTGGTGGGACAAGCAGTCAAGATCAGACTTCTGCGGGTCGAACAGAAGCTCCGGATAGATAATCCTTCCCCATCCGGTATGCCAGGTGCCGTGAGTACCGCGAGATTCGGTCGCGTGAACGATCTCAAATGGCAGCGTGTCCAGAACGACGTCGTAATCCGTATAGCCGGAGCTCGGGTGGCCTTGACCGATTGCAATATGGCAATAATATCGACCGGGCGCCAGGTGGTGGTTTGGGAGTGTGACCTTGAACTCCGACGTCTCGCCCACGTCCATGCCCGGATGGTCCTCGGAAAACGCCATTCCAACGGGCACTCCATCGCTGGAGAGAATTTGGACGTTTGCATGCAGCCTGTCAATAATTTCGTTGGCCCTTATTCGAATGATGAACGTGAATGGTTCATCGATGCTGAACTCAGGCTTATTTCGGTCAAAGCGCAGGCGCAGGATCCGCGCAGCTTGTGTCCCGGGAATCTCGCGGCGGCCAAACTCGACATCAAAGTCAGTCCGTGAGCCGTCCATATTATTGCTGAGATATAGTTCGGTCGCGTCAGCCGTCGATCCGGAAAAGGATAGCATTCCAGACTGTAGCAAAAGACATTTATTCGTTAGCTGACGAACAGCTGGCACGTTGTGACTAACAAATAGAACCGTGCGCCCTTCATTGGTTGAGACGTCTTTCATTTTGCCGAGGCATTTTTTTTGGAATTCGGCATCGCCGACGGCGAGGACTTCGTCGATGATGAGGATCTCGGGTTCGAGGTGGGCGGCGACGGCGAAGGCGAGGCGGACGTACATGCCGCTGCTATACCGTTTCACCGGAGTATCCAGAAACTTCTCCACGCCGGCGAAGTCGACGATCTCGTCGAACTTGCGCTTGATCTCGGCGCGGCTCATGCCGAGGATGGCGCCGTTGAGGAAGACGTTTTCGCGGCCGGTGAGCTCGGGGTGGAAGCCGGTGCCGACTTCGAGCAGGCTCGCCACGCGACCCCGGATGGTGACGCGGCCCTCGGTTGGGTCGGTGATGCGGCTTAGGATCTTGAGCAGGGTGCTCTTGCCGGCCCCGTTTCGCCCGATGATGCCGAGCACTTCGCCCGGTTGCACCTCAAACGACACATCCTTCAGCGCCCAGAACTCTTCCCTCGTGGCACGGGTCGAAAGATCCTCAGAACTATTCTTTCCTTGTCTGGGCTTCAACCTCCCGATCAAACTTTTAGCTCTGCCCTCGACGACTTCGCGCAGCGTCGTATAGCTCTGACGTTGGGCCTGATGGTCAATCCGATATTTTTTCCCGAGGTTTTCAACCGAGATCATTGGGTTCGACATAAACTAAGCGTTGCGAATGTTGCCCGCGCCCTTCCTCCTGAACCATCTTGCTAAACTTCAGAGATACTTCAATGATCCTGCGGCAAACAAACATGGTCTCAATTGCGTCACATATCTTCAAATACCCCCTAACAGAGAGCTGCTTCTATTATCGATCGTGCGGCCATTGCCCAGCACGCATATCCATGGTTCGAAGGTGGTATTGTTCGCCTCTACACGAGTCAGATGACGTCGGCAAAGATTCTCTCCGTCTTACGAAAATACCGGATGCCGCTGGCACAAAGAAGAGACGTCACGACTATGGATTCCAGCATGCCTGGCCACCATATCGGGCTCTGGCCGTGTAACAGCGCCCAGCGAAAACCGTCGATAGCCCCCACGGCCGGGTTGAGCGAGTAGAGCAGCCTCCATTTGGCAGGAACGACACTGCTGCTAAAGCCCACTGGAGACACATACAACCCCAACTGAACCACGAAGGGGATGACATGGCGAAAGTCGCGGTATTTTACCGTCAGCGCAGACATCCACAGCCCGGTTCCAAAGGCGCAGCCAAGGGCTAATATCATAAACAAAGGGGACAGCAGTAACTCCCAGCCAGGTATGAATCGATACCAGACCATCATTAAGGCCATAAGTGCCAGAGTAATCAAAAAATCAACGAAGCTAGTAATGACAGCGCTGGCGGGAACAATCAGACGCGGGAAGTATATCTTGGAGATGAGGTTGGAGTTGCCAATTAGGCTTTCACTGGCTGCGCTCAGAGAAGTCGAAATAAATTGCCACGGCAACATCCCGGCCATGACCAGCAGTGCATAAGGAATCGCCCCTTCGGAATGAAGCTTGGCAACGCGGCTGAAAATCACCGTGAAAATCACCATGGTCAGAAACGGCCGAACCACCGCCCAGGCAATGCCCATGACGGTCTGCTTATAGCGGACAAGGATGTCACGCCAGGCAAGGAAGTAGAAAAGCTCACGAAAGCGCCAGAGGTCGCGCCAGTAATTCTTTTCCGCTAGTCCGGATTCGAGGATCAGTTCAGTCATTTTTTGAGGAAGAAAATATCTTCATTATACATCTTAAATCTGATGTATCGGAATGTCAAAGGATTTACCCGCCACTTTCAACACTGATTCCCTCGAAGTTCAACAGCTACCCCGCTTCGACCGGAAGTGCCCATCCTGAGGGCGTACCTATTTATGAAACAAGTTCCTAGACATCGTCACCACATTCGCGCCAGCATAAACATTGGCATGTGCGACGATCCTATGTTCCAGAATTATTGAAATGTTAGCTGGAATACCCTGACAGGACCGATGCACCTTATCGGGAATTTTGTTTGTCGTCGCTCGGGAGGTCTAATTGTCTACCATCAGCTTACCACAGTTTGGACAGTAAGATGGATCTACCCGCGCGCTTGGCCGCGTCGAAGCGCAGAAGAGACTCAGCATGACCTATGACCGCGTCAAGGAGATGGCCCTGCACGAAACCCTGACCGCCAATGCCGGGGTCAAGGTCTACATTGCCGACCCTCACGCTCCCTGGCAGCGCGGCATCAACGAGAACACCGACGGACTCATCCGGCAGTAGTCCCGCAGCGTGTCGTTCATGAATGCGCTGTCGTTGTCTGTATCCAGTCCGAGCAGGGGAAAGGGAAGCCTGGGCCGCAGACCCGTAATGGCTTCTACAATGAGGCTCTGTTCGCGAACAGGAAGAGCCAGGCACTCGGTCCATCCCGACGCCACGTCGGTCAATACCAACGAGTGCACAAAGCTGCCCACCAGCCTCGCCCCGCAATGAACAACCATGTCCATTTCCATGTAGCCGGGGCCAACACCTTCCCAATCCGCAAAGGTGCGAACCGGAACCATTTTCCGCACGCGGTTTAGTTGAACGGATTTTTTCTTGCGCCCGCCTGAGGCCCTTTCCCGAACAGGGCGGAGCAGCCGATCGATGGTGGCTGCACTGATCGCCAGCACTTGCTCGTTCACGCCATCTTGCAACCGCAGATGCCCATGTCGCTCCATGGCCTCGACCAATAGCGGTAACAGAGCCTTCAGTCGCTTGCCGCAAATCCGGTCGGAGGCTTCCCGCGAAGCCCTGAGCTTGTCGAAGGAGGAAGGATGACAATACGTTTCATCTCCCTGAGAGGATGTTCCTGTAGGCGCTGACGATCTGATTCATCATCACTTCAGTCGTAAACTTCTCTTTGACCAGGGCCCTTCCAGCCGTACCCATCGCCCTCGCCTGGTGCGGATCGGAGAGCAAGCGGGTGATGGCTGCCGAGAGGGCAACAGGATCCTCCGGTGGCACAAGAAAGCCGCTGACACTGTCTATCACAGCCTCCGCATTGCCTCCAACGTTTGTAGCAACCACTGGAAGGGATGCTGCCATCGCTTCCACGATCGCATTCGAAAATCCCTCGCTGCGAGATGGAAGGACGAAGATGTCAGCTCCTGCCAGATGTTCACGTATATCCGTGACACCCCCAGTGAAGTGAACGTGACCGGAGAGGTTAAGGTTTCGTATGAGAGCTTGCAACTCCGAGTAATACTCTGCTTCCAGCACATCGCCAGCGATGCTGAAACGTGCGTCATCGTAGCGGGCTACGATCAGCGCTGCGGCTGCGATAAAGATGTCATGCCCTTTTACGCGCCGAATGTTTCCAAGGGTGGTGATGTGGGGCCGGCGTGAGATCTCCGGGTTTCCGGCGGAGATCTTCCAATCGGAGAGATCGATGCCGTTGTAGATGGTGAGAACGCGGTCGGGAGGAAGGCCGTCTTGGTTAATACAATGCTGGCGCACCTTCTCTGAAACCGCAAAGACCGCGTCCGGGAGTGAAGCCATTAAGCGATAGCCGATGCGATGCTTCCTGGTTCTCAGAATCCCCATATCCCTCCGGCTCCAGATCAGCCTTGCAGGAGTCATCATCTTCGTGATCCAGCCCGCCCAAAGGTCAGAACTCTCAAAGAAGGTTTGCACGATCCGAATCTGATGCTGCCGGATAAAGTCCCTGAAAGTGAAAGCTGCTCGAAGCGCATGGATGTCATAGGTGCGTTTCAATGGCAGCAAGTAGACAGGGCAAGGTGGCGATTGCAGAGCGGGACTGTCAGGATGCGCGGAAAAGCTCAGGATGGATACGCGATATCCATACTGTGGAAGAAGTGCTGCCAGCCGAAGAACAATACGCTCACCGCCGCCCAGCGATTTTGGTATCTGGTCAAGCACGAGCAGTACATGAGGCAATGCAGGATCATTGGCATCGCTCGGCGCGATATGTTCGGGGGATAGGGTGCTTATCATAAGAGTCCAGCGAACTGTCTATCGGTATCGCAGCGAATGAATCCGGGGGGAGGCGCAGGGTTGCGATTGTATTGATACGCCATGTAAGGTTCGACCGTGCCGGTACTCTGACCTCCCGTCTCCCCGGACGTTGATTCTGCCTTTTCCAATTGTTCCGCGCGAATGGCAGCGCTAACGAGTACCCACAGAGGCGCGGTGATTTCAATGTAGGTCCATCGGTCTCCAAAGAAGTTAGCGACGAGGCACGCGCAAATGGCAACTACGAGGCCGAGTCCCAGACCTCGATAGAGAGGATCAGATGCTTGTTTGAACAGGCGGTAGGACACAGCCAGCATCTGTTGAAGGAGCAGGAGCGCCATCATGAACCCGATGATGCCCGTTTCTACCAGCACTTTGACATACCAATTATGTGTGTCCTTCAGGTTGTCGGCGTGCTCGCCCAGTTGAAAGGTTGCGAAGCCGTTTCCGACAATCGGACTTCGGAGAATGGATCGTTCCGCGTTCTCCCAAAGATCGACCCGCTCCTGGGCAGAGGCTTCCAGTTGTCCATTCGAGTTCTCTGTCATGTTGACGCGTTCGCGGACGGCGGTGGGGACGACGCTTTGCCAGATCAGCAGGAATACACCGAGGACCAGAAGCAGCTTTCGATCTTTCAGGAGTCCGAGGACAAAGACGCTAAACAGGAGTGCCAGATAGCCTGCTCTGGAGAAGGTGTACATTGCCGTGAAGATGGTGACAGCAGCAAGCGCATAACCTGCTAATTTCACCTTCCGTCTCGTCGCAAACTGCACTAGTCCCCAAAAGAACATCGCAAATTGGACTAAGAACGCCGCTGTCTGGTTTGACCCATAGGCTAAAGGACCGCCTCCACGCTTATCCTCGTCGAAGTTGGTCCACGTTCTGGACATGCTTTCCAGCAAGCTGGATCTGTCGATAAACACGAGCGTGATCGCAGTGAGCAGCACGACCGTTCTTACCGCCTTCCGATCTTCGATGACGAGGCCCGCCGCCACAAAGATCAGCGGAATGAGCATGTAGTCTTTCCACGTGACAAAGTTGACGTCGGATAACCAGAGGGGGAAAGGGGCATTGGAAAGCACCGTGCCAAGCCACATGGAGAGATAGAGGTAGATGCCGAAGACGAGCCAGATTGCGTAGAGCTTCGATTTGGGGAGACGTCTACCGTGAATGATAGCGCCTACGATGACGGCGAAGACCAGGATCGTCAGCATGTTTGTTCCCAGCGGGTAGGTGAGGAAATGGTCCCGCATCGTCCGGTAGGGAAGGAAGGGAATCATATAGTAGAGTCCGTAGAGGGGCCTGCCTGCTAGCGAAACCAGGCACATGATCCAGAAGCCCAGATATGCGACGATCGGAATATAGTGCCCAATACCTGTTCCAAACATGAGATCTCCGAAAATCAGTGAGCGGATACACTTGCAGGGACGAACAGCGCTGGAGTACTAGACCCAGATTCTCTTTCGTCCTGCAACGAAACTGTAGAACGCCAGCGTAGCTGCCGCATTGAGCATGACGAATGTGTGAGCGATAGCGATTGGCTTGAACGCCTTCGTAGATGGCTTGATGGCTCCGACTGCAGCCGCAACATAGAAGATGATCTGTACCAGGAACGCTGCGTGGTAGAAGATACCTTTTGCCATTGCGGAGGCTATCAGCATCAGGGCCAGAAACAGCGGCACCGCGAGCCGCAGAAGCTTATGGCAGATGAAGCGGAAGAGCAGAGGATTCTCCGGAGAGAGCAGCCATGGCTCCAGGCGCAGCAACTGATAGTTCCCTGTCAAGGTTCGAACCTTGCGTGAGAACTCCTTTCCCTTTTGGCTGAACAGCCGGTCACGCGCTATCGCTGAGGGTTGAAAGACAACCCGCTTGCCGGCCTTGACCACGCGCATTGGCACAAAGACATCATCAAGAATCGTTCCAGCCGGAATCTCCGCATAGAGTTCGCGCCGGATTGCGTAAATGGCTCCAGTCACGCCCACCACCGAACCGGAAGCCGACTCGAGCTTGCGCACGGCCTTTTCAATCTTCCAGTAGATGCCCAGACCATCAGGAGAAGTATCGTTGCAGGCGGATTCAAGCAACAACTCCCCGCTTACGGCTCCCACGCCTGGGTCCGCGAGGCAGGAGACCAGTTCGGTGATCGCGTCGGGCTCGAGGGACTGTCTGGCATCCTGAAAGACGAGAATGTCGCCTGTGGCGCGCCTCACTGCTTCATTCAGGGCGGAGGCCTTTCCGTTTGATCGATCGAGAATGACCGGGAGGACCGTGGATGAGTGCTGGCGCAGAATCTCTGCGGTACGATCGTCAGAACCATCGGAGGCAATAACGATCTGGAGGAGTTCCCTGGGGTAATTCGTAAGGCTGAGATTCTCGATCTTGGCTGGCAGGTTCGCCTCTTCATTTCGAGCAGCGATGATAATAGACACACTCGGCAGAATCGGGCTGCGGTGGATCGGACGTTGTCGTAACCGGGCCTGAAGCCACAAATACATGGGATAGCCGAAGTACGCGTATCCCACCAGCGTCAGGCAGAGCCAGAAGAGGAACTTCATGATCCACTCCTGCAAAGAGGTATCGCACTCAATGTGTACGGAAGCCCGCATACAAGGTCGATTCGGGCATTGCTTCGGCGATCACATCAGGGTGTCATTACTATAGTATCTTGGAACCTGCGAACCGAATAATCAATGGCCAGCACGACAGCAGTTCTAAATGGCATAGGGAGCCCAGATAGCTATTTTCCGGAGGATCGCACTGTGATGTGTTGAGTCATGGAGATATTTGAGTCACTTTTGGACGGGTTGCAGACGGTCTGCGCGGGATTTCCAGATTCCCGGCGGTCTTCGGATGTGGACTACACCATGGCCGATATTGGGCTTTCGGCGTTTTCGCTGTTCTTCATGCAGAGCGAGTCGTTCCTTGCTCATCAGCGGCATCTGGAGCGCGGGCAGGGCACATCCAATTGCCATACGCTGTTCGGAATGAAGAAGATACCCACGGACAATTACATCCGTCTGATGCTCGACAAGGTCTCCCCGGAGGCCTTGCAGCCCTGCTTCGACCAGGTCATCGAGCAACTGCGCGAGCGCGGCGGCCTCAAGGCATTTCAATGGCTGGGCGGACGGACCCTGGTCGCGCTCGATGGCACCGAGTATTTCTGTTCCCAGAAGTTGAGCTGTCCGCAGTGCCTGACGCGCAAACGGTCGAACGGCAAGACCGAGCATTATCACGCCATGCTGGCAGCGATGATCGTGGCTCCCGGCCACAACATGGTTCTGCCTCTGATGCCGGAGTTCATCGTGCCACAGGACGGAGCCGGGAAGCAGGACTGCGAACGCAACGGTGCCAAACGCTGGCTAACCGCGCATGGCGAGCGCGTTGCCAACCTGCGCCCGGTCTATCTGGGCGACGCCCTGTTCTCCTGCCAGCCGATGGCCGAGGCGGTGCTGGCAACGGAAGCGGACTTTCTTTTCGTATGCAAGAGGGACAGCCACAAGACGCTGTATGAGTATGTGGAGGGAGCGCCGTTGAACGAACGCGCCGTGACCGAACGCAGGCCCGGCAAGCGCAGCCTGACCTATCGCTACCGCTGGATCGAGGGGGTTCCGCTGCGCGATGGCAAGGATGCAATGAACGTCAACTGGCTGGGGGTCAGCATCCTCGATGCCAAGGGAAAGACCACCTACGATGGCGCTTTCGTGACCAGTCTGCCGCTCACGCGGGACAACGTGGTGGAGACCGTAGCCTGCGCGCGGGCCCGTTGGAAGATCGAGAATGAAAGCTTCAACGTGCTGAAGAATAATGGCTATAACCTGGCCCACAACTTCGGACATGGAAAGAAATATCTGGCCCGGATGTTTGCGGCCATGAACCTGTTGGCCTTCGCCTTCCATGCCGCTTGCGACTGCGTGGAGACGCTCTGGCAACAAGCCCGCGAGGCCATCGGGACGCGCTCACGATTCTTTCAGGATCTTCGCTCCATCTCCGCCTACGTCGTCTTCCCCTCATGGACCAGCCTTATGATTACGCTCGTCTTAGGCAAGGCTCCGCCCATTTAGAACTGCTGCCAGCACGAAACGCTTTGCACTAAATGTGACGATGAACTGGATTGCCATGGCTGCGGGCATGGTGGTGCCGTTCTTCCTTACGCCGATTGTTATACGGAGTCTGGGAACTGTCGCGTATGGGGTTTGGATTCTCGCGGTTTCGACGGTGGCTTATCTAGGCCTGTTGGACATGGGGATGCGCAGCGCGGTCATCCGTTATGTATCAAAGGCTGATGCACAGGGAAACACGACGGAAGCGCAGAAGGTGATCGGCGCCGCGCTCTGGTTTCGCATTCTGATCGCCTCTGGAGCGGTGTTCCTCAGCCTGATTCTTGCACTTGTATTTCCGCACCTGTTCAAGGTGCCGAATGGGCTGGAACGCCCAGCCCAGATTACTGTGCTGATGTGCGCCTTCGCGGTTGCCGTTACCCTGGCTTCGGGTGTGTTCGGGGCCGTGCTCAGTGCGATCCATCGCTTCGACATTCTGAGTGGCGTGGCGGTGGCTCAGACGACGGTGAAAGCTGCTGGTGTCATCCTCATTCTTCATAGTGGCCGTGGCCTGATCGCGCTTGCTTACTGGGAGTTTACCGTTACCTTGCTGGCCGGACTTGCTACATGGGGAACTGCGGCAAAGATCTTCCCCGCGTGCCGGGTCAGGCTGGGATGGCCCGATATCAAGACGCTGAAGATGATCTGGTCGTATAGCGTTACGACCTTCATTATCGTGATTGCGGTGCAGGTGGTCTGAGGTGGTCCCGGTAGTTTGGACAGTTTTTCGTAGTTCTTAAGTGGAAGACCTGTTCATCTCAGTGTTCGTCGTGGCGGTGGTAATGTGGAAATCGTCCTTTTGATTTCCCGTCATTTCCACGGCCTGCTTCATGCAGGTTTATGTCGCCAGAGCTTCTGGCGGACGGTCGAAGTATACCTGATCGGGCGTGAGCGCTTTCAGGCTGGAGTGTGGACGGGTGGTGTTGAAGAAGTCGATGTAGCGGCCGATCTTTGTTCTGGCCTCCTGGACC
>Ga0224555_1001542_pt1 | contig 31238 bp, 24 predicted proteins | sample 714S23034metaG_FD_180687 | JGI IMG/M metagenome (GOLD analysis project Ga0224555, IMG submission 180687) | Peat soil microbial communities from Stordalen Mire, Sweden - 717 S2 30-34 | ecosystem: Environmental > Terrestrial > Soil > Wetlands > Peat | place: Sweden: Norrbotten County, Stordalen...
AACCCGCCTGCAATCCTTGCAAAAGCTGCCTTGGACTATCCGCATGTTCTTTCTTACTCCGGACACCCAATATGCATTCCTCTAACTCCACATGGGGTATGTCTACTTACTTATGAACGGATTAATAGGAGCCCTTTCGATACTGGCAAGAATGGCCGGATCCGCGCCCACATCGACGAGCGTGTTCACGTCCTCCAACTGGCTCGCGTCGCCGAGCACAAGGTAAGCCAGGGAGGTATACATCCGGCCGCTGTTGTCGAGGGTGACGATCCTCATGCGGCAGCCTCCACTTTGCGGAACAGTTGTCCGTCGGGTATCACCCGCTCAAACAGCGACCCGAGTTCCGGCGGCATCTCCTGCGTCTGCTCGGTCACGAAGAGCCCGCCGGGCGCCAGCGCCCGATGGAACATCTTCAGCACTTCGACCCTTTCAGGCGGACGAAAGTGGAGCAGCACGTTCTTGCACACGACCAGCGAGTAGTCGTGACCGATTTCCTTGAAAGAGAGCAGGTCGTGGCATTGAAAGACCACCCGCTCGCGGACCTTGCCGACCACGCGAAAGTGTCCCGCTTTGCCATTGGCTTCGAAATACTTTTCAAAGATGCCCTCGGGCAGCCGCGACAACTCGTCCTTTGGGTAGAGGCCCGGTGCAATGATCTGGGCGAACTGGCCGGTGTTCTCGACATCGGTGGCATCGATGCGAAGATTGTTGAAGGCGAAGTGTCCCATCCGCTCGGCAAACAGAATGGACACTGTATAGGGCTCTTGCCCCATGGCCGCGCCGGCGTCCCAGATGCGGGGGTGGTTTCGGCCCGCAATGCCGGGAAGGCAATGTTCTACGGCCTTCTCCAGCACTTGTTGGTCACGAAAAAAGAACGTGAAGGCCACTCCGATTCCCTCTCTCTAATCCTTGCGTACTACCGCTTGTTCAGATGCCGCACCCCGCGGCTGCTCGTGCTTCAGTTGCACACGGCGGTTCTTCCGATGGCAATGTCCACCGTCCGCTCCGTATCGAGAACGAGCAGCAGCCGGTCCTTCAGCTTGTAAACGCCGTGAATGATCTCCCGCGCCGCGGGGTCGAGATTCTCCGGCGGCCGCTCGTAGGTGGCGGCATCCACGTCCAGCACGTCGCCAATCTCGTCTACCAGCAAACTCACGGCGCCGTCGTCGGTCCGGATCACCATGTTGGTCGGCACTTGGCCTCCGGTGCGAGGCGGCAATCGCAGCCGCCGCCGCAAATCGATGGCGGTGACGATCTGCCCGCGCAGGTTGATCAACCCCTCGATGACATCCGGGGCTTGAGGCACGTGAGTCATCTGCTGGAAGCGCAACACTTCCTGCACGCGGAGAACATCCACGCCGAAAAACAGGTCCGCCACAAAAAACGTGGAGAGCTGCCCGCTGTTCTGGGCCACTTCGGACTTCACGATCGCGGTATTGGTGGCCATGCGTTACTTCTCCTCTCCGGCGCACATCGGCGCGGTTTCATGGGAAGCCTCGGCCGAAGCCAGCCGCACCACAGACTCGAGAATGGCGTTGCCGTCGAACTTCGATTGGCAATCCTCAAATCCAGCCGTCCGGGCCTCGGATGACTGGAGCTGGCCGGCCGAATCGGCCAAACCGAGGAGCGGAATCCGTTCCCATTCCGGTCTGGCGCGCATGGCGGCCAGCAATGCAGAACTGCCCCTGGGCGGAAGGTCCATTGCCGCCACGACGACGTCGGCAGGCTGTTGCTCCATTTCGCGAATCGCCTCGTCGAGATTCGCGGCCTCCTGGACCCGATAGCCGGCCATGTCAAGGCCGCCGCGAACGAGACCTCGCGAGAACGCCGAGCCTTCCGCGACGAGGACGGTCTTGCCGTTCCCGGACCCGCCCGCGCCCTGAAACCAACTTTCATTGGCCGCGTGAATGACCTCATTGAGATCCAGAAGATCGGTGACTCGCTTGCCGACCACCGCCGAGCCAAGCAGACCTTTGCGGGTCGACTTCTGGCGCACCATGACGGTTTCTTCGACGACATCGAGAATCTGGTCGACCACCATTCCCACGCTGCGGTCGCCGTCGTTGAAAACAATCACCTGCACGGGATCGGCCGTCTGCTCCTGACCGGGCGCGCCGGATTCCAATACGTCCCGGAGAGGCACCAGGGGGAGAATACGGTTGCGGTACTGCACCACCTGGCATCCGCCGGCGAACTCGATGGAACTGCGGGGAAACTCCTCGAGCCTGGCGACGAGAGAGAGCGGTACAGCAAGGCGCTCGAAGGAGCCGGCGCGGAACAGGAGCAGCCGCTGTTGCTCGATGCCCCCATGCGCCTTCTTCTCTGCCGCGGCGCGCGCCTGCTCCCGGCTTTCGGCCAGCACTCCGGAGCGCTGGCCGATGCCGAGCACGTCGAGGATAAGGGCGACGCGGCCATCGCCCATGATGGTGGCGCCGGCATACTCGGTGAGCCCTTTCAACTGCTTTCCTAGCGGCTTGACCACGATCTCCTGCGTGTCGTTGATGCCGTCGACAACCAGCCCAAACTGCCGATCCTCACCCTGCAGAACGACGATGCTGACGGCTTCGGCCTGCTCGGCCGATTTCAGTTTCAGCACCTGGTTCAGGTAAGCGATGGGCAGCAGGCTGCCGCGCCGGCGATAGACCGGCGTTCCATGCACCTGCTCGATGTGCTTTTCAGACGAATCTCCCTCGAGGCGGATTAACTCGAGCAGGCTGACCTGAGGAATGACAAACCGCTCGCCTCCGCTGGTGATGACCAGGCCCGGAATAATAGCCAGCGTGAGTGGAATCTTCAGCTTGACTGTGGAACCTTCGCCGGGCCGATTCGAAATATCGACGACTCCGCCGATTTTTTCGATGTTGGACTTCACGACGTCCATTCCGACGCCGCATCCGGAGACGTTGGTCACTGTTTGCGCCGTTGATAAGCCGGGCTGGAAGATCAGGTTCAGCACCTCGCGATCGCTCAGCTTCTCTACCTGCTCGGGCCGCAACAGCCCCTTCTCGATGGCCTTCTGTTTTACCCGTGCGACGTCAATCCCGGCGCCGTCATCGCCGATTTCGATGTTGACCTGCCCGCCTTCGTGATAGGCGCGAAGGGTCAGTCTTCCGTGAGGCGATTTGCCGGCGCTGGTCCGGACATCGGGCGGCTCGATGCCGTGATCGCACGAGTTGCGAACCAAATGCACCAGCGGGTCCTTGATGGCTTCAATGATGGTCCGGTCCAGCTCCGTGTCGGCGCCGTCCAGCTCCAGCCGGATCTGCTTGCCCAGCGCCACGGCCATGTCGCGCACGACACGCGGCAGCTTGTTCCACACCATGCCGATGGGTTGCATGCGCGTCTTCATGACCCCTTCCTGCAACTCGGTGGTGATCAGATTCAGGCGCTGCGAAGTGGCATTGAGAGCAGCATCTTCCCGCTCCGTGTTGAATTGCAGGATCTGGTTGCGGGTAAGCACGAGTTCCCCGACCAGGTCCATCAGTTTGTCGAGAAGGCCCACGCCCACCCGGATATTCGCATCGGCCACGGCGGAGGATTTCAGGCCGGTCTCTTCGGACTTCGGCGCTTCGGAGATTTCGGGGGAGCCACTCTCGTCGTGATCGTCGGCCGGGGATGCGGAAGCCGAACCGGCGCCGGGCTCACTATCGGCGTCCGGCGGCGATTGGGCCGCGATACGGAGACGCTCGGTAATTTCCTCAAACCGTTCCGGACCTTCTTCTCCGCTCGCTTCAATGGAGGCCAGCACCTTGCGCGTGGCGTCGACCGTGTCGAGGATGAGCGATATCAGCGAGGGTGTCAGTCTCCGTTTGCCGTCGCGCAACTGGCTGAGAAGGCTTTCGGCTTGATGAGTAATCCGCTCCAGAGTCGAAAACGCGAGAAAGCCGCACGTACCCTTGATGGTGTGGATGGTGCGGAAGATGCTGGCCAGCAACTCCGCGTCCTTCGGGCGCTTCTCAAGTTCAACAAGTTCCTGATCAAGGCGCGAGAGGTTTTCATGACTCTCGACGAGGAATTCACGAATCACATCCAGATCTTGCATTCGAGTGTTCTCCACGATGCCCAAAGCGATTGCCTGCGGTTTCTTCGCCGTCCCCTGGCGATGCCAATCGGCGGAGCATGGTACGGGCTCGTTCACGCGTTTGCATTGCTGAGACGAGCGCCCATGTGGTTCCAGCTTCCCTAGGCCTCATCGGATTATGTGCGCGATTCAACGATCGGAGGGACTCCGAATGCGATACGGGATTTAAGATTTGGTTAGTATCGGGAAATTCCCGTAGTGGGATCGTGAAGGAATGAAGATCTCGAGTGAAAACGAATCAGGCGATTCGGTTTTGGCAAACGGAGAAAATGCGGCCGGCCACCGGTTAGGGCAGGGTTGGTTTAGAGGGCAACGCTATTCGTAATCGCAGGCGGAAGGAAGCCGCTTAGGTTGTGCGCGTTTCGGTCTGCATTTATTACCGAATGACCGCGCATCAAATTTGCCGCGCATCAAACGATTTCGTAAGGATGCCGCTGATGCCGGGACAGCAGGCTGGCGGCAATGTCATCGCCCTGGATCGTCTCTGTCTTCGGATCCCAGTTCACATGGTGCTGCGTCTTCATGGCAATCCAATGCAGAAGGCAAGTGGAACAGGCGCGATGACCGATCTCTGCCGGAGCTAAAGGCGCTTTTCTTGAATGAATGCAGTCGAGCCAGTTTCCATGCTGATCGTCGGATGTGTATACGTGATATTCCGCAGGCCCAATCACTGATTCGAGAATTGCGGGGTCGCTGGCGCGGAGGGGAACGATTGGGACCGTCGAAGCTCCGGTGGAAGTCGGTGTGGTCATGCCGTCTCTGCAGACGAAGATCCAGCCCTTGTCTCCGATCCACTTGATGCCGTTTTCAAAATCGCCTGAGATGGTCATCACCACGCCATTGGCATAGCGGCCGTACGTTTTGAACGGGCCGTGGACGTTCCAGAGGCCTTCCTGTGGGAATTCGGCATGGCCCCAGATCTCGACCGGGCCGGTCAACTCGGTGTCCATGCCCCAGTGCGCCGTGTCGACATGATGCGCGCCCCATCCAGTGATCATGCCCGCACCGAATTGCTCCATGCGCAGCCATCCCGGGCGGTCAAAGCCTTTTTTCGGCATGACGCGATCGACGGTATAAGGCACTTCAGGTGTTGAGCCGAGCCACGCATCGTAGTTGAATCCGGTGGGAATCGGCATAGGCTGCGGATTGCCGCCGGAAGGATCGCCGGGAAGACCGATCTCGACCCGCTGCACAGTGCCAATGCGGCCATTGCGCACCAGCTCGACGGCGCGCGCAAACTGCTTCCACGAGCGCTGCTGCGATCCCACCTGCAGAATACGGTCACTCGCCGTAACGTGATCGACCATGATGCGCCCCTCGCGGATGGTGAGCGACGCGGGTTTCTGAAGATAGACATCCTTGCCGGCTGCCACAGCGGCAACCGCCAACCTCGCATGTTGATGGTCCGGCGTTGAGATCAGGACGGCATCGATTTCCTTGTTTGCCAGGAGTTCTTTGAAATCGGAGTATCCTCTTGTGCCGGTGTAGGGCTTGCCCAGCTTCTTCGTATACGCGTCGTTCACGAATTGCTGGCCGAGCTCGACGCGTTCCGCGCTTAGATCGCAGACGGCCACGATGCGATTGTCGCGGCCGACGACGCCCGTGAACTGCAGTACGCCGGGCATGTCGTGGACACGCGAGATGCGACCGGCGCCGATGGCGCCGATATTGATCCGGTTGGAGGGCGCTGTGGCGCCGAATACCGAGCTGGGGACGATAGCAGGGAATCCGGCGGCAACGGCCCCCGCGAAAGAACTTTGGATGAACTTGCGTCTCGTGGAAATCATGAATTTCACTCCTGGGCAGCGAAAGCGTAACGGACCCAATGTAAACCAAGAGGGCGACGGTCGTCGCGGCAGTCGACGTCCCATTCGCGCAGCGCCCAAAGTGGTAGCATCATAGATGACCGATGCAAACAAAAAAGCTGCAAATCATTCCCCTGGGCGGGCTTGGCGAGTTCGGCATGAACTGCATGGCCGTGCGCTGGGAAGACGACATCATTGTCATCGACGCGGGCCTGATGTTTCCCGAGACGGAACTCTTGGGCGTCGACATTGTTGTGCCCGATATCTCCTACCTGATTGAGAACAAAAAGTGCGTGCGAGCCATCGTTCTGACCCACGGGCACGAGGACCACATCGGCGGGCTGCCCTGGATCCTGAACGAGCTGAAGGTGCCGGTGTATGCCACCGAGTTCACGCTGGCATACGTGGAAGACAAGCTGGAAGAGCACCAACTGCTTGACGATATCGAACTGATCGAAATTGAGCCGAAGCGGAAGTTCACGATCGGCCCGTTCACCATTGAGCCCATCCGGGTGACGCACTCGCTGGTGGATTGCGTGGCGCTGGCGATTGAGACGCCGGTGGGCGTCGTCATTCACACCGGCGACTTCAAGATCGATCTGGCTCCGCTGGACGACAAGGCCTTCGATCTGCACACCTTTGCCGAGTACGGCAAGCGCGGCGTGCTCGCGCTGCTGCAGGATTCGACCAACGTAGAACGGCCGGGCTACACGCCGAGCGAGCGCGCGGTGATTCCCCGGCTGGACGAGATCCTGACGCAGTCGAAGAAGAAGCTGTTCTTCAGTTGCTTCTCGTCGTCGATCTACCGCATCCGGATCGCCATGGAGCTGGCGCGCAAGCACGGGCGCAAGGTGGCCGTGGTGGGCCGCTCGATGGTGGAAAGCACAGAGATCGCGCAGGATCTGGGCTATATCGAAATCCCGCCGGGGCTGATGATCAATCCCGGGCAGATTCGCGACTTCCCTCCGGAACAGCTGATGATTCTGATCAGCGGGACGCAGGGCGAACCGATGAGCGCGCTGAGCCGCGCAGCGGTGGACAATCACAAGCATGCCCGCGTGGAGCCGGGCGACACGGTGGTGCTGAGCTCGAGGATCATTCCCGGCAACGAGAGCGGGATCTTCAGAGTGATCGATCACCTGAGCCGGCGCGAAGCGAACGTGATCTACGACGACGGGCAGCATGGGCTGATCCACGTGAGCGGCCACGGAAGCCAGGAAGAAATGCGGCTGATGATCAACCTAGTGCGGCCCAAGTTCTTCATCCCGATTCACGGCGACTACCGTTTTCTGCGGCAACACGCGCAGCTCGCCATGGAGACAGGCGCGGTGGATCATGCCATTGTGATTGAAGATGGCGACGTGCTGGAACTGGACAAGGACGATGCGCGCAAGAAGGAGAAAGTGACAGCGGGACGCATTCTGATCGACTCCGGATCGACGATCGACGTGGTGGAGGATCTGGTGATTCGCGACCGGCGCATTTTGTCGGAAGACGGCGTGGTGCTGGCGGTGATGGCGATCAACAAAAAGACGGGCAAAGTGGAGCGCGAGCCTGAAGTGCTGATGCGCGGGTTCGGCGGCGCGGACATTACGGACCAGGCGCGCTTGGCCGTGCTGAAGACGCTGGATGGTTTAAGCGCGGAGCAGAAGTCCGACTACGGCATGGTGACCGAGCGGGTGCGCGTGGAGCTGAAGAGGCTGATCCAGAAGAGCACCGGCCGGCGGCCGATGATTATGCCGGTGATTCTGGAAATCTGAGAAGCAGGGACCAAGCCACCCCATCGGGCAGAAATCACCCGATGGGGGCCCCGGCAGGGACCAAGGGACCGAAGGACAAGGCCTCTTTCGTGATGGTCAGTCGTCGATTTCGAGTGTGTGCTTGAGGGTCTTGAGAACTTGGATGGCGCCGAGTTCCTCTTTGATGTCGAACCCGTCGTCTTTGTCTTCGTCATCGTCGTCAACATCACCATCATCATCGTCTTGGTAGCCCAATAGGCGCCTGTATCCGGCCGGATCGGTGATTACTCCGTTGGCGTCTATGCAGTCGGACCTGGTGAGCGCAGGTTTATCTTTGGCGGCATCATCGTCCTTGCTGTTTCCCACCAACGCGTCGAAATCAAAGTAGCGGTCGCAGGTCTTGGCGTCTTTACATCCCTTGCACTCCGTCCAGGGATTGCAGACGTTGATCACGGGAGCGAGTTCGACGCCGTCCTTGTTGCGAGTGACAGACGGAACTGTCTTCGGGTCCGGCATCCGCTTGCGGGGAAGGTTGTTGCTAGCGATCTGAAGGCCCCAAAGGAGCTGGGCGGTCTTCTTTGAATCGATGCGGGAGTTCAGAATCGCCTGGAAGATCGTCCCGAGCGATTCCTGAATGGCGGCGAAGTCCTCAGGGACGGGAAGCGTGACGTCGTCAAAGACGCCGAGTTTGGTGGTGGAATGGAGCCGGGCGTGGTAGTAGCAAAAGGCGTGGCCGCGCATGGCGGGGGATTTGCACCGTTCACCGCCTGGTTTGATGTGTCGACATGCCAGATACATACCTGCCCCCCCCCCACCCCTTTTTTAGGGTTAAGTGCTTTTAGATGAGTCACCTGTACCTTCGACCAATTGCTCTAGATGCTTGAAAACATTGGAGTTAGCCGGTCAAAGTCGTCAAAACTAAAGACTTAGGAGCGCTTTTTTCGGACTTTGGTCCGGTTTGGGTGAATCGCCCGGGAAAAAAAGGATGGGCGGCTCGAGGGCTGCCGGAATCCCCGCCAGCACCCCTCGGAACCGCCCATTCGTCTTTCAGAAGGAGAAATACCCAACTAGGAACAAGTCTAGCGAAACGGCAGAAATAACCGGCAAACTTCGGGAAAAATATAATTGGTTTGGAATGAGGGGGATGGGGTGGGAACGAGGGGTGGGGCAGGGTTGACATCGGATGGGGTGCGCGGCGGGAACCTTCGAGCGAGTATCTGGCGATCCGAAGCTAGTTTTCAGCATGTCGCGCCAGAGGGTTCGATTCAGCTCGGCCTTAACCTGTGTTCGGGGTATGCTGAGATCACAAGATCAGAGATTGGAATTTGGTAGGCCCAGAAGCGTGCTCGGATTGGCCTGTGGCCTCAAGGAGCCCCGAGTGGCAGATCTCCTCGAAAAAGCGGTTAGCGCGGACCGGGAGTCGAAGCAGGTTGAGTTTAAGGGGGCGTTCGACCCGAGTTCCGCTGGGGATTGGTGCGAGGTCATCAAGGACATCGTTGCGATCGCGAATTCTGGTGGTGGAGTCGTTGTCTTTGGCATGAATGACAACGGAACGCGCTCGGGGATGGCTGTCGCTCCGATTTGCAGCTTAGACCTTGCGGACATCGCAAACAAAGTCACAAAGTACACCGGGTGGGTTGATCCGCAAATTGAGTTACGCGAAATCGGCCGCGGTGGATCGAAGTTTCCTGCATTCTTGATCGGCTCGGCCGGTTTCCCGTTGGCATTCGAAAGGCCCGGAACTTATCAAATCGAGGGCGGCAAACAGAAGACTGCCTTTGGAATAGGGACGGTCTATTTTCGGCACGGAGCAAAGAGCGAGCCTGCGTCGAGTTCAGATATCCGATCATCGTTTGATCGGCAATTGAGCACGATCCGGCAGGCGTGGCTCAGGAACGTAAAGCGCGTCTCTAAGGCTCCTTTAGGTTCCCAGGTGCTTGTGGCCTCAGGCGCGGTGGCTCGGGGAGTGCCGGGTTCGGCTTTGGTTCGAGTCGTCGACAATCCGTCTGCGACGCCTGTCGTTCTGACAAGGGATGAGAGTAAGGCCGGAGCGACCTTCGTGCACGAGGAGGTCTCTGAAGCGATATTCGACGAAATAAACAATGTCGTCGACGCAAACCGCATTCTTTCGAAGGGTCAGAAGAAGTTTTTCCTCGGGCAGCAAGTCTACTATCGTGTTTATGCGGAGCGGCGTTATGTAAAGCAAGATCAAGGTGAGATCGGGAAGCTGTTCCACGCTGGTGCCTGCGAGTTTTACGCTCCCAACTTGTTCTGGACCACCGAGATGAGCGACGCGTTGATCGCAGAGACTTTTCAAGCGATCTACTGTGCCCCGAAGAGTCCGCAGATTCATTGGTTCGTGCGGGCAGCGCTTCTCCTCGGCCACGAGTTTTGTAGCTGGCTGTATGACAGGTGGCACAAGAAATGGCATCGCTACTCTCAGCCTCCGTCATTCTATTTCTCGTTCCACAAGGCGCTTGATGCTATGTCTCGGAGCGATTTGAGGCTCCAAGCCGCCCGATTGAGTCCAGTTGCAACAATCGCTGTGCCGGGGGAGCCTGAAATACCCGCCTCGAAGCTTCTCGATGATTCGCAGAAAGCAGAAAGGGTTCTGTCGTCGGCTTGCATCGCCGTATTCAGTGGCAACGCCGGGGTCCGCTCGGCGGCTAGGGGACTAGACTTTCTTGCACATGGCCTCGACTTGATGCGACGTCGTAAGGCCGTCGCAGAGGCGGTCAAGACAGCTATCGGTGACCAGGCGCCTGGAGACCCGGACCATCAAGCGAAGCGGCCTGAGAGTCCCGCGGACGAGGTTTAGATCGATAACGGCCGACGCTTCGGACGATGGGTCCGAAGTGAACGTAGTGTTTTCGCGCGGTTTCGCCGCGCTCTTTGTTTTTCAAATTCGATGGGTGGATTGACGTGCGGGATTGCGTCTGCGACGAACGGATGGGTTAAAGCCCATCCGTACCGGCCCGTGCCCTTCAGCAAGGTTCTGTCGCCCCTACGGGGCTGAGGTTGTTTTCGGGAACTTTCCCAGGATTCCGCGCGGCGCGGCGCGCTCCATCCTGGGCTAACATCTGTCGCTCCCTCCGGGAGCTAAAACAGCGCGGGGAAGGCGGTCGAGTTGGTTTCGGCGCGGGTCGCTTGGGGTGAAAACGGGGACGATTGGGTTCGTGCTGCGGTGCGGATTGGGATCTGCGCGCGACGGTAAACGCGTCGCGGTAGTCTCGCCCGTCGAATCTGCCGAAGCCCCGAAGCGGGAACACGAATTGGTTGGAGGCTGTTGTCGATCGAAATGCCTCAGTGGGGGTGGGAATATTTTCGGGCCGCTTGGGCGGTTGGGGCGACCCGGGAGGCAGGGACCAAGGGACCAAGAGGCCAACGGGCCAAGGGAGCGAGGGAGCAAGGGTGCTGAATACAACGAATTCTGCCACCCGGTAGAACGTTGTGCTGGCGCCGGTGCAGTTTTAAGCTGCCGCTCAGTAGGCTGGAATCCTGCAATGGGCGGCCAGAGGGAATGAGCGGGATCATCCACGCCGAAGTGGTGCGGGGATGTTGATCAGCCAATAGCTTCCGGGTGGACGGTAATACGCCCGGAACTACGGATCGCGCCTCGTAGGTGCTCAATGGGCGCATTGGCGATGATGCGCCCATTGAGATCCAGCCGGTTGAGAACAACCAACTTCTTTAAAGCGGCTGGCAAAGCCAAACAAGTCTCTACTTCGCGCCGTATGCCTTCACATGCTCCTTCGCCGCGTTCTCCGCGTGCTCGGTGGCAAGAACATGGTGCCCGTGTGCCAAGTGCGCGTGGTGGGCAGCTTTCTCATGGTTGCCAGCTAGGTGGTGCTTGGCGGCTTCACGGTGGTGGCGCGCAGCGTGCTCATGATGTTCCGCTGCCTGCGTGTGGTGATGCGCTGCTTCTTTTGACATGGCAATTCCTTTCGAGATTAGGATGTGCGATTTGCACCTTCTGATGACTTTGGCGATCCGCGCTGACATCCGTCTGTTCCATTTTGCTCATATCGGGAAATGGCAGAGAGGCTGGGCTGGAAAGCCGGATCCGTGCCACCAGCATCGTGCCCCCCAGGGAAATCGGGTCCGAAATTCGCCAGCCCCCGCTTTCTTGCTCGCTGTAGAACTTCACACCAAATGATGAGTACATCCCCCACCCAGAGAGGCGTTATGCCGATCTGTTGTCGTGGTTCCGGTTGGATTGTCGCCGATTCGGAAATTACTCATCGGTAAACGACATCAGGGCGCCTGGAACTCTCTGTGTCCGCCGAGCGAACTGTAGCGTGCCCGGACGGACCTAGCGGGCGGCATAAGGGTTTACTGGGTGGCAGCATTCCACTGTATCCAGCGGCACGGGAGCAAGGGACCACGGGACCGAGCGGCGGGCGTGCTATCCCAGGTCCCCAAATGCGAGGGACCTGGGGCACCCATGTATTGCTGTCCCAGGCAGGGAGTAGCCAGCGGGGTTGGAAACAGAGCGGCTTCGCCGCGCTCTTTGTTTTTCAAATTCGATGGGTGGGTTGAAGTTCGGGCTGGACAGGCTGCGGAAAAAGTCGTCACGGGGAAGGAGACCATCCCTCAACGGCTAAAGCCGAACTCAAATTGCATCGATTACGGCACGGCTGAAGCCGTGCCCTGACACTTCGTGCGCCTCCGGATGAGTTTGTGGGAGGGACGCTTCGAAGGGCAGAAGCAGGTCCTTCGGCTCCGCTGAAAAGCGCTCCGCTCGGCGGTTGGCGTGAGCGAGGTTCGTGGTGATCGACGCATCCCAATAAGCAGGTCCTTCGACTCCGCTGAAAGACGCTTCGCTCAGGATGACAGCCAGGATGTGGCACCCCGGCAAATGGTGGGATGCCGTGAGGAAATCCCCATTTCAAAGGGAGCCGACGGATGACGCTTGATTTCGACCAGGAATCGTGTTCGCTCCGGTAGACCACTCGCGGAAGTGGGTTGCACTGCCAGCGCGCGGGCTACCTGTAGGCCTGCTCCTCGGCCCAGTCCCCAATAACCGGGAGCTTGACGCGCCTGCCATTCCACGCACCGATCACACACCAAAGCCATACGAGGAAAACAAGCAGCGCCACCAGACATAGTAGACCCATCAAAACACGAGGCCCAAGGAACGCGGTGTACCGCAGGACAAAGAACAGGACGTATCCAAAGAGAATTACGTAAACGTTGAATACGAGCGACTGCCACGCGTGGAATCGCACATAAGGTCTCTTGTTGTAGCGCCTGATGGCCAGAAAGAAGACCGCCAGGACGGGGGTGAAGTAGGCGAGTGCGCCAATAGAATTGTCAGAAAGGCCGGTTTTGGGGGGATTGGGTTTCATCTCTCCCTTTCGGAATCCGGAACGAGTTACCGGTATAAGTCGAACACACTGGCCCGATTTCCTGAATTCTTTCCATCCCAAGAACCGGATGAGCCGGGAACGGGCCGTCTTGCGAACAGCTACAGATTATATGAAATGAGAGAGAAAGGACTGAAAGCGGGGTCTGGGAGGCGATTCAATGATCCCACCGTTGCCTAAACCACTTAGGCATCCGTCCCTAACGCGATCTGGCTCACGTTGCTTCCGGGTGGGCGGTGATACGACCGAAATCCGAGCCGGCGTGAGATGGATTCCGGTTGGTTTGGCGCATACTCGGAAACTCGTCGGTGAACAGCATCGGGGCGGCTGGAACTCTCTCGGTCTGCCGAGCGACCTTTAGTGTGCGATCCCACCCTTCGCCAGAAAGAGGGCGAAGGATGGGGCACCCCGTCTGTGGAGGGTGAAGAAAGAGGAACCCGGGGTTCGTGCTATCCCACCCTTCGCCAGAAAGAAGACGAAGGATGGGGAACCCCCTTTTTTGTGGAAGGGTGAGAGTGGGCCGCGGGCGCTACGGCGTCAGGCTGGGAGCGCGGCTTCCGCGTGCTTTTGGAAGTATTTGGGCAAGCCCTTGCGGAGATTCGAGCTCACGGCGGAGCCGGCGCGTGACGTGTGGAGTGCGGTGGACGGCTCAATGACTGTGCCGCGGGGATGCGAGCACATGCCGATGAAGACCTCATCCACACTGAGGCGGGCGTTGCCTTCGAGATCGAGAAAGCCGACGTGGCTCTGCTTGCAGATCGCCTGCGCTTCAGGCGAAAGATAGGGCGCGATGACAACAGGCGTCAAATCGGAGGCAAGAGACGCGGCGTCGCCGTGCCATTCGCGCAGCATCGCGCGAAGCCGGTCGGGCTCGCCAATGGGGTCCACTTCGGGGTCCACTTCGCAGGCCAGAATGTGGCTGTGACCGAAGACCTCAATGTGCGCCAGGATGGCGGTAAAGCGGCTTCGGGGCTGCGACCCGCATTGCAGCTCCCGGAGTTTGATTGCAGAGACGCGCCCGAGCAGCGCAGTTAGTGCTTCGGTGGCGCGCGTCTCGAATTCAGTCGACACTGTGCCCGTGTTCATGAGGATCTCCTATCTCGCCGAGCATTGATTCTGCCCCTTCCTTGCTCGCGGGGCTAAGGATGAAGGAGTTGGTTCCTGAAGGGATCAAGGCCATGCGAACCGGCAGATGCCCGTTTCCGTTCCGCTGCTTCGATTCCAACCAGAGGCACAACCTGGGATCTTGAATCTCCGGCTGATCCCGCCAGAAATTCGGAGCGAGTCCGCACTCGATCAGAAGATGATCGAGCCGCAGTTCGATCTTCGTCATGCGCTTGGAAAAGTAGCGGCGCACATTGCTGGGGCCGACGTAAAGCCCAGTGACCCGGTGACCAATGCATTGTGAAGTGACGACCATCGAACTCCTCCGCCCGGTGCAATGCCAGTTGAATCCGCTTCCGAAGAGAAACCTACACTTCAGGCTTCCGAAAGAACCCGCTTGTTGCAGCATCAACCAGTGAAGAACCCGCGGTGACGGGTAGGCCAACTGCATGATGCAGCATCAGCGGATGCTAAGTGACTTACTGATAGAGACTTGCGACGAACTTAATCGGCGAGCAGAAGCGAGGAGACTTAGTACCACGGCGCAACGAACAGCGCAATCTGCGACGGCGCGAGAAATCGCCGATCGGGAAGGGAATTGATGGAAGGCCAGGATGAAATCCGACTTGCGCTGAGCAGCCACCTTGACCGCCTGCGTCTCTTCCCTCACATTCTGTGGAAATCTTGTACCACTTTCGGATCATTGTCAAGGCGATTTGATGAATGTGGGGAAAAGATTGAGCAGTTAGCTGTGGAAAAACTCGAGCGGCAGAGTGCAGTTGCGGCGAGCGCAGTTTTTTGAAAATACGAAATCGCTAACGGACCCTCGCGGATGGCTCGTCGGAGAAGATTTGGCCGTCGCGGATGTGGACGACGCGGTGAGCAAACTGCGCGATATCGGCCTCGTGGGTGACAAGGACAATGGTGTTGCCGCGAGCGTGGAGCTGGTCGAAGAGGGCCATGATCTCGAGGCCAGTCTTGGAGTCGAGGTTGCCGGTGGGCTCGTCGGCGAGGATGATCGACGGGTTGTTGACCAGGGCGCGGGCAACGGCGACGCGCTGGCGCTGGCCGCCGGAGAGTTCGTTCGGCTTGTGCATCATGCGCGATTCCAGACCCACATCGGCAAGGGTCTGGCGGGCGCGGGTTAGGCGCTCCGCGGCTGGAGTGCCGTTGTAAATGAGGGGCAGCTCGACGTTGTGCAGCGAGGTTGCGCGGGCGAGAAGATTGAAGGTCTGGAAGACGAAGCCAATCTCCTTGTTGCGAATGCGCGCGAGCTGGTCGTCGTCGAGATCGCTGACCAACTGGCCGTTGAGCCAATAGCGGCCCTTGGAGGGAGTGTCGAGGCAGCCAATCAGGTTCATCAGTGTGGACTTGCCCGAGCCGGATGGTCCCATGATGGCCACATACTCATTGTGGCGAATGCGCAGCGAGACTCCGCGCAGAGCCTCGACCTGCTGCTCCGAGCCCATGTCGTAGGTGCGCCAAAGATCCTCGACGACAATGATGTCGTTCGCATTGACGACCGTCGTCTGCGGTAGTTCTTCGATGCCGATGCCGTTTAATGCCATCTGAGACTCGCCCTCTCTCGGAATTCAACTGCCGTGCGCCGATGCATCAACTCGAGCTGCCGGTAGAAACCGTTGGTACGGACTTGTCGCGCTTGAGCAATGCCCCACCCTTCAGGTCGCGCAGAGTTTTGTAGGGGCCGATGACGATCTCCTCGCCGCCGCTCAGGCCGGAGAGCACTTCGATGTCGGTGGACCCGGTGATGCCGGTCGTGACTGGCACGAACCTGGCGCGCAGCCTGCCGTGCGGATCCTTCTGCATGACGAAGACTCCCTGGACCGGGTTGGGTTTGGTAGTGGTGGAAGCCGCCTGAACGCCGTTGCCGGACTTGGCAGTTTCAGTGGCCGGATCGTACATGGTCAACGCCTGGATGGGGAGGGCAAGCACATTGGTCTTGTGCGCGGTGGTGATCTTGGCGGTGCAGGAGAGCCCGGGACGAAGATCGTCGGATGGATTGTCGAGAGTCACCACGACCTTGAAATCCTTGGCTTCTTCAGTGCCGGTAGTGGACTGCGAGGTGGCGACGCCCGTCGAGCGCAACAGAGCCTGATCGCCAACCAGTGTGACGTGCCCCTTGAAGACCTTGTTGGGCAGAGCATCGACCGTGATTTCGGCGGGCTGGCCGAGCTGGACATTGACGATGTCGGTCTCGTCCACCTTGACCTCGGCGGTAACGACACTCATGTCGGCGATGGTCATCAATGTGGAGCCCTCGGTGTTCTGGATACCCTCGACGACGGTTTCGCCTTCGCGGACAGGCTCGTTGGTCACGACTCCATCAAACGGCGCAACCGAGATGGTGCGATTCAGCATATCCTGATTTGCGCGCAGGGTGGCCACCTGGGTCTGCATGTGACCGCGCGCCGAGTCGGTGTTGGCCTTGGCCTGGTTCAGTTGGGCGACGGCCTGGGCCACTGAAGCGACATCGAGGTCGTAGGCGGCCTTTTTGGCATCGAAGTCCTGCTTGGCCATGATGCCGTCCTTGTAGAGCGCCTGCGCCCGATCCCAGTCGAGCTTTTTCTGCTCGAGGTCGGCCTGCGCGTGCTCGACGTTGGCTTGCGCCGTCTTTTCCGCGGCAACATAGGAGAGGATGTCGGTCCCGGCGGCCGAGATGGCGGCCTGCTGGCCGTTCACCGATGCTTCCTGCTGGACGTTTTCAATCGTGGCGACAACCTCACCCTTGGTGACCCTGTCGCCTTCTTTCACGTAGAGGTGCGTGACTCGGCCCATGGCTGTTGCGCCGACATTCACATAGTTTGTGGGCTTGATCTGTCCGGTCCCGCTGATGACCGTGGAAAGATCCTCCCGCGTCAGGGTTGCGGTGTAAACCTTGGTATAGCCTGCCTGCTGCCTGAGGACCATGAAAGCCACCAGGCCGGCAGTAACGAGCACAGCAAGAGCAATAAGAAGGATTTTCTTCATGAGTGCATGGAATCCTTGTTTTTTTCTACATTCTAGTGTACGCGACGGACCGGCCAAAGGTTCCCAGGCAGCCGAAGTCCGTGCCCGGATGCAAAAGCTTCTTGGTTGCTGCGAGTAGCGGTGAAACACCGCATATGAGGATGCCTCTTTGCTCAGGTGATCGAACCGCGAGAGACACAAGACTGACAGTTGGACGGCGGAAGGCCGTTCCAGCGAGCCGCGCGGGCACCGAATCTAATGAATTCTCGCTCTCGGACGCCGCTGAACCAGTGACATTAGCGACGTTGAATCGTCCAATCGGCGCACGTCTTCGCACTCAACCTTGCCCGGCGGTTAAAGTAGCTGTAAAATGAAGAGATTGCAGGAGTATCGAAGGCAATGATGTTCTTTAGCCGCCGTCTTCTTTTCACCGCTCTTGGTTGCGGCCTCATTTGGGTGCCCAAAGCCGGGCTCATGGCGCAGCAAAACGACACCGCTCCCTCCACCAATCAACCCCAAGCGACACCGGCAGCCGGCCAAGGCCAGGAGGCAGATCCGCTTAACCGCCAACCCTCCGATAAGGAGCGGTATAAGGCTCAGCGGGAACTGCGGCAGGAGTTGAAGGGGCCGTATAAGACCTGGCTGAACGAGGAAGTGCCCTACATTATCTCCGACGATGAACGCAGATCGTTTCTGAGCCTGGCCAACGACGAGGAACGCGAGGCGTTCATCGAGAATTTCTGGCAGCGGCGCAACCCCGATCCGGATTCTGAGGAGAATTCGTTCCGCGAAGAGCACTACCGGCGCATCCAATTCGCCAACGACCACTATGCGGCGGGCAAGCCGGGCTGGAAGACCGACCGCGGCCGCATCTATATCATGTGGGGTCCGGCGGATTCGATCGACTCCCATCCTTCGGGTGGCATGTACGAGCGGCCCATCGAAGAGGGCGGCGGCGAGACGTCGACGTTCCCGTTCGAAACCTGGCACTATCGCTATCTCGAGGGCATCGGCGAAAACGTCGACATCGAGTTCGTGGATACCTGCCAGTGCGGCGACTATCACTTCACCATCGACCGCAGCGAGAAAGACGCGCTGAAGATGGTGCCCGGCGCAGGCCTGACGCAATACGAAGAGATGAACCACAAGGGCAAGGAAGACCGGTTTAAGGGGAGTGGCCTGGAACAACTCGGCAACGGACCGATGGGCACCGGCGATCAAGCCAAGGAGTTCGACCGCATTGAGTTGGCTTCAAAGCTTTTCGCCCCGCCGCCAATCAAGTTCGGCGATCTTGACGCCGCCCTCGACGCCTTTAGCACTTCGCACAAGCTGCTGAGCGGCCCGCCGTTTCCGTTCGATGTCCGCACGGACTTCGTGAAGGTGACGGACAGCATGGATCTGGTGCCGATCACGATTCAGTTGCGCAATCGCGACATCACCTTCGAGACCAAGGACGGAGTGTCAAAGGGAGTTGTGAACATTCTGGGCAAAGTGACGACGATCATGCACAAGACTGTGCAGACCTTCGAGGACACGGTCGAGGTTGAAGAGCCGGCCGAGCTATTGGAAAAGAGTCTCGATCGCAAGTCGCTTTATTGGAAGTCGCTTCCGCTGCAGCCGGGACTCTACCGCCTGGACATCGCAATTAAGGACGTACACAATCCGGATCACATTGGAATCTACGGAAGAGCGCTCAATGTTCCGACGTACGAGGACGACAAGCTCGGGGCCTCGTCGCTGATTCTTGCCGACCAGATGAACACCGTTTCATCGCGACAGATCGGGAGCGGCAACTTCATCATCAGCAATATGTATATTCGGCCGCGTGTGGCGACGGGCCTGACTGCGCCGGTAAGCTTCAAACGCAGCCAGGACCTGAACTTCTGGATGCAGTTTTATAACCTCGGCATTGACGAGGCTACCAAGAGTAACTCAGCGACGGTTACCTACCAGATCACGGATGCATCCGGAAACGTAATTCTAGAGAAACAATTGGAATCAAAGGATTTAGGGGCACACAGCGATCAGTTGACGGTGGAGAAGTCGCTACCCATTGCTGGTCTTGAGCCAGGCAAGTACACAGTGACGGTGAAGATCGACGATGCGATTTCGAAACAAGAGATTGCGCAATCGGCTCCTTTTGTCGTCGAATAGGTATCAATCCGTGCAGACGCCAACTGAACTTGAGAATTCAGAAGCATGCGCGGTTTGTGTTTTGAGGAACAGAGCCAGGGACGCGGTGGGGTTTCAGATCTGCTGATGAAGCGAATTGCCCATCTCACCGGTTTGGCCGTGCTGATCGTCTTTGGTGCCGCTCCAACCTTCGGAGCAGCGTCGGCGTCGGTGTCCGGCTTGGTCCGCGACTCGGCTGGCGTGCCGCAGATTGGTGCAGAAGTCCAGCTTCTGCGCGCCGACCAGAGTGTGGTGACCAGCGTCTACACCGACAGTGCAGGCCGCTTTGCCATTTCGGCACTTGCACGCGGCCGCTATGCGCTCAAGGCAATGGGCCCCTACTTCCTGCCTTCTCTCAGGGAAAACGTCAGAGTTCAGGGCGCGGTGGTCGTCAATCTTACGCTGAATACTTTGTATGAAGTCATCCAATGGCTTCCGGCGCAACCGCGCGCGGGCGACACGCAGAGGGACGACTGGGCCTGGACGTTGCGCTCCGCAGCGAACCGGCCGCTCCTGCGCTGGCTTCAAGACGGGCCGCTGGTTGTGGTTTCGGACGGCCCGGGCACCAGACCGAAGCTCAAGGCCCGCTTGATGGCGACCGGCCAGGCCGGAACCTTCGGCGAGAGCGGCGAGCGCTTCTCAACGGCTGTGGAAGACACGCCGGCGGACAGCCGGGAGTTACTGGCGCGCGTTGATTTTGCGCCCGGCACCAATGGCAACATGGAATCGATGCTGGGCTTCCGTCAGGATCTGGGCATGGCCGGATCGGTGCAGTCGGTCGCCGCAGTCACTGTGGCCCCCGAGATAGAGGGCGCAGGAGATCAAGGTCTGGATGAGGCCACGGTGCACAGCTTCGAGGCGATGCATTTCGGAGATGTGATCGACGCGGAGGTCGGTTCGACCGCAGTGGTGGGGCGGCTTGGCGGAGATAGCCCAAGCACGGCGACGGCGATGCTGCCGTTCGCCAAAGTGGAGTGGCGCCATGGCGCCAACACACTACGCTACCGATTGGCCACCATGACGCTGGATCACGCCCCCAGTGACGATGAATCCGAGGCAAGCGCGTGGCTGCCGGCAATGGCGCTCCGCGACGGCAGACTTGCCATCGAACATGGAGTTCACCAGGAGATCGGCTGGGAACGGCAGACTGACGCATCCGGTGTGGCCGTGCTGGTTTACTCCGATCGCGTCGACAATCCCATACTCGACGCGCTCGATCACTTTGCCGAGGACGGGTCTCCCGCGGCAGGGATGCTCTTCGATCCGGCAAGCAGTTTGCTGCGCGCCGCAGGGCCGTCGTTCTCATCCGCAGGCGTCGAGGCCAGCGTGGAGCGCCGGTTGACCAGCAACAATCGCATACGCGTGAGCTATGCGAGCGGCGCTGCGCTGGTGATGACCGCTTTGCCGCAGGCAACTCCACTGGCCGAGGTGCTCGCCGCAGCCCATTCACGGCACGCCCAGACCTATGCGATTTCGCTCTCGGGAACCCTGGACGGCACTGGAACCCATTGGAGTGCGAGCTATCGCTGGCAGCCTGACGGCACTGTGACTGATGTTGCGCCCTTCACGGAAGACGCCGCGTTGCCATTCCTCAACGCACGGCTCAGACAGCCCATTCACGTCACACGCGACGGGTCTGGAGGCCTGGAGGCATTGCTCGAGGTAAGGAATCTGCTCGCCCAAGGCTATCGCCCCTATATTCTGAGCGACGGTTCGCTGCTTCTGTTCGCGGACGATCAGCGCAGCCTGCGCGCCGGCCTCGCATTCACTTTCTAGGCTCTCCGCCGAACATCCCATCTAGCTCAATCAGCTTGTGCCCGCCGCTATCGCGGTGCGTGTTTTCCCTCCTGGCCGGAAAACGAATCTACAATGATTCCTTATGAAGAGGCCTCGCTCGGTTTTCGTTTTTGTTCTTTGTGTCACGTCCACATTCGGCTTCGCTGTTCAGGCACAGGCTCCTGCAGTTTCGCAAGCGGCCGCAGCTTCGCACGACGATCCGCTGCTGCGGGGATTCCTCGATCCGCCCAACGGAGCGCGGCCTCGCGTCTGGTGGCACTGGATGAATGGCAATATCTCAGACCAGGGGATCGAGCTCGATCTCGAATGGATGCATCGCGTGGGCCTGGGAGGCGTGACGATTTTTGAAGGTGCTATCAATACGCCTCAGGTGGTTCCGCAGCGGCTGATTTACATGACACCGGAATGGAAGCAGGCGTTCAGGACCGCGGTGACGACTGCGCAGGGCATGGGCATGGAAGTGGCGATCGCCAGCTCGCCGGGTTGGAGCGAGACAGGCGGGCCGTGGGTGCCTGCGGCGCAAGGGATGAAGAAGATGGTGTGGACCGCGACGCGCATCGAAGGCGGGCGGCCATTTGCCGGCAAGCTGGCCCATCCGCCCGAGGTTGATGGAATTTTCCAGAACTTCGCAGTCTCGGGCCGTCGCGCTCCCGACGGAACAATTGTGACTCCTCCGCAGTTCTATGCCGACTCCGCGATGATCGCTTACAAGATTCCGGACGGAGACGAGGCGCAGGCGGTGCTGAATCCGCGGGTCACTTCGAGCGGCGGGACGGCGAACGTGGCCGCGCTTTCCGATGGCGATGTGAATACCGTGGCGCTCGTTCTGCCTGCAAGCACGAAGGACCACGAAGCCTGGGTCCAGTTTGATTACGGTCATTCGCAAATGATTCAGGCGGTGACTTTGGCCGGCTTGGGCGAAACCAACAGCGTCTTCGATCATGGCAATAACGCTGTTCCGCCACAAATCGAAGCAAGTGACGACGGCGTGAACTTCAAGAACGTGGCCGATATTCCCTTTAGCAGCCTTGTGCAGCGGACGGTTTCGTTTAATGCAGTGACAGCGCGATTCTTCCGCATCGTCTTTCCAGCGCAGCCGGCCGGCGTTCTCGACCACGACCATAGAATCACAGAGCTGGTCCTGGAAAGTGGCGCGCGCATGAACCAATGGGAGCAGCGCGCCGGGTACGCCAACGCGCGAGACTTCTACGCCATTCCTGATCCGCAAGTCGCGCCGAAGTTCGTTGTCGCGCCGGCTGACGTAATTGATCTGACCGGAAAAATGACCGCGGATGGAACGCTTGACTGGACGCCGCCGGCTGGAAACTGGATGGTCCTGCGCATTGGTTACTCGCTCACCGGCCATGAGAACGGCCCGGCTCCGGCGGAGGCGACAGGGCTGGAAGTGGACAAGCTGAACCGCGAGTATGTGAAGAACTATGTCGACGGCTATCTCAAGATGTATGCGGATACCGTTGGCCCGGAGAACATGGGCAAGAACGGGATTTCGTACTTACTCACCGATAGTATCGAGGTGGGACCCCAAAATTGGACCGATAACATCCTGGAGGAATTCAAGCAACGACGTGGATACGACCCTCGTCCATGGCTGCCTGCACTTACAGGTGTAGTTATCAAGAGCACCGAAGATACAGACCGCTTTCTTTGGGATTTCCGGCGCACGCTTGGCCAACTTCTCGCGGAAAACCACTACGGTGAGATTGCCGAGGACTTATACAGCCATGGGATGAGTTATTACGGAGAAGCATTGGAGTATCATCGCCCGTCTCTGGGCGACGATATGGAGATGCGCAGCAAGACCGATGTTCCCATGGGAGCCATGTGGACCTGGGCAGGCAGTCCGGGACCGGATATCGACTACGTCTCCGATTTGCGCGGAGCTGCATCCGTTGCTCATATCTATGGGCAGAATCTGGTTGGTGCGGAATCCATGACTTCGCGCGGTCCGGCGTGGTCATTCTCGCCCAATAGCCTGAAGAAAGTTGCGGACCTGGAGTTTGCGCTGGGCGTGAACCGCTTCGAGATTCACGAGTCCACGCATCAGCCAGTTCCCGAAATGGCGCCCGGACTGACGCTCGGTCCCTACGGATTGTGGTTCAATCGCAACGACACCTGGGCCGAGGAGGCCGGACCATGGGTGACTTATCTTGCTCGCTGCTCCTACTTGCTCCAGCAGGGCCATTTTTCGGCTGACGTTGCTTACTTCTACGGCGAGGAGGGTCCGTTGACCGCGGTCTTCGGATGGAAGGCGATCGAGGACGCGCCGGATGGATACGGCTTTGACTTTGTGAACAGCGATGTGGTGCTTCATGAGTTGTCGTTCAAGGATGGACGGCTGGTAACTCCGGGTGGCACGAGTTACAGGCTTCTCTATCTGGGCGGGCGGAGCCAGCGCATGACGTTGCCGGTGCTGCGCCAGATTAAAGGTCTGGTTGCGCAAGGCGCGGTTCTGGTGGGCAGCAGACCAACGGATTCACCGAGTCTTGCCGACGATGAAAAGGAATTTCAGCGCGTAGCGGATCAGCTATGGGGAAGAGGGCCTGCGGCTGAGAAGCAAGGGCACAAGGTGGGGAAGGGCAGAGTGTACACGGGCATGAGCGCGAACGATGTTCTGGCGGCGCTCGGCGTGGCGCGCGATTGGGAGTACACAAAGGCGGAAGCCGACGCCACGCTGATGTTTGTGCACCGCAAGCTTGACGACGGCGACGTCTACTTTGTTGACAACCGCGAGGACCGCGCCGAGAATGTCGACATAACCTTCCGAGTGGAAGGGAAAGCGCCGGAGTTATGGGACCCCGCGACCGGCGCGACGCAGCCGGTTTCATATCGGATCGCAGAGGGCCGCACGACGGTTCCGCTGAATCTCGATCCGTATGGGACGACGTTCGTCATCTTTCGCGTGCCGGCATCGCAAAACACTCTGCAATTGCCCGCGCCGCACGAAACCGTAATCGACGGTCTGGATCTGGCACTTAACCGCGATTGGAGCGCCAGCTTCCAGCCGGGCACAGGCGTTCCGGAGTCGATCGGCTTCCATTACCTTGTCTCCTGGACCGAATTGCCACTTCCAACTTCGGACGACGGCGTCAAGTATTACTCCGGCACAGCCACATACTCAAAGACGATCGAGGTCCCGGCGGACGACCTGGCTCAGGGCACACATCTCTGGCTGGATCTGGGCGACGTTCGTGAGATCGCCGAGTTAAAGGTGAATGGCGTGAATCTCGGCATTCTGTGGAAGACGCCGTTCAAGGTCGATGTTACCGGCGAGATCAAACCAGGCAAGAATCTCGTTGAAATTAGGGTGACGAATCTCTGGGTGAACCGCATGATCGGCGATCAGCAGCCGTGGGCACTGAAGAAGTATGCTTTCGCCGATTTCACGCCGTATAAAGCCGATTCGACGCTGCTGCCTTCCGGGCTGCTTGGGCCGGTACACCTGATCTCCGTTGCCGAAACCAAGGCTGCGAAGTAAACCGAGAGGCGCCGCAGAAAATACTTGCAGTTTGCAAGAGATATTAGGAAGAATGGCGAAGCGGCGTCCCCGTGGATACGGGTCTCGGTACCCGAAGCGCCGACGGAAAAGAATTTGAATGGCTGCGCCAAGCAGGAGGTCATCATGAGCAGTGTGCGGGTGCTTGTCGGGACGCGCAAGGGCGCGTTCGTTCTGAACTCCGACGGCAAGCGAAGAGACTGGACGGTGAGCGGGCCGTTCTTCGCCGGCTGGGAGATCTACCACATGAAAGGCTCGCCGGTGGATCCCAACCGGATTTACGTCTCGCAGACGAGCGGGTGGTTTGGACAACTGATTCAGCGGTCGGACGACGGCGGCAAGACCTGGCATCAGCCGGGGTTGCCCAATGAAGCGCTGCCCCCTCCGGGGCCGCCGACAGCACTTCCGAACCGGTTTGTGTACGATTCGTCGCCGGAGACGGGAAAGCCGCTGACCACGCACCAGTGGTACGACGGCACCCAGCATCCGTGGGAGTTCAAGCGCGTGTGGCACATCGAGCCGTCGCTGACCGATGCGGAAATCGTCTATGCGGGCGTGGAGGACGCGGCGCTGTTTCGCTCGACCGATGGAGGCGAGAATTGGCACGAGCTCTCGGGCCTGCGCGGGCACGGCACCGGTCCCAAGTGGCAGCCGGGCGCGGGCGGCATGGGACTGCACACCGTCATTCTCGATCCCAGCGATCCCAAGCGAATCTACATTGCTATCTCGGCCGCGGGCGCGTTCCGCACCAACGATGGCGGCGTGACGTGGAAGCCGATCAACAAAGGGCTGGTGTCGAACTTTATGCCCGATCCAGCGGCCGAGATCGGCCACTGCGTTCATCACATGGCCATGCATCGCTCGCGTCCCGATGTGCTGTTCATGCAGAAGCACTGGGACGTGATGCGCACCGACGACGCCGGTGAGAGCTGGCGCGAAGTGAGCGGCAACCTTCCCACCGACTTCGGATTCGCGATCGACGTGCATGCGCATGAGCCGGAGACGCTGTATGTGGTGCCGATCAAGAGCGACTCGGAGCATTTTCCTCTCGATGGCAAGTTGCGCGTCTACCGCAGCCGCACCGGCGGCAACGAGTGGGAGCCGCTGGCCAAGGGGTTGCCCGAGAAGGATTGCTATGTGAACGTGCTGCGCGATGCAATGGCGGTGGACACGCTCAACGATTGCGGCGTTTACTTTGGCACTACGGGCGGTCAGGTTTACGCCTCCGCTAATGCGGGCGATAGTTGGGCGCCGATCGTACGCGATCTTCCGGCAGTGCTTTCGGTTGAAGTGCAAACGCTGAATTAAGCAGGGACCAAGGGACCGAGGCACCAGGGGACAGAGGTAGCAGGGCGCCAGGGAGCAAGCGCGCGAGGGTGCGAGAAAGTAGCGATGAGGAGGCCTGCGCGTTGAGCGAGGCGGCGAAGACGAATGCGGCGACGGTGCGAGTCGGGCTGCCGTATCATTTGCGCAACCTGGCGCACATCGAGGGCGATGTGCTGCTCGAAGTTTCCGCGCCGGTCACGATTCGTGCGGTCCTCGATGCTCTCGAATTGCGCTATCCCATGCTGCGCGGAACGATTCGCGAATACGAAACCGGCCAGCGTCGCGCGTTTCTGCGCTTTTTTGCCTGCGAAGAAGACTGGTCGCTGGAATCTCCGGACAAAGCGTTGCCCGATGCGGTGGCATCGGGGAAAGAGCCGCTGCTGATTCTGGGTGCGATTGCCGGCGGGTGAAAGAAGCAGGGAACAGGGGACAGGGGACAGGGGAATAAAGATCACTCGTTAGCGCAAAGCCGCATAACCATCCAAACACACAAGCTTCTTGATTTGCGCAGCCGGGCCGCGTATGGTGCTCTTTTGCCGTTTGCCCTGCTCCTCCTGGGTCCCACATGGCATTGCGACGGCAATCGGTGTCCATGGGGTTGTGAATGACCTTGGTTCCTCGATTTCTGCGTCCGGCTCCGCACATCGCGCGCGTTTCAGAAGAGCAGATTCAGAAAATCTATCCCAGGCTGCGCTGGCAAATTCTTGAATCCACCTTCATCGGTTACGCGACGTTCTATCTGGTGAGAAACAATCTTCCCGTCGTCTCGAAGGAGATGGGCCAGGCGCTGAGCTACAGCAAAGACCAGATCGGCGACATGCTTGCAGTGATGGTTGCGGTTTACGGGCTGGGCCGGTTCCTGATGGGATCGCTTTCGGACCGAAGCAATCCGCGCTACTTTATGCCGCTGGGATTGCTGGCGACGGCAGCCTGCAACTTTGCTTTCGCCGCGGCGAGCAGTTACCCGGCTCATCTGGCGCTGTGGGGCTTGAACGGCCTTGCGCAAAGTATGGGGTGGGCGCCGTGCGGGCGATCGCTGAGCCATTGGTACAGCACTCGCGAGCGCGGAACGGTGTTCGGGTTCTGGAATCTTGCGCAGAATGTTGGCGGCGGAATGATTGGCGTGATCGCCGCATACTCCGCTGCGCTGCTGGGGTGGCGCTCGGCGTTTTATGTGCCGGGCATTCTGGCGACAATTTGCGCGATCTATCTGATGGTGAGGCTCCGCGATACGCCGCAGTCGGAGGGGCTGCCTTCGATTGAGGAGTATCGCAATGATTATTCCGACGGCGGTAACCGAGGCGCCGAACGCGAGCTGGGTACGCGCGAATTGCTGATCGACAAAATTTTGAAGAACCGCGCGCTGTGGCTGGTGGCGGGCGCCAACTTTTTCGTCTACATCGCGCGCTATGCAATGGTCGACTGGGGGCCGACATTTCTGAAAGAGGTAAAGCACGCCAGCCTGGGCCAAGGCGGCATGGGAACAGCGACGCTGGAGTTCTCAGCGATGTTGAGCACGGTACTCGCCGGATGGCTGTCAGACAAGATCGGCGGGCGGCGGGGGATGATCTGCGTGGTGTGCATGATTCCCGCGTTCTTCGCCTTTGTGGGCATTTTGTATAGCCCTAACAACGAGTTGTGGCTCGACCTTGCGCTTTTCGGCGTCGTCGGTTTCTTTGTTTATCCGGCGCAGATGCTGCTGGGCATTTGCGCGCTCGATGTGACGTCGAAAAAAGCGGTGGGAACGGCCAACGGCCTCTTGTCGGTTCTCGGCTCCCTCGGCCGCGTGGTGGAGTCGAAGGGTATTGGCGCACTGGCCCAGCACTACGGGTGGGATGCGGCGCTCTACGGAATTCTGGCTTCGGTCCTGGTGGGCATTGTGCTGATGTCGTTTATGTGGAACATGACGCCGAAGTCGGCGGTGGCGAGCCCCTAGTGCTCTTCTTTGCCGGGCCGGAGCATGAGCTCGCGGATGGCTTGGCGAGGGTCTTTGCCTTCGTTGAGAATGAGCTCCATTTGCTCGGTGATCGGCATCTCGATGGAGTGTTTGCGGGCGAGGCCGAGTGCCGCGTGGGTGGTGAGCACGCCTTCAGCCACTTTGCCGCCGAGCGACGAGAGAATCTCAGGCAGCTTGCGGCCCTGGCCCAGTTGTTCCCCGACAGTCCGATTGCGACTTAGCGAACCGGTGCAGGTGAGCACCAGATCGCCAACGCCGGAGAGGCCGGCGAGTGTTTCGCGGCGCGCGCCGCAGGCGACGGCGAGGCGAGTAATCTCAGCAATTCCGCGAGTAATGAGCGCGGCAGTGGAGTTGTGGCCGAGACCGACGCCGACGGCGATGCCGGCAGCGATGGCGATGACGTTTTTGAGCGCGCCGCCGAGTTCGACGCCAATCACATCCGTAGAAGTGTAGAGGCGGAGGGATTCAGAGGAGAACTCCTGCTGGATGAGAGCGGCAACTTCCGGGTCGCTGAAGGCTACGGTAAGGGCGGTGGGCTGGCCCTGCGCCACCTCCTGGGCGAAGCTCGGGCCCGACAGCGCGCCGATGGAGAGCAGAAGCCCCGCAGGCTCGAGGGTTTCAGAAAGAACCTGAGTCATGCGGTAGAGAGTGCGATCCTCAACGCCCTTGGTTGCGCTGACGACGAACTGGCCGATGCGCAGGTGCGTGCGGATGCGGAGCAGTGTGGTGCGCAGGAACTCGGATGGGATGACGGAGACCACAATGTCGGCGGCGGTGATGGCGTCGCAGTCGGCGGTGACGGTGACGGCGGAGGGGATCGGGAAGCCGGGGAGGAACTGGGTATTTTCCTGGGCGTCGACGATTTGGCGGGCGAGCTCCGGGGTGTGCGCCCAGAGCGTGACCTGGTGGCCGCCGCGGCGGTGGAGCGAGAGAGCGAGAGCGGTTCCCCAGGCGCCGGAACCTAAGATGGCGATGCGACTCATGCTGGCTTGTGAGCTCCGATGCGGGATTCAGTGCCGGCGATCAGGCGGCGGATGTTCTGGTGGTGCTTGACGATGATGAGCAGGGAGACGAGAGCGCCGGCAACAAAGAAAAAGGGCGGGCGCGAGCCGGTGACGAGGAACCAGGCGAAGACAGGAAAGCTGAACGCCGCGACGATGGAGGAGACGGAAACATAGCGGCTGAGGGCCAGAAGGACAGCGAAGACGCCAATGGCGGCCAAAGCGGCCCAGGGGCAGATGAAGAGAAAGACACCGAAACCTGTGGCGACTCCCTTGCCGCCTCGAAACTTGAGCCAGATGGGGAACATGTGACCGAGAACGGCGCAAAGAGCCGCGAAGGCCTCGGCGGTGCGCAAGGGGACGGCGGGCATCCAGAGCGAAGCGAGGTAGCCGCCGAGCCAGGCGGCTGTGCAGCCCTTGAGGACGTCGAGGACAAAAGTGGCGACGCCGAGGCCAGCACCTCCTGTGCGAAACACGTTGGTGGCGCCGATGTTGCCGCTGCCCAGGGAACGGATGTCCTGGCGGCGGAAGATGCGATAGAGCAGGTATCCCGTGGGGATGGATCCCAGCAGGTACGATACGACCGCGATGGCGAGGCCGGCGAGGGACACAACGTGTGAGTTTAGCAGGTGAGGGTGCGCGGCGAGGACGTGCCGCCGCGGCGCATGAGCCGCTCGCGAGCCGGGCATTCCCGTGATGTAGGGTGCAACGGCTAAGGCAAGCACATGATCAGATTAATCGGGCGCCTCAATGGAACGTTTTGCGGGCGCTGCGGACCTCGGCGGCGAGGACTTGGAGCATTTTGATCGACATAGCCGGGTCCGAGTGCATCAGGGCGGTGAGATCGTCGCGGCTGACGAAGCGTACCTCGGACCCGGCTCCGGCGGACGCGCTCAACGTGTACGGCTCATTGCTGATGACGCCGGGGAGGCCGAGGATGGAACCGGGCCTGGCCTGCGCGGCGAGGAGGGAGTGACCATCCTGCGACATCATGCTGAGCGTGACGACGCCTTTGTGGAGGATAAAGATTCCCACGGCGGGCTCTCCCTGGCGGAAGAGCGGGCGCTCGGACTCGCACGGGACGGAGGTGGAACGCATGTCGAGAGCGCGAATCAGCTCGGGATCAGCAACAAACGCAGCGGGGTCAAGTTGAACATAGGAATCTCCCAGGGGAGAAGAGTTCTTCATGAGCGTGCTCCATCGGGAACATCAAGGTCATCATTGCATCAGCTGGAGCCCAGGCTTGGTGATCTGTGTCACGTACGCTTGGTTAACAGAATGGCGCAAAAAGCGGAGCTGCTGCTCCTGGCCGCAAGTTGCAGCGCATGGGCAGGCGAGCAGGAGCCGTAAGTGACTGCGCCGGGGTCCGCTAGACTGGGAACTGGAAAAACGGACTATGGCCGGAATTCTGAGCAAAATTGGCACGACGCTGGAGATGATCAAGTGGGAACACTCGATCTTCGCGCTGCCGTTTGCGCTGACGGCAATGCTGCTGGCTGCGGACGGCCTGCCGGCGTGGCGAACGGTGGCATGGATCGTTGTGGCCATGGTGGCGGCGCGATCGGCGGCGATGGCTTTTAACCGCTGGGCCGACGCGGACCTGGACGCCGGGAACCCGCGTACGCGGACACGGGCAATTCCGGGAGGGCTGCTAAGCCGGCAGTTTGTGCTGGGGTTTACTTTCGTGGCCGTTGCGGTGTTTCTGGCGGCGGCGGCGCAGCTCAACCGGCTGGCGCTGGAGCTTGCGCCGGTGGCGTTGGTGGTGCTGCTGGGCTACAGCTATCTGAAGCGGGTGACGCAGTGGTCGCACCTGGGACTGGGGCTGGCGCTCGGCCTGGCGCCCGCGGCTGCGTGGATTGCCGTGCGCGGCAGCCTGGATCCGCGGATTCTCGTGCTGACCGGCGCGGTCACGTTGTGGGCGGGCGGATTCGACGTGCTATACGCCTGCCAGGACTACGAACACGACCGCGCGACCGGCTTGCACAGCCTGCCGCAGGCAAACGGGGTGGGGGCGGCGTTCTGGACGGCGCGCGCCATGCACCTGACTATGCTCGGGTTGCTGGTTTGGTTTGGGCGGCTGTTCAGCTTTGGCGTGGTGGGGTGGGTCGGCCTCGCTGCCGTGGGGCTGCTGCTGGCCTACGAGCACTCCATCGTTTCGCCGCGGGATCTGCGCCGGCTGAATGCCGCGTTCTTCACCATGAACGGCGTGATTGCGATGGTGTTTCTGGGGTTTGTGACGGCTGATTTGTGGATGCGGCGGTGAAAAGGCAGGGACTGAGAGACTAACAGCCCGTGGTGCAAGTCCTGATTCATTGCCTGGATCTTGTTGGAGTATCCACAGGGATAGTTTGTAAGCTTTATTCATGGCGATGGGCAGGCGGCAGCATCGAGAGCAGCAAGAGGATTTGT
>Ga0224555_1001544_pt1 | contig 31230 bp, 36 predicted proteins | sample 714S23034metaG_FD_180687 | JGI IMG/M metagenome (GOLD analysis project Ga0224555, IMG submission 180687) | Peat soil microbial communities from Stordalen Mire, Sweden - 717 S2 30-34 | ecosystem: Environmental > Terrestrial > Soil > Wetlands > Peat | place: Sweden: Norrbotten County, Stordalen...
GGCCAAACCCGCGGCTAAAGCGGCTCCGGCGAAAAAGGCCCCGGCCAAGAAGGCTGCGGTGAAAGCGCCGGCCAAGCCCGCGGCTAAAGCTGCCCCGGCGAAAAAGGCCCCGGCGAAAAAGGCCCCGGCTAAGAAGGCAGCGGTGAAAGCGCCTGCCAAGCCGGCTAAGAAGGTTGCGGCCAAGAAACCGCCAGCCAAGCCAGCTCCAAAGAAGGCGCCGGCTAAGAAGGCCGCGGTGAAAGCGCCGGCCAAGAAAGCCGCCAAGAAAAAGGGCGGGAAGAAGTAGCCGCGCCTATTTGTTTACCACCGTCCGGCAGCGTTCGAATAGTTCCAGTAACGCTTCGGCGTATTCTTCGGCAGACCGGCCAGCCGGTTTGCCGGAGAATCCCGTGGCGGTCGCGCTCCCCTTTCCGTAGCCTGTCGTTACCGCAATAAACTTCATCAGTTCCAGGGATATCTCGTCCTTGGTCCTTGCTGGAGGCGCTGGGGGCGCCGGGGTTTCCTGGGTTTCTTCGGGCATGTCGCTGGTTTTCCTCCGGGGTGTGATACAACTCTAGGGTACAGCATTTCTATGCCGCTCACCGCCTGCCGGCATGTCCGCAAAATGCGCGGCGGGGCTCAGTCCCACCTCCTGGAAGCCGACGACGGCAACTTCTATATCGTCAAGTTCCGCAACAACCCCCAGCACCGCCGCATCCTGGTCAATGAACTGGTATCGGCGGTCTTCCTGAAGTACATGCAGGTTTCTGCCGCGCCCGCCGGGATCATTCGCGTCACGCCCGAGTTCCTGGCCGCCAACCCGGAGATCTTCATCCACCTGGGCACGCAGCGCATCCCGGTCGCCCCCGGCTGGCACTTCGGTTCGCGGCACCCCGGCAATCCGGATGTGCTGGCGGTGTACGACTTCGTGCCGGACACGCTGCTCAGCGGGGTCAGCAACCTGACGGATTTCCTGGCCGTCCTGGTGTTCGACAAGTGGATGGGCAACGCCGACGGGCGCCAATCCGTCTTCTTCCGCGCGCGCGTCGAGGATTGGCAGGCGGTGGTCACCAAGGCGTTCGTGGCGGTCATGATCGACCACGGCTTCGTCTTCAACGGCCCCAATTGGGACTTCAGCGACTCGCCGCTGCAAGGGCTCTATCCGCGCCAGGTGGTCTACGAGAAGGTGCGCTCGCTGGACGATTTCCAGCCCTGGCTGGATCAGGTGGTGCATTTTCCGGAAGAAGTCGTTGACCGGGCCTTTCGGCAGGTTCCCCCGGAGTGGCTGGAAGGCGAAGAAGACGAATTCGAGCAACTGCTGGAAAAGCTGCTGCGGAGGCGAGCAAGGGTGCCCGACCTCATCTCCGATGCAAGGAAGGGCCGGGTGAATCCGTTTCCGAACTGGTAAAGTAAAGCAGAAGACAGAAGTCAGAAGTCAGAAGTCAGAAGACAGAATGCGAGACATCCGGGCGGTTGGGGACACTATCAGTTCTATGCCGCAACCCAGACCTGCTGCCTCAAGCTTTCGAGACCTGCGAGTATGGCGCAAAGCGCACGAATTCGTGCTTGGGGTCTATCCATTTACAGCGACCTTCCCAAAGCACGAGACATATGGTCTCGCCCAGCAACTGCGCCGGGCGGCCGTATCCATACCCGCCAACATCGCAGAGGGCTTTCGCCGGCGCGGCAAGCCCGACAAGGCACGCTACATGAACATTGCGGAAGGTTCCCTCGAAGAATGTCGCTACTACCTGATCCTGGCGCAAGATCTAGGCTACGGCGACACCACCAAGCTTGCCAGCACGGCGGACGAAATAAGCCGCGCACTCGGCGCCTACGCAGCGGCCATTCTGTCTTCTGACTTCTGACTTCTGACTTCTGTCTTCTTTTATTTCCCCCCCAACTCCGCCTTTAGCTGCCTAAACGCCGTCTCTTCGTAGTTGGTCTTCAGCCGCTCATGTCCTTCGCTGCCGGGACGCGGCGATTCGCGGCGCTCGGCGTGGCCTAGCAGCGCGGCGGCCTCGTCGTCGTTGGGATTTCTCTCGAGCGCGGCGCGGAAGCTATCCGCCGCGGCAGGATACTGTCCCGCCTTCCACAAGGCGTATCCCAGGTTGAAGCGATAGTCCGGGTCCGCGCTATCGCCTTCGAGCGCCTTGCGGAAGCTCTCGATGGCCGCCGTCAGATTGCTCCGCGTCTGGGCCGCACCCAGATCGTTGTACACTTCGTTCAACGGCACGCTGGCCGCCACCTTTTCGAAACATTTTGCGGCGGCTGCGTAGTCGCCCATCTGGTAAGTCGAAAGACCGAGAAAGAACTGCGCCTCCAGATAGTGCGGATCGCTTTGATGGACGCGCCCCAGCCACCCGGCGGCCACGCGGTAATCCTTCTTGCCCCAATACGACTTGCCCAGTTGGAAGCACGGCTGAGAATACGCCGCGTCCAGGCGCGCCGCCTGCATGAAGAACCGGTGCTGCTGGTCCGGGTTGGCGGCCAGCAGCCCACGAATGTAACTCTCCAGCGCGTCCAGCCGCACGGGCGGGCGGCCGCGCAGAAACTCCTCCTCGGCGGGCGCCGTCTTCGGCGAGAGCGTCTTCAGTACCTGCCAGCTCAGCCGCGCCTCTAAAGCCGCCAGATCTTCCACGGCCCCGGACTCCTCCAGTTCCGGACCCTGTCGCAGCCGCTTCAGGTTGAGGATACGGGCGCCGATGCGCAGCACCCCACGCGATCCGCCACCGGAACCCGGGCCCGCCGGCGCCAGTTCGTAATGGCCGTAGACCACGTCGGAGGCGTCCAGCGCTTCCCCGGCCTTGATGATGGAGGCGCGCGTCAACACCGCGTTCGGCCGCAGCGACAGGCGCCGGAACGCCTCCAGGCGATCCTCGCGCTCGAGTGCCAGCATGCCTTCGGAAACCAGCGATTCCCGCACGGCTTCGGAAACGCTCTCGCCGATCCAATCCACATTTGTGGAACTGCCCGTGGAATTCGATTGATTGGAAAAAGGTAGGACCAGCACGGTTTCCGCGCGGAGCACACACACGCTGCAAGCCATCCAAAACAAGACTGCGAGCCGCTGCATCTGACTTCAGTGTAACAACGTCGGTGGGGCAGACGATCGTTTTATGTCGTCTGCCAGCGCTCGCGCGAAGGCGGCAGACCACGAACTGCGATGGTCTGCCCCACCAAAGTGAACAGTATTGAGGATACCATGAGCGCATGCGGGTACTCTGGCAAGACCTGCGATTCGCCGCGCGGCTGCTGCGGTCGAATCCAGGCTTCACGGCGCTGGCCGTGCTCTCGCTGGCGCTGGGCATCGGCGTCAACACTGGGATCTTCAGCCTGGTTCGGGCGGTGCTGCGGCCTCCTTCACCGATTCGGGATGCCGGCAGGCTGGTTTCCGTCTACCACAGCTTCCTCCATGGCCGGGAGGTTCTCACCAGCACTTCGTATCCGGATTACGAATACTACCGCGACCACAACCGGGTCTTGTCGGGTTTGATGGCCTACTGCCGGGTCCCCATGAGCGCCCGGATTGGAGAGCAGGCGGAACAGATCTCCGGCGAACTGGTTACCGCGAATTACTTCTCCGTGCTGGATCTGCGGGCCTCGGCAGGCCGCACCTTCCTCGCCGATGATCGCGCCGTGGCTGTGATCGGCGACCGCTTGTGGCGCAGCCGCTTCGGCGGCGACCGCAATGTGCTGGGCAGAACCGTCGGCATTGGCCGGCACGTTTTCACCATCGTGGGGATCGCGCCGCCCGGGTTCCGCGGTGTCGTGCTGGACTGGGGCGATCCACCGGAGCTGTGGGTGCCCATGGCTGCGTACCGGGAGGCCGTACCGCTGATGCCCGAGTACATGCTGCAAGCCCGCCACGCTGTTTGGCTGCTCGTCACGGGAAGACTGCAGCCGGGCGTATCGATGGCCGAGGCCAAAGCCGCCTTCCACGGAATGGCGGGGCAACTCGCGCAAGCTTATGGGGAGAACCCTCATGATTGGAGCGCCGAGGCGCTGCCGTTGAGCCGCGCCAGATTCTGGCCGACCTACCGGAATTCGATCATGACTTTCCTGGGACTGCTGGTAGCCGTCACCGGGTTGGTATTGTTAATCGCCTGTTTCAACGTAGCCAACCTGCTGTTGACGCGCGCGATGAAGCGGCAGCGGGAGATTGCCGTCCGGCTGGCCTTGGGCGCGGGCCGCGGCCGGCTGGTGCGTCAACTGACCACCGAGAGCGTGCTGCTATCGCTCGTGGGGGGCGCGGCGGGCATCGCAGTGGCATGGTGGACCGCAGCGCTGGTCCGATCTTATCCGCAGCCTTTCAAGATACCCCTGGCGCTGGACACACCCATGGATGCGCCCGCTCTGGGCTTCGCCCTGTTGCTGTCGTTGGTGACGGGCGTCCTCTTCGGGATCGTCCCGGCGCGTCGCGCATCGCGCCCGGATCTGGTGCTGAGCTTGAAATCGGAGGCGCCGGGGCCGGGCCTGCGCGGCTTCGCCTTGCGCAACGCGTTGGTGGTCGCGCAGGTGGCCCTCTCGCTGGTGCTGCTGATCGGCGCGGGACTCTTCGTGCGCACGCTCCAAAAGGCGCAAGCCTCCGACCCGGTGTTCCGGACTGGCAATGCCGTGCTCGTCGAGTTAAACCTGAGGGCGGCGGAATATCCCGATGCGCGCGGCAAGCAGTTTTACACGCAAGCTCTGGAGCGGACCCGTTTGCTGCGCGGTGTGGAATCCGCGGCGCTGGTGTCGTTTCCGCCGCTGGGCGGTATGCTTCAGGAGACGGACGTGCTGCCGCCGGGCGCATCCGAGCCTCTGCGGGTGAACGCGAATATCGTATCGCCGGACTACTTCCGCACGCTCGGCTTGCCGCTTGAGCATGGACGGGATTTCAACGAACGCGACATCGAAAGCGCGCCGCCTGTGGCTATGGTAAACGAGGTCATGGCCCGGCTCTTCTGGCCCGGCCAGGATCCCATCGGCAAGCTGCTCCACCTCGCCGACCCGGCATTGCCGCCTCTTGAGGTGGTTGGCGTGGCGAGGGACGGACGAATGCAGGGTTTCCGCGAAGACATGCGTCCGTGCTTTTACCGGCCGCTCGCACAGAGCTACGTGCCCGAGATGACGCTGATCGCGCGGACGCCCGGTGGTCCCGATCTGGCTTTGGCGGAGATCCGGCGTGAGCTGCGCGCGCTGGACAAAGACCTGCCGGTCGCCGGCGCCGAAACCATGCACGCGCACCTGGACCGCGCCCTCTCGCAGGAACGCCTGACCGCATCGCTGCTCTCCGGGTTGGGACTGCTCGCGCTGGCGCTGGCCGTCATCGGCATCTACGGCGTCATGAGCTTCTCCGTGGCGCAGCGCACGCGCGAAATCGGAATCCGCATGGCTCTCGGCGCCCAGGCGCCCGGCGTGCTGGCGATGATCCTGCGGCATGCGGCAATCCTCCTCGGCGCAGGTCTGGCGATCGGATGGGCTGCGGCGGCCCTGGTCACCCGCTACGCCGCCAGCCTGCTCTACGGCGTCAGCCCGACCGATTTCTGGACCTTCGTTGCCGTTTCCGCAGTGCTGGCCGCGGCCGCCATGCTCGCCTGTTACCTGCCCGCACGGCGCGCGGCGCGGGTGGACCCCATGGTGGCGTTGCGCTACGAATGACCCCCACTCCGGCTGGGTGGTATATGCCTGCGGGCAGGGAGGGATACTTTTCCAACAGGAACTGTGGAAAAAGCTGTGGAAACGAACGCCGAATTCGAGACAAACTTCAATGTTCGTAAAGACTTCGTAACAAAGTGCACCGGGATACAGCACTATTGCCAAAAAGCCAGCAAGTTGTTTCAGGAAAGTAAGTTAGATCCCATTAACTATAGTTAGTCCAGTCCTGTAACGCACAATATGCAGGCAGATTCCGCCGCATTACGGCAATCGCCCGCTGAGGCTGTGAGTAACGGGGTGCGTCAGACTGCCCCGGTCTGCCCTTTGCCCGCAAGGAACTGGTTCAACTGCTCCATGACGGCGAAAGCGTCCGCTACGTATAGTACGTCAGCTTTGCCCCGCGCCCAGCCGCAATTCGGGTCCAGGTTGATGGCCCGCCGATCGTTGATGAACCGCCAGCCCACCACGTGCGGCTCTTCTCCATGACAGCAGGTGGCTAGCCCTTTCGGATGCCGCGGCGTCGATCCGGTTTGTCCGACTTGGTTCAGATGGGTCATGAAGGGCAGCACCGCCTGTCCTTCGCCGCTGAGGTCCACCAGCGACTTGCTGCCGCCCAGCGACGCTTGCGCAAGCTGCAGGAAGCCCAGGATCAGCCGCGCCGCATCCGCCGGATGCGCCTGGCCGTCGGCCTGCTTCTTGGTCCATCCGGCGCCGGCCACAAACAGCAGATCGGCCTCTGGACGAATGGTCTGCTGATCCATGCGCGGCGCGCGCCAGCCGGAAAACGCCGTGCGGCGCAGACGCTCGTCCACCTCCACTGGTACGCGCTCCAGCGCCGCGTGCGCGGGGGCGCCTTGCCAAGGCTCGCCGGCTCCGGGCTCCAGCAGGATGAACCACGGCCGTTCGGCACGCTGGGAGACGCCCTCGATCCTCTGGCGGTAATACCAGCGGGTCACGGCGGGAGCGCCGCCTTCCACGGCTACAGCGGTCGCATGCGTATCGGCGCGGCCATGCAAGCGTTGCGCCACGCCCGCCAAGCAGCGCGCCCAGCGCGATGTGCCCGGCGCGAGCACCAGCGTGGCGCCTGCCGCTTCGGTCAACCGGGCGGCGGCGGCCGCATCCGTAGCGTAACGGGCCGTGGCGAAGTCGTCGCCAGTCACCGCCAGGAAGCGCGACGCGCCGCAGCCCCCGATCGAATCGGCCGCGGCCTGCGCATCGCCCGCCGACACCAGCCCCACGGTGAGGCTCGCACCGGGCAGATCATGGCCAAGCGCAATCGCCGCCGCCAGCGTCTCCTGAGCGGGTTTCGAAAGCGATCCGTCGGCTTCGGTATGGGTGAGAAACAGGATAGTTTCCATTGGTCAGTCCCGTGCGATCCAAGCCGCGATTTCGCGCGCGATTTCTTCAGGCGCGAGGTCCTTCACCACGCGCGTCTCGCGTTGCTGCCTGGGGGCGGCCGCGCGCAGGAAGCGCGCCCCGTCCGCCGCCGGCCGGAACGGCTTGGCTTTTTGCAGCGCGGGCATGACGCCGCGCAGGTTGGCCATGCCGATCTGCGGATTGTTGCGCGGTTCCGGCAGGTTGCCGGTCGCCCATCCCAGCGCAACCGGCGGACCCGCGCACACCGACAACTGGTGCCGCCCGCCTTCCACCCGCTCCAGGATCTCCAGCGCGCCGTCGGGCCGCACACGCAACTCGTCCACGCCCTGGAACTGGTCCACGATCCCCAGTTGCTCGCCCAGCATCTGCAAGGTGGCGCCCGCGCCACGCGAAGCGGATTCCCAGCCGCCGAACAGCAGCAGGCGCGCCATGTCCGGACCGGCGACCGCCCGGACGGCCTCGGCCAACGCCGCCGCCACATCGTGCGCCTCGGTGAATCCGCCGGCCGCGCCATCCACCGCCACAAACTCGAACGCGGCCTTCTGCGCCACCGTCATCATGACTTGCTGCAGCTTGGCCTTCGGCCCCAGGCTCACCAGCCAGACCTTGCTGCCGGGCGATTCGGACGCCAGGTGCGCCGCCTCGTACAGCGCATGCGCGGCCCACGGGTCCAGGATGGCGGGCAGCATGTTCTCGTTCTTGAGCGCCGGACCGGCGGGTCCGCTCACCGGTTCCAGCGTCTGCAAGGGATCGGGCACAATGCCCGCGCACACTACGATTTGATATCCGGGATTCATGATTAACTAACAGTATAATCAGATCTAAATGACTTCGCTCAGAGGGGCAGCCAATCCGGGCTGACTAGCGTAAGATATAGAGCGAGACGCATGCTGATCAAACGCCTGACGCTGAAGAAGATCTTGTCGTTCAAGGAGACCACGGTCGAACTGGACAAGTTGAACGTTCTGATCGGCCCGAACGCGGTTGGGAAGAGCAATTTGATCGAGGCCATCAGCCTGTTGCAGGCCGCACCGACAGGGATCGAAGGTCAGATTCTGCGGGGTGGGGGAGTCCGGCAGTGGCTGTGGCTCGGTGATAGTGATCCCAGGCAGCTCGCCGAAATTGAATGTGAGCTAATACTTCCTCGCCGACCCCAATTTGGTCCCCTTGTCTACCGTCTGCAATTCTCGCACGGCGTGCTGAACGAGCGCCTGGCCGGGGTCCACCGCGCTTCGGACGCCGACTTCTATTTCGACCGCTCTACCTACCAGGTGACGTTCGGCCCCCAGGCGCAGACCGGTCCGATGAGCAACAACAGCTCCGTCCTCGCTGAGTTCAAGAGTCCGATAGATACGACCCCCGTCACCGAAGTGGGCACGCAGTTTGCGTGGATCCAGATCTTTCGGGAGTTCAGAACCGGCCCCTCGTCGCAGGCCAGACACGGCTCGACAGTCGAATCCCAAGCTTACTTATCCGATGGCGCCGATGATCTCGCGGTTGTGCTGCGTCAAGTGGACCTTCTTGGCGCGCACGATCGGATCAAGGAATATCTGCACCGGTTTTGCGATCGCTTCGACGGTGTGAAGGTGGACGCGGTCGAAGGCTTGGTGCGCACGTCCTTGCTTGAGAACGGACTGTCGGAGCTGTTGTCGGCTACCCGCATGTCCGACGGCACGTTGAAGTTTCTCTGCCTGCTGGCGGTGCTATTTCATCCCAAGCCGGCGCCGCTAGTTTGTATCGAAGAGCCGGAACTGGGGCTGCACCCCGATGCGCTCCGCCTCGTGGCCGAGGTCCTTGTTGAAGCGTCCGAGCGTACCCAACTAATTATCACAACCCATTCCGAAGCGCTCGTCGACGCGCTTACCGATCGCCCTGAGTCGGTGCTGGTCTGCGAACGTGACTTCGACAACGGCACTCAATTCAAGCGGCTCGCGCAAGACGAACTGGATGAGTGGCTGGAACACTACACCCTTGGCGAGCTTTGGCGGAAAGGTGAAATCGGCGGGGGCCGCTGGTAGATGCCCAGTGAGATCCGCATCTATTTCGACGGCGACGGGAGCCTCAAGCCCGGATTTGCCGCGTTCTTCAGGGATATCCGGGCACGGGCGGATGCGGTGCGACGCAAGGTCTCGATCGTCGCCACCGGCGGGACTCCCGAGCGGGACTTTGCCATCGCGATGAGAAAACATCCGGCGGCGCGGAACATCCTGCTCCGCGACAGCGAAGGCCCTTGGAACCAGAACCTGCATGCTTCGGATTCCATCTTCTGGATGGTGGAGATGATGGAATCCTGGTTCCACGCCGACAAAGATGCCCTGGAAGCATACTACAAGAGCGGCTTCCGCAAGGCGGCGTTGAAGGCCAACCCGAATGTCGAGGAGATTTCCAAGCAGGATCTTATCGACGGTCTGAAGGCCGCCACCAAAGACACTACGAAGGGCAAATATCACAAGACCAGGCACGCGCCCGCTCTACTGCAGTCGATCAACCCCGCACTGGTGAGGAAGGCCGCTCCCCATTGTGAGAGGCTCTTTAAGGCTGTGCTTGACGATCTCCGGTAGCTCCCTACGACGTCAGCCGGTCCGGCGAAATCGGCCGCATCTCCCAAGCTTCGAACGACACCATCTTCGCCGTGCCGCCGTCCGCATGCAGTGCCACACCCGTGCTCCGCCGGCCCGCCGGATACACCCGCGCGGTCAGGCAAAACCGGTCGTTGGCAAAGATCTCGATCACCGACCCATCCAGGAAGATGCGCAGGCGCAACGGCTCGCCGCGGCCCAGCAGGAACGGCCCCGATTGGATTCCGCGATCCGCGCTCAAGTCCGTGCTCGACTGGCTGCGGTCCACGCACACGCGCTTTTGCTCGCGATCGTAGTACACCAGCGTCCGCTCGCTCCCATCCGGCGCGGCGCGCAGCTTCAGTCCGGCCCTCACCGCGTCGCCCGGATCGATCTCCGCCAGAACCTCGAGGCAATCGCCCGCTGCATCGGCCCCCAGGCGCTTGCCCCGGAGCGTCTCCACCTCCGCCGCCGGGCGCATCTGCACCTGGGCTCCCATCAACTTCAATTCCCGAGGCAGCGACATGACGCCGCTCCAGCCGGCCGCGCGCTGCGCCTCGGCGCTGCGGCCTTCCGTCAGCCATCCCCACAGGATGCGCCGGTCTCCCGTATTGGTCATGGTGCGCGCCGCGTAGTACGAGCCGTAGTCGATGCCCCCCGTGGTCTCCGGCCGGAAGCGGCGATCCGCGTAGCTGCCCAGCATATACTTCACCACGCGCTCGGTCGAGACGATCAGCAAATGTTTGCCGCCCAGCGGAAAGAAGTCCGGGCACTCCCACATCTCGCCCGAATCCACCGGATCCTTGGCGTTGGCGCCGGCCCGCATCCTGCCCGTAACCAGCGGATGCAAATAGTTCCAACGGCGCAGGTCTCTGGATTCGTACAGCAGCACCGCCCCGCCCTTTCCGCGAAAACCCGACCCCACCGCCATCAGCCAGGTATCGCCCTCCTGCCACACGCAGGGGTCGCGAAAGCCGGTGACCTCCAGGCCGGCCGGCGGCGCGGCGATCGCGGGATTGCCGGCGAATTTCTTCCACTCCGTCAGGTCCCCGCCGCTAGTGGCAACGCACTGCGTTTCCGGATTCACGCCGGTGTAAATCGCCGTGACGCCTCCGTTGTCGACGACCGCGCAGCCGCTGAAGACGCCGTCCTTATCGGGACCGCCGGGCGTGGGTGCCAGCGCCATGGGCAGATGCTTCCAGTGCACCATGTCTTCGCTGACGGCGTGCCCCCAGTGCATGTCGCCCCAGAAAGCGCCGTTGGGGTTGTACTGGTAGAACATATGAAACTTGCCCTGCCAGTAGATAGGCCCATTGGGATCGTTCATCCAATTGGCGGCGGGAAGCAGATGGTATTGGGGCCGGTGCGGATCGGCCGCCAGCCGAGAAGCCGGCGCCGGCGCAGCCGCAGCCAGCGGGACAGCGCCCGCCAGCGCCAGAAAGTCGCGTCGTCGCAGAACAGGCCGCATAATAGCCCATGGTAACCGGATGGCGTGCAGCGCTCAACGGACCGCCCTCACCGGTAGTGTCCTAAGGCGCTTTGCAGAGCCTCGATCCTGGCAAGGGAATGTCCCGTCACATGAGAAATGCAACGGCCTCTCTCGTGTCCTTTGCCATGAGAATCCGCCTCCAGTAGCGGATTTCGCGAGGTTAACACGGTACGTGATCGGTCATGCAAGCGTGCTACGTTTTCGATGAAAGGTACGGAACGACGAGGTACGAAGAAGTAGCAGCAACGGGCGCCGAGCCGCTGCGATACGGTTGGAAGCGTGTTCCGGCGGACGGCTGGAGAGAGATCACGCTCGACGAAGCGAACCGCCTAGTTCAGCAGGCCAGCGAGAGCATTAAGCGCGCACAGACGAAGTACGCTCACGAAGACGCTCAACTCTTTCATGGAGGAGCCATTGCAGCGCGACTCAAGGCCGAGGCTGGTGAGCGGGTATTTTGCGTACACGACGGCGACAAGGCCGTCTTCGCCGGTACGAACACCAAAAAGCAGAAAGGCCCGATCGAATACCCTCCCGACTAAAAACGTGGGACACCACCCCTAACCCTGGCGAGGCTGGGAATCCTAACACTTGTTACACTGAAACGTATGCCGCTCTGCCGATACGCGCTGGCAGTGTGTCTTTGCGCCGCGGCGGCCGCACGCGCGCAACAGCAACCGGCTCCGGCGCCGCCGGACGCCGAGATGAACAGCGCCATTGAGGAGTTCAAAGCCGAGACCCGCAGTTTAGGCTTGCGCGCCGATAGTCCGCCAAAAGCCGGCCGCCACAGCCCGCTCGCCGACTGGCACGGTCGCCTCTTCGAGAACTTCCGCAACGACGCGCTGGACGCCGTGCCGCACGAGATCCGCCAGAATGGCGGCAACAAGGGACTGCTGCGCCGCAACCAGTTCGGGTTCAACGTGGCCGGGCCCGCCGTGCTGCCGCATCTCTTCGAAGGCCGCAACACTTACTTCTCGCTCTCCTACGAAGGCGTGCGCGAGGATATCGCCCGCACTTACTTGCAGACCATCCCCACCATGGCGCAGCGTACCGGCGACTACTCGGACGTGGTGGATGACGCGGGCAACGTGATCCCGATTTACGATCCCGCCAGCACGCAACCCAATCCGGGCTACGATCCGACGCAGCCGATATCCACCACCAACCTCGAATACACGCGCGTTCCGTTTCCAGGCAACATCGTCCCGGCGAACCGGCTCGACCCGGTGGCCCTGAACGCCCTCAAGTTTTATCCGGCGCCCAACACCGATGTGGGGCCGTTCTTTCACAACAACTACTTTATCGACGCACCCGAGACCAACACGGCGAACGGCATGATCGGCAAGCTGGACCGGTCGCTGCGCGAGCGCCATCGCGTCACCGTGGAACTGGCGTTTTCCAATGGTACGCTGGGCGCTGCCCAGTGGTTTCCCACGGCCGCCAATCCCGGCCCTTCCAACCGCGACTTTCAAACGCGCCGCGGTTCGCTCGGATACGTCTTCACCGCTTCCGCTCGCACCGTGAACACGCTCACCTTCGAAGCGAATTCCAGCGTCTCCACCAGCGGCGACACCGGGGACCAAACCAACTACGCCGCCCAGATGGGCCTCACCGGTATCGGCGGCGGCGGGTTTCCGGTGATGCAATTGGGTCCGTACCTCAGCATGGGGCAAGCCTATCCGTTTTCGCGCAACGCGCGCAATGTTTATACCTGGACGGACGGACTCTCCACCAAGCGCGGCAAGCACACCTTGCGGGTCGTGGGACAGTACACGCGGCAGCAGGTGAACAGCTTCTGGCCGCAGTATCCGGCCGGCTTGCTGACCTTCAACGAAGGGCTGACCAGTGTGCCGGGGATTGTGGATACGGGCGATGCGCTGGCCACTTTTCTGTTGGGCACGCCGTATTTCGCGGAGGAAACCCTCGACACCCAGCCTTCCTATTTCCGGCGGTCGGAGGGTTCGCTGGCCTTCCGCGACCGTTACGAGGCGATGAAGGGCCTCACCATCAATGTCGGGCTTACCGTGCATCTGTTCACACCGCGCACTGAGAAATACGACCGGCAGTCGAATATCGACCTGAGCGCCATCAACCCGGCGAACGGATTGCCGGGCGCCCTGGTGGTGGCCGGACAAGGCGGCTTCGGCAGCGCGTTCCAGCCGGCCCTGGTGCGCGTGTCTCCCAGCCTGGGCATTGCCTGGAATCCGCTGGACGACGCGAAGACCGTAGTGCGGGCGAATTTCGCGCGCGATTACTCGGGCATTCCGATTTATTCCGGCCAGTTTGGCACGCAGGGGTTCAACCAGTATGCGACGTTTCTTTCGCCGGACGCGCAGTTGCAGCCGGCGCTGACCATGCGCAGCGGCGTACCCGCGCCCTCCACTCCGGTGCCCGATCTGCAGCCGGATGCGGCCAACAACACCATTGCGGATCTGGTCGACATGTCCGACCGGTTGCCCACTTATCAATCGGCGTCGCTATCCATCGAGCGGGAGTTGCCGGGATCCACCGTGGTGACCATCGGGTTTGCGTACTCCGGCGGCAAGGACCTGCTGGTCGGCAACGGCGCGGCCAATCCCAATGCCATTCCGCTTGCCGATCTGCAGTACGGCAATCAGTTGAACGATCTGGCGTTCAACCAGTCGCTGCGGCCTTATCCGCAGTACCAGGGCTTCAATGTGTACGGCCAGTATCCGGTGGGGCGCTATCAGCGGGACGCCGGCTATGTGCGGGTGGAGAAGCGGTCTTCCAAAGGAATTTCGGTCAACGCCTATTTCGAGTTCAACAAGCAGATGGACGACTATTCGGGACCTTATGGAACGCAGGACTTCTTTAACCGCCAGGACGAATGGTCGGTGACGGCGGGCAATCGTCCCGAGCGGTTGGATCTGAGCTACACCTACGAGCTGCCGTTCGGGGCCAACAAGCCGTACCTGCGTTTTCCAGACTGGCGGCGGTACGTGATCGATGGTTGGTCGATCAGCGGCGCCGGCACTGTTGCCAGCGGCGACCCGATATACTTGACGCCGCTGTTCAACAACACGGGCGGCGTCGTACAGGCGCTGCAGGTGGATGTGGTGCCGGGCGTGGACCAGCACGTGTCCAATCAAGGGCCGGCGCTCTGGTACAACCCGGCGGCTTTTGTACAGCCTCCGGATTTCACCATTGGCAATGTGTCGCGCACGCTTTCGAACCTGCTGAATCCCGGCTGGCAGAATTTCGACATGTCGCTGAACAAGCGATTCGCGCTGGCCGCGGAACGGACGCTGGAGTTCAATGCAACGGCCTTCGATTTCATGAATCACGCCAACTGGAACGATCCGGATAATGTGATCGGATCGGTGGCCACGCCGAATCTGGACGCGGGGAAGATCATCGGTTCGCGCGGCGGACGAGTCATTCAACTGGGGTTGAGGCTGAGCTTTTGACGCGGATGGTGACGGCGCTGTTGTTCGCGTGGACTCTTGTTGCGGCGGCGCCGCCGAAGCCCACGGGCCGCACCGTTAAGGTGGCCGTCTGGGCGGACGCGGCGGAAGGGGCGCAGCCGGCTGCCCATCTTGCGGCAAAGGACTTGAGTGCGACGCTGGCCGGCGCGGAATCGCGCGTGGTGGATGTGAAAGGTCCGGGCGACGACCTGATGCTGGTCGCGGTGCTGGATCTGGCGGGCGACCTTTCGCTGGCGGAGGCGGCCAAGGACGCTTTAGCGGCGGATATCGGGAAGCTGCCGCCACGCGCTACAGTAGCGGTCATGCGCGCGCAGGATGGCGCAAAAGTGCTGGCCGATCCGGGCGCGGAGCGGGCCGCCGCCGTGTCCGCGGTGCGCGACGTGCCGGTGAGCGGAAAGGCGGGACTGCTGGATACCGTGGAAACCGTGACGCGGCTGGCGGATTCGATTCTGGCCAAAACGAGTGTGCGCATGGCTGTGCTTTATGTCACCGACAGCGAGCCGGAAAACTATCGCGAGGACTTCACCAACCCGGTGATCAATTCGAGCGACACGCACGACTTGAGCCGGCGCTTCCCCGAGGCGTTGATTCAGGAAAAGATCTCGAAGGTGGCCGCAGCCTTGGCCCAGAGCCAGTCGCCCCTGTTCGTGGTGCATCTGCGGTATCGCGGCGACCGGCTGGGCGAGGCGTATCAGAACGGATTGAAGCAGCTTGCCGAAGTCACTGGCGGCAGCGCCATCTTCTGCCGCTCGAGCGCGGAGATCGCGGATGCGATCCATCGGGCACTGAGCCTGATTACGTCATCTTATAGCGTGGTGGTGGACGTGCCGGAGCTCCGCTCCAAGAGTTTCGATCTGCATTTGGACGCGGGCGGCAAGTTCAGCCTGACCTACCGCACCCGCTTCGTGCTGAAAGAGAGGTAAATACGGTGACAGTGAAACGCTGGATCCCGTTGTTCATCGTGCTGCTGGTTGCCGCCGCGGTGGTGATCTGGCAGACGCATGCGAACCGGCAGCAGGCGGCGCGATTGGCCCAGTTGACGGCCGAGACCGAACGGTTGCGGGGACGCGTCGCGGAGCTGGCGCACGCCGACGCAACTCCCCCTGGCGCGCCCGCGCCAGCGCCCGCGGCCGAGACCCAGAACGGGCCGCGTAAGCCCAACCCCGCGATCAACCCGGAAGACGCCATCGCCATGCAGCGGCTGAAGCTGAGCCTGGCCGACGCCAATGCCTCCATCGCGCGCCTGGAATCCCGCGCGGATGAAGCGGAAGCCCAGATTCAGAATCTGCGGCTGGACAACAAGCGGCTGGCCGGCTCGGAAGCCGATCTTCAGGAGAATCTGGCGGCCGCCAACCAGGCGGTCGATACACTGCAAAAGGAATTGAAGGGCAGCCACGACCGCGCCACCCAGGTGGAGATCGCCTATCAAAAGCTGCGCGACCAGTCGGGCGGCGACACGCAGAAGATCGCGCAACTCCAGCAGCTTTCGACGGAGCTGCAGGGTATTCACCAGCGGCGCGAGGTTTACCTGAACAGCATCTTGCGGCGCTACAAACAGATCACCGAGCAATACCGGTCGATGTCGGGCGTCTTGCAGGCGCAGCGCACCGACGCGCCCGCCGCAGGCAGCGCCGACCTGGCGCGCATTCAGGACTCCATCGCCATGGCCGAGGAGGATCTGCGCCAGTTGAATAATCTGAATGCGCAGGCGCTGCTGATTCAGAAAAAGATGGCCGCAAAGTAATCAACCCAAACCTTAGCCTTTTGTATCACAATAGCTTGCGCGGATTCTTCCTGGGGCAGGCCCGTGGCCTGCTGCGGCCTCTCAGGCCGCCTGCTTTAGTTTAGCCCGTGACGCCTGCGTGATCCGACTCGTGCCGCGGTGCTGGAAGCTGCGCTATCCTCAGGGTGATGGCTGCCGGGCACTTGCGGGATGACGAAGCTGAAGCGTTGCGGGCGGAAATTCGTAACGCGCTGCCATATGGTAGTGACTGGCTGGTTACTCCGCACCAACTGCTCGGGGGAGATACTCCGCAAGACCAAATTCTGGCGGGTGACTTGGAAAGTGTCAGAAGCTTGTTTCATTCCATCCTTTACATTGGCGTCGTGTGAGCATCTCCCGATGTAGCATTCTTCTCAGACCGGAACACGCGGCACAGTGGCATTGCGCGGTCGATCCGAGATTCGCTCAAGTCAAGGCGAATTCCCTGACCTGACTTCCTGACTTCTCATTCATGGACCGCCACTCCGGAACGTACTACAATGTAGAGCATGAAGACGGAAGTTTAAGTTTGGCGCGCGGCTCGACGGGGATGCTGAGGTCGCCCCGGCGCTGCGCGGCTAAGGGGAAAGCATGGAAACAGTCCCAGACAAGCAGCACGCTCATGAGCTCATCGAACGGCTGCAAACGTCCCAAATTTCCACCGCCGTGCGCTTCCTGGAGTTTATGCTGCTCGACCCTGTGGCCCGCGCCGTGGCTACGGCTCCGCCCGACGATGAAGCCGTGATCGAGCAAGACCGCCGCCGGTATCGCGAGGGTCAGGCTTGGTTCCGCCAACGCGGCGGCAAGGGCATACCGATGGCGGACGTGCTCGCTGAATTCGATCTCAAACCGGAAGATTTTCCGCACCCGCCGGACGAAGTCCAGTAATGACGCCCTACAGCATCGAGTGGCTCGACGAGGCCAAGGCGGACGTGCGCGCCCTGGACCGCCCGACCGCCATGCGCCTGTTCGAAGGGACGCTGCATTTCGCCCGCACTGGATCCGGCAATGTGAACGCGCTCCACGGCGATATGGCCGGCGCCTTCCGTCTCCGCTTGGGCGACTACCGCGTCCTGTTCACCCTCGAACGGAACGTCATGCGCATCTTCGGTGTCCGCCATCGCTCCGAGGCCTACCGTTGAGCAACTGGCGGCTCGGGCCGCGACCAAGGTCTGGCATGCACTACAATGTAGTGCATGAAGACCGAAGTGTACAGTTGGCGCGTGTCCAGCGAACTTTAATCGGAACTGGAACGGCAGGCGCGGCTGCGTAAAGTATCGATTTCGGCGGTGTTGGACCTGGCGGTTCGCGACTGGCTGAAGAACAACGCCATGGACCCTCCGGATGCCGCCGAACAGAGAAGGCTGCAACGCGCGGCAGCGAGTAGCTTTGGAGTCCTGGCGAGCAACAACCCCCGCCGCGCGGAGACTGCGCGGGAGTCTATCAGGCAGCGTCTCGGCCGGCGCTATGCCCGGTAACGCTTTGGTCGATACCGGTGCGATTCTGGCGATCCTGGACAGAACGGACCGATGGCACCAGGTGTGCGTCGAAGCGTTCCGTCAGCTCCGGCTCCCCTTGCTGACTTCCGAAGCCGTGCTAACCGAGCTCTTTCATCTGGTTGGCGACTCACGCGCCGACATGGAGGCAGCTTGGAAATTCGCCGGCTCCGGGGCACTGGTCCTCGCGCCGATAGAGGATGCGGAATTGCCGCACCTGCGCAGCCTAATGTCCCGCTGTTGGGACGTCCCATGGATTTCGCCGATTCCACTCTCGTACACTTGGCAAAACGGGAATCCGTAACCACGATTCTAATCTAACCGTGGATCACGCGGACTTCGAGACATACCGGATCGAAGGAAAGCGCCGGTTCCGCATACTTCCGGCCAAGCGCCCGTAACTCCCCGGTTGCCGACCTATTTTAGCAGCTCCCGCTTCACCACCCCCGCCCCCTCCTGCACCGTCACCAGTTGCCCCGCGGCCACCTGCGGAATCGCCTCCCGCGCGCCATTCGGCCACCGGATTTCCAGATCCGCCGCAGCCGCCGCGCCCAAGCCAAAATGCAAACGCCGGTCGTGCACCGAAAGGTACGACGATTGCGCCATCACCGCCTGCGCCTGCCTCTTGCCGCCGTAGCTGGCGACCACCGTCGCACCAATGGCGCTGCGGTTCGATTTGGTGCCCACCAGCTTCACCTTCAGCCAGTGATAATCGCCGCTGACATCGTTGCGCAGCAGCGATGGCGGCTCGTTCTGGTTCATGATCAGGATATCGATATCGCCGTCGTTATCGAAGTCCCCGAAGGCCACGCCCCGGCTGGCGTGTACTTCCTCGATCCCCGGCCCGCCCTCGCCGATCAGTTCCTCGAACTTGCCCCCGCCCAGATTGCGGAAAATCACCCGCGGCGTGCGATGCGGGAACTCCGGATAATTCTTCTCCACTTCCGGATACACGCTGCCCGTCACCCAGAACAGGTCCGGCATGCCGTCGTTATCCAGATCCACGATGCCCGCGCCCCAACTGATGAAGCGCGTTTCCACGCCCAGGCCCGCGCGCAGCGTCACATCCGTGAAATTGCCCTTGCCGTCGTTGTGGTAGAGCGCCGGAGTGTCTTCGGTGAAGTGCGTCTTGAACACATCCAGGTTGCCCTCGCAGGCGTAATCGCCGATGCCCAAGCCCATACCGGCCTGCTCCAGCCCATCTTCGTTCAAGGCCACGCCGCGTTCCAGTCCCTCTTCGGTGAAGGTGCCGTTGTGGTTGTTGCGATAGAGCAGGCTGGGCGTGGAATCGCACGCCACATAGATGTCGGGCCATCCGTCGTTGTCGAAATCCGCGGCCACCGCAGTCAGTCCATAGCTGCCTTTCGCGGCGGCGATGCCGGAGCGTTCCGATACGTCTCTGAAAGTGCCATCGCCGTTGTTGTGGTACAGCAGGTGCGTCTCCGGCGGCAGGCCGCGCGGTCCGCAATTCACCGGAATGCCTTTCCAGTTGCAACTGGCCAGTTGGCCCGCCGGCGGCACGGTCTTCAGGTCGAACTTCAGGTAATTGGAAACGAACAGGTCCAGGTGGCCGTCGCGGTCGTAATCCACGAAGGTGCAGCCGGCGCCCCAACGCACGCCCGGCGCCAGCAGGCCCGCTTCTTTGGTGACATCCGTAAACGTGCCGTTTCCGTTATTGCGATAGAGAACGTTCTGCCCCCAGTAAGTGATGAAGATGTCTTCGAATCCATCGTTATTGTAATCGGCGATGGTGACGCCGTAAGCCCAACCCGTGCGCGTGAGTCCAGCCTTCGCGGTGACATCGCTGAAGGTGCCATCCCGGTTGTTCTTGTACAGCCGGTTGGTGGCCCCCGCCGGCGGCCCTTCCAGGCGCGAGCCGCTGAGCACGAAGATATCCAGCCAGCCGTCGTTATCGTAATCGAAAAAGGCGATGCCGCTGCCCATCGGCTCGATGATGTACAGATTGCGGTCGCGCGCGCCGTAAATCACCGGCTCTCGCAGGCCCGCGTGCGCGGCCACGTTCGTAAATCGCGCGTGAAAGGGCAGTCCCGACGGCTTGCCTCGCGGCTGGGGTTTCACGCCGCGGCTGGCCATCTGGCCGAACGCGCCGGCGGGGATAAGAGCAAGCAGTTGGCGGCGTGTCATAGCCTTCCCAGGTTTTTCGTGGGGCAGGCTCTCAGCCTGCGGCGGCCTCTCAGGCCGCCTGCTTTTGTTGCGGCTGTGCCGCTCTGTGGCGCAGGCCCTCGGCCAGGGTGCCCTTTGGGCTCTTCTTGGCCCCTGGTCATCTGCCAATCAGGAAGTCGCTAACCCGGCGCGCCAGCGCGCCATAAGGCGGGCGCAACATTCCGAGGGTGGTGAAGCGGCTCTGCAGAAACACACCTTTCTTCTTCGAGAACGTCAGGAAGCCGTCGAATCCATGATACGATCCCATGCCGCTCGCGCCCACTCCGCCGAATGGCAAATCGTTCTGCGCGATGTGGAAAATCGTGTCGTTCACCGTCACGCCGCCCGATGTCGTACGCGCCAGCACCGCTTCCACGCGCTTCGAATTGCGATCGAAATAATACAACGCCAGCGGCCGCGGCCTGGCATTCACATATTCTATAGCCTCGTCGAGCGACCGGTAAGTGACCACCGGCAGCACCGGGCCGAAGATCTCTTCCTGCATCACCGTCATCTGGTCGCTCACGTTCCACAATAAGGTGGGCAGGAACACGCGGTTCTGTTCGCTGGCCGATTCGCGCGCCGGATTCACTTCCAGAATCTCGGCGCCTCTTTGTGCCGCGTCGCCCACCAGCCCCCGCAGCCGCTGATAGTGCTGCCGATTGACGATGCGGGTGAAGTCCGGATTGTCTACCAGCCGCGGATACATGGTGGCGGCGGCCTCCGCTGCCAACCGCACGAATTCCTCGCGCGCGCCGGCTTCTACCAGTACGTAATCCGGCGCAATGCACGTCTGGCCGGCGTTGAACAGCTTGCCGGCCATGATGCGCGCGGCCGCCGTCGGCGCCGGAAAATCGGGATGCACCAGTGCGGGCGACTTGCCGCCCAGTTCCAGTGTCACAGGCGTCAGGTGCTCGCTCGCCGAGCGCATGATGAGCTTGCCCACCCGCGTCGAGCCGGTGAACAGCAGGTGATCGAAGGGCAGTGCCGCGAACGCCGCGCCGGTCTCCGGTCCGCCGGTCACCACTGTCACATAGTCCGCTGGGAACAGGTCGGACACCAGTCGCGCCAGCAAATCCGCCGTTCGCGGTGCCAGTTCCGAAGGCTTCAGCATGGCGTGATTGCCGGCCGCCAACGCGCTCACCATCGGCGAGAGACTGAGCAACAGCGGATAGTTCCAGGCGCCGATGACGCCTACCACCCCCAGCGGTTGATAGACCACGCGCGCCCGCCCCGGCAGGAATTGCCAGCCCGCCGCCGCCGGGCGCGGCCGCATCCATCGCGGAAGCTGGCGTATGGCGTGCTGGATGGTATCCACTACTGGAAAGACTTCCAGCAGGAGAGTCTCCTGGCGCGCCCGCCCGCCGAAATCCTCGGAAATTGCCTGGACGAATTCTTCGCGCCGCGCGCGGACGGCTCCGAGCAAGGCGCGCAAAGCGCGGATGCGCCGCGGCGCATCGGGCGGCTGATGCGCAAATGCCGTGCGCTGTGCGGCCAGCGTGGCCGTCAGCTCCGCTTGCACGATGCTGGTGTCGGTAGTGCTCGTAAGTGTGGATTATAGCGCGCCTGCGGCCGCCCGTGCGATGCTAAGCAGATTAGCTGTGGGGCAGGCCATCGTTTTTCGTGGCCTGCCGAGTTCGAGCACGGCTTTAGCGATGCACGCACGCCACGCCAGACCGGAAGACGCCATGCACATCGCACGTATCTACAACCAGGGCATCGCGGATCGTACGGCCACTTTCGAGACCCGGCCGCGCACCGCAAGCGACATCCACGCATGGTTCGACGGCGCGCATCCCCTGCTGGTGGTCGAGGAGGAAGGCGCGGTGGTGGCCTTCGCGGCTACTTTCCCCTACCGGCCGCGGGCGTGCTACGCCGGCATCGCCGAGGCCTCCGTCTACGTGGACCGCGCGTTCCACCGGCATGGCGCGGGACGCATGGCGCTGGAGTCCCTGATCGCCGCCGCCGCGGCCGCCGGCTTCTGGAAACTGGTCTCGCGCATCTTCGTGGAAAACACTCACCAGCCGCCGGATGGTCGCCGCGCTCGGTTTTCGCGAGGTGGGGATCTATGAAAAGCACGGCCAACTGGACGGAGTGTGGCGCGACGTGACCATCGTGGAGAAGCTGCTGTAAGACAAGCCAGGACCCGCCCCGCATCGCAAATCGCGGTATGCTTGGATATGTCCGCGGCGCGGTCTGGCGGCGGGCCAAAAGGAATCTGCTCCCATGAGTCTGAAGATCAATGTTCGTGAAAGCGGCAACGTAGTGATTCTGGACCTGGACGGCCGGATCACCATAGGTGAAGAAGCGGCTTCGCTGCGGGACACCATTAAGGAACACCTCGATAGTGGGCAAAAGAACATTTTGCTCAACCTTGCCGAGGTCAGCTACATCGATAGTACGGGGCTGGGCCAGTTCGTGGGCAGCTTTGCCACGGTGACCAGCCGGGCCGGCCAACTCAAGCTGCTGAACCTCCAGAAACGGCTGCAGGAGTTGATGCAGATCACCAAGCTCATCACCGTGTTCGAGACGTATACGAACGAATCGGCCGCCATCCGCAGCTTCGCGGCAGCAGCCACCGCGGGTTAACGGCTCGTGCCAGGAACCGCTCCCTTACGGTCGCGGCTCTGTAACGCACTGAATCTACTGAGCCGCGCACGTTAGTAAGCGGCGCCCCGGCGCTACTCCACGTCCGACGGATCCACAGTCTTCCGCGATCCAGTCGCCGCCCAACGGACAAAAGCGACGATATCCGCGATTTGCTCATTGGTGTAGCCGCCGACCGATGGTGGGTGCTTCCAGATCGAATTGTCCGACTTCGATTCCACATCCCCGGGAGCAAATTTCCGCAACTCGGGCGGCGTCTTGGACAGATCGTAATATTGCAGCGTGGCCGCTTCCGTCGAAGCCACCTTCATGGCCGGGAACGGATCGCCCTCTTTCAGCTTGATGGTCTCCACGTACTCCGTGCGCGAAGCGCGGATGGCGGTGACCACCGCTCGCACGCCGACCTTGCCCAGAGCCCTGAGATCCGGCCCGACGGCCGTACCCTTGCCCTTCAAGGCGTGACACGTACCGCAACCCTTCTCCGCAAAGAAAAGCGTCTGACCACGCTCAATCTGCTTGTCCGCCGCCGATGCCTGCATGAACAGCAAAACCGATAACCAGATCATCAGATCCTCCGACCATAGTATAGTCTGGTGCAGCCCATTCCGGCGTGGCGTACTACATTTCCAGCTTCCCCTTGTACATCATGTCCCGCACCCGGAATTCCGCATCGTGGTAAGGACCGTAGCCCGGCAGGTACAGCTCGAAGGTGATGGTTTTGTCCCGCTCGGTCGCCGCGCGCGGGAAGACCAGCCGCAGAAACGGGTCCGAAGGCACCGGCGGAAAATGCCCTTCGATCTTGTACTTCTGGCGGCCCACTCGCATGATGGACTCTTCCTCCATGCGGTGCGCCTCCTCGGCGTCCGCCAGCGCCGTCGAATTCTTATACGCGATGGCCACCACCAGCTTATTCGCGCCTTCCTGCGCGAGGTAATCGACATACTCTTCGCTCAGAGGCTTGCCGCGGCGGCGGGCCAGTTCCGCTTCCGCCTCCCGCACCGGGTGCGCAGTGGCCAGATAGACCTGCACGGCGGGCGCGGGTTCGGCCATCTGCGCCCACGGACTGTCGTGCAGCAGCATGCCGATTTGGGCTTCCGTCCAATCGCCGGGAGCTTTCGTTTCCCAGAACGGAGCGGCCAGCAGCGCCAGCCACGCGCACACCAGATGCATAATATCCAATATGGCAGAAATCCGGTATCGTGGCCGTCGCGCCACTTCCATCGAGAACGAGCTGGTGCGCGTCACCGTGCTCCATGAAGGCGGGCACATCGCCGAAATCCTGGACAAACAGGGCGGCGTCAATCCGCTGTGGACGCCGCCCTGGGAGTCGATCGAGCCTTCCACCTACGATCCGCGGAAGCACCCGGAATACGGAGCCGACGCCGAGAGCAAGCTGCTGAGCGGCATTATGGGGCACAACCTTTGCATGGACATTTTCGGCGGGCCATCCGCGGAAGAGGCCGCCGCCGGGCTGACGGTGCATGGCGAAGCCTCCGTTGCCGCCTACGAAGTCGCCGCCACCCAGACCGCGTTGACCCAACGTGCGCGCCTCCCGCAATCGCAGTTGCAGTTGGAGCGCCGCATCGCGCTGGCCGGCCGCGCAGTGGAGGTGGTCGAGGCGGTCGAAAACGAGAGCGCCACCGATCGCCCCATCGCCTGGACCGAGCACGTCACCCTCGGTCCTCCGTTTCTGGAGAAGGGCGCCACCCAGTTCCGGGCTCCGGCCACGAGGTCGCTGACGCTGGAGGAAGGCAACGGCGATCTGGAGTTGTACACCAACCGACCGGTCTCCGGCGGCTTCACGACCCACCTGATGGATCAGGCCCGCGAGACCGCGTTCTTCGTGGCGTGGTCGCCGCGCAGCCTTGTGGCGCTGGGCTACCTGTGGCGGCGGGCGGATTTCCCGTGGCTAGGCGTTTGGGAGGAGAATTACGGCCGCACTGGCGCACCGTGGAATGGGCAGACTCTCACGCGCGGCATGGAGTTCGGCGCTTCACCGGTGGCTGAGACGCGCCGGCAGATGATCGCGCGCGGCAGCTTGTTCGGCGTGCCGGTCTTCCGCTGGATTCCGGCTCGCACCCGTGTGGAAGTGCGGTATTGCGCCGCGATCCAGGGCGGGCTGACGTCCTGTCCCGCGGAACTGGCGCGCACCACGGAGGGCGAGGTTCGGTTTGAGTGTTGAACTGCGGCCGGGCTCCCGGGACGATCTGCCGGCGATCGCCGAAATCCAAGCCGCGTCCCCAGAGGCGTCGCAGTGGGACGTACCCGAGTACCTGAAGTACGACCTCCTGGTGGCGCTGTGCGACGGGCGCGTCGCGGGATTCGCCGTGGCGCGGCGCCTGGCCGACGGCGAAAGCGAGTTGCTGAATCTGGCCGTACATCCGGCATTTCGGCGGCGCGGCGTCGGGCGGCGCCTGGTCGAGGCGTTAACCGCCGGCCATCCGGGAATGCTTTGGCTGGAGGTGCGCGAATCCAACCTGGGTGCCCGGAAATTCTACAAATCATTAGGGTTTTGCGACGCGGGATGCCGCCCCTGCTACTATCCGGACTCAGGCGAAGGTGCTATTGTCATGAACGTTCATTCATGATACTGTCACAGTAGACGGCAGGCTCGATCTGGGGCCTGCCGCACTTCTCAAAACCGATGAAGTGATGATGACCCACCGAGCCTCGTTCCCGAAACCACCGACTCGGCGTGGCAACCTCACTGGGAGGAACTGCCCCAATATGGAACGGAACGCACAGGAACAATTCAAAGCGCATCTGATGGAGACAAACGCGGAGTTTCGCCAGCTTGCCGCGACGCATTGCGATTACGCGAAAAGGCTGGATGAGCTGGAAGCTCTGCCGCACCTCACCGACCAGGAACAACTGGAGGAAGTGCGATTGAAGAAGCTGAAGCTCCGTTTGAAAGACCAGATGGAAGCGATGATGAGCCAATACCGGGCTCAGCAAGTCGCTTGACGTCAGGTGCGCTGATTCAAGTTCTTCAAAGCCCGGTCTGGCCCGCCCAGCCGGGCTTTTGGTTTATGTAAGGACGCCGGGACGCGCGCTACGCCTAGCGTTTTTGGGCGCGTTTAGCCGTTGTCAGGTTGTCAAAGATCCGGGGCCGGTTCGCTGCGCATATGCGCAATTTATTGACGAACGAAGCCAATAAGTCTATTTGTTTCTTATACTTGAAAAATTGGCGAAGCCAATTCGGTGTTCAGACGGGGCTGAGCCGGGGTTGCGGATTTCCAGAGCCGGGCGGCGGTTGGCCTGGATGGTGATTTGCGCCCGCGTGGTTTCGGGGAAAACAGAGCCGAATATATTTTTGCTGGTGATTGGCGACGGCGCGGGCTGAACGCTAGCACCGGGCATAGCTGTGAGCTTGACCTCCTTCAATTCCACCTTAGCGCAGAGGGCGCGGAAAACCCGGCGGCGCCGACGGTGGGGACAGCGTTAGGTGATTGACCGGTAAGGCTATAGGGCTTGGCAGATTTTTGCGGTCAGGCTGTGACTGGCCGGGTTTCTTTGATCTTGGGCCCGGCGCGCGGATGCGGGCGCTCGGAGCAAACGGACCCCAAATTATTAAAAACAATGGGGCCGTGACCCGATTTCGTAAACGATGCCAATCTTGGGCTTCCGCATTTCTGCGAGCGCGCGCTCGCAGCCCCATTGAAGCTGCAGCGTGTACTTGCGGTCATAGAAGCCGCGGCGACGATTCGGGCGGCTTTCGACGGTGCCCCGCATTGCGGCAAGCCGCAAACGGAGGGGGAAGAAGCGGCCTGGGAGGCCCGCCGCAGGCTGGGAGCCTGCCCCACGATTCGTCGTGGCGCGCGAAGAAACCGATGGACAGTAGTACAAGCTTGCGTTGTCCCGCGGTATAGAGATAAGCTCACCTCTTAATCCGATAAAGCCGCTGGCTAAACTATGACTTCATCCCGCTTCCATCCAGCCAGCGCACCGGATTACCTGCCTCCGGCTCAAATGAGGCCGCTGCAACTGGAGCGGCTTAGAGGCGTGCTGCAGCGCGCGTTCGATCGTGTGGAGTTGTTCCGGGCGCGCCTCAAAGAGCGAGGTCTCACTCCCGCGGACATCGGCGGCCTGGAAGATATCGCGAAACTGCCGTTCACCACCAAGGCGGACTTGCGCGACACCTACCCCTTCGGACTGTTTGCCAGTCCCATCGAGGAGGTGGTGCGGCTGCACGCTTCGAGCGGCACCACCGGCAAGCCCATCGTGGTGGCCTACACCCGGGAAGATCTGGATGTGTGGACCAATGTCATGGTGCGCAGCCTGGCATCCTGCGGCATCACCCACGGCGACATCGTGCAAAACGCCTACGGGTATGGCTTGTTCACCGGCGGCCTGGGAGCGCACTACGGCGCGGAGGCGCTCGGGGCAACCGTGATTCCCATCTCCGGAGGCAACACCGAGCGCCAGATCATGGTGATGAAGGACTTCAAGGTCACCGCCATCTGCTGCACGCCGAGCTACTTCATTCACCTGCTGGAACGCGCCGGAGAACTGGGGATAGACGTACGCAAGCTTCCGCTGCGGACGGGCGTGTTCGGGGCCGAGCCTTGGACGGAGTCGATGCGGCGTCACATCGAAAGCGCGGGCGGAATTCGCGCCTTCGACATATATGGGCTCTCCGAGATCACCGGTCCGGGAGTGGCCATCGAATGCTGCACGCAAGATGGGCTGCACGTCTTCGAGGATCATTTCTACCCGGAAATCGTCGATCCGGAAAGCGGCGAGCCGCTGCCGGAAGGTTGCGAGGGGGAACTGGTCGTCACCACGCTGAGCAAGCGGGCCATGCCCATGATCCGATACCGCACGCGCGATATTACCGCGCTGATTTCCAAACCTTGTCCCTGTGGCCGCACGCTGCGGCGCATTCGGCGCATCGGCAGGCGCAGCGACGATATGATCATCATCCGCGGCATCAACGTATTTCCGAGCCAGATTGAAAGCGCGTTGATGTCCGTTGAGGGAACCCTGCCGCATTACCAGATTGTGCTGACGCGCGAGAAGGGGCTGGACCAGATGGAAGTGCTGGTGGAAGTGACGCCCGAAGTCTTCAGCGACCAGATCGGCGCGCTCGAGACGCTGCACGACAAGATCGTTTACGAACTCGACCAAACGCTGGGGCTGCGTGTGGCGATAAGGTTAGTGCGGCCCCAGACCATCCAGCGCAGCGAGGGCAAGGCGCTGCGGGTCAGCGACCGGAGGAACCTCGGATAGCGTCATGAAAATCCATCAACTGTCGCTCTTTTTGGAAAACCAGCCGGGCCAGATGCTCGAGCCGTGCCGTCTGCTGGCGCGCGCGGGCATCGACATCCGCACTCTATCGCTCGCCGACACGCGGCAATTCGGCATCTTGCGCGCGATTGTATCGGACTGGAAGAACGCCGCCGTGCTGCTCCAAAACGCGGGATACGTGGTCAACGTGACCGAAGTGGTGGCGGTCGAAGTGGCGGACCGTCCGGGCGGGCTCGCGGAGCTGATGGCGCTGTTCGAGAACAGCGGGATCAATATCGAATACATGTACGCTTTCCCCTTCGGACGGCAGGGCCGTGCGGTGCTCATCTTCCGTTTCGACCAGCCGGATGCGGCCATCGAGCGGCTGCGGGCGGCCGGTATCGACGTGGTGGACAGCGTAGACGTGTACAACAAGATCTCTTGACGCGTCGCGACGATGCGACGCGGCGGACGGCTTACGACGGACACTACGATCCTGCAAAGGGCCGTTCATCAAAGTGGAAGATCGCGGGTGGTTCGACCTGAACCCGCGCGAATTCGGAGTGGGCTGGACTGAGCAGGAAGTTATGTTCCCCGGCGATCACAAGAGAGGGGACCTGGAGGACGGCGCTCACTTGGGAGTCTCGCCACCAGTCGCCCAATTGTTCCGTACTCAGGTGTTGCAGTGCCGGGCGCAGGCGCAACTCCTTTTCTTGAACAATGCTCATTCCATCTGGAAGCACGGCGGCCACGCAAACATACCCCGCGGAAAGTCCTGTCTGGTCATGTGCACCAGATTCTCGAGGACCGCCAGGGCGATGCTCCCGGCCATATAAACCGCGGCCCGCCCAGGCGAGTTCCAGCGTCCCCCGACTAGCCGGGCGCCAGCGCCGTCCGGGCGCGCATAACGCGCTCTGCATACACGGAAGACACGGCGTCCTATCGGAACGGCCATCAGGAAGGGATGTTGTGTTCGATGCGAGTGAGGGTCCGCTCGACAAGCTCGATGCCCTCGCCGGTGGCTAACAGGTCCGTGGGGGCCCGGTTATCAAACAGCGCCAGGGGGGTAGACAGCCAGTGCGTGGCCTTCTGCTCATCGCCGAAGACGGCCACCGCATGAGCGATGACTGGCACCAGGCGGGTGAGAGGAAGCGCGGAGGTCATCTTGCTCTTATTCTACCCCTGTCGCGACCTTATGAAAAACGGCGCGCTCTGGCGCTCGTGGAACGGCCGCCTAATATTGCAACACAGGTGTGTTACACTCACGGTATGCAGTCAGTCACCTCCAGTTTTCGAATGAGCAAGGAGCTGCAGCGGCAGTTGTCGGATGTGGCGGAGCGCACCGGCAAGGGGAAGAATGCAATTATCATTGAGGCGCTGGCGACGTACCTGCGTGCGACGGAGCGGCAATCGCTTGCCGAGGAAGCGCGCCGTCAGTCGGAGCTTGTTTCCCGGAACGAGCATGACGCCGGCTGGTACGGCCTGGCGGACACTTCGGGATGGAGATGAAGCGCGGCGATGTCGTCATTTGTGCGGCGCCCGGAGATTATGGCAAGCCGCGGCCGGCTGTCGTCGTGCAATCCGACCTCTTCAACGACACTCACTCCAGTGTTGTAGTGTGCCTGATTACTAGCCATCTGGAGGACGCGCCTCTGTTTCGCATTCCTGTGCCCGCCGGGAGAACCACCGGTCTGAAACTGGAGTCGCAGGTGATGGTTGACAAAGTCATTGCGATTCCAAAGGACAAGATCACGGGGCGCGCCGGGGCGCTACCCGCGAGCGCGCTCAAAGAGATCGACCATGCGCTGCGTCTGTGGCTGGAACTGGCCTGATCGGCGCCGCACGGCGGCCGTCCGTTCGCATGTAAGGCAATAATTCGCGCGGTGATGTGGCCTTCCTTGGTTCCCTGGTTCACTGCGACCGGACCGATTCGAAACGCTGGCGGGCGCTAACGATGCTGCCAGCAGGACGAATGTACCGATTCGGAACAGGCGTAAGGTTATCACCAGACAAGATGCACGTGGCGGGCCAGGGGCTGCAACAATCACTCCGGAGGTTGGATGTTCATGGTGGATATTATCTTCCGGCCGATTTCGTTGTTTGGGTACATCACGCTTATACAGCGGCCGTTTTGCGCATCGTAGATTTGTCTGGTTAGCAAATCGAGTTTAACATCTCTTGCCGGCTGGGTCCCGTTCAACAGTTCCTTCGGCACGCTCAGTGTCGTGCCAATAACCATAGACCTGCGACCATTCACTGGCTCGTCTTTCGGCTCGCCGTGAAACACGAGGGTTCCAAACACTTTCGTGACGGCATTCCTAACCTTCTCAACATCTAAATTTAGCTGACTGCACGGACTTACGCTTACAGTCAGGAAGCCAATGTTATCAGCAGACGTTACTTTTCCTGCGCTTATGGTCACCGGCTGTGGGGGCTCAATCTGCCAGTCCTCCGGCACTGCCAGGGCGAGGCCTAGGGCAGCTCCCGACATTTTCTTGAACCCGCCTGGCACCGACAAGGGCTCAATGCTTCTTCGCCATCGAAGTTCCGGTTTCAAGGCAATCCAGCTACCGTAAGAGATCAGTATGAAGCCAGCGATTGCCCCACCGGCGCTCCATTCTTTTTCTTGATTGCCGCCCGCGAATCCAGAACTTTGAACAGCACATATGCCGCGAGGAGGGAAAGCAAGAAAATGATCACGTACACTACGACCGGATCATGCACATCGAGGTTTGGCACAATGATTCCAATTATAGAACAGCCTATGTGGCTCCGGCTCGCCCCTCGCGCTTGTGATTTCGCTTCGCCGTGAATTTCCCGCGTGGTCATTCCGTCCGCGTCCATCTCAAGATTCGGGAACTATTTGAAGGAAGGCAGCCAAACATCCACTTGTGGAATCCGGCCCCGGCAGCCGCGCCGGGCGATACATCAGACGGCAGCCCGCGATTGCGCCACGGGCAGCCAGGGGCCTGCTTTGGGGGCGTCCTGTCAAGCTTGCGCCGAAAGGATGTTGTTCACGGTTCTGCCCCACCCGCGTTCCCCTGTGCGGGGCTTCGACCCTTCGGAGTTAAGCACGTCTGCGATGCGGTCATAACCCAGGTCGGTCTTGCGCAGAGCTATCATACGATCCAAGATCGACGGTTCCCCGTCGTAATGGCCGAATCGCTTGCGATTCTTCGCAGCGGGCCTTCATCCGATCCCTCGCGCCCTTCAACCTCGCCACGAGCATGGCCTTGTCGTACTGGGCGATGGCTCCAAAGACTTGGCGCGTCAAGATTCTGGTGGGGTCGTTCTGGAGTAGATCCGGCTCCATGGCGGAGAGCAATTCAAAGCCTCGCCTGCGCAAGTCGCCCATGATAGTTTTCGACGGTGTTTACCAGCGGGCAACTCAATAAACACAGGGTATAGAAACAAGGGGCTGGACAAATCCTCAGGCTTGTGCCATTGTTAAATGGATGCAAGCGCCCCATCGCGGTGGCTCCTCGGATCG
>Ga0224555_1001546_pt1 | contig 31228 bp, 22 predicted proteins | sample 714S23034metaG_FD_180687 | JGI IMG/M metagenome (GOLD analysis project Ga0224555, IMG submission 180687) | Peat soil microbial communities from Stordalen Mire, Sweden - 717 S2 30-34 | ecosystem: Environmental > Terrestrial > Soil > Wetlands > Peat | place: Sweden: Norrbotten County, Stordalen...
TGCCGGAGCCGTTGCCGTAAAGGCCCCTGTGCAGGAGTTAACGGTGTACATCGAAACCGCATAGCCGGTCAGCACATAAGCGAATTCCGGCGTGGAGGAAGGCACACAGGCAGGCGTAGTCGCAGGCGCCGTCGAGGTTGAGTTTGTTGCGCCGCAACCGGCGGCAAGCAAAACCAGCAAACTCGAAGCTGTAGTTAGCAAATACGTCGATTTCATCGATAACTCCTCTATGATTTCGATTACAGATAAATCATATGCCTGTAGACTGAGTCCGCATCTGAAAACTGAGCGCCTCATTTCCGTGATGCGGCATGGGAGGCCTTCTGCCAAACCCCATAATTCGATCTGCAAATCAACGAAAAAGGCCCACCTGCCGAAGCAGACGGGCCTTTTTGGGAAAAGCCGCAATAGTTACCGATGTCCGCCGCCGCCGTGTCCGCCGCCACCACCCGCATGGCCGCCACTAAATCCGCCACCTGCGTGACCGCCGCCAGAGCCGCCGCGCGCACCGCCGCTGTACCCACCGCGTGCGCCGCCACTGTAGCCGCCGCGTGCACCACCGGCATAACCGCGTGCTCCGCCACCACTGTAGCCGCGTGCGCCACCGGCATAACCACGTGCTCCGCCGCCGCTGTAACCGCGTGCTCCGCCGGCATAACCGCGAGTGCCTCCAGCATAGCCGCGAGCTCCGTAGCCGCCGCGACCGCCCCAGCCACCGCGACCCCAGCCGGCGCGACCGTACCAGCCACCGTGCCAGCCCCAGCCCCACCAGGGACCCACGCCCATGAACATCCCGTCCATGAACCAATCCGCCCCGTAATAACCGTAGGGAGAGCAGGCATAGGGGTAGTAAGAGTAATAGCCCCATTCACAAACCGGAGGACCGTAGACCATGGGAGCGGCAACAAGCGCCGGGCCGACTCCTACATCTTGATCAACATCTTCATCCTGGGCTATTGCCGCTACTGAGAGCGGCAGAACCAGGAGCATAGTTAACAGAACCAAGCGAAATCTCCGCATGACATCCTCCTTGTGCTGCCCCTTCGCTCGTTGCGAACCGGGAATCCGGAGGTGACCTCCGCTCAGCACTGCCGGCTACTGGGAATCTCTTCCCAACCGGCTCCTGTTCTCTCAGACAACAATCCCGCCGTTAAGTTGCGGTCCTTTTCAAGAAAGTTTCGTTTAGCTGCCTGAAATCAGGTGCGGAGCGAGGGGCGCGGGCATTCACCCGTAGATAAACCCTTCAAAATCAATGCGGAGCTTATATTTCTGGAGGCTCTTTTTGCCAGTCTCTTAATTCGCCAGAACCGCCCGGTAGCGCACCTTGCTCTTCTTCACCTTGTCGATAGCCGCGTTGGCCTGGGCCATGGGGAAGGATTCCGTGGTGGCCTTCACTCCGTGGCGAGCAGCTACATCCAGCATTTCCTTCAGCCGGTAAGGGCTTCCCGTCGGATTGCCGCTGATCGAACGCAGGCCGCTGATCAGCGGAAAAGCATGAACGCTGACCGGCGACGGCGGAACGCCCACAAAGCACAGCGTTCCGGTAGGCCTGAGCGCAGCCACGTACACGCCCCAGTCCTGGTCGGCGTTGGCGGTGTTCAAAATGAAATCCATCGTGCCGGCCACGTCCTTCATGGCCTTCGACTCGCGGGTATTCACAAAATTGTGCGCTCCGAGCGCGCGCGCCTCTTCTTCCTTGGCAGCCGATGTGGAGAACGCCGTCACCTCTGCGCCGAAGACCCGCGCAAACTGGATGGCCAGATGTCCCAGCCCTCCGATGCCCACAATTCCCACGCGCGACGACGGGTTCACGCCATGCGTGCGCAGCGGGTTATACACCGTAATGCCCGCGCAAAGCAGCGGGGCCGTCTGCTCGCTTTCGAGCGCGTCGGGAATCGGAATCACAAAGCGCGCATTGGCGCGCACCCGGTCCGCATAGCCGCCGTGCCGGTGGACGCAGGTTCCCTCCGATGCAGGACAAAGGTTTTCCATCCCCCGTGTGCACCATTCGCACACTCCGCAGGAGTTCGATTGCCAGCCGAGGCCCACGCGCTGGCCCACCTCGAGCAACTGCACCTCGGAGCCTACGGCCGTGACCGTGCCCACAATCTCGTGGCCGGGAATGAACGGATACTGGCTGATTCCCCAGTCGTTCGCAATCAGGTGAAGGTCGCTGTGGCAGACACCGCAGTGAGTAATTGCGATCTCCACTTCCTGTAGGCCAAGCTCGCCGGGGTCGTACTTGAACGGCAACAGTTCGGCTCCTGCCGCGTGTGCTGCAAGTCCTTGAATTTGTTCCATAGTCAGTTCCGAATCCTTAGTGGGGGAAATCTCAAACAGAGCGGCTTGAATGCAGGGCGCCGTCTTGAATGTTGGCTTGAAGTCTTCTTCGCCTCACCTAGTTTAACCCGCCACCCGGCTCGACGCGCAGATTCAGCAGTTGAAAACCGCTCAGAACTCCGCCAGCCGGCTCATCGGCTTCCAGCTCCGCCGACTCCCCGTTCAGGCTCGCATCCTGCGCGGCGCGCATAGGCTCCAGCGTGTTCGCAACGGAAAGCGGAAGGCTGGAGAGGGTTTTCCCCTCCATGCCTGCCTGCGTCTCCGGAATCAGCAGGCTCACATAGATGCGGTCCGCTGCATGTTGCCCGCGTGCCTGGGCCAGCGCCGCGTTCAGGTCGGCCGGGCGGCTCTGCTGGCGTTGTTGGTCCATGGTCCGATCCAACGTCCCGGCATCCGAGACAAGCAGCCGCAGGTTGCCCGCACCCAACCGGGCGGGCAGCTTCACAGCAATCCGCACATTGCGCGTCGCTTCGTGCCATGGCCGCAGCGTCGCCTCCACCACCACCGTATCGCCGGCGTGGACCATGTTGCCTGAAACCATCCGCGCCGCCTCCAACTCCACCTCGATCCGCCTTGGAATGGCCTGCACGTCGAGATTGACTGCGGTCACCGCGCCCATCCTGGTTCCGTTAGAGTAGAGCCGCTGAAACCGCTCCCCGGTCAGCAACGCCGCCAGCATAGGCGTAGCCGTCGAGTCACCAGCCGGCGCCCACACGTCAAGAGGTGACGGCGGATAGCCGGCCAGGTCGATGTTTCCGGTCACGTGATAGCTCATCTCCGCCGTGCTGTCGTTGGTTTGCAGAAGCGATTGAAACAAGACCACCGCGATGGCCTGTGGAGTGAGCGCCGGCAGATCCAGAACCTCCACGTTGATTTTGCGCTCCACAGTTTTTGAATTGGCGTCGCTTCCTTCGTCATGTACGCGGATATGCACCGGAATCATGTGTGCCCGGGCGCCAAAGACGCCGCGAATGGCCGCGTCGCGATCCTCGCTGAAGGCGCCGATGGTCTCGCCCGTGTTCACAATCTTGAAGGCATTCAGGGGCGAAGCCACCGTGGCCACCACATCGGCCGTGGTCATGGGCAGCGATACCGGCCCTGCCTGCAGAATCGAGTGTCCGCACGCCAGCAACTGCTTAGCGTCAATGTAGGTCACCGTGCACGTGGCCGCAATCTCCAGGTCACCACGCACCAACTGTGCGCTCACCGCCGATCCGGGCAGCAGTCCGGCAATCGCCTTGGCCGAGGGCGTTGTATCCAAATCGGATGCGGAACCCATCCCTCCGGCGGCAACCATCTCCAGGCCTGTTCCGGCCATCTTCTGCTGCCACAGCCGAATCGACTCGGGACTGAATCCGCCCATCACCAGCGGCGTTTCCATCGCCTGCATATTCTCCACGCCCGGCGTTTTCGAGAACTGACCACTAACCACCGACCACTGTCCGCTGTCGGTGGGCAGATCTCGCACTTCCAGCATCTGCTCGATGGGCGTAATCCCCGCAATGGGGTCTTTGGTGAACTGGCCAATGCGGTAAGAAAGCGCGCCCACCAGCCGGTTGCCGATATAGACCGGGCTGCCGCTCATGCCGGCCACCACGCCTGTGTACTCCGGCTTCACTCCGTGCAACTGGGCCAGAATCATGTCGTGGCCGGGTCCGCGCGCACCCCTCAGAACACCCAGAATCTCCACCTCCATCGGCTCCGGCGTTCTCCCTGTGAAGACCGTCCAAGCCGTAGCCGTCTGCCCACGATGCACGTCGCTCAGCGGAAAAAATCCGCCGCCCACAGGTGGTCCTGCGGCCAGCGCGGTCTTTTCCGGCACGGTTTGGGCAAACATTGGGCCGGGGCAAAGGAACAGAACCAGAGCCGCGCACAACGCCATCGCAGCCGGCCGAAACCAGGTCTTAGTCAAGGGAGTATTCACATCTATAAGAGTACAACCGGCTGCATGGCTCTCGCCGGTTACGATGGTTTGTCAGCTGCGACCGGGGCGCAGAACACTCCAGCAAGTGAAAAACTACGTTGTCGCACAGCGCCGCCACGCCTGCTCAATGTAGCTGTCGGTCATGCCGGCAATATAGTCGGCGACGGTGCGTGCCAGACCTTCGGCGGGAATCTGTGCGCGGTGGTCTTCGGGCAGCAATCCAGGGTCGGCTATGAGCGCGGAAAATAATCCCCGGACAATCTCCGCGGCGTAGGCGTGTGACTCCTCCATGCCGGGCGAGTTGTAGAGGTTGGCGTAGAGAAATTCCTTCAGGGCGGCGCGCGCGGCTTCCATCTCCTCGCTCAACGCCGCCATCCGATGAGGCGCCCGGCGAATCTCTTCCAGCCCAAGGTCGTCCGATCTGCCGACGCCTAGCACAGACACCTGCCTGCGCGTCTCTTCCATCAAATCCGTCGCAAACAAATTCAGTATGCGTTTGATCGCCTCATACGCGGCCAGTTTTGGCTGAGCGGCCGGGTAATCGCGCACCGCTGCGTCGTGAAAGCCGCGGAAGAGATCCACGCCCTCGCGCACCTGCTCCAGTTTGAGAATCCCCGAGTCGAGTCCATCGTCGAGGTCGGCGGTCAGGTATGCAATCTCGTCGGCCAAATCGATGAGTTGGGCCTCAAGGGGAGGGAACTGATCGAGAAAAAACTCGGCCAGCTCCGGATGGCTTGCGCTCGCGTAGTCGCGGGAGTGCTTGATGATGCCCTCGCGCACGCCCAGGGTCAGGTTCAGCCCGCGAAAACCGGCGTAGCGCTCCTCAAACCAGGTGACGATGCGCAGGGCGTGCAGGTTGTGGTCGAAGCCCAGGCCAAAGCCGCGCAGGCATTGGTCGAGAGCCTTTTCGCCGGCGTGGCCGAAGGGCGGATGGCCGATGTCGTGCGCCAGCGCCAGCGCCTCGGTCAGTTCCGCGTTCAGTCCCATGGTCGCGGCTAAGGTGCGGGCGATCTGAGTCACTTCCAGCGTGTGCGTCAGGCGGCTGCGGAAGTGGTCCGAAGGGGAATCGCCCTGCAAGCGGCGGAAGACCTGCGTCTTGCCGGCCAGGCGGCGAAAGGCGCGCGCGTGCAGGATGCGGGCAACGTCGCGGGCAAACGGCGTGCGGTAGGGGTGCAGCGGCTCCGTATGCGCGCGACCGGCCAATTCGCCGTCCGCGCGGACAGCAATCCTCGCGGGTAGGGCGTAACTCGGCTTGGCTTCCAAAGTCGTCATTGAAGCTCAGGGAAAAGGGAAAAGATGACAGCCTTCAATGGCCGATGCTATCAACCAGATGGTGAAATCGGTGCGGATGCTACGCACTTCACCACCTGTCTCACGAAACCGTCTATTCCCTATTTCCTAGTCCCTGTTCTTTGTTACTCCGGCCTTGTCTGGCCGGTGGCGCTCTCCTGTTTGGCGAGCTTGACCTGCGCGCTATCCAGCTTTTTCTGCACCTTGGCCACCTCGGCCGGCTCTACATCGACGGCGGCCGACTTGGCGAACTGCGTCAGCGAAAGCTGCCACTGCGCCGCGGCCAGGCGTGTGCGGCCCGTCTTCTCGTAGAGATCGCCCAGATGATCGTGGACCGTGGGGTCAGCCTGATCGCGATCGACTGCCTGCCGCAGGTTCTCCTCGGCCAGTTCATACTCGCCCATCTTGAAGTACACCCAGCCCAGCGAATCCAGGTAGGCTCCGTTCATCGGGTCCAGCTCGACAGCCTTGCGAATCAGCTTGAGAGCCTCGGGCAACTGTTTGCCCTTGTCGGCCATCATGTAGCCCAGGTAGTTGAGGGCCATCGCGTTTGCGGGATCCAGTTCCAGCGTCTGCCGGAAAAACTGCTCGGCCGGCTCATAGTGTTTCTGCCGCTCAGCCAGTTCGCCTCTGAGAAAGAGCAGATAGGAGCGGTCTTCCTGCTTGACGGTCAGCGCATCGGCCTTGTTGAAGGCATCGTCGGCCTCCTTCCAGCGGTGTGCGCGGACGTACATCTGGCCCAGCGCCAGCCACACCTGGCGGTCATCGGCGGTGTTGGCCAACAACCCTTTGGCCATCGCCAGCCCATCGTCGGTCTTGCCCAGATCCGCCATCTCCGCGGCCAGCATCAGCTTCAGGTCGCGATCCTTGGGGTTTGCCTCGGCGGCCTTGCGTGATACATCGACCGCCTTGTCGAACTCCTTGGCATCGCGCCACGTGTCTACCTGGAATTGATAGCCGCGCACGGCCGTGTCGCCGCCCATGTCGATCATCTTCTGGTAGGCGGCGATAGCCTCGGCCGTCTTGTTCTGCTCGTGATAAACCGTTCCCAGCCGCTCCAGAAAGATGCCGCGATTGTTCTTCTCTTCCGTGGTGTAAGCGCCGTTGGCGTGCGAGGTCAGGTCCACCATTTTCTCGAAAACTTTTGCGGCGTCGTCGAGGCGGCCCAGCACATCCAGCAGTAGCCCCTCGTTATAGCCGGCCTCCAGATTGTTGGCGTCCTTGGCGCGCGCCTTGCGGATGGTCGCCAGCGCATCCTCATATTTCCCCTGGCGGCGTTGAATCTCGCTCATGTGCACCAGAGCGCCGGCGTTCTCAGGGTCGGCCTTGAGTAATTCCCCGTATTGCTTCAGAGCCTCGTCGAACTGATTTTCGTTCAGCAGCGCCTGAGCCAGCGCCTCCAGCGTGCGCGCGTCTCCGGGTTCCATGTCGGCGGCGCGCTGATAGGCGGCGATGGCGTCCTTGGGCCGCTTCAACTGCTCATAGGACGCGCCCAGCGCATCCTCCATCCGGGCCGTCCGGTCGCCCACCGGAACTGTTTCCAGCACCTTTGCTTCCTGCGCGATGTCGCCGCTTTCGGCATACAAGCGGGCGAGATTCAGCACCACGTCTTCGGACTCGGGATCCATGGTCTGTGCGGTCTTGAACTCCTCCTCGGCCTTCGCATGGTCATGCTTGACGGTGTATAGCTGACCGAGAATCATGCGATCTTCCACGCTCTTCGGCTCCAGCGCGACGATCTTCTCAAACTCCGCAATCGCTTTATCCAGCACATTGCCGGTGGGCGAAGCCGAGGATGGCGCGTTTTGCCCGTCGCTCAGTGCGCGCAGGTAAATTCGCCCCAGCAGTTTGTGCGCGTCAATGTTGTTGGGCGCGCTCTTCAGCAGTTCATGCGCCGTGTTCTCGGCCTCGCGCACGTGGCCGGTGCGGAAGTACAGGTCGGCCAGCGCGTTGTTCAACTGCGGCGAAGCGGGGTCGGCGTTCAGCGCCAGCTTGTACTCCTCGGTAGCCTGCGTTACCAGCTCAGGACGACCATCTTCGACGGCCTGCTCTTCGTATCCGCTGGCCAGCGCCATGTGATAGTACGCCTGAGCGCGGTTCGGCCGCTGCGTGCCGGAGTCCGCGGCCTTGGCCGGCTCGACTGGAGACGTTTTCGCCGGAGCAATCTGGATCGGGCTGGCGATAGGCGCCTTGGCCGGAGCGAGGCTGCCCGGAGTGGGGCTGCCTGAAGCCGGACTGCCTGAAGCGGGGGCGCCCGGCGTGTTCTGGGTGTGCGCCTGCGTTGCTGGCCAAACCACGGCAAAACCGGCAAAGACAAACCATAACGGCAGTAAACCTAGTCTTTTTATCATCATCCTGGGGATTCCATGCCTCTTAACCCGGGCCATCTGGCAGAAAATCTTCGCGCCCAAGCGTCAAGAGGCTGTTCAGGCAGCCGGTGGGAGCAGCTCTGCCTACTGTACAGACGATTCTAACCGCCATTGGGCTTGTGCGGCGCTACAGATTGATACATTTTGCGACTGGGAAGCACAATATATAGCTCTTTAGCCTGTTCGCAGGTCTTCTGTGGCTCTAATCAGGAGTTACATCCACCACGACCGCCTTGGCCTGCCGGTTCACCCGGTTTATGATTGGCCCCATGCCGACCCGCCTGCCGTTGACCCGCAAGCCAGATTCCTGCCTGCTTTGTGCGCGCCTGATTGCCGTTGTATTCGTCGCTCTCATGCTGACCGCTCCTGCCGTTGCCCAGGGCTCTGTCGCTGCGTCCGGCAATCTGGAAGCCTTCAGCAAACAATTTGACGCGACGCTCACTCAGCATCGCGTGGTGGGCGGCGGATTTGCCTTTGTCCAAGGCACTGCTCCGGCCACCGAACGGTTTTTCGGCGAGGCCCGCCGAGAAACCCATCAGTCGGTGGACGCCGCAACCGCATACAACTGGGCTTCGATTACCAAAACCTTCACCGCAATCGCCATCCTGCAGTTGCGCGACCGCGGCCGGCTCTCGCTCGACGACCCGGCGGTGCGCTACCTGCCGGAACTTGCCGAGGTGCATGATGCTTACGGTCCCGTCGAGGCCATCACCATTCGCCAACTGCTCTCACACAGTGCGGGCTTTCGCAACCCCACCTGGCCGTGGGATTGCGACGAGCAGGCCAACTGCGATTGGCAGCCCTTCGAGCCAACCAAGTGGTCGCAGGTGGCGGCCATGCTTCCCTACACGCACATCGCATTCGCGCCCGGCAGCCGCTGGAGCTACTCCAACCTCGGCTACGTCTTCCTCGGCCAGATCATCGAACGGCTCAGCGGCGACGACTACGAAGTCTACATCGACAAGAACATCCTCAAGCCTCTGGGGATGACGCAGAGCTACTTCGACCGAGCGCCTTATTTTCTTGAGTCTCACGTGGCGGATAGTTACATGCGCTCTGGAGCCGTGCTCGCTCCGCAGCCGTTCAACTTTGACACCGGCATTACCACTTCAAACAGCGGATTGAAGGCGCCCATCACGGACATGGAGAAATACGCGCGCTTCCTCATCGGCGACGCGGGTAACCCTCTTTATGATGTGGTCCTCAAGCGCAGTTCCCTCGAAGAAGCGTGGCGCGGCACACTTCCGGCGACGGAACCCGGCCACGCGCCCACGCCGTACACCTCCGGTCCACACGGCGCGCAGCCGAAGATGGGGCTCGGCTTTTTTGTGGTGGAAGCGGGCGGTCATCGCTATATCTACCACGATGGCGACCAGGCCGGATTCTCGCTCGAGTTGCTGGTAGACCCCGCCGGTCACAGCGCCAGCATCCTCGCCGTGAACACCACTGACAGCGGTGTGGAAGCGCCAGCCGATGCCACACACCCCAAGTCGAACACCGAGCCGGAACCCTCCACCGACCTGCGCCAAACCCTGAGAACTACCCTCATCGAAAAGGTCTTCCCTGCCTACCAGGCTGCGAAGTAAGTTTTCCGGTCTATCAGGTTACTGATTAATTCGATCCGGAGGAGGCGTAAGTTTACTGGCCGCGCAATCACCCGATCGAAGGGAGGCGGGGGTTTCAACCTCCGCATAGAACCAGCAGAATCAACGCGGGCTTTAGCACCGGAGGGAATCTTTGCTGTAACGGCATGACTCGTATTGAGATTTCCTACGGTATGCCGAGAAACTTGTGGGTTTGCAGGCTCAATCGCCACTGCGGATGACCGAGGCAATAGTGCAGGGCAAGCTCTGTGTTGGCGGTGCGGCTGGGTCCGTCCATCGGCTGCAAGAAGAAATGCCGGAAAGGGAGCCGCTCGAACTCCGCGGGATCGACGCCCGGCTGCGGATAAACCAGCTTCAGTTCGTCCCCGCCGCGCTGCGCCAGATCAGCTCCGGCTTTGGGGCTGATGCAGAGCCAATCCAATCCGGCCGGCGCGGCAATCGTTCCGTTGGATTCGACGGCAATTTCGAAACCGTGCTTGTGCAGCGCGGCTATCAACTTTTTGTCCAGTTGCAGTAGAGGCTCGCCGCCCGTGCAGACCACAAATCGCTTGCCCAACCGGGAGCCATTTTGCCTGGAATTTTCAGCCCACGCGCGCTCCACAGCCGCTGCCAAATCTTGAGCGGAATCAAATTTTCCGCCTCCCGGACCATCCACACCCACAAAATCCGTGTCGCAAAACCGGCAAACCGCAGCCGCCCGGTCGCTCTCACGGCCCGACCAGAGATTGCATCCAGAAAACCTGCAGAAGACCGCCGCGCGCCCCGTCTGCGCCCCTTCGCCTTGCAAGGTATAGAAGATTTCCTTTACTGCGTATACCATTTTGAGCACCCACAAAGCGGCGTAATTTCCATCTCACAACTCTGGGTGCCCCAGGTCCCGCTTTTGGGACCTGGGAAACCTCAAATCTCGGTCATCAGTTTATTCGGAAGTCTTATCAACCCGATAATTCAGCGGGTCCTCAATCCCATTCTCTCTGAAGCCCTTGCGCCTGAGCAAACATGAATCGCATTGCCCGCAAGGCTCGCCCGTTGGTCCGGGATCGTAACAACTGCTTGTCAGGCCGTAATCCACGCCCAATTCAATTCCCTTGCGAATAATCTTGGCCTTGGTGAGCGCGATCAACGGCGTGTGAACCGCCAGCGCCTGACGGCCTTCAACTCCGGCCCTGGTCGCCAGATTGGCCATCTTCTCGAAGGCCGCGATGAACTCGGGACGGCAATCCGGGTAGCCGGAATAGTCCAGCGCATTCACGCCGATAAAAATGTCGCTCGAACCCAGCACCTCGGCCCATGCCAGCGCAAACGATAGAAAAATCGTGTTGCGCGCCGGCACGTAAGTGATGGGAATGCCGTGGCTCATCTCGTCCGTGCCGCGGCCCTTGGGAACGTCGATGTCGGCGGTCAGCGCCGAGCCGCCGAAGACCCGCAGATCAATGGCGGCGATGCGATGGTCTTTAACCCCAATCGCTGCGGCCACGCGACGCGCCGAGTCGAGCTCAACAATGTGCCGCTGGCCGTAAGAGAACGAAAGCGCATATAGCTCGTAGCCCTGGCTGCGGGCGATCGCCAGCACCGTGGCCGAATCCAGCCCCCCGCTCAACAGCACCACCGCGCGTTTTGGTTTCGTCTCCATAGTTTGGCCTGCTTGCATTGCTTCCGATGAAGGGTACGGGCTTCAGCCCGTGCATCTTGGCTCCAATTTAGACCCCGGCTTTAGCCGCTGAGGGAACTCAAGCGCCCACGTATCGCAATCACTCGCCGTTGCGCACTTACTTCAGATCCCCGCCTTTGCCAATGTCTATCGAGGGCGGAAGTGGATTGCTCTCGTCAATGGAGGCCGCGATGCACTGCTGGAGCAAGCCTTTGGCTTCGAGGATAAACTCGATCGCGTCGCGTCCAGCGCCCTCGCCGCCCCTGTGCGGAGTAACGTAGTGCGCTTCGGCCTTTACCTGCTCCCGCGCATTCGCCACGGCCACAGCCAGGCCGCACGCGCGCATCACCGGCAAGTCGATTACGTCGTCGCCCACATAGGCGATCTCTTCCAGACTCACGCCCTCTTTCTCCATGATCTCGCGCACTGCCTGCATTTTGAAAGCCCGGCCCTGATAGACGAATTCGAGTTTCAGGTCGCGCGCGCGCAGTGCCACAGTCTCGCTGATGCGCTTGGTAATAATGCCCAGCTTCATGCCGCCCAGGCGCGCCAGCGTCACGCCCGCGCCGTCGTGTGCGCTGAAACCCTTGGCCTCCACCATCTTGCTGGTAATGGCGCCGTCCGGCGAGGCCACCGGAACCGGAATAATCCAGATATTTCCGTTGGTCAGAACGCCATCCACGTCGAAGAGAATAATCTTGATGCGCCGTGCGCGATCCTGTGCGGAGAGAGTCATACTCCTGATTCTACTCAATCTAAAAGGCGCGCTTCATTGGGTCGAGGCACCGGGCGTCGCCACCGGCGCTTTTACCAGCACCGCAAAGCGCGGAAACGCGAAGCTGCCTCCGGCGTCGTCAATCACATTCAACTGGCAGAGATACGCGCCGGCCTTCAGTCCGCTGAGCGGCACATCCAGTTCCATGGCCACGGCATCGCGGCCTTCCACATTCACCGCTCGCGCCTGCACCAGCGGAGTCTCATACACTTTCGTCGAACCTTGAATCAGTTCCAGGCTGCTCAGCAGATTTATTCCTGCCTTACTTCCTTTGGGCGCATCTTCAGCGGCCTTTGCGTGCGCCGGAGAGTAGATTTCGTAGAGCAGGTAAAGGTGCTGATCCTGGCGAAAGACGTGGCTGATATTCGGCACGTACTCCTGGCCGCCACGCACCAGAGGCGTGTCTTTCTTGCTCGGCTGGCGCAGCGAGGCGAGCACGATGGAACTCATTTTGAGCGGAGCCTTTTTCATCTCCGGCAGCGTAATGTCTGCTTCGAACGAGCCCATTTGACCGGTCTGATTTTCGCGCACCACAAACTTCAGGTGATACTTGCCCGGCGGCAGATCGAAGCTGGTGGTGTATTGGATATTTTTTTGCCGCGCCTGCAAAGCCGGATCTAGGTTGAGCTTGACCGTCTCTCGCGCATGGCCAATGGGCCGCTTCGCCTCGTCGAGCACCTCGCCGATTACGTCCAGCGTCGCCTTGTCCTTGTCGCCGCCCTTTACAAACGGAATCTGCGATCCCGGCACAATCAGCGAAACCGGCACATAGAATCGATTCTCGTTGAGGCGGAAATACAACGCGTCGAGATAGACGGCCATATCCGTTGCGGGTAAGTCGCTGGCTAACTGCTCCTCAAGATCGCGCTCGCGGTCCTCGCGCCCCGCATGTTGAAAATCCGCCGGCGCATAGTAGCCGGGCCGATATTCCAGCTTGATTCCGGGTCGATTAATCTTGATGGTCAGCTTGCGATAGCGCCCGTCGCGCGCCGGATTCGAGCTTTGAAATCCGATAGCATAATAAGCCGATGTGTCGCGCTGCACCTGCGCAAAAGCCGGAGCAAAATCATTGGAATCGAGAAACGCCTTTCCGCCGGTATCGGTCGAAAGTGTGGTCATCACTTCTTGCGTGGCGAAGTTCGCGCTCATGTTGTTCAGCAGTGCACCGCCGCTGAATGTTCCTGTTCCGCGCAGGCTGCCGGTCGAGGCGTCGCCCGTGGACGTAACGGCCTGCAAACCGCGCGTGTCCACGCTGTAAATGGCCAGGTTGGCGCGCACTGCCGCATTGACCGCTGCCCGCAGCGAAGCCTGGTTCTCGATGCCGTCGCGCTGAATACCGCCGGAAAAATAAAGCAGCGATTTCTTCTCGGTAATTTTCTCCAACGACTTCGACACGGCCCTGAGCGCGAAAAGCTCGCGGTCGGTATTGAGGTCGTTGTATTCGCTCTCGTCGGGCGTGTAGCCGGTGGTATCTTCCACCTGATTTGTGTTCGCGGTTGCGCCCAGTGCAAAGCCCTGGCCCTCGGTGCCGTTGTAGATGCCCACTTCGTTAATCAGCGCATTCTTGTCGGAGGTAAAATCCTGGTCCACCTTGAGCGTATCGCCCAGCGAAACCAACGCCACCAGGTCTGCCGCCTGCATTTTCGTACGCAAAAAATCCTTTGCCGCCGCCACGCTGCGGTCAAGATCTTCCGGCTGCATCGAAGTCAGGTCGAAGAACATGACAATCAACCGATGATTGCGCAGCTCCTCGGTCCGGGCTACCACGGCAGCTTTCGCACCGTTCGTGTTTACTCCCGCGGCCAGTCCGCTGATAGTCGTTTCGTTGAGCGGCGCGGCCATCTCCACGCTCTCAAAGTCGAAGGTCGAAATCTGCTGCTGTTTGCCATTCTCGTAGATGCTGAAATCATTCCGCTTGAGTTCACGTACCAACTCCCCGGTCTTGGCATCGCGCGCCACCACATTCGTCAGCACCAGATCGGCGTTCAACTTGAGTACATAGCCATTCGGTGGCGCGGCAGGGGGCAGCGCTTGCGGCGAGTCTTGCGCAAAGCCTGGCCTCGGCCAAGCGCCCGGCAACACCAGCGCCAGCGCCGCAAACCCCGCTCCAGCTTTTCGCACCCAGCTCTTCATGCACTTCCTTCCAACGCTAACTTGCGAACTCACTAAAACCTGTACCTCGCCGTAAACTGAATCGCCCGCATAGTAGCGGCTGAAGTTACCTTTCCGAAGGAAGGCGAAGCAGCGTTAGTGTCCACGCCTGAGAACTGCACGGTATTGAAAACATTGTTGGCCGTCGCGCGAAACTCCATGCTGCGCGTCCCGCCCAGCTGCATTGTCTTCGAGAGAGACATATTGTTCTGAATGCTTCCCGGCCCGGCGACGGAATTACGCGAAACATTGCCGCAGTTAAGGCAGTTCGGCGTGGTCGAATCATTCGGAGGCTGCGTAAATGCGGCAGGATTGAACCACTCATTCAGCGATCCGGCTCCCGCTGTGACCGAAACCCCCGGCACGCGATTGGGACGTTGTGTGCCGGCCGTGCCGTTGGTCACGTCTGCCACGCCCGCCTGATAAGCCGGCGTCAGCGGGGTTCCCGTGGCGAAGGTAAAGCTGCCGGAAACGGAAAATCCCTCCAGAATATGCGAGGCAATGCCGCTGGTCACCCAGCGCTTGTCCTTGCCGAAAGGTAACTCGTAAAGATAAGTCCCGCTGACTTTGTGTCGCACGTCAAAGCTTGAGTTGCCCTCCTCTGCGCCCAGGTCCTGCCAGTTCTGCGCGACCACGGTCGATGTGCCGCCCACCGAGCCGGCATCGTCGATGGAGTGTGAGTACTGATAATTCGCGCCGAAGGCGATGCCGTTCGAGAGTCTCCTGTTCACGCGCAACGTTCCTGCGTTGAACCGGGAAAATGCCGCCGACTGGTCGTAGTAGAAAACCTGTTCCGTCGGGTTGGTCAGTGGGCTGCTCGCGCTCGCGCGCGGGGCGCTCGTAATATCCAGATTGCTGCCCTTCGAGCCGTTGTAACCCATATTCACCACCACGCCCCAGGGCATTGTCTTCTGCACGTCGAAGCTCCACACCTGCACATAGGGCAGACGGTAGTGCGGATCGAACGCGTAGTTGCCTACGCTGTTCGGCGCGGGAAATCCGTTTGCGAGCGAAAGGCAATCCGTCGTCGTGGACGCACATTCTACGGCCGCTTCATTCGTCTGCTCATTGGCAAACGGGGGCTGGTACGCCATGGTCGTGGCAAAAGTTGCGTACTGGTTGACGGTGTAGTTGATGCCGTATCCGGCTCGCACCACGGTCTGTTTGGGCAACCGAAGCGCCATACCCAGTCTCGGAGCAACGGCTACGCGAAATGGAAATATCAATGAATCGGGCAGGGATCCGTTGTAACTCCCCGAGCCTCCGGCCTGCACTTCGTCAGTTACTGAGAACAACGCGGGATAAGTGGTATTCGTCGTGGGATTGGTATCCACCATTGCCAAGTGGCCGTTCTTCGCTGTGTAGGGCGCGAAGAACTCGTAGCGCAAGCCGTAATTCAATGTTAGATTGGGACGCGCGCGCCAGTCGTCGGTCGCGTAGGCGTCCCAGACGTTTTCACGCAGATAGCTTTTGGACGCGGAGGAATCGATGCTGGTTTCCTCCGGTTCACCCAGCAGGAAATCGCCAAGCGCCGAACCGGTGTAGAGGCCGGTGAAGTAGAAGGTGCCGGTGGAGTTAGAGCCGCCCAGAAAGTCATGGTGTACGCGCCGGTAGTCGCCACCCATGCGAATATTGTGCTGGCCATGAATCCAGCTCAGCGCCTCGGAAAGCGAAATAGTCTGCGACAGCGACAAACTGGGCTGCTGCTCACTCAATCCGGTGAAGTTGCTTAGAGTCACGTCGGGCAAGCCAAAGTTGAGCGGACTGGCATTCAACGCGGGGGTGGGCAGTGAGCCGCTGGGTGGCCCCAGAATGCCGATAATTGTGGCAATGTCGGTTGTGTTGGTGAAGAAATTCTTAGCTTGGCTGGTCGCCCGATTCCAGTTGGCGTTAAAGATGTTGGTCAGCTTGTGGTAGCCCACCGTGTAACCGGCCTGCACGGAGTTCGAGTTAGTGGAACTTTTACCGCCCAATTGCGGAAAGACGTTTACATTGTCCGCTGCCATGCCAGCCCAGTTGTAATTGAAGTTGATGCTCTGCCGCAGGCCCTGGTTCTGCTGCGCGCGCCTGCCTCCGCGTCCCGCGCCGAGTAAGGTTGCGTTCTTGCCAAGGCTGCGCATGTAGCGCACGCCAGCTTGCGTCGAGTTAATCTGTGCGGTGGTCAGCAGATGATAGTTTTGCGCATAGCCAGGAAGGTTTGGCAAAGGAAAGAATGGCTGGCAGTTTGTTCCACTCGCATACGAATTTGGGCAAGTCAGCAGATTGGTGGCAACCGGGCTGATGGGGCCAATCGTGCCCACGCCGGGAATCGTGCCCGTGCGCTCGTCGACCGTCCCGAAGAGGGGATTGCCATCGGTGGGCACAGTCGCGTAGTCGTCCAACGGGCTGGAACTGCGCTGACCACTGAGAGTCAGAAACATGGTGTCTTTGCCGCTGGGCTTGGTCACTCCCGGCAGATAAGGCGCGCTCATAAAGGTGATTCCGAAGCGGTTTGTTCCCGAACCCGGCTGCTGCTGCGGCTGGCCGCGCAGAGAGAACGGCTCCGCGTTGAGCGCTGAGTTACTGCCGATCCAGAAGATAGCTCCGTGCGGCTGGCCGGGGTTGAAGCCGCGAAAGTTGCCGCGCCCGCCTCCGCCAAACCCGCCTTGTCCGCCGAAACCTCCGCCGCCAGAGCCGCCAAGACCGCCGAAGTTTCCGCCGCCTTGCCCATTTTGTCCGCTCGGCAAGGCGCCCTGGGCGCGGAGGGTCTCAATCGCGTCGCGCACGCGGTCCGAGTCCAGGCCGACCAGCGGACTCACCGTTCCGGACTGGCCGCTGATGGCCACCGAATCGTCCCCAAAGTCGGAGTTGCCGGCAATCGAAGGCAACGCCGCGCCGGACAAACCTGTTGGCCCAGCCTGCGTCTCCGCGTCCCCTCCCAGCGCGCTCATCAGACTCAGGTTCAGCGCTCCGCTCGGGGCCATTTGGCGAACGGCCGACTGGCTAAGCGACTGGTTCGCCGGCTCGTTCTCCTGCTGCTCGACCACTCGCGAGGCCAGCGTCAGTTCAAGATTCACCGTCTGATCGTGGCTGTTCGCATTGAGTACCGCCTCTTGCGCCCCCGGCGCAAAGGCCGCGAACTGTGTGCGGATGACGTAGCGGCCATTCTGCGCAATGGTCAAAGTCCATGCGCCGTTGATGTTGGTGGTTGTGGAATAGCGCTTTCCGGTTAGCGTGTTCTGGGCGGTTACGGTCACGCCAGGCAGGGGGATGTTGCCGCTCTTGACTGTGCCGCGCAGCGTTCCGCCGGTTATGGCAAGGGTTTGCGGCTGCGAACCGGGTGCGCTGATAGGAGGTGCGGGCGGGGCCGTTGGCGTGGCCAGCGACTGGCCCAGAGCGGCAAGGCCTCCGGCCACAAAAATTCCCGCCACTATTTTCCACCCCCTGGCTTCTCGCCGCATGGCCGCTCCCTGTCGTTTTGTACTCTTGCTTATTCAGACGGACCGCGCGCCGCAAAGGTTTACTGTTTCCGGCCTGCGCAAGAGCGTGACCGCCATTGCGCCTGATCCAAATGTGCTGACGGAATCCAAAACGGCATCAAAGCGCCCTCCCGATGACCTGGTTATCGGAAATGCAAGAAAAGCCCTTGCATTCCTGCGCGGACTGTATTAACTATTAAATTAATAATCTTTTGGTTGCTACCGGGAAGGTAAACTCGGGCAGCCATCGAACAGGGCGTTCCCCATGATGAAAATAGGCACCACCATTCGCACCTTCCGGTTGCAAAAGGGGCTCTCCCAGGGCGACATCGAAAAGAAGACAGGTCTGCTGCGCTGCTATCTCTCGCGCGTCGAGAACGGCCACACTGTGCCATCGCTGGACACGCTGTCGAAGATTGCCTTGGCGCTCGATCTGCCCATCACGCAGTTTTTCGCCGACGACTCGCCGGGCCGCCAGAGCAACCTGCAAAAGCTCTCCGACGAGGAGTTGCGCTTCCTCACCCAGATCCGCCGTTACTCCTCGAACCTGAACGACAGCGACCGCAAGCTGCTGTTGGCGATGGTGAAAAAATTCGCCGCCACGGCAACGCGATAGGCCGGCAGGCGTAGGGCCTGGTTATACGTCGTTACCCAGATGGAAGATAGGCTCAACCCCGTGGCCGCCGGCCAGCAGAGCCTGCTCTTCGCGCGCTTCCAATGGCTTGAAGTCCTGCGCAACATCCATTGCCAGTCGAAAGTAGCGTTCATCTCCCGGCGGGAGGGCTGCGGTGATGGGGTGGCCGAGGGTCCAGCGCAGGCCGAGCGAGGCCTCATCGGGAAATGCCGCAGGCTGATACCAGCACTTGGGTTGAGGATGATTCTTGTTCTCTCCGGCGGGCCACACGGTTTTGGCCATGCTCTTGAGAGCCAGTATGCCCATCTTCTTTTCCTGGGCGCGCTTGAGAATCTGCGGGCCAAAGTTGGCCTGGGTAAAGAGAACCCAGTTGACCGGAAACAGAATCGTGTCGAAATTGTAACGGTCCATGGCCGCGAGCGCCGTTTCTGCCGAGTGGACGGAAAATCCGATATAGCGGATTTTGCCTTCCTTTTTAGCGGCCTCCATGGTCTCCATGGCGCCGCCGGGGCCCAGCACTTTGTCCAGGTCCGTCATTTTGGTGAGCGCGTGGAACTGGTAGAGATCGACGTGGTCGGTCTTCAGCAGGCGCAGCGACTCCTCAAGCTGTGCGCGCGAGTCGTCCTTCATGCGGCCGTCCGTCTTGCAAGCCAGGAAAGACTTGTTGCAGTAAGGCGCCAGAGCCGGTCCCAGCCGTTCCTGTGCGTTGCCGTAGCTGGGCGCAATATCGAAGTAGTTGATGCCGCGGTCCACGGCCTCGGCCACGATGTTCGAGGCTGCGCCGGGATCTTCGTTCATCACTACAATTCCGCCGAAGCCGAGTATGGAAAGCTGCTCGCCGGTCTTGCCCAGCGTGCGGCGGGCGATGGGGTTGGTGGGCGTTGAAGCCGAAGCTCTGTTCTTCCCAGTGCATGCGACGGCCGCGGCGGTGAAAGCGGCCTGCTTGAGGAATATGCGACGTTCCATGGTCGACCTCCAGGGGGATGGAATAATGATCCGACTTACAGAAGTTATTTTGGCACAAAATGAGCGCGGCGGGAGCGTCTCTCTCTAGCCCGGCAACTTGGCCAGGTAGAAGCCGAAGAGCACCAGGATTCCCACGACCATCCCAATCGCCACGCGAAGGCGGAAGAGAAACAGATCGCGAGGCGCGCCAATCCGCGGGACCATCGGAGCCGCGAAGAGCAGGCCGCAACTAAAGCCGCCCAGGTGAGCCATGCTGTCGATACGCACCCCGGAATGCATCGCCGAAGCTCCAAAGTTGAAAAAAATGGGGATGACCAGGTTGAGCGCGGCAAAATAGATCACCGACTTACGCAACCTCTTCAGTTCCTCGCGCGGCACCGGCAGCAAATGCGAATTGAGGAGGATAATCAGTGCTCCAGCGATGCCGAAGACCGCCCCCGAAGCTCCCGCGCCGGGCGAAAAAAGTCCCAGAATCTGGTCCATCGGAACTGAACCGTGGAACCTCTTCGTCAAGTCCATCAGCTCAGGGTAGGCCACCCACCAGTTCTTGAAGGTAGACAACAGATTGCCCGCCGCGCCGGTGAGGATGTAGACCGCCAGCACGCCCGTTGAACCCATCAGTGGCTCGGCCAGCAATCCCAGATTCCACAGGCACCACATATTGGTAGCCAGGTGAATGATGCCCACATGCACAAACATGGCTGTGACAATGCGCCACCACTGCCCCTGGACCAGCACCGCGCCGGCGTTATCGGCGCCCCAGTACATCAGCTGAATCTCGTTTGGGCCGGTCGCGCTGACGTGGTGCGCGAGCATCACCAGAAAAACCAGGCAATTGATTGCCACCAGCGAGTAGGTCGCCGGCGCATAAGACCACGAGCGGCGCCGGCGCACCCTGGGGGGCGGCGGTTGATTGAAATCGGCGTCTGGGCGCAAAAACTCCGGATTGGGACCAGGGGAATAGTTTCCCATTCCTCAACTTTAATGCATCCAGCAGCGGCATTGTGTGGATGGAAGGTAAATTGCACGAACGCAGCGATTGGTAATCGAATACGGCCGAGCCAGGCCGTCGCTCAATCCGGCCTGAATTTCATTTCGGCGGGGCTCTCGGCCGCCCTTTGAGATTGCCGTAGCCATTAGATGTACTCTGGTGTTTGGCCGTCTCAACGCAGTGCGGAATAAATTATGCCCCGTGCGCGATGGCCCGCGGAGGGAGCGGAATCGTGAGCGAGGAAGGCATTTCGGAGAAGCGGATTCGGCAGGCGTTACTCAGCGTGACCGACAAGACCGGCCTGGTGGAGTTTGCGCAGGTACTGGCGAGCTTTGCGGTCGAGTTGGTTTCCACCGGTGGAACGGCGCGCGCACTGCGCGAGGCCGGCTTAGCCGTAAAAGACATCAGCGATCTGACCGGCTTTCCTGAGATGCTCGACGGCCGCGTCAAGACCCTGCACCCAAAGGTTCACGGCGGGCTGCTTTACATTCGCGGCAACGCCGAGCACGAGGCTGCCGTAACAGCTCACGGCATTGAGCCTATCGATATGGTGGTAGTAAATCTCTATGCCTTCGAGAAAACCGCTGCGCAGGCGGGCGTAGCCTTCGGTCATCTCATCGAAAATATTGACATTGGCGGACCGTCGATGGTGCGCTCGGCGGCCAAGAACTTTGAGGACGTCGCCATCGTCACCCGCGTGGCGGATTATCCGGCTCTCATCGAGGAACTGCAAGCCAACAATGGCGCCTTGAGCCGCGCAACGCGCTGGCGGCTGGCGCGGCAGGCCTTCGCGCTCACAGCGGCTTATGACTCGGCCATCGCCAACACGCTCGACCAGATCGCCGACGCGCCTGCGCCCGACGCGCCCGCCGTCTTGGATGCAACCGCACTGCCCACCACCCTGCGCATCAACTTTCCGCTGGCGCAGTCCTTGCGCTACGGCGAAAATCCGCACCAACGCGCCGCGCTTTACTCCGATGGCACCGGACTCGGCGTCGCCGGCGCTCGCCAACTGCAAGGCAAGGAGCTGAGCTTCAACAACCTCGTCGATCTCGATGCCTGTTGGGAACTTGCGCAGGAATTTGACGAGCCTGCCGCCATCATCATGAAGCACACCAACCCCTGCGGTGCGGCCACCGGCTCAACCATCCTCGAAGCCTACCACAAAGCTCTCGCCTGCGATCCGGTCTCGGCCTTTGGCTCGGTCATCGGTATCAATCGCGAAGTCGATGCAGCCGCCGCCGAGGAGATCGCCAAGCTCTTTGTCGAAGCCATCGCAGCTCCCAGCTTCTCCTCAGAGGCCCGCGAGCGTTTCGCCGCAAAGAAAAATCTGCGCCTCATCGAAGTTCACTCCGCGCCGCCGCGTCCCGTGGTCAAGCATGTCTCGGGAGGATTATTGATGCAAGACGCCGACACCGGACGCATCAACGCCGCCGCACTCGACCCCGGCCTGAAAGTCGTGACATGGCGTCCGCCCACAGCCTACGAGTTGCGCAGCTTGCTCTTCGCCTGGCGCGTTTGCAAGCACGTCAAGTCGAACGCCATTGTCTATGCCCGCGACGGCCAGACCCTCGGCGTCGGCGCAGGCCAGATGAGCCGTGTGGACGCCGCCCGCTTCGGAGCCATGAAAGCGGTGCTGCCGCTCAAGGGTTGTGTCGCCGCCTCCGACGCATTTTTCCCCTTCCCCGACGGCCTTGAAACCGTTGCACAGGCCGGAGCCACAGCCGTCATACAGCCCGGTGGCTCCGTGAAAGATCAGGACGTGATCGACGCCGCCGACCGCCTCGGCATGGCCATGATCTTCACCGGAATGCGCCATTTCCGGCACTAAGAATCTGTCCATAAACTAGCGATTCTGGAAGGAGACGGCTTTCGCCGTGCCGGTCGGGAGGCAAACAGGGGCAAACGGATTCCGGGTACCCCCACCCATATTTTGGGCGTAAAATCCTTGTTTTCTTGAGTTTACGGACAGGGTTTCGCTGCAAAATCGTCAAAACAAAGGAGTTGCCCGCAAAATCGTCCAGCCAAAGGAGTTACGGGCCGACTCCAGTACTTGCTCTGGCGCGGCCCATAGCTCTGCCACTCATAAGTGTGCATCCAAGAGGCAAAATTCTCTGCAACCTGCAAAAACTCGATAGCGCCCGGTTTGTGGATAGATTTTAAGAGCAAAGCCAGTCGTATCAGTCAGTCTCTCACCCAACTTTAGTAAACTCAACCCCAGAATGTTTCTTTCCTCCCTTACGATTTGCCGCTCCCGTTCTGCGTTTCGTCTTTCTGCGCTTGCCGCGCTCCTGACGATCATTGCCTCTTTCCCCGCATCAGCCCAGGGCACGCACCTCTGGACCCAGTCGAGGCTGGAGGAGTTCGAAAAAGGCACGCCGCAGGGCGTAGCGCTCTCGAGCGACGGCCATCTGCGCACCGGGCCGGGCCTGACCGAACTGCTCACCACGCCCTCCACCTACGTCTGGTCAATTGCGGTGGACAAGAGCGGCACGACCTACGTGGGAACCGCCTCGCCGGCAACCGTGCTTCGCGTGGGGCCGGACAACAAGCCATTCACCCTCTTCGAGACCAAAGATCTAAGTGTCCAAGTGGTTCGTCTCGGCCCTGACGGCGCCATCTACGCGGCCACGCTGCCCAGCGGCAAGGTTTACCGGCTCAAGGCCGACGCCGCAGCCAAGCAGGATGAAGCCACCGCCGAGCTCGTCTTTGATGCCGCCAAACTGGACGAGCCAACGACAGCCACCGCCAAAGCTGCCGAAGAAAAGACAGGTGCGGACAAAAGCCCAGAAAAATCCGAACCCAAATCCGAAGCGCAATCGCACTACATCTGGGAGATGACCTTCGACGCGACAGGTCGGCTTTACATCGCTACCGGCGGGCCAGCAGCGATCTATCGCGTCGATCCCACCAAGCCCGGAGCAAAGCCGGAACTCTTCTTCAAGAGCGACGAGGAGCACATCCGCTCGCTCGCATGGGACGCGAAGGGCAACTTGATCGCCGGCACGGACGGCTCGGGCCTGGTCTATCGCATCAGCCCACAGGGCAAAGGCTACGTGCTCTTCGAGGCGCCGCGCCGCGAGATTACTTCTCTCGCAGTAGCCGCCAATGGCACCATCTACGCGGCCAGCGTGGGCGACAAGAGCCACAATCCACTGCCGCCTTTGCCTGTGCAAGGGGTCGGTTCCCTCACCATCACCATCGTGCAGCCGGGCTCACTACAGGCGGCCAACACCAGCGCCTCCGTGCCCGAAGGCAGCGAGATTTATGCGCTGGTTGAGGGGCAGGCGCCGCGCAAACTCTGGACCGGCAAGGATGAGATTGTCTACGCCCTCGCCGCGCAGACTGACGGCCTGCTGGCGCTCACCGGCAATCGCGGCCGTGTCTTCAAAATTGCCGATGACGGCAGCTACGCCGACATCGCCCACCTGGAATCGCAGCAGGGACTGAGCGTGGCCGTGGCGACGGATGCGCTTCTCATTGGCACAGGCAACACCGGCAAGCTCTGCCGTTTGGCCGCAACCGCCGACAAACACGAGTATGCCAGCGATGTGCTGGATGCCGGCGCCTTGGCACGATTTGGCCGCGTCGAGGTTGAGCCTGGCTCGGCTAACTATGGACTCCTCACCCGCAGTGGCAACGTCGAGCAGCCCGCACGTGGATGGTCCGACTGGCAGCCGCTCGCCGCCAACGCGGTAGCTTCGCCCGCCGGACGCTACCTGCAGTGGAAGGCCGTGCTACGCGCGAACGGAATGCTGGGCTCAGTGGGTGTGAATTATCTACCCGTCAACGCCGCCCCGGTAGTGGACGATCTGGTGGTCGTCCCCGGCGCGCGCTTGATCAGCCAGGGTCAGCCTCCAAGCCAGGCGGCGACAGTCAACATCAGCTTCGCCTCGTCTGGCCAGAACGCCGCAATCGTTGACGATGGCAGCTCTTCTGCGCCCTTGCAAGCCGCAAAGGACCGCACCGCCGTCACCGCTCGCTGGGCGGCTCACGATGACAACGGCGACGAACTGGTCTATTCGCTCTATCTGAAAGGAGACGGCGAAACCGTCTGGCGGCTGCTCAAGGACAAACTCACCGAGAAGGCGTACAGCTTTGACGCCGACCTGATTCCCGATGGCGGCTATCAAATCAAAGTCGTCGCCTCCGACGCGCCTTCGCACACACCTGGCGACGCCCTCACCAACTCACGTGTGAGTGAACGCTTCGAGGTGGACACCACCCCTCCGACCGTCTCCGCGCTCAAGGCAGCCGGAGAACCGGTGGACTGCGAAGCCAGCCATTGCCCGAGGCCGTTTCGCGTGAGCTTTGACGCTGACGATGCGGTTTCGCCCATCGCCCGCGCCGAGTACTCGCTCGACGCCGGCCCATGGCAGTACATTGAGCCGGTGGGCAAACTCTCTGACTCCCGGCACGAGCACTACGATCTGCGTATTTTTCTGGATGTGGTTGCAGGCAAGACGAGCGAACATCTCGTCGCCGTCCGTGTCTACGACCGGCACGACAACGTGGGCGTAGCCAAGATGGTGATTGCGGCGGAAGAGAAGTAGATACACGCAGACAGGGAAGATTTGATGCGATTCGAGCTTTATGTAGCGGCGCGGTACCTCAGGGCCAAGCGGCGGCAAGCCGTGGTGGGCGTGGTCACCACCATCTCCATCGCGGGCGTGGCTGCGGGCGTGGCCGCACTCATCATCGCCCTGGCCATCACCAACGGCATGAGGCGCGACCTCCAGGACCGGCTCCTCGGAGCCTCATCGCAGGTTGACCTAATGCGCGTCGAGTCGGATGGCATTCGCGACTGGCAACCGCTCCTTGAAAAGCTGCGCCACGTTCCTCACGTCACCGCAGCCGCTCCGGGAATCTATGGACAGGTGCTGGTTTCGCGCGGCCCGCGCGCCGGCTTCGCGCTCATCAAGGGCATCATCCCTTCGCAGGAGCGAACGGTGAGCAGTCTGCTGGAATCCATCACCTCCGGCTCAGCCAAAGACCTCGAACCGGAGGCAGCCAATCAGGATGCACAATCGTTTCCCGGCCAATCCTCGGTCAATACACCCTATCCGGCGATCGTGCTCGGTAAAGACCTTGCCGATACCATCGGCGCGCAGGTGGGCGACAGCGTTCTTGTCACCAGCCCCCAGGGTGAGCTGACGCCGCTCGGCCTCGCGCCCCGCTACCAACGCTTTCGCGTAGCCGGCATCTTCCATTCAGGTTTTTATCAGTACGACGCGGCCATGGCCTTCATGCGCCTCAGCGACGCGCAGCGTCTCTTCAGCGAGCCCGATCTGCTCTCCGTCATCAGCTTCAAGGTAGATGACATGGACCGCGCGCCGCAGATTGCCCGCGCCATCGAACATGCCGCCGGCCGTGGCTACATGACCACCAACTGGATGGAACAGAACCGCGAACTTTTCCGCGCACTCAAGCTGGAGCAGGTGGTCACCTTCATCGTTATCGCCCTCATCGTCATCGTCGCCGCGCTCAACATTCTCATCGCCCTCACCATGATGGTGATGGAAAAGACGCGCGACATTGCCGTGATGATGAGCTTCGGCGTCCAGCCGGCTCAGGTCCGCCGCATCTTCCTTCTGCAAGGCTTCCTCATCAGCATCATCGGCACCGTAATCGGCCTCGCGCTCGGCTACCTCGCCGCCTGGGCCGGCGGGTATTACCACTTTATTCATTTGTCCGCCGAAGTTTATTCCATCGATACGCTGCCGTTCGCGCCGCGTCCGCTCGATGGCTTGATTGTCTCCGTCGTCTCCATCGGCATCTCGCTGCTGGCTACGCTCTATCCCTCGTCAGCTGCCTCGCGCATCCTGCCCGCCGAGGCGCTGCGGTACGAGTGAGTGCTCACTGTGGCGTAATAATCCCGCCCAGCGCATGACGCCGAGGCAACACAATGCCGCGATGATCCACCTCCGGCTGTGGCGCACCGGATGAAACTTCCAGACCGGTCCGCTCAATCAGCGCACCGCCGCAAGCCGGACACCAATCCGCAACGGTTTCTTCGGCGAGCACCGCCCGGCAATGGCCGCAAATCCGTTCCATCACTATAGCTTAACGGATTCGCGCACTTCACATCCAACGCCGGCCCCACTGCAGGCGATTGGCCCCGATGCAGGCGCCCGGTACACTGAATCTATGCACCCTCCTGTTCGCCTGATAGCAATTGATATGGATGGCACGCTGTTGCCGACCTTCGCGCAGGCGATCAGCCCGCGCAACGCCCAGGCGCTCCGGGCCGCGCAACAAGCCGGCATCATAGTGGCCATCGCCACCGGCCGCCGTGTGGCTTACACAGTGCCGCTGCTCGAAGGGTTGGGTTTGCAAGCGGATATGCCCCTCATCACGTCCAATGGAGCAGTAACCCGCACTCTCGGAGGCGAGGCTATTGACCGCTGCCAGCTCCCGTCTAAAGTTGCGCGAGGGCTCTGCGGGCTGCTTCGTCCATTCGGCGTCCTGGTTTTCACCTTTGACCGTCCGGGCCGCGGCGAGTTGGTGGTCGAGGATCTGGAGCAAGCGCATGGACGGATTGCATTGTGGGTTGCGGCCAATCGCAGTGCCATCGAGATTGTCAAGCCGCTGGAAGATGCGCTCAACAATGGGGACGATCCCATCCAGGGCATGGTGGCCGGCAGCCTGAGCAAAATGGGCAAGGCAGAGTGTGCGCTCAAGGCCAGCGAGTGGTCTGGCTCCTGCGAGTGCGTCAAGACGGAATATCCCGGCCACGACCTGTCGATTCTGGATTTGATGCCGCACGGAGTCTCCAAAGGTAAAGCGCTTGAAAATCTCGCTCGCCGGCTGGGCGTGGGCCGCAAAGAGACCATGGCCATCGGCGACAACTGGAACGATGTGGATATGATCGAGTGGGCCGGGCAAGGCGTGTTGATGGGCAATGCAGCGGACGACCTGCGCGCCATGGCGAAGATGCGCGGCTGGACGCTAGCGCCACCCAACAATGAAAACGGCGTAGCCACGGTGCTGGAAGCTGCCATCACCAAAAGTGCTGCAACCAGGGTGGAATTGAGTTGAGTCAATTATCGATGCGCGGAAATCTCTTCATCACGGCAGCCATCCTTGCGGCTTTGGCCCCGTTTGCTCACTCTGCCGAACGCATCACCCTGCGCAATGGCTTCGAACTGCGCTGCGACCACCATGCCCAAGTCGATGGCCGCGTCCGGCTCTACCTCAGCCCCGCCGAAGACAGCTACATCGAGCGCCTTCCGGAAGACATTGTGAGTGTTGATACGGTTCCCGACCTGCCCGTGCCGCCGGATTTAAAAGGGGCGGCGCCCAAGGAATCACCCAAAACTGGCGCCGACGCGAAACTTTCTCCCGCCGACCTCCATGAAATGCTCAACAAAGCCGGCCATGAGCACAACGTGGACGTGGACCTCCTGGCCAGCCTGGTCAAGGCAGAGAGCGGCGGCAACGCGCGCGCAGTCAGCCGCGCAGGCGCTCGCGGGTTGATGCAACTCATGCCCTCCACAGCCAAAGACCTGGGCGTCGCGGACAGCTTCCAGCCGGACCAGAATGTGCGCGGCGGCTCAGCCTACCTCGACGAACTGCTCACCCGCTACCACGACAACATAGCGATGGCGCTGGCCGCCTACAACGCGGGCCCGGACGCGGTGGCGAAGTACCACGGCATTCCGCCCTACCGCGAGACGCGGGCCTACGTCGCGTATGTGATTCACGAGTTCAATCGCCGCGTACTGGCGCGCGAAGCCGAAGCGAAGCGGGCAGCCGCGCAAGCCAGACTGGCCGCAGCCTCCGCGCCGGCTCCTCACGAAAACCATTCCCGATAACACTCTTTTCATGCGCAGGTGAGAAACTAATCTCAAGAGATATCCACGATCGCGGGGGCGGAGAAGTCTTGAAAAGGAATCAGCTGGTTCTTGGCTTGGTGGTGCTGGCGGCGCTGATTGCGCTGGGGGTCTACGCACAACACAAGCATCCATTCCATTGGCACATTTTTGTCGACCAATTGACGCGCGCTGACTGGCGTAAGATCGCCGTTGCTCTGGGCTGCATCTACATCTGTTACATCTTCCGCGCGGTGCGCTGGGCGCTGCTGCTGCGCCACATCAAGAAGGTGCCGCTCTTCTCGCTGCTCAGCACGCAGGTCATCGGTTTTGCCGCGATTGCGCTCTTAGGCCGCGTCGCCGAGCCAGTGCGGCCTTACCTGGTGGCAAAGAAAACCGGCCTGACGTTCACTAGCCAAGTCGCTATCTACCTTGTCGAACGGCTTTTGGATGCCGGTTCCATGGTGCTGATATTTTCCGCCACCATTCTGCTTGCCGCATGGTTTGGCGGGCCCAACGCTCTACCCCATCCTGAAGTGATGAAGAACGTCAGCTATGGAGCGCTGGCCACAACCCTCGCAGGAGCGTTGTTTCTGGTTGCCGTGCGCATGGCCGGCGGAGTTATAGCGTCGTTTCTTGAAGGAGTTTTCGGCGTCATCTCCAAAGGCCTGGGCCGCGTTATCGGCGAAAAGATTCGCGCCTTCCGCAATGGGTTGAACACGCTGCGTTCGTTTTCCGATTTTGCCATCGCCATGTCAGTCTCACTGGCCATGTGGGGGTTGATTACGCTGGCCTATCTGGAGATCACGACGGCCTTTGTGGCCAGCCCGCAACTGGCGGAAATGACGCCAGCCAAATGTATGGTGTTGATGGCTTCGAGCTTGGCGGTCAGTGGATTTCAATTGCCAGTGCTGGGCTGGTTCACGCAGATTGGAGCTGTGGCCGCGGCCATGACCGGCTTGTTCAGCGTGGCCGTCGAGCCTGCCACCGCCTGCGCCGCCACGTTGCTGCTGGTCGGATTTCTGGGCATCGCTCCTGTGGGCATCATATGGGCGCGCTTCGAACACGTCAGCCTGCGCAGGGTAGCCGCGGAAACCGGTCACGCCGGTGAGGTGCCGCCTGTGGATGAGTCCGCCTGCTAAATCTGATTGTCGCGAAAAACAAATCTCTCGCCAAGGTCAAGCCAAGGGAGCGGGTGGCGTAGCATCCTTCGCTGCCGCGAGCGCTGGCTGCGAGAACAGAATCGATTCGGGCCCCCCCGCGCCGCCGGTCATCAACATGCTCATCGCCTGCTCCATGCTCATGCCGGTCTCCGTCACCCGGCTAATGGGCAAAATCTGCAAAAAGGCCGACGTAGGGTTGATTGCGCAGGGCACCAGCACTGCGGCCAGAACTTCGCCTGTGGTCGAGTCGGTCAGCGTGCGCGTCAGGAACCCGATGGATTTCTGACCGGGAATAGGAAAGTCCACCAGCACAACGCGCTGGCTCGTTTCCTTTTTGGCCATCATGGTGTCCAGCAGTTGGCGCACTGAAGTATAAATCTTGGCCACAAAAGGCAATCGCTCCAGCACAGCCTCGAAGAGTTCGAAGGCCTGGCGGCCGATTACCAGGCTGGTCACACGGCCCACCACATAGAGCACCACCAGGGTCAACACAATTGCCAGTGTCGATTGCAGCCAGGGCTGGTTCAGCCAGTTTTCCGGAAAAACTGCCGCAAACAGCTGCACCACCGGCAAGCCGGCCTTGGCCAACGATCCAAGAAGAAAGCTGAAAATCAGGTAGGTAACAAACAGCGGCCCGATGGTGATGATTCCAGCCAGGATGTTGCGTTGCAGGCTCCGCAGCGAACTGGCAACTACTGATCTCACTTGTTTCTCCTCGCTACGAGGATACCCGAGCCGGGTCGAGCAGGGTAGTGCGCGAACAGCAAACGCCGCTCACCGCATCGGCGAAAGGTTTTCACGCCGGGAGTCGAGCTGGCAATGCGGCCTTTTGGTACGCGCATTTGGAGTTTCAAATGGGTTGCGCTGCCCAAAAGTGAACCAATGTTCATGCCGTAAACTTGTATTTCATTTATATAAATACAGATTTGAGAGACCCTGCTTACTTTCACCGTGTCTTGTGACGTGGGACGTTGCCAGTCGTATTTTCCGAGGGCTAGCATGTGAGCTAGTTGGTTCGGGTCTGCTCTCATTAGCCCGGCTTCATGGCCAGTATGCCCTTTTCTTCAGTTTCAGAAACATGCACCAACGAGTGGCGCTTTCCGGCGCACGAGGACGGAGTGTCTCGTCATGGCATGGTATGCCTACTGTATCGGTGAAAAGCAAGCATTTCCAGAATTAGCCCGTCATCGCAAGCCTATTCCGCTGGAAACAGTCCTCGGAGTCAGCGGTAACCAGGTTTTTCTTTATCCCGCCAGCGACCTAGCCGTCGTGGTCAGCGAGCACAACCCCGCCGAGGCCCTCAACCAGAAATCGGGCGTTGACCACGCGCGGGTAATCGCTGACTGTTTTCAACACTCCACGGTGCTGCCTTTCCGATTTGGAACCATCTTCAACGACGACGATAGCCTGCGCAAGTCCATCCGCTCCAACCAGCGCCAGTTCCTCGGCCACATCGACAAGCTGCGCGGCAAGACCGAGATGCACCTGAAGATTCTGGTGGATGACTGCTCCAGCCGCCCTGCCGGAAAGCATGTGCCGACCGAAGGAGCAAGCCGGGAATATTTCACTACCCTGCGTGAAAATGCTGCCCGCCAGCGCGAGCGTCAGACCCGCGCCCGCGCCGTCAGCTTCCAGATGCACCGGCTCTTCATGCCTCTGGATGAAGAGGTTAGCTGCCGACTCACCGATAGCGGTAAGATGATGCTTGACGTGGCGCACCTGATTGACCGCAAAGGCGTGGAGCGCTATCTGAACAAGTTCTCCGCCACCTGCGCCGTGATGCGGGAGTATCAGATGCAGCTTTCCGGTCCCTGGCCGCCTTACCACTTTGTCCACCGGCTCACCTGCGGCACTCATTCCCAGCCGCAGCAGCCGGCGGTCGTGGTTCCCATCCCGGAAAAGGCGCCTCCGCTCGTGATAAGTCTGCCGGAGCCGGTTGCCGTCCTGGCCTGATCCCATCTGCCCATTGCTCAAACGCAAAAAGGCCATCCCGCCCTGCGGGATGGCCTTTTCTTGTCAGTATCGCCCCAGCCTCGCCTACTTGAACGAAGCGATAGCGCTGGCCTCGTCGTCCTTGATGTCGAAGACCGTGTACAGCTTG
>Ga0224555_1001547_pt1 | contig 31212 bp, 18 predicted proteins | sample 714S23034metaG_FD_180687 | JGI IMG/M metagenome (GOLD analysis project Ga0224555, IMG submission 180687) | Peat soil microbial communities from Stordalen Mire, Sweden - 717 S2 30-34 | ecosystem: Environmental > Terrestrial > Soil > Wetlands > Peat | place: Sweden: Norrbotten County, Stordalen...
GTCCTTCCTACTTGCGGAACTAAGTTCTTTCGGTACTCGGGAGACTGGACAAAGATCTATTCCGAGGATTTCACCGCGGACGAAAAGAAGAAGATCATCGATTCTCTGAACAAAGCGTTCCAGGCAGCAGGCTTCAAGATCGAAAAAGTCTGGGGAGAGATGATTGAAGATCGGGGCAGCCAGATCACGCTGTCCGCGTTAGGTCAGCAGGCGCCTCTCGCGGAAAAGGAAAAATGGGACCCCGATTTCGCCAAGCGAAAGAAGATTAAGGCGATCCTTGACCCTCTGATTCCCGGATTCTCGGTCCGGCTGGGCGGTGCGACGTCGATTGATGTGACCAAACCAGGCATCGACAAGGCATACGGCATTCGAAAGCTGCGAGACATCCTCGGCGTTTCCTTGAAGGAGATGATCTACATCGGTGATGCCTTGTTCCCAGGAGGGAATGACTATCCGGTCGAGCAGGCAGGAGTGATTTCCATCCCAGTGCGAGGACCTGAGGACACAAAGCGGGTAATCGAAGCAATCATCGCTTGCTTAGGTGGCGATCGGCAGGCTGACTTTAAGGCGGGATTGAATGACTGAATTTAAGCTAAAACGCATCGGTGTGATGATGGAAGCTGTGGCAAAGAAGTTAACGACGGTTTGTGGCACATGTGCCGAGCACAAGTGTCTCGATTGCACCTGTCGGCGAAGCCAACTGTAAGACTGTATCTGGTCATGCGTCAGCAAAAGTACAGGAACGAGGAGGCAATATGTGCTGCTGCTCTGAACCGAACAAGGACGCGAAAGATTCCACTACTGCGACGACGGTTGTGCCGACGAAACCGCTCGCAACCGACCCGGTCTGCGGCATGATGGTTGATCCTGCGAAGGCAGCTTCCGTGGAGCACGAGGGGGCGAAGTTCTATTTCTGTTGCCAGGGATGCGCTGCGAAGTTTCGCGCGGATCCGGCCAAGTATCTCTTGCCGAAACAGGCTGTCCCCTTAATCCAGCTGACTACCAAGAACGACGCGAAGGCCGATTACACCTGCCCCATGCACCCCGAGGTGCATAAGGCAGGACCGGGCAGTTGTCCAAAATGCGGCATGGCGCTTGAGCCAGCGACCATTGAGGTACCCGCGTCGCGCACGGAGTACACCTGTCCAATGCATTCCGAGATTGTGCGCGATGCGCCGGGCACCTGCCCTATCTGCGGAATGGCGCTTGAGCCCCGCACTGTCTCTGTTGACGACGAAAATCCCGAACTGGTTTCCATGACCCGGCGCTTCTGGGTGGGGGTGGCACTCACGCTTCCACTGCTCGCGGTCATGGTCTCGGATATCTTGCCCAATCATTCGATTCAACATCTGCTGTCGGGAGGCCTGCTCGGCTGGATTGAATTTGCGCTTGCAACACCCGTAGTCCTCTGGGCAGGCTGGCCATTCTTCGAGCGGGGCTGGCAGTCGGTCGTACATCGCAGCCCCAACATGTTCACGCTGATTGCGATCGGTTCCGGCTCCGCTTATCTCTACAGTGTCGCCGCCGTCGTTGCGCCGGGGATCTTTCCCACCGCCTTTCGCGATATGTCGGGCAATCTTGGCCTCTACTTTGAGGCGGCGGCAGTCATCACAGTCCTGGTTCTCCTCGGTCAGGTACTGGAGCTGAAGGCCCGGAGCCAGACGAGCGGCGCGATCAAGGCGCTGCTGGGACTGGCTCCCAAGACCGCGCGGCATATCGCCGCAGATGGAACCGAGAGCGATGTCGATCTAAGCGCTATTCAGGTAGGCGACAAGCTTCGTGTCCGTCCAGGCGAAAAGATTCCGACAGATGGAGTTGTGACCGAAGGGCGCAGTTCCGTGGACGAGTCCATGGTCAGCGGCGAACCTATTCCGGTTGAGAAGGCGGTCGATGCCAAGGTAGTAGGCGGCACCATCAATGGAACCGGAAGCTTCGTCATGAAAGCGGAGAGAGTCGGTGCAGATACGTTGTTGGCTCAGATTGTGAAGATGGTGAGCGAAGCCCAACGATCTCGTGCACCGATCCAACGGCTGGCTGATAAGGTCGCTTCTTACTTCGTTCCAGCGGTGCTGGCGTCCTCTGTCATCACATTTGTTGTCTGGGCCATCTTCGGCCCTCCGCCTGCCTATGCGCACGCTCTGGTAAACGCCGTCGCGGTGCTCATCATCGCCTGCCCGTGCGCCCTGGGGCTGGCAACGCCCATGGCGATTATGGTGGGAACGGGACGCGGTGCTACTGAAGGAATTCTGATCCGAAACGCCGAGGCGTTGGAGACGTTCGAGAAGGTGAACACCCTGGTCGTGGACAAGACCGGCACGCTTACCGAAGGCAAGCCACGTCTCACGTCGGTAATTCCTGCGGAAGGTTTCGACGAGACACAACTCCTCCAGATGGTCGCCAGTCTCGAAAAGGCAAGTGAACATCCGCTTGCGGCGGCCATCCTGGCTCCTGCGAAGGAGAAGAAGATCGAGTTGCTGCCGGTGACAGACTTTCAGTCCATTACGGGGAAAGGCGTCACCGGGCAACTGCAATCGAAGCGTGTCGGCATTGGCAACACCGCCCTGATGGCGGACCTTGGCGCTTCTTCTGACGTGCTGAACGATAGAGCCGGTGCGCTCCAAAAAGAGGGGCAGACCGTAATGTTTGTCGCATCGGACGGGAAGTTCGCCGGGCTGATCGCAGTCGCCGACCCAATCAAAGACACGACCCTCGACGCCATTCAGCAGTTGAAGAAGGAAGGCATTCGCGTACTGATGGTAACCGGGGACAACCACACGACTGCTGCCGCAGTTGCGGCGAAGCTGGGCATCGACTTTGAGGCTGACGTGCTGCCGGAGAAGAAGGCAGAGGTAGTCAAGAAGCTACAGGCAGAGGGCGCGATCGTAGCCATGGCTGGGGACGGCGTGAACGATGCACCGGCGCTCGCCCAAGCCAATGTCGGCATCGCCATGGGAACCGGAACGGATGTGGCGATGAAGACCGGCGGTATCACTCTGGTGAAGGGTGATCTGCGCGGAATCGTCAAAGCACGCCGCCTCAGTCAGCGCACTATGTCCAACATTCGCGAGAACCTGTTCTTCGCGTTCTTCTACAACGCGCTGGGAGTGCCTCTCGCGGCTGGTGTACTCTACCCGTTCTTCGGATTGCTGCTGAATCCGATGATCGCCGCTGCCGCAATGAGCTTCAGCTCAGTATCCGTGATTACGAATGCGCTCAGGCTGCGTGCGACGAAGCTATAGATCCCCGGGGGCCATTGACTCTTGACCACCCGTCCAGCCGCAGTCTCAAGCGGTGAACATCGAGTACATCTCCTTCCGGGAGCAGATCGACACCAGCGGCCCCCTGGGCCGGGCGGTTGTGGTCATCATCGGCGCCATCGCTGAGCTGGAACGCAGTCTCATCGTCGAGCGAGTGCGCGCCGGCATGAGACGAGCCAAGCTCGAAGGCAGGCGTATCGGGCGGAAAGCCTCGGTCCTTGATCGCCCTGCCATCCAGCGGGACCGTCAACGAGGGGACAGTCTAGGAACTTGTTGAAAAACAATTACACGAGGTTGAAAGGGCACTTTGGTTCAGATTAACTTCGCACAGAAATTGCCTACAACGCGCCAATCTGGCATCGGGATACATTGCCGGTCACTCATTTTTGCTCTGGGGTAAGTGCCCACATGAGTTATTCAACAAGTTCCTAGGCCAGCTGGCGAAACGCTACCTGGTCTCCCGAACGACCATCCATCGGGTGCTCGGGGAGCAAATACCGGCTGTTCCAGAAGGCCTGCAAAAAACGGCCACCTAAACCCCACAGAATCAAGGCCGAATCTCACCGATCCGGCTGTTCCGCAAGGTGTGGGTTGGGAAACAGCAACAGGATTTGCTGAGCAGTAGACTATGTGTGGCCGCTGCTTCCGTCAATCCGATAAGCAGTGCATCGCCGAAGCCTGACCCCTCGGCGAGTCCTCAGACGGAGGCACTCTCTGTCGAATATTGCATCAGAGAGAATATGAACTTTTGCAACCTGGCTACCGACTATGACGGCACGCTTGCCGAGGATGGCCGTGTCGCCAAATCTACGATCAAGGCCCTTGAATCTTTTCGTCGTTCCGGCCGCAGCATCATACTTGTAACGGGACGGGAGCTCCCCCAACTGCTTGAGGTATTTGATCGTATCGACCTCTTCGACTGGATAGTGGCTGAGAATGGCGCTCTTCTCTACCATCCGGCCACCACACAGGCGCGTCTCTTGACGGAACCGGTCCCACTTCACTTTGTCGAAGAGATGCGGAAACGAGGTGTTACGCCGATCTCAACAGGGGGTGCCATTGTCGCGACCTTGAGGCCGCACAAGAATACGGTACTTGAGGTGATTCGTGAGCTTGGCATCGAGCGTCAGATCATCTTCAACAAAGATGCGGTGATGGTCCTGCCCATCGGGGTGGACAAAGCCAGCGGTCTGGTGGCTGCCCTGAAGGAAATGAAGCTCTCGTGGAGGGATGTTGCCGGTATCGGAGACGCCGAAAATGACATCGCGTTTCTCCGCAAGTGTCAATGTTCCGTGGCCGTTTCCAATGCCCTCGATTCTGTCAAGGCGGAGGTAGACTTCACGACCCGTGCCGCTTGCGGCGAGGGAGTTGTTGAACTTATCAATGAAATTCTCAAAGACGATTTGCAGTCACGCTGTCTCATCCAGCATCAAGGACCGATAACAATTCTTTCCAATACAAGATCCTAGCCATGCAACACGCCGAGGTGCAATACGATGCGGATCCTAAGCTGGCGATTGATTCTCGCACTTACCATAGGACTCTCGCTCGTATCTCTCGCCTCGTCGTGGTATGAGATACGGGCACAGCGGGATGCCTTGCGTCGCGACCTCGACTCCAAAGCTGAAGTTGTAGGCGAAAGCCTTGCCGGAAGCGCTCAGTTATATCTGGCGACCGGGGACCGTGCCGGCCTTGAGAAGTCGGTCGATTCCTCCGGCAACAGCGAACACCTGGTGGGAGTCGGAATCTATGGACGCGATGACTCTGCGCTCGTCATAACGCCTGGCCTGAATGCTTCGCTCCCTGTTCTCACGCAGTTGTTGAAGAATGCCATGCAGGACAATCGCAACATAAGCGTCTTCACCGATCTGCGATTCAGGCGTGTCCACGTGCTTGCCGCCCCGCTGCACGCAACCGATAAAACAGTCATCGGCGGAATCCTTGTAGTCCACGACAGCGGCTATATCGGCAGCGAGATCTTCCGCATCTGGGGCCGCGTCTTTGTTCGCATGGCCATTCAGGTGATTGTGATCGTGGGCATCACTCTGCTGATAATTCGCTGGAGCCTTACCGGGCCCATCGCGCGTGTGGCTGTGTGGATAAGGGCCTTGCGGACGGGCCAGGATGCGGTCCGGCCTGTTGCGACCGATCTCGATGTTCTCTACTCGCTCGCCGGCGAGGTGGGGCCTTTGGCGGAAAGCATGCAGCGTGCACGCGCAGCCGCAGAGACCGAAGCAGGATTGCGCAATGCCAACGAATCGCAGTGGACGGCTGAGCGGTTGGCTGATTATGTTCGCAACCGGCTGGGCAAAAGCAGCCTCTTCGTAGTTTCGAATCGCGAGCCCTACATTCACTCGCGCCGAGATAACATCGTTACCGTCACCGTTCCCGCCAGCGGCCTCGTCACCGCGATCGGACCAATTCTTTGCGCCTGCAATGGGACCTGGATTGCCCACGGCAGCGGCGACGCAGATGCTGAGATGGTCGACGCCCACGATCGCCTCAAGGTGCCGCCGGAGGAACCGCGCTACACCCTGCGTCGCGTCTGGCTCAGCCGCGAGCAGGAAGAGGGCTACTACTACGGATTCGCCAACGAAGGGCTCTGGCCGCTCTGCCACATCGCCCACACCCGCCCCATCTTTCGCGCGTCGGACTGGGAACACTACTACGCAGTCAACCGAAAATTTGCCGACGCTCTGATCGAGGAGATCGCCGGCGAAGAGAACCCCGTGGTCCTTATTCAGGACTATCATTTTGCCCTGCTGCCGCGAATGTTGAAAGATCGCCTCCCCAACGCGCGCGTCGCAATCTTCTGGCACATTCCCTGGCCCACACCGGAAGCGTTTGAAATCTGCCCGTGGCAACGCGAACTGCTCGATGGCCTGCTTGGCGCGGACCTCATCGGCTTCCATGTGCGCGCTCACTGCAATAATTTTCTCTATACCGTAGACCGCATTCTCGAGTCGCGCGTCGACTGGGAGCACTTCTCCGTCAAGCGCAAGGACCACCTCACGTCCGTCCAGCCGTTCCCGATCAGCGTCGAATTGCCCTGCGACATCCCAGAGGCCCGCAGCAATCTGACCGCTCAAGAGGAACGCAGCGCGCTGTTCGCTGAGTTGGGAATCGAGGCGACGTTCCTCGGCATCGGCGTAGATCGCGTCGATTACACCAAGGGCATCCTGGAGCGATTCCAGGCCGTCGAATGCTTTCTGGAAAGATATCCCAGCTACCAGGGTAAGTTCACCTTCATCCAGATAGGCGCTCCCAGCCGCACCCGCATCAAGCGATACGCCGACTTTCAGTTGGAGGTCGAAGCCGAGGCCAGCCGCATCAATGCGCGCTTCAAACACGGCAGGTGGAGACCGATCGTATTTCTCAATCGCCAGCACAACCGCCATGAGTTGGAGCACTACTACCGCGCTGCCCACGTCTGCATGGTCACCTCCCTGCACGATGGAATGAATCTGGTGGCCAAGGAATACATCGCCGCGAGGCAGGATGAGCGGGGTGTACTCATTCTCAGCCGGTTCACCGGAGCCGCGCGCGAGTTGCACGACGCCATCATCGTCAATCCCTACGACATCAGCGCCACGGGCGAATCAATTGCCCAGGCACTCAAGATGGATTCCGAGGAAATGGTTGAACGCATGCGTCACATGCGCCGATCCGTCAAAGAACACAATATCTACTGGTGGGCCGCCAGCCTCATTGGGGCCCTCTGCGACGTTCGCCTTGAACAAAAAGGCGACGCAAATTCCGCCGCGCCCGACTACGTTTCAGGAGTGAGGTAGAGAGGTTTCACCGTAGGTCTTTGCAGGAGCGAAGAAAGTTTGCGTGGTTTTTCCTCAAGAAAAACCACTTTAATAATTCTCGCGCGATAACCGTTGCGGTGAAACCGCCCGAGTGTACACGCGCCACACAATCCCGGTCGAAAAGCGTAACTTCTGGCGTCACGGGAGAATATGATGACATCGTATTTGAGGACCAAGAGGACTAAAGAGATTGGCAACTGACGCCAAGCCCATACCGGGCATCCAAACAGATTCGGAGATTCGCGTGAAGAAAGCCGGCAGCGCAACCGATCCCCTCTGGTACAAGGACGCCGTCATCTACGAGTTGCACGTCCGCGCCTTCCAGGACTCCAACGGCGACGGCATCGGCGACTTTGCCGGCCTGCTATCCCGCCTCGACTACTTGCAGGACCTCGGCGTCACCTGCCTATGGCTCCTGCCCTTCTTCCCCTCGCCCCTGCGCGATGACGGCTACGACATCTCCAACTACGTCGACGTCAATCCCGTGTACGGCACGCTCGACGACTTCAAACAATTTCTCGCCGCCGCCCACCAGCGCAACATGCAGGTCATGATCGAGCTGGTCATCAACCACACCTCGGACCAGCATCCCTGGTTTCAGCGCGCCCGTCGCGCCCCTACCGGAACGTCCGAGCGCGACTTCTATGTGTGGTCCCCCAGCGACCATCTCTACAAAGAGGCGCGCATCATCTTCTCCGACACGGAAAAATCCAACTGGACCTGGGACGAGCAGGCCAAGGCCTACTACTGGCACCGCTTCTTCTCCCACCAGCCCGACCTTAACTACGACAATCCCGCCGTCCTGGAGGAGATTCTCAAGGCCATGCGCTTCTGGCTCGACATGGGCGTCGACGCCCTGCGCATGGACGCCATCCCGTATCTGGTGGAGCGCGACCACACCTCCTGCGAGAACCTGCCCGAGTCGCATGCCATCGTCAAGAAGATTCGCGCCGCCATCGACGCCGAGTACGCCAACCGCTTCATCCTCGCCGAGGCCAATCAGTGGCCCGCCGACGTCCGCCCCTACTTCGGCGACGGCGATGAGTGCCAGATGGCCTTCCACTTTCCGCTGATGCCACGCATTTACATGGCTCTCCGCCAGGAAGATCGCCTGCCCATCACCGACATCATGGCGCAGACGCCCGCCATCCCAGACACCTGCCAATGGGGCCTCTTCCTGCGCAACCACGACGAACTGACCCTCGAGATGGTCACCAACGACGAGCGCGACTACATGTACCTCGCCTACTCCGCCGACCCGCGCATGAGGATCAACATCGGCATCCGCCGTCGCCTCGCGCCTCTGCTCGACAACAACCGTGGCCGCATCGAACTGCTCAACTCGCTCCTCTTCAGCTTCCCAGGCACGCCCATCCTCTACTACGGCGACGAGATCGGCATGGGCGACAACATCTACCTCGGCGACCGCAACGGCGTCCGCACCCCCATGCAGTGGACCGGCGACCGCAACGCCGGCTTCTCCCGCGCCGTCCCCGCGCGCCTCTACGCGCCGGTCATCATGGACCCCATCTGGGGTTACCAGGCCGTCAACGTCGAGGCGCAACTCTCCGACCAGTCCTCGCTCCTCCACTGGACGCGCAACATGATCGCCCTGCGCAAGCTCTTCAAGGTCTTCGGCCGCGGCACGCAGGAGTTCCTCGCTCCCGATAACCGCAAAGTCCTCGCCTACCTCCGCCAGTACACAAGGGACGATGGCAGCGTTGAAACCGTCCTCTGTGTCGCCAACCTGTCCCGCTTCGCCCAGCCCGCCACCCTCGACCTCTCCCGCTTCGCCGGCATGGTCCCGGTTGAGATGCTCGGCTACGTCACGTTCCCCCCCATCGACGAGACACCCTACGCCATCACGCTCGCGCCCTACTCCTTCCTCTGGCTCGAACTGCAGCCCGCGCCCGAAGTCCCCGAGGCCCCCACCGTCAAGACCGAAGAGACCACACTCGACCTCATCACCAGCTCCTGGCACGACCTTCTCGCCACACCCGGCCTCAGCCTGCTGCAGAAACTGCTTCCCGCATACCTCGTCCGCCAGCGCTGGTTCGGCGCAAAATCCCGCACCATCTCCAGCGTCCGCATCCTCGACTGGGTGGAACTCCCGGCCATCCCCGCAGCCATCGTCTTTATCGAAATCACCTTCTCATCAGACTCGCCGCCCGATACCTACCAACTCCCCTTGGCCCTCACCACCGGCCCCGAAGCCGACGCCATTCGCTCCTCCGCGCCAGCCTCCATCCTCGCGTCGCTCACCACCGCCAACGGCCCGGCTATCCTGCACGATGCCACCGCCCGCGAAGACGTCCGCCAAGCCTTCCTCACTCTGATCGAAACCAACGCCACCCTCGCCATCTCCACCGGCAGCACAACTTCCGCAAACACTTCGTCTTCATCACGCGAAGCGTCATCGGGCGCAGCCCGATCCGGAGGGAGCAAGGGGCTTCAGCCCCCTGAATCAAGCCCCGAAGATGAAGGGGCTTCAGCCCCGGGTTCTTCGCTTGCCGGCCGCAAATCCTCCGCCTTCGACGCTGCCCGCGGCCCCGGCCCGCTCCCCTCCCGCAGCGGCACCGCCGAGCAGTCCAACAGCTCCATCCTCTACGGCCAGAAGCTCATCCTGAAGCTCTTCCGTCGCCTCCAGCCGGGCGAGAACCCCGACACCGAGATCGGGCGCTTCCTCACCGAAGTTGCCCACTTCCCACGCATCGCCCCATTCCTCGGCGACATCCGCGGCCAGAGCACGCCGGAAGCCGAACCAACCACACTCGCCATGCTACAGGGCCTCATCGAAAACGAAGGCGACGGCTGGCAGTTCACGCTCGACGAACTCGCCCGCTACTACGAGGACGTCATCAGCTGCCCTCCGCCAGAAAACGTTGGCGTTCCAGCGACATTTCTACAGGAATTGCGGGCCGGAGCCGCAGCCCTGCAAATCCCCTCCGACGCCCGCGAACACGCTGGCCTCTCCCTCGACGCCGCCGCCCTGCTTGGTCGCCGCACCGCCGAACTGCACCTCGCCCTCGCCACCTCCAGCGATAACCCCGCATTCCAGCCCATCCCATTCACCGCCGAGGCCCTCGCCGCCGATGCAGCCCGCATTGATGCGCAGATCGTTCGCACCCTCGACGCTCTCAAGCGCTCACTGACCACCCTTCCCGACGAACTGACAACAGACGCCGCCGCTCTCGTCCTCTCCCGCCGCATCGAACTCTTCGCCCGCGCCTACGCCATCAGCCAGCCGTTGCCGGAAGCCACGCCCGCACAGCCTCTCGAAGACGAGTCTCTTGCAAGCCAATCCGGCCTGCGCATCCGCATCCACGGCGACTACCACCTCGGCCAGCTCCTCCGCGCCCGCGGCGACTACGTCATCCTCGACTTCGAGGGCGAGCCCGCACGCTCGCTCGCCGAACGCCGCGCCAAACAATCGCCTCTCAAAGACATCGCCGGAATGCTCCGCTCCTTCAGCTACGCCGCCTACACCTCCCTCGACCACTTCATCCAACGCCACCCCGGTACCGCCAAGAGCCTGGAACCCTGGGCCCAGCTCTGGCAAAACGCCGTCTCCACCGAGTTCCTCACCACCTGGCGCAGCACGATAGCGGCGAATTCGCATCTCACTCCACAGCCCCTGCAGGCCCACCGCCTGCTCAACGCCTACCTGCTCGAAAAGGCGCTCTACGAACTTCTCTACGAGCTTAACAACCGTCCCGCGTGGGTGCGCATCCCGCTAGCCGGCATTCTCGCCCTCCCACAGGAATTGGTTTAGACTCAGCACCTGCATTCGCCCCTTGAAAGACCTCGATGGCCGCCCCCTCCACGATCACCGAAGATGCCATTCCGTCGAGTCCCGGCCACGCCCCATCCGGCCTCCTCGTAAGCCTGACCCCACTTTCGGGCGAAGCCCTGGAGGCCACCCTCGCCAATCTCGCACTGGCGTTCGCCGACCGCGATCTCCTTGTAATCACCCCTGACCCCACCCCCACGACACTCCCCACATCGGGCCATATCCGCCTCACCACCTACACGCCCGCCACCATCGCGCCCGGCGGATGGGTGCTCACTCCCGCCGAATTCCTCGAACCCTGCAAGCTCATGCGGGAACACGCCTCCACTGCCTGCCTCTTGCTCGGCCCCGAGGCCCAGTCCCTTGCGCCTGAAGCCCTCCGTGCGCTCGCCGATGCCGCCCTTACCGGCAACGCCGACCTTGTCACTCCCTGCTACGCGCTCGGCCCGCGCGATGGCCTGGTCAACTCCGCCATCCTCTACCCCGTCACCCGATCCCTCTTCGGTACGCGACCGCACTACCCGCTGGCCATCGATCTCGCCTTCTCGATGCGCATGGCCGAACGCCTCGCCGTCTGCGCGCAGAAGTTCACCGCCGCCAACCAGAACGCCGCCTTCATCTGGCCCGTCGCCGAAGCCGCCGCCGCCGGCTTCTCCGTTGCTGAAGTCCCCGCCGGAGCCCGCACCCTGCCACGACCCGACGGCGCAGACCTCAACACCATGCTCGCCCAGGTTGCCGGCTCCTTCTTCGCCGACCTCGACGCCAAGGCCAGCTTCTGGCAGCGCGCCCGCCTCGCCTACTCACCCCGTACCGCCGCATTCGCTCGCGCGGAAACCACGTCTGTCCAGCCCGCCGCCGCTGAAACTCCAGATGTCCAGTCCCTGCTCGACTCCTTCTGCCTCGCCTACACCAACCTGCACGAGATCTGGTCGCTCGTCCTGCCGCCCAACTCCCTGCTCGGCCTCAAGAAGCTCTCGCAGATGCCCGCCGCCAGCTTTCGCATGAGCGACGATCTGTGGGTGCGCATTGTCTACGACTTCATCCTCGCCTACCGTCTGCGCACCATCAATCGCGGCCACCTGCTCGGCGCGCTCACCCCCCTCTACCTCGCCTGGGTCGCATCACACTTATTGCTCACCAGCGGAGCCAGACCGGAAACCACCCCCCCTGAGAAACACATCGAAGCCCTCGCCGCCGCCTTTGAAATTGACAAGCCCTACCTCGTCTCCCGCTGGCGATGGCCCGACCGCTTCAATCCTTAGTCCTCGAACCTCGTACCTTGTCCCTCGTACCTCGAAGGAGAACCTCCATGGGTCAACAAATCGTATTCGCGCTCAGAGACTCGATGCACCGGGTGCTCATCAAGCTCGCCAGCTTCTTGCCCGGCCTGCTCGCGCTGCTCGTCGCCGTCGTCATCCTTACCGCCGTCGGCGCGCTGCTTGCGCTCATCCTGCGCCGCATCCTCACCGCCGTGAAATTCGACGAGCGCTTCGCCCGCAGCCAGACTGTCAACGTCGCCGACTGGTCCCCCCGCCACTCGCCCACCGTGCTGGTCGCGCGCACTGCATTCTGGGCCTGCGTCATCCTCGGCTTCATCATTGGCATCGCCGCGTTCGACGCCTCCTACGCCGGCAACTCGCAGATTGCCGCCATCCTTATCCCCTATCTCACTCACTCCGTCGGCGCGGTGCTCATCCTGCTGGCAGGAACCGTCATCGCGCGCTTCCTCTCCCGCTCCGTCCTGATCGGCGCGGTCAACCTGCAGATGCAGTACGCGCGCCTGCTCTCGCTTGGCGTCAAATGGCTCGTCCTGGTCCTTACCACCGCCATGGTCCTCGACCACCTGGAGATTGGCGGCACCATCGTCGACCTCGCCTTTGGAATCCTCTTCGGAGGCATCGTCCTCACCCTCTCGCTGGCCATCGGCCTCGGTTCGCGCGACCTCGTCAGTCGCTCCCTCGAAAAGAATGCCGGACACAGCGTCGATCCCAGAACCGCCGCGCACACCGCGCCCGAAGACGACCTCGCCGACATACTCCCCCGAACCGCCTCACCCCAGCCCAAACCATCCGAGACCCTGCGCCACTTCTAGAACGGTTTCACCGCAACAATTCTCGCGCGATAACAGTTGCGGTGAAACCGCTCTAATAAGTTCCAAATGTGGATTCCCTCGGGGAAATATGTCTCTTGCCAAACCCTGCAAAAGGTTCCTCACTTGGCACCTAATTCCAAATGCAATTCCCCTGGCAACAACCCAGGCCGCCGGCCATAATGGACGGCGTTTGTCGTACTCTTATAGAGGGTGGGAACGGATGCGAAACATTGAGTCGAGAACTGTGTCTGTAAGTGCAACCGATGAACAATCTAAAAATGAACAAGGGCAACCGATGAGTGCAGCAAGAATCGCGGGCGCGCTGGCTTGCCTCGCGCTCTGTGTCGCAACCGGATGCAACCGTAAGCCAGCCGACGCCAGCAAAGAAGCGCCGCCCGCAGTCTCCGTCCAGCCCGACGCCGATCCCGCGCTGGTCGAGGTCACGAACCCCGCGGCCTTTCCGCTGGTCGCCGCGGCCGGCTACCAGGCGCCTGCCAAGCTCAACGCCACGGGCTCCGTGAACCCCGACGTCTCGCGCACCATCCCCGTCATCTCCATCGCCTCCGGCCGCGTCGTCGCCATCCACGCGCGCCTGGGCGACTTCGTCAAGAAGGGACAGCTCCTGATGGAGGTGCAGAGCAACGACGTTGCGACTGCCTTCAGCACCTACCTCAAGGCCGTAAGCGACGAGCGCCTAACCCAGGTGCAGCTCAACCGCGCCCGGCTGCTGCTGGACAAAGGAGCGATCCCCGCCAGCCAGCTTGAGATCGCGCAGAACTCCGAGGACGACGCCAGGTCCGCGCTCACCGCCGCCGAGCAGCAACTTCATGTGCTGGGCGTCGACAAGGACCACCCCACCGAGAGCGTCAAGGTCTACTCGCCGGCCAGCGGAATCATCGTCGCGCAGAACGTTACCGACGCGGCAGCCGCGGGCGTCACCTACTCCGGCTCGGCCAACGCCTTCACCATCGCCGACCTCTCGCGCGTCTGGGTCGTCTGCGATGTCTACGAGAACGATCTCGCCCAGGTCCACCTCGGGCAGAAGGCGGAGGTCCGCCTCGCCGCCTACCCCGGCAAGGTGCTGCCCGGCGTCATCAGCGACATCGGCGCAGTCCTCGATCCCACCCTGCGCACCGCCAAGGTCCGCATCGAGGTCGCCAATCCCGGCTCGCTATTGCGCGTCGGCATGTTCGCCACCGCAACCTTCTTCGGCAAGGCCACCCAGACCCACGCCAGCGTTCCAGCCACTGCCATCCTGCATCTGCACGACCGCGACTGGGTCTATCTGCCTGTCGATGGCACCGGAAACTTCCGCCGCGTCGCCGTCGAGGCCGGCGACATGCTCCCCAATGGAATGCAGCAGGTCAACTCCGGAATCAACATCGGCCAGCAGGTCGTCTCCAACGCACTCACCCTCCAGAACGCGGTGGACCAATAGATGATTCGCGGCCTCGTCGATTTCGCCCTCAACAATCGTTGGCTCATGATCGGTGCGGCGATTCTGCTCTTCGCCTGGGGCATCGTCTCCTTCCACAGCCTCCCCGTCGAGGCCTATCCCGACGTCGCCAACAACTACGTCCAGATCATCACCCAGTGGCCGGGCCGCGCCGCCGAAGAGGTCGAGCAGCAGGTCACCGTCCCCATCGAGATCCAGATGGCCGGCATCCCCCACCTCGAGCATCTGCGTTCCACATCGCTCGCCGGCCTCTCCAGCGTCATGCTCATCTTCGACGACGACTCCACCGACAAGGACAACCGCCAGGAGGTCTTCCAGCGCCTCGGCCAGGTCACGCTCCCCGCCGGCCTGCAGCCGCAGATGGGCACCGACTGGAGTCCCGTCGGACAGATCTACTGGTACACCCTGCGCTCCACCAATCCCGCCTACGACAGCATGGAGTTGAAGTCGCTGGAAGACTGGAAGCTGGAAAAGGAGTTCAAGTCCGTCCCCGGCGTGGTCGATGTCTCCAGCTTCGGCGGCATCACGCGCGAGTACCAGATTCGCCTCGATCCTGACAAGCTCATCGCCTACGGCCTCTCCATCGCCCAGGTCGAGCAGCAGATCGCCAACAACAACGTCAACGCCGGCGGCAACTTCATCGAGCAGGGCGAGCAGCAGATCAACGTCCGCGAGGTCGGCCTCTTCACCAGCGTCCACGACATCGAGCAGACCGTCCTCAAGACCCAGTCCGGAACCGCGTTGCGTATCAAGGACATCGCAACCGTCGTCCAGGGCCCCAAGATCCGCCTCGGACAGATCGGCAAGACATGCCGCCCCGGCGCAACCCCCATCGACGAATCCGACCCCACCTCCGGTCCCACCGATCCCTGCGTCCAGCATCAGGACAGCCAGGGCCGAACCACCTCCGTCGAGAAGCAGGACGGCAAGCTCATCAATAACGACGATGTGGTCGAGGGCATCGTCCTGCTGCAGAAGGGCGCGAACTCCGATGCCACCCTCGAAGGCATCCACAATAAAGTCGCCGAGCTGAACGGCGACGCGACGCACCCCGGCGTTCTTCCTCCCGGCGTCAAGATCGTTCCCTTCCTCGACCGTAGCGATCTGCTCCACTACACCACGCACACGGTGCTCAACAACCTCAGCGAGGGCATCATCCTCGTCGTCATCATCCTCTTCCTCTTCCTCGGCAACGTGCGCGGCGCCATCATCGTCGCCCTCACCATGCCGTTTGCCCTGCTCTTCGCCGCCATCTGCCTGGACCTGCGCGGCATCCCCGCAAACCTTCTCTCTCTCGGCGCGCTGGACTTCGGAATGGTGGTCGACGGCTCCGTCGTCATGATCGAGAACATCGTCCGCCATCTCAGCCACGGGCGTAGCGAGACCGTCACTCCCAAACAGCAGATCCGCGAGGCCGCGCACGAGGTGCAGCGCCCGGTCTTCTTCGCGCGCGGAATGATCATCGCCGCCTATCTGCCCATCTTCACCCTGCAGGCCGTCGAGGGCCGCCTCTTCAAGCCCATGGCCTGGATGGTGACCTTCGCGCTGCTTGGCGGCCTGGTCTTCTCCATGCTCATCGCCCCCGTCCTCGCCAGCTTCTTCTTCAGCAAGGGAACCAGCGAGTGGGAGAACCCCGTGATGATCTGGCTCACCGGGCACTACCGCACCGCCCTCAAGGGCGCCATCGAGCATCGCAAGACCACCCTGGGCATTGCGGTTGCTGCGCTGGCCTTCGCTGCCTTCCTCACCTTCAGCGGAGTCATCGGCTCCGAGTTCCTGCCTCACCTGGACGAGGGCTCCATCTGGGTGCGCGGCACCCTCGCCGCCTCCACCGGCCCCACCGAGAGCCTGCGCGTCATGAACGAGGCGCGCATCCGCCTCAACTCATTCCCCGAGGTCACCAAGGTGGTCAGCCAGACCGGCCGTCCCGACGACGGCACCGATACCACAGGCTTCTTCAACACCGAGTACTTCGTCGACCTCAAGCCCAAGGACCAGTGGCGTCCCGTCTTCCGCAAAAATAAAGATGAGCTGATCGCCGCCATGAACACCGAGCTTAGCAAGATTCCCGGCGTCGGCTGGAACTTCTCCCAGCCCATCTCCGACAACGTCGAAGAGGCGGTCAGCGGAGTCAAGGGAGAGCTCGCCGTCAAGATCTACGGCGACGACCTGCGCACGCTGGAAGCCAAGGGCGACCAGATCGTCTCCATCATGTCCCAGATCAAAGGCGTCGAGGACCTCGGTCTCTTCCGCGTCATCGGCCAGCCCAACCTCAACTACACCGTCGATCGCGCCGCCACCGCGCGCTACGGCATCAACGTCGCCGACGTGCAGGACGCCATCCAGACCGCCGTCGGCGGCAACGCTGTCACTCAGGTCCTCAAGGGAGAGGCGCGCTACGACGTCGTCCTGCGCTACCAGCCGCAGTTCCGCGACACCCAGGAGGCCATCGACAACATCCGCCTCCTCGCCCCCTCCGGCGAGCGCGTCTCCCTCGCCCAGCTCACCACCGTAAAGACCGAGGACGGCGCCGAAGAGGTCTACCGCGAGGCCGGCCAGCGTTACGTCGCCATCAAGTACAGCGTGCGCGGTCGCGACCTCGGCTCCACCGTCGAAGAGGCCATCCGCAAGGTCAACGCCCAGGTCGCGCTGCCGCCGGGCTACAAGATCGACTGGGCCGGTGAGTATGCCAGCCAGCAGCGCTCCACGCGCCGCCTCATGCTGGTGCTGCCCATTACGCTGATCGTCATCTTCGTCCTGCTCTACATGATGTTCCACTCCGGCAAGTGGGCCTTGCTCATCTTCTTCACCGTCTCCATGGCCCCGGTCGGCGGACTCACCGCGCTGCTGCTCACCCGCACCCACTTCAGCGTCTCCTCCGGCGTCGGATTCCTCGCCCTCTTCGGCGTCTCGGTCGAGGTCGGCGTCATTATGCTGGAGTACATCAACCAGATGCGCGTGCGCGGACACTCCATCGAAGAGGCAGCCATCGAGGGCGCCGTCCTCCGCCTGCGTCCCATCATGATGACCATGCTGGTCGCCACCCTCGGCCTTCTGCCCGCCGCCACATCGCACGGCATCGGCTCCGACTCGCAGCGCCCCTTCGCCATCGTCATCGTCGGCGGCCTCATCGGCGCGCTCATCATCAGCGTCTTCCTTCTGCCCACCCTCTACGTCTGGATCGCACGCCCCGACGACGTACTCCCATCCCCGGAAACGGAGTTCGAGAACTAACTATGAAAACGGCAAGACATTTTGTCCTCCTGAGCACAGCACCACTGAAATCGTCATTCTGGCGAAGCCAGAATCTCCGTATTTCGTCTTTGCCGTTGTCTGTTCTAAAAAGCCCCCTCTGCGCCGCAGCTCTGCTCGCAATCTTCCTCGCCTCCGCATCCGCCTTCGCCCAAACCGCGCCACTCACCATGCAGCAGGCCGTCGATCTCGCCCGCTCCAAAAACCCCACCCTCCTCGCCGCAGAGCAGAATCTCCTCTCCGTCAAGGCGCAGGAGTTGCAGGCCGCCACCCGCCAGAACCCCTACTTCGCCGCCGCCGGCAGCAACCTCACCGAACCCGACAGCAATGGCAATCCCTATGCCATCGGAGTCGGCGTCGGCCGCCTCTTCGAGCGCGGCGAGAAGCGCCGCTGGCGCCTCGACTCCGCCCGCTCCACCACCGTCGAGACAGACGACCAGCTCCAGCTCACCGTGCAGCAGACCATCCTCGCCGTGCGCACCGCCTTCACCAACCTCATCATCGCCAAGGCCGCCAAAAAGCTCGCCGACGACAACCTCACCGACTTCAAAAAAGAGGTCGCCATCGGCAATGATCGTTACAAGGCCGGCGACCTCGCCAAGCTCGACTTCGAGCGTCTCGACCTCCAGCTCGCCCAGTTCGAGAGCGACGAGTCCAGCGCCGTCACCGCCATGCAGCAGGCCAGCCTCCAGCTCCAGGTCCTGCTCGGCATCGACAAGCCCAGCGCGGACTTCGATGTCATCGGCGACGTAGTCCCGCCGCCCGTCGCGCTCACCATGGACGATCTCGAACAGAAAGGCCTCGCCGCGCGCCCAGACCTCAAGGCCGCCGCCGCCGCCGTCGCCGTCGCAGACGCCCAGGTCAAGCTCGCAACCGCCAACGGCACAGCAGACCCCACGCTGGAGGCCGACTACAACCGCAACGGCCTCGACAACTCTGTCGGCTTCAACCTCAACATCCCCATCCGCATCTTCGACCACAACCAGGGCAACAAGGCAACCGCCCGCTTCACCGCCGAGGCCTCCCGCTTCACCGTCATCGCCCTGCACAACCAGGTCGTCAGCGACGTCGATCAGGCCTACTCCGGCTACATCAACTCCAAGCTGCTCTCCGACCGCTACAACGGCCACTACCTCGCCGAATCGAAAGACGTCCTCGACATCGCGCGCTTCAGCTACGAGCACGGCAACCTCGCGCTCATCGACTATCTCGACGTCCTGCGCGACTCGCGCTCCGTCTCCTCCGACGCCCTCAACTCCTACCAGCAGACCTGGATCGCCATCCACCAACTCAGCTTCGTCACCGCCTCCGGCATCGTCCCGTAGCTAGTTGTTGAAGAATCCATAGAGGGTGTCATCCTGAGCGGAGCCTCCCGCAGTTGTATCGCGGGAGGCGGAGTCGAAGAGCCTGTCCTGAGCTTGCCGAAGGAACCCCGATACAACCGGTCGAGCCACAATCCTCGACACATTTTCAATCGATAATTCCGTCTTTTTCGCCCGATTTATATGTCGATACCGGCGCTAGAACGTAAACGACAACCCGCCCTGGATCGTCCGCGGAGTCTGCGCCAGAAACAGCGTCCGTCCATCCGCCGAAAGATACGGCTCGTAGCCTTCGGCCAGCAGGTTGCTCACGTCGATGGTGGCCTCCAGCCCCGGTGGCAGTCTGTCTCCCCAACGCACCGCCTGGCGCAGAGCAAAGCTGAGATACGCCTGCTCGCTGAACGCATCGTACGGCCCCACCGCCGTCGCCAGGCGCCGCGGCTGCCAGCGGTACGCCGCGCGCAGCTTGGTGCCAGTGCGCAGCACTCGTCCCTTCAAGGCCACCGTCGCCGCCTCGGCCGATGTCGCTTGCAGCCCCGCCGGCCCTGGCTCGCTCCCCGTCTCCAGTGCCTCGCCGCTCACAAACTCCAGCGCGGCCCACAGGCCCACGGTCAGCGGCTCGCTCAGCGTAAGGCTCACCCCATTGGCCGTCGTTCCCGCGCCCAGCATGCGGAAGCTCCCCGTCGCCGTGTCCACCACCACTCCGCTCGCACCATTGCTCCCAGCCAGCTCCGCCGCGCCCGTCGCTCCTGTTCCCGCAATAGATGTCCGCGCGATCGCATCGTGGTACACCGCCGCCTGTAGCAACCCGCCTCCGGCCCTCCGGCTCAGCGCAATCTCCTGGTGCGTGCCGCTCTCCGTGCAGAGCCGCGCGCCGCATGCGACAGCTACCGGAAGCTCCGCCGCGATCGAGTCCAGTCCGTCGAAATCCTGCACGTCGCGCGAGGTCGCCAGCCGGTAGCGCACCGCCCACACCTCGCCCGGATGCACCGTCACGTTCAGGAAAGGCTGTGCCGTCAACGCGGTTCCCGCGGTTCGGATCGCGTAGACCGTGCCTCCGGCCTCCACGTCCACGCTGTCGCCCAACTGCATCTTCTCGGCGCTCGCCATGCGCATCGTTTGCATGCCCATGGTCTCACCGCCTGCGCCGCCGGCGCTCATCATCTCCGGATGCGACGCGTAGCTCACCACCAGCCGCGACCCACCCCCCATCGTCCCCCGCCGTTCATATCCCGCATCGATCTCAGTCGCCGGCGCGCGCCCATCGGCCGCCGCCACGTCGGCCCGCATCATCATGTCCGAACCGTCGTTCCCAGCCTGGTCCAGCGCGACCACTGCGTGCGCTCCGCCCCCGCCAAACCCGCCGTCGCCGCTCATCATGGCCGCGCGCGCCTCCATCGGCGCTCCGCGCCGGGCCTCTCTCGCGCCCGATGAAACCAGCACCAAGCTCCCATCGCCCATCATGCGCAGGATCGGCCGGTTCGCCGCCGATCGCAGAGTCCATGTCCAGTCGTCGCCCGCCTCATCCGCCTTTCGCCGCTGGGCCGGAAGCCACGCCACCGGGTCGCTCAACATCCCCAGCGTCAGGTTCACCGTCGCCCGCATCCCCGCACTCAGCCGCAGATTGCCCCGCGTCGCGGGCACAAACAACGCTGCCGTCGCACGCAACCGATACTGCCCCGCTTCCAGGTTGGCGATCCGGTACCGCCCACTCATGTCCGTAAATGCCGTGCCCGCGCTGCCCGGACCGGCGGAGATCGCCTCCACCATCGCGCCCATCTGCGCCACGCCCTCGGTGTCGCGCACTACCCCGGAGACTGTCGCAGCCGAAGCCGCAGCCATCATCCCCGGCGTCAGCCACAACGTCAGCGCGCCAAGTGCAAGACCGTATCGTATCCAGCAACGTTGCACAGTCGGCATCCCCTGTGCGTCGTTGGCCTTCCCCTAAAAGCGGGCCGAAAAAACTGGCCCGTCGGGACGCTTTGCGCAGGCTCCCGATCATCGCAAACCATCCGCGTAATCGTCTCGCCGTATTAACCGCGCATCCGTCCTCAATCTCTTCCGCCCAGCGCTCTTCGATTCCAGCGCTTCGGCCCCGCTCCATGCAGTCCCGTTCTCAGTTCACGGAAAACTTCGCCGACTCCTCGGTCTCCTGCTTGGTCACTCCATCGTTCACCTTGATCTTCACCTGATACTGGCCCGGCTGCAAGCTGGCCAGCGGAAGGCTCTTCTCCAGCGTCAACTGGTCCGCGTTGGGGCTCAGCGCAGAGGCCAGTTCTTGCGTATTCAGTACCAGCTTGTTCGTCCCCAGGTCCATGATCTCGTAGTGGATCGTCGCATTGTTCTGCTTGCTCTTCTCGTCGATCCCGAGGTTATACACCTGCATCCAGAAGTTCAGGTTCTGCGCGCGGTTGAAGCTGACCGGCGACGCCACAGTCCCATTGACCGCCACGCGCGGCCGAATGTGCGTGTTCCCGATCACGAAGTTCCCGCCCCCGATCTCCTTCGACGGTACCCGTTCCATCTGGTCGGCCAGGATCAACGACGAGTGCCCCAGCGTGTCGTCGTCGAACTTCGGCACGTTGATGCTGCGCGTCCATCGCCCAACGTGGTCCGGGTTATTGACGTCCTTGATCACGATATCGATCTTGTACAGCCCCGGCTTCAGCGGCAGCGCCTTCCAGTACAGCCTGTACCCCTTCTGAGTCGCCGCCAGCAACTCGCTCGGCGTGCTCACCTCCACCGTGTCCCCGAACCAGCCCCCGGGTACGACCTTGTGCGTCATGTTGGAGACGCGCCCCTCGATGTCTACCTTCCCCACAGACACCCCGTCCTTGGTCTCGAATGTGACGTCCGAGACCTTCACCTGGACCGTGATCGGAACAATCACCGTGTCATTGGTCACCTTCACATAGTCCGTGCGCACATCGAACAGGAACGGAGGCCCGGTCAGGATCTTGCTGCTCGCCATGAACTGCTCCATGTCCTGGAACTTGATCGGAGGCGGTGCCATGATCTTGGCCGCCATATCCAGCCGGTCGAACTCCTTGCTCTGGCTCTGCTGCGCCATCCCAGTACCACCGCCAAGCTGCTCCAGCCCGCCGCCCGAGAACCGGTCTTGCTTCTTGGACTGTCCGTTCTCCTCCGCCATGGTCAACCCGGCGTTGGGAACGTGCAACAGAGCGTCCTTCTCCGAGCGGTCGATCGTGTAGTGGTAGTCCCCGCACATGCACGTGTCCACAAACTCCAGGTCGATGTTGTCCCCGATGCCCTCCAGATACCGGTAGTGCCACACCTCGAACGGGAACGTCGACGTGCTCCCGCCGCCCTCGTCCATCGGCCGATCGTACGCGCCGGCGCTGGGGTGCTGGTCCTTGTCGTCGGGTGGCCCATACGCAATGTAGATGTGTCCGCGGTCCGTCAGCCAACCGGGCTTCCCCGCCGCGAAGTGCTCGTCCGCGTATGCAATCCGCGCGTAAATCTCGTCGCGGTATTCGTTCTCCGGCGAGTCGGGGCTGGGGTTGCGCCGCTGCCAGAAGTTCTCGATGAACTGGTCCCGCTCCTCGTCGTTCGTCAGTTGCTTGAACGCCTGCGCCTCGGTGTCGGTGATGATCCACCGCACATCCTGGTCCAGCCACGTCTTGTAGACGCCCTTCAGCTCCTCTTTCAGCGCCTTCTGCTGCGTAATCTTTTCCTTGTCCGTCAACCGCCGCTTCAGCGGGTTCGGCTTCTCCACCACCGCAGGCACCTGCGTCACGCCGTCGGGGGCCGTCGCGGCCGGCGTCGCCTGCTGTGCCTGCGCGCTGCCCCAAACAACCCCCATGGAAATAAACATCGCGCCCAGTACCAATCCACCCGTTACTCTCATCGCCTGCAATACTCCTGCTTCGGGATCTTCACCTGCATGATTCCGTCTCACGCCGTGGCGTCTGGCCCCGTAGCCCCTTCGTACAGCGCAGGGACCGAAACCCATTCCCATTGTAGTGCGCCCCCCTCCAGGTATCAAGCCAACCACCCGCCTCTTCCCTGCTATCATCAACTGAAAGAGCGCGATCAATCCGCCGTCGAATCTGGCTTTGTTCTTTCGTCGCTTCTAGGTACGCCAAGGCTGGTAGCCTAAGGCTGGTAGCCCGAGGCTTTAGCCTCGGGTCTCCCCTGGGGTTGGCCTTCGTTGAAGATTGCATCGCACTCTCGTTAGAACGCTTCAGTATCCCTGTATTTCGACGTTGCTTGTTTCATCCTGAACTCAACGGAACCATCGCACCCGCACCCGCGTATCTGTTCCCAGCGCACTCTCTCCGTCAGGAGCATAGAAAAATCGCATGAGCACCAAGAAGATCATCATTATCGTCGTCATCGTCCTTGCCATTGCCGGCATCACCGCCGGCACCATACTGTACAGCCAGACCGGCATTATCAAGGTCGCCACCGGCAAGATCGTCCGCCAGGACCTCGTCTCCACCGTCAGCGGAACCGGCCAGATCAAGCCCAAGACCTACGTCGTTGTCGGCGCCACCTCCTTCGGTCGCATCACCCACCTCTATGTCAAGGAGGGAGACCGCGTCCATAAGGGAGACATCCTGGCCCGCGTCGAGAGCGTCCAGCCCGAGTCCACCGTCGACGCCCAGCAGGCCACCATCGCCAGCTCGCGCACCGACATCACCTCCTACATCGCCGCCGAAAACACCGCCCAGGCCAACATCGCAGAGGCACGCGCCGACCTCGAACAGAAAAAATTCGACTTCGACCGTGCCCAGGCCCTCTACACCGCACAGCTCATCGCCAAGCAGGATTTCGACGCCAAAAAAGCAGCCTACGACGTCTCCGCCGCCACCCTCGACCAGCGAGTCGCCGCCCTCGCCCAGGCCAAGGCCCAGACCGACAGCCAGCGCGCCCACCTCGACCAGGCCGTCGCCAGCCAGCGCGCCAACTACGACGCCCTCGACAAGACCATCAGCCGCGCCCCCTTCGATGGCCTGGTCACCGATGTCCCCGTCCGCGAGGGCGAAACCGTCGTCGTCGGCATTCAGAACTCCGGGGGCTCGACCCTGATGACCCTTGCCGACATGTCCGTCATCACCGCCGAAGTTAAAGTAGACGAGACCGACATCGTCAATCTTCGCCTCGGCCAGTCCGCCGACGTCACCGTCGACGCCCTCCCCGGCCGCACCTTCAAGGGCCACGTCACCGAAGTCGGCGACCAGGCGCTGCTGCGCACCACCGGAATCGCCACCTCGCAGTCCACCACCGGCACCGAGGAGGCAAAGGACTTCAAGGTCGTCGTCACCCTCGACCAGCTCCCCGGAGAAGACCTCGCCGAACTCCGCCCAGGCCTCTCCACCACCGCCAAGATCACCGTCGCCGACAAGCCCAACGCCCTCACCCTCCCCATCCAGGCCCTCGTCCAGCGCGATGCCGCGGTTGAGAAGGACCTCGCCAGCCACGCCGGCAAGCCCGCCTCCACCACCGCCTCCACCGACCCCTCCGGCGCGCCCGTCAAACCCAATCTCGCCCAGGGAGTCTACGTCCTCGCCACCATCAAGGGGAAGCTCCGCGCCAACTTCGTCCCTGTCACTACCGGTGTCACCGGCGCCACAGACATCGAAGTCCTCTCCGGCCTCAAGCAGGGCGACGAGATCGTCACCGGCCGCTATCAGGTCCTGCGCGCCCTCAAGAGCGGTACCCTGGTCAAGCGAGACAACTCCACTCCCACCACCACCGACGACAGCAGCTCATGACACCGTTTAGAGTCGTCATTCTGGCGTAGCCAGAATCTCTGTATTTGTAGTTTGTTCTTTTACCTGAGGCACAACATAGCTCATAGTCGGAATTGGAACTATCCTTGGAACCAGCACCACCCGGAGCGCCTGATGCCCCTTGAAACCGCCCCTGACCCCACCCTCCTCGACGCCGAAGGCCCCGCCACCGGCGAGGTCATCGTCACCAGCAATCTATGGAAGACCTACGAGATGGGTGAGCAGCAGGTCAACGCCCTCTGCGGCATCAACCTGCGCATCCGACACAACGAGTACGTCGCTATCATGGGCCCCTCCGGCTCCGGCAAGTCCACCCTGATGAACCTCATCGGATGCCTCGACTCGCCCACCCAGGGCCGCTACTGGCTCAACGGACACGACGTCAGCTCCCTCAACGACGACGAGCTGGCCCGCATCCGCAACAAGGAGATCGGCTTCGTCTTCCAGACCTTCAACCTCCTCTCCCGCGCCACCGCCCTGCACAACGTCGAACTCCCCCTCATCTACAACGGCACTCCCTCCGCCGAGCGCATCACCCGCGCCACCGCCGTTCTCGAGTCCGTCGGCCTCGCCGCGCGCATGACCCACAAACCCAACGAGCTCTCCGGTGGCCAGCGCCAGCGCGTCGCCATCGCTCGCGCACTCGTCAACCACCCCTCCATCATCCTGGCCGACGAGCCCACCGGAAACCTCGACTCCAAGACCGGCGATGAGATCATGGCTCTCTTCGACCACCTCCACGCCCAGGGCAACACCGTCATCGTCGTCACCCACGAGCCCGACATCGCCGAGTACGCCCACCGCATCGTCACCCTCCACGACGGCGCCATCGCCAGCGACCACCCCTCCCAATGCCACGCCACCGGCGGCTCTAAACACTCCCACGCCGTCTGACCCGCTCTTCCGTCGCCACGCAAGCTACAGCCGTTTCAGATAAGCCTTCGCCGCGTCCAGCTCGGGAAACAGCCGCTCCTCAGCCTGAAACGCCTTGGAGTGAACGCATCGCCGTCCTGCCTTCACCTTCACCGGATGCTTCAGGTGCAGCATCTCGTGGTACAGCAGATACTCGATGGCGCATCGAGGCGTATCGGCCCGGTCGAAGACGCGGCTCACCATGATTGTGTTGTGCGCAGCATCGTAGTGCCCCAGCATCCGCCGCGCATGGTGCGCGCTCCAGGTCAGTTGCGGCCGTCCCAGCAGCCCGTGAAAGAAGCGCGCGTTCAGGCTCTCGAAGACCTCGTCCAGATCGTAGCAACGCCCCTCAGTCGTGAGGATCGTCTTCCGCCCGCGCGTCTGCCGTATCCGCTCGGCCTGACGCGCCACCGCCTCCGAAGTGATATATCGCCGATAGCGGTCCGCGTGGACGCGCATAATCGGCAACTTCTTGTAGAGCTTGGCCAGCAGGATGTGCGCGATGGCGTGGTGTACCGGCTCCGGCGCCGCCTCCAGCAGGTCGGAGAGGTGTACATGCAACCGTCCCTCGCGCAGCCGGATCGTCGTATTCAGCGACGTAAATCGGCGAAAGCGGATGTCCAGCGCAGGCATCGGCGCGCGTGGCCTCAGCTCGCGATACTCCTGCTCAAAGATTTCGTTCAGTGCGGTAGACACGCTACGTTCGAGCTTACTACGACGGGTCCTTCGCCCCAGCGGACGCGCCCGCCCCAGCGCCAACCGCCTCGGACGCAGTGGACGGCTCCTCCACAGGATGAGCAATGTGGCCCACCTGTAGCTTCACCAGCTCCGGCTGCGCGATCCGCGTCGGCCCCAGCACCGCGATCCGCGGCAGTGGGCCGCGCACCATCGCCACCTCGTCGCACGCATACAGCCGCGGACAGGCCTGGCAGTCCTTGTAGATCTTGTCCGGCAGCGTAGTCCGGTCGGCGATTCGGAAGCCGAAGTGGAAGAAGAAATCCGGAATCCGCGTGAACATGCACACCGACAGCACGCCCTGGTCCTCGGCCTCCTTCAGCAGCGCGAGCAGAATCCTCCCGCCCGCGCCCTGTCCCTTGGCCTCCGGTTTCACCACAATCGACCGCACCTCGGCCAGGTGCGGCCCATACAGATGCAGCGCGCCGCAGCCCAGAAAAATTCCGCTCTCCGACTCGGCCACCGCGAAGTCGCGCACGTTCTCGCAGATATCGGCATAGCTGCGGCGCAGCAGCGTGCCGTCGCCCGAGAGGGAGTTGACCAGCTCGAAGATGTTGACCGCGTCCTGCAACTTCGCCTGACGCACCATCGCGCCACCGACGCGGGCGCGTGTCGATGCGGTGGATTCACTGGCGGCCATCAAGGACGAACTGGACAAGTCGATGAAATCTCCTGCATTCATTTTCGCAGACTTACAGCAATTCGTCTGAACTTTACTGCCTGCCGCTGGTTGTTTTTCGCCGTCATCCTGAACGCAGTGAAGGACCCCTGTATTTTGTCGAAAGGACCGCGAAGAGATGCACTCACGAAGTCACCGCAGATTCAGCCAGCCGTCCGCGAGCCTCAGCCAGCGCAGTACGAACCCGCACACGCGCCGTCCCGCCAATCACATCGTGGCAATCCAGCGTAGCCTCCAGCGTAATCGCCGCATAGAAGTCCTCGCCAAACGCCTCACTCAGCCCCTGCAACTCGGCCAGCGAGAGCGCATCCAGCTCGCGCCCGCTCTCCAGCCCAAGCCGCACCGCATTGCCGACGATCTCGTGCGCCTTGCGGAACGGAACGCCATTGTTCGACAGATAAGTCGCCGCCGCCATCGCATTCAGATAGCCGGTGGTCGCGGCGGTCTTCATGCGCACGAAGTTGAATTTCAACGACCGCGTAAACGCAGGCAAGATCGACAGAGTCCCGGCTGCCGTATCCGCTGCATCGAAGACCGGCTCTTGGCCCTCCTGTAGGTCCTTGTTGTACGCCAGCGGCAGACCCTTCATCAGCACAGCCAGCGTCGTCGCCGCGCCGACCAGCCGCGCAGATTTGCCGCGCAGCAGCTCGGTGAAGTCGGGATTCTTCTTCTGCGGCATCGCGCTCGACCCCGTCGAAAACGCCTCCGGCAGATCGAGAAATCCAAACTCCGCCGTGGAATAAATCGTCAGCTCCTCGGCAAACCGCGAGATGTGGACTCCCATCGTAGCCAGACACTGCGTAAACTCCAGCATAAAGTCGCGGTCGCTGGTCGCGTCCATGCTGTTCGGCGTAGGCCCGTCGAAGCCCAGCTCCCGCGCCGCGATTGCGCGATCCAGAGCAAGCGTCGCGCCCGCCACCGCGCCCGATCCCAGAGGACAAAAGTTCATCCGCCGACGCGAGTCCGCCAGCCGCGCGATGTCCCGCTCAATCATCGCAACATACGCCAGCAACCAGTGCGCCACCAACACCGGCTCCGCCCGCTGTAGATGCGTGTACGAAGGCATCACCGCATCGCCTGCCTGCTCCGCAAGCTCGACCAACGCCAGCGCCCACGCCCGCAATCCCTTCGCCGTCACGTCAATCGCATCGCGCACAAACAGCCGCATGTCAGTAGCAATCTGCTCATTGCGGCTGCGCCCGGTGTGCAGCTTCAGCGCCAGCGTCCCAATCGCCTTGGTCAACTGCATCTCGACGAAGTGGTGGATGTCCTCGGCCTCTGGAGCAGACGCAACCGTCGCGTGCCAGTCCGTCCCACTCAACGCGAGAACCTCGTCCAGCCCGCCGACCATCGTAGCCAATTCGGCTTCGGTCAAGATTCCAGCCGCGGCAATCGCCTTGGCATGAGCCTTCGACGCAGCCACCTCCTGCGCCAGCAGCCGCACGTCAAACGGAAACGACCGCTGCCACTGCTCAAACGTCGCATTCAAAGGCTCGCGAAAGCGGCCAGCCCACATCTTTGCGGATTGTTGATTTCCGTTCATTTGTCTCGTTTCAGTGATACGAAAAAACTTATCGAAGAAGTGCTAAGATCTTCGCCCCTTGCTCCCGCTTCCATAATTCCGTGGTCGGCTTTTGATCCTTATATCTGGCCGACGGGTGCATGATTTGAATGGAAGGCAGCGTACACAGAAACGGATATAAACGCTTCGCACGCCGCCATAGAATCGATGCTTCCCCTCCAAGAGTGACTACGGCTATTGGATCGACTATCTGGACCTGTCTTGAGAGAAAATGCTGGCACTGTTCCTTATAGCCTGTGCATGATGGCATCTTTCCGCTTCTATTGTCAGGCTTCAGTCCCATGAGTGCATTAGTGAAAAAGCCTTCGGATGGATCTAGTGGACCCGCATGTTCGAGAAACCCGAGGAGGTTGGTCCAGAGATTCGCAAAGGATGAATGAGCTTCTCCCTTATCTCGAATTGCTTCCTTAAGGGATGCCAAATTCCCAAAGTTATGCGCAATAAACATTACGGGCTTTTCTGGAAAATACATGGGTAAGGGGCCTTCAGGTATTCTTCCCCTCCAAAGCCCCGTTCCCCCAGGAAAGAACGCGGTGCCGGCGATCAGTTCGTCGAGTGTCTTTCCCGTTCGCTCCACCTTCTCGGGATAGGTCACGACCAAGCGTTCCATCTCGTCTAGTAATTGCTGAATCACATCGACGCTAAGTCTTGGCATTGAAAACTACCTCAGGGGCTAGAGCCCAGATCTATCTCAGATAGCAAAAGACAAAAGCAGATCCCCTTCGGGGATGACAAACAGAAAAGGATAACAAATTGCTACTCCTTTGGCTTCTTGCCGCTGTTAAGTTGCGGCATCTCAGAGCCTTTGCTCAGCGTGATGAGACCGCTCTGTGCGTAGGTCATCAGCTTGGCGCGAGAGTCGGTAATGTCCAGATTGCGCATCGTGAGCTGCCCGATGCGGTCGCGCGGGCTGAACGCGGACTCGGTCTTCTCCATGCTCAGCCGCTCCGGCTTGAACGTCAGATTGGGCGAGTCGGTGTTCAGGATCGAGTAGTCGTTGCCGCGGCGCAGCTCCAGCGTAACCTCGCCGGTGATGGGCCGGGCGACCCAGCGCTGTGCGGCTTCGCGCAGCATGATGGCCTGTGAATCGAACCAGCGGCCTTGATACAGCAGGCGGCCCAGCTTGCGACCGTTCTCGCGGTACTGCTCGATGGTGTCCTCATTGTGAATGCCGGTGATCAGCCGTTCGTATGCGATGTAGAGCAGCGCGAGGCCGGGCGACTCGTAGATGCCGCGGCTCTTGGCCTCGATGATGCGGTTCTCGATCTGGTCGCTCATGCCCAGCCCGTGGCGTCCGCCGATCCGATTCACCTCGAGCATCAACTCCACCGGGTCGGGAAACTGCTTGCCATTGAGCGCGACCGGAAAGCCCTCCTCGAAGCGCACGACAACCTCTTCGCGCTGGATCGCAACGTCGTCGCGCCAGAAGGCCGCGCCCATAATCGGCACGACGATCTTCATGCTGCTTGTCAGCAGTTCCAGGTCTTTCGCCTCGTGGGTCGCGCCCAGAATGTTGGAGTCGGTCGAATAGGCTTTTTCAGCCGACATCTTGTATCCAAAGCCAGCCTTCTGCATGTAGGCCGACATCTCGGCCCGTCCGCCCAGCTCGTCGATAAAGGTCGCGTCGAGCCACGGCTTGTAGATCTTCAGCTCCGGGTTCACCAGCAGGCCGTAGCGGTAGAAGCGCTCGATGTCATTGCCCTTGTAGGTCGAGCCGTCGCCCCAGATGTTGACGTCGTCTTCCTTCATCGCCGTCACCAGCATGGTGCCGGTGACCGCGCGGCCAATGGGCGTCGTATTGAAGTAGGTGCTGCCGGCGGTGGTGATGTGGAAGGCGCCGGACTGCAGAGCGGCGATGCCTTCGCGCACGAGCGGGCCGCGACAGTCGATCAGGCGCGCCTTTTCCGCGCCGTACTCCAGCGCCTTGCGCGGAATCTCGTCATAGTCCGCCTCATCCGGCTGACCGAGGTTCGCGGTATACGCGTACGGCAGCGCGCCCTTCTGCTTCATCCAATGCAGCGCGGCGCTAGTATCCAGCCCGCCGGAGAAGGCGATGCCCACCTTCTGGCCTATAGGCAGCGTTTCGAGAATTACTGACATGGCAGTGTAGACCTCAATCTCTTCGCTCTAGAATGGTTAGCCGCGTTTGCGTGCCTGCAGCCCGCGATCGCGCGCGCTTGAAATCCGCTTCGCGCCGCCAAGCAGCATCAGCAGAATCGCCTTCTGCGCGTGCATCCGGTTCTCCGCCTGGTCGAAGACAATCGACTGCGGCCCATCCAGCACCGCGTCCGTCACCTCGGCGTTGCGGTGCGCCGGCAGGCAGTGCATAAACACCGCGTCCTGCCGCGCGTGTGCCATCAGCGCCTCGTTCACCTGGTAAGGCTTGAAGATCGGCGCCCTCCGGGTCGCCTCGTGCTCGAATCCCATGCTTGTGCATACGTCCGTGTACACCGCGTCCGCGCCGGTCACCGCCTTCACCGGGTCCTGCATCAGCGTGATGCTGCCTCCGGTCTGCTCGCTGATCTCGATCGCCTTGTGGATGATCTCCAGCTTGGGCGCGAACCCCT
>Ga0224555_1001548_pt1 | contig 31198 bp, 27 predicted proteins | sample 714S23034metaG_FD_180687 | JGI IMG/M metagenome (GOLD analysis project Ga0224555, IMG submission 180687) | Peat soil microbial communities from Stordalen Mire, Sweden - 717 S2 30-34 | ecosystem: Environmental > Terrestrial > Soil > Wetlands > Peat | place: Sweden: Norrbotten County, Stordalen...
CGATCCTGCATGGGTCTCCAGGTAGAGACCAGCCCAAAATGAAACTTTTTTGACTTTTTCCTTGCCTCCAAGCCCCCGCGCCCTTCATACTGCCCGCCAGTTAAACGAAATGACCTGAATAGTTACTATGAGCAACTTGGAAGTTTCGGCCATCAGTGAGTCGGAGTTGGAACAATTCTTCTCTGACACGAGCCGCGAAGTTGAACGGGCGGAGACCCAGCAACATAAGCTGGAAGTCTCGACTATCAGTGAGCCGGAGTTGGAACAATTCTTCACTGAAATGGGCCGCCAAGTGGAACAGGCGGAAACCCAGCAACGGAAGCTGGACAGGGAGCAAACGAGCGGCTTTAACGTGTTTGATTTTATCGAGCCGGATGAAAACAAACTGTCGGATGTTTTGGCCTGGTTGCTGGACCCCGAAGAAAACCACGGCCAAGGGGGTCTGTTTGTTGGGCTCCTGTTAAAGCGCCTCAATCTTTGCTCAGAGGCCACAAAGACTGTGAAAGCAAAGGTGCATCGTGAAGCCCCGACGTTCGGAACCGAGAAATACCGCCGTCGGATGGATGTGCTGGTCGAGGCGGGTGCATTGGTGGTCATCGAAAACAAGTTGGATTCACCTGAGCAGCCTGAGCAGGTGAAACATTATCTGGAATACCTGGACCGATGCACAAACGGCCGTCCCACAAAGAGCGTCCTCGTTTACCTGACGCCAAACGGTCGCAAGCCTACCTCCCTCGACGAAGTGACGGTAAGAATGCATGAAGAAAACGGGCGGCTAAAATGCTGGAATTATCATGTTGAACTTCGGCGTTGGCTAGAGGTTTGCCAGCGCGAGTGCGAGGCAGAAAAGATTAAATATTATTTGACAGATTTTCTCGGCTATATCGAAGTTGAATTGAAACGAGATTCCGAGAATCCATACGAAAAGGACGAAGATGAAAACTGACCATATTCAACAATTCATTCTGAAAAACGAAGACAACTTGCGCATTGCGGCAAGTGTAATTGAGGTGTGGCCAGAAGTCAGACAACGGATAGTGGATGGATTCCTTGAGCGTCTTGGGACTCAATTGAAGATTAAATTGGATGGGTGGGAGTTTAGTCGGACTGAACGCTTTTTTGAGGATCGCGGTGGGAGCTATGATTTCACTAAACCGGCGTGGGCCGGTGAATATAGTCTTGGACTACAGGCTTCCGAATACGGGAGTCAAATGATTATTGGTGTCTGGCGCGATAAAGACAAGATTGTAAATCGCCCCTTCTCTAATGAATTGTTGGATGCCATACAGATAAATCACCCAAATGCTCGCTTTATCAAGCCGTGGTGGGATGCAGGCGTATTCATGAAATCGCCTGCAAGCGACTGGCAGAAGCCTGGCGTGCTTTGGCAGATGAACAAGGACAGCGCATTTCTTGATGATGTGGCGGAGCAACTTCTGGATTTGGCGAAAACCAGTGCGCCAATCATTGACGGGTTGGTTCAGAAGTACAAAAAATAAGCACCATCGTGCTGCGCTTCATTGATTAACCGCCATTGGCAGCGGAACAACTTTTGCCTCGTAATCTTCCAACGAAGGAACGACGACCCTGGCCTTCCTGGAATAGGCCCGCACAAACGCTTTGGAACTGTGCCCAAGGGCCTGTTGCGCGAACCGTTCGGGCATCCCGACCGTCTTGGCCCGTTCCGCCTAAGCGTAGCGGTAGCTGTGCAAGGAACTGCCGGTAATCCCCACCGTCTTGAGGCGTTTAATGAACATCTTGGCGCGGTGGTTTTCCTTGATTCGCGCCATGCTCGGAAACAACGGGCCAAACTTTGGCAGCAATTCCAACACGCTGGCAGCCTCCGCGCCAAAAGTGATAATGACCGGCACGCCCGTTTTACGCCGCTGGTAAGAAACCGTGCGTTCTTTCCAATCAACGTCCTGGGCGGTCAAATCCGCGATGTCGCTTTGCGAGCCGCCCAGGTGCCACAAAAGCTGGTAATAGGCCCGGATTTCGGGATTGTGCTCGCGGTCAATGATTTGCTGGTGTTCCTCGGCTGTGATCGCCCGGCGCTCCTTGTGCTCCACGGCGGGCCATTTGAGCTTCGGCAGGACTGGCCACGGAAGCCAGTGCATCCCCACCGCGAAATTATGCAGGCGGCGCAAAAACATGTTGGTGGAGATCGTGCCGGCGTTCAACACCTGCAAAAAGTGTTCGGAGGCCGTCTCCATCAATTTGCGGCTGCGGATGAGATCAAAGGCCTTGTCCCTCATGGCTGAGGCCCACCGCGCTTGTGTCGAGCCATTCTTGAGCGGCAGCATGGCGTCCATGACATCCTGCCATGTGCGTTGCGCCAAGGTCGGGTCGGCGTGCTGCAAATAGACCTGGGCGATTTGCAGGTTCATGGCCGGTTGCCGGGTGGCCTCGTTCTTGGTGTTCAGAAGGGTGACGGCTTCGGCCTGGTCTTTGGTGCGGAGACTGGTCTGTTTGCCAGTCGCCGTTTCCTCGGCATAGAACACGCCCGCTCGCCGGAACAAGATGAATCGCTGTTTCATAACTGATTCACTGAATTGTGAACCAGTCCACGCACTTCGCGTTAGCGAGCAGTGGGCGAGTTTCAGCGGAGTATTGCCGAATTGTGGGCGAGTAGTTGCACTGCACCCCCATTTACTGACAATTTCACTGACAGTGGCCAGTCCGGCGGTTCTAAACCATTGCCGCACACGCGGTTAGGAATGGAGCCAGTTGCCGGACTTGAACCGGCGACCCATGCTTTACGAAAGCATTGCTCTACCAACTGAGCTAAACTGGCACCTTAAGGGCTTGCAAAATAACCCATCCCCACCGCCACGGCAAGTGCATTTCGGATGCCGGGCGCAAATCGGGTGCGGGACCGTTCAAAACCACCCCGCCGCCAGGCTGAAAAACCGGCCTTTTTCGCGCTTTGCAAAGGGCCTGCAAAAATGGTTGACATAAAACGGACGGCGTCCGGCCAGGGGGCTTTTGCCTCCGAATGGGTTGATGCCCAAGAAGTTGCGACGGAAAACACCTTCCAGGCCCCCGGCGCGAAAAACACGTCTGTCATATAAGCGAGCCGGTTTTGGACCGCCCCGCAAGTGCTTGAGGGCGCGCCACTTCCATGGCCGCCATCGCCATCACCCCCACAAAAACGCGCTAAATTGCATTTTTATGCGAAAAAAGCGTACTAAAAACCTACCGTAGGTTTTAGTATTTCCACGGTTTCTGGTAATATCGCCGCGTGAACATTGAAAAAGTTCAGCGCGAGACGGTTCTCGTGGCGCAGGTTTCTCCCGATTCTGAATCGGGACTGTGGCGCGGATTTCCAATCCGCAGTCGTCGAAACTTCGCACGCTCTGCCGGCTGGGAAGCCGGCGACACGGCAGATTTGGAAATCTGCGCTACGATGGCGTGCATTTCACGCATTGCCGGGCTGGCCCTCCGGCGATCCGGCCTCAACCCGCGTCCCATCCAACCTCAATCCGGCCTTAATCCAACCCAATCCAAGCCAATCCAACCTAATCCGGCCTATGGCCAAAAAAATAAAAGTCCTCGGAATCAAGTGACGCAGCTTCTGAAAAAAGATGACCAAATCGCACTGAATCACACCAAATCATACCAAATACGACCGGATTTTTTTTTCTTTCTGACGCCATGCCTATGACAGGCCCATTTCAAACAAGGCTATTTATTCCGCTTCAACAGGTATTCGGCCAAAGCGGCCAGGGCGGGGGCTTTGCCTTTGAAAAAATCCAGCGCGCGAAAGGCGCGGCGGGTCAATTGCGCGGCAATGACCCGCGATTTCTCCAGGCCCACGATGGACGGGTAGGTGGCTTTTTCGGCGGCGGTGTCCTTGCCCGCCGTCTTGCCCAGTTGCTCGCTGGTTTGGGTCACGTCGAGAATGTCGTCAATGATTTGGAAGGCCAGGCCGACGTCGTATCCAAATTGGGTCAAGGCGCGCAGTTGGGCGGCGGAGGCATTGGCGCTCATGCCGCCCAGGCGCACCGAGCAACAGAGCAGGGCGGAGGTCTTGCGCTCGTGAATGTATCTGAGCTGGGCGGTGGAAAGTTTCCGGCCCTCGCCCTCCAAGTCGGCGACCTGGCCGGCGATGAGTTGGCGGGAGCCGGCGGCTTGGGCCAGTTCGAGAATGATTTGACGGTGCGGATACCGGGGCCAGCCCTGGCAACGGGTGGCCAGGGCGAACGCTTCCGTCAACAAGCCGTCGCCGGCGAGGATGGCGATGCCTTCGCCGAAAACCTTGTGATTGGTCGGTTTGCCGCGGCGCAAGTCGTCGTTGTCCATGGCGGGCAGATCGTCGTGGATAAGGGAATAAGTGTGGATGCACTCGAGGGCGCAGGCCAGCGGCATGGCTTGCCGGATGTCGCCGCCGCAGGCTTCGGCCGCCGCCAGGCACAGCGCGGGGCGGAGGCGCTTGCCGCCGGCGAAAATGGAGTAGCGCATGGCCTTGTGGATGGTGGCCGGTTTGGTGCGGGCCGGCGGCAACAGTTGATTCAAGGCGCGGTCCACGGCGGCCGTGCGTTGGGCCAAATATCGTTGAAGGTCAAAGGCCATGTTCTGTTAAGTATGTTCTTCCCGGCGGAAGGCCAGCACGCCCAACGGCGGGAGGGTGAAGGGGGCGGAGAAGGGCTGGCGGTGGGTCTGGTACTCCCCGGCCTGCACGCCGCCAAAATTGCCCTGGTTGCTGCCTCCGTAAAAACCGGAGTCGCTGTTGAATACCTCGCGCCAGTATCCGTCCCGAGGCAGGCCGACGCGATAGTTGTGCCGCAGAACGGGGGTCAAATTCAGAACGACCACCAGTGGCCGGCTGCCGTCGCTTTTTTGCCGGAGAAAGGAGAGGACGCTGTTGTCGGCATCGCTGCAATCAATCCAGGAGAAGCCGTTGGGGTCGTAATCGGACTCCCACAGGGCCGGCTCGTTTTGATAGAGGGTGTTGAGGTCGCGCACCAGGCGCTGGACGCCGCGATGGTACTGGCCTTGTTCCAACAGCCCCCAATCCAGGCTGGCGTTGGCGTTCCATTCGGAGCTTTGGGCCAGTTCGCAGCCCATCATCAGGAGTTGTTTGCCGGGGAAGAACCACTGGTACGCCAGCAGGGCGCGCACGTTGGCGAAACGCTGCCATTCGTCGCCGGGCATTTTGCCCAGGAGCGATCCTTTGCCATGCACAATCTCATCGTGCGAAATCGGCAGGATGAAATTCTCATTATGATGGTAAAGCATGGCGAAGGTCAGATCGTGCTGGTGATATTTCCGGTAAATGGCGTCGCGCTGGAAATAGCCCAGGGTGTCGTGCATCCAGCCCATGTTCCATTTGAAATTGAAGCCCAGGCCGCCAAGGTAGGGCGGGCGCGTGACCAGCGGCCAGGCGGTGGATTCCTCCGCCACGGTGACGACGCCCGGATGTTCGACGTGCAGGACGTGGTTGAAATGCTTGATGAACTCCACCGCCTCCAGGTTCTCGCGTCCGCCGAATTGGTTGGGAATCCACTGGCCCGGCTTGCGGGAGTAATCCAGGTAGAGCATGGAGGCGACGGCGTCCACGCGCAGGCCGTCAATATGAAAGCGGTCGCACCAGAACAAGGCGTTGGCGGTCAGGAAATTGCGGACTTCGTGGCGTCCGTAGTTGAAGATCAAGGTGCCCCAGTCCTGGTGGGCGCCTTTGCGCGGGTCTTCGTGTTCGTAGAGGGCGGTGCCGTCGAAGCGCGCCAGCGCCCAGTCGTCGCGGGGAAAGTGGGCCGGCACCCAATCCACCAGCACGCCCACCCCGGCCTGATGAAGCTGGTTGACCAGGAATTGAAAATCGTCCGGCGTGCCAAACCGGCTGGTGGGGGCGTAGAAGCCGGTGACCTGGTAGCCCCACGAGGGATAAAAAGCGTGCTCGGCCACGGGCAGGAATTCGACGTGGGTGAAGCCCATGTTTTGCACGTAGGCGGTGAGCGGTTCGGCCAGTTCCCGGTAGCTGAGGGACTCGAATTTGTTTTTCTTCATCCACGAACCCAGGTGGACTTCGTAAATGCTCATGGGGCGGCGGAGCGGATCGGCTTCGCGCCGCTTTTCCAGCCAGGCCTGATCGTTCCACTGGAATTTGGAGTTGTTCCAGACGATGGCGGAATTCTTGGGGGCCGTTTCAAAAAAGAAGCCGTAAGGGTCGGTCTTGAGTTTCAGGGCGCCGGTGGCGGACTTGATTTCAAATTTGTAAAGGGCGCCTTCCCGCGCGCCGGGAATGAAAATCTCCCACACGCCCGAGGCGCCCAACATGCGCATGGCGTGCAGGCGTCCATCCCAATCGTTGAAATCGCCCACGACGCTGACGCGCCGGGCGGTGGGCGCCCAGACGGCGAAGCTGACGCCCTGGACGCCGTCCAGGGTGCGCAATTGGGCGCCCAGTTTTTCGTAAATGCGGCGCTCGTTGCCCTGGGCGAAGAGGAAAAGGTCGGTCTCGCCGAGGGTGGGCAGGAAAGAATAGGGGTCGCGGGTTTGAATCCGCGCGCCGTTGTCCAAAGTGAGGAGCAGATCGTAGGCATAGACCTCCCCGGCCAGGTTGGTGGTCCCTTCAAAAAGGCCCGGGCGCGCTTGCTGGAGAACGATGCGCGGCCTGTTTTTTTCGTGGACAGGCACAACCTCGATGGCGGTCGCGCGCGGATGAAAAGCGCGCACGACCAGGCCGGCCGCGCCGCCCAAGGCGTGCATGCCCAGAAGCGTGTGGGGCGAACGATGGTTGACGCCCACAAGGCTGTCGGCTTCATCTTTGGTCAGGATCATAAAGTCATCAGGCATGGCGGAAGGTGATCCGCGCCTTGCCCAAATCGTAAGGAGACATCTCCACGTTGACCTTGTCGCCGATGCTGATGCGGATGAAGTTTTTGCGCATCTTGCCGGAGATGTGCGCCAGCACTTCGTGTCCATTGGGCAGCGCCACGCGGAACATGGTGCCGGGCAGCACCTGGGTCACCGTGCCCTCTAATTCGATTGGCTCTTCTTTAGCCACGTGCCGAACCTTTGTATCTTAGTTTACTGGATAGGGCGCGATGGAATCTACGCGGTAGCGCTTGCGGGTGTCGCCCACGGGCACCTCGACTTCTTCCGCTGGTTTTCGATTGAGCAGCGCCTGCGCCACCGGAGTCAAATAACTGATGACCCCCTTGTCCGGGTCGGAGTCCCAGGCTCCCGCGACGACAAAACGCTCCGCGTGCTGCGCATCCAGGTCGGTCACCTTGACCTCCGTGCCGATGCTCACCACGTCGGTGCGAGGATTGGAGAAATCGGTGCCGCGGGCGCGCACGATTTGCGATTCCAATTCGCTTTTGCGGCGCATGAGGATTTTCTGCATTTCCTTGGCGGCCTTGTATTCGTGGTTCTCGCGCAAGTCGCCGTAACTGCGGGCGACGGCAATCTCCTTGGAGTTGGCCGGAATGAGCTTCTGCACCAGCTCGGCGTATTCATCCTTGCGCCGCTCCAAACTTTTCCAGGAGACCAGGAAGGAGGCGTCCTGCTTGGTTTGTTCGCCGGAGATCATGGTTTGCACCGCCGGGTAGGTTTTGACGATGCGCGCCAGCAAGGATCGTTTGTCCATGTCGTCAAAGCAGGGCGACAATTGCAGGGCGCGGGTCAAATCCTTGATGACTTCCAAGTCAGCCGAGCCGATCAACTCGACCAGGAGGGTTTGATCATCCAGGATGAAATCGCGCAGCTTGTTGGAGCGTTTTTCGTTGAATTGGTCCCGCTCCATGGCCGTGAGCATGGCGCGAAAGACTTCCGGCCCGAGAATATCGGCGTAGGAATCGGATCGTTCGCGGGCCAGCCACAGCAGCAGATCGCTGCTGGCCTGATGCTGGCTGATGAGGCGGGCCAGCAACTCCTTGAGGGCATCGGGCTTGCCGCCGGCAATCAGCGCGTTGGTGACTTCCCCGGCCAGTTTGGCGGAAATGTGATTGAGGGCGGCCAGAAGGGCGTCGCCCCAGCGCTCAGGACTGTTCTCCTTGAACGATTGCAAGGCGCGCCGATGTTTGGCGGCGGGCATCTGCTCCAGGATGGAGCCGACCCGGGCCATCTCCTGCTGCCAGATTAGAGCGGCCGAAATTTCGCCCTCGGCTGGCTCCAGGCCGGCGGCGTGGCGGATTTCATCGCGCACAAAGATCGCCTCCAGCGCGATGGACGGCTGGTTGCGCTGGTAGCTGGCTATCTCCCCGTTCAAGGTCGTGATCACCTCTTTGGCCACGCTGGCGCCATCGCTCATATCCGAAAAGCTCTTGAGGATTTCATGAGCGACAACACTGCGGGCTTTCAGGCCCTTGGCGGCGCGGAATTCGCCCATGAGCCGGCTTTGCAGGGAGACTTCCTTGGCCTGGTAAATAATCGGATCGGATTTCTTGGTGGGAACCTGGAAATGGCCGTCTTTCTTCAGCTCGCGCTTGGCCGCTTCCCACCATTTCTTCCAATCGTCCTCGATCACATCGGGCATCAGGACGCGCTGGATTAGATCCAGTGTGGCCCTGCCGCCGAAACTTTGCAGGACCAATTTGATTAAATCCAGATGATGCAGCGCGGCCATCTGGCGGAGGGATTCCAAGTCGGCCGCTTTGCGCGCGTAAATGTGGTCCTTGGAAATGGGCTTGAGCGATTCCGCCGCGAAGGTCAGGTCCATGGCGTGGCCGGGCTTGCTCTGGAAGTCTATGACACAGCGGGCGAAAACGGGGTCCATGGAGACAATTTTGCCAAACCCCCAACTGCGGTGAAAACAGTAGCCGCTTTCTGTCAGGGCCACCAGGGCCTCGACCTGTGGGCGGGTGAGTTTTCCAGCCGCCGCAAGTTTTTCGAACTCTTCTTTCATTGATATAATCTCGCGTCCCAATTCCATCTGACCATTATTAAAGGATGATTGGTGAAAAACCAAGAGAAATTGCCATCCGGGTCTTGCGGCATCGCGGCCCCTCTGGCGATTACGTCGAAAAACTGCTGGAAAACGAGCTGGCGCCCCATGCCCTTGCGCCGCACGACAGGGCGTTGTGCCAGGAATTGGTCTATGGCATGGTCCGCTGGCAAAGCACCCTGGATTGGCTGATGGAGCGCAAAACCGGCGGCCGCGCCCAAAACGCCACGTTGCGCGCCCTGCTGCATCTGGGGCTTTACCAGCTTTTCTGGCTGCAACGCATCCCCGACCACGCCGCCGTGCATGAAACGGTGGAATTGGCCAAACGGCTTGGTTTCGGCCCGCGGGCCGGATTCCTCAACGCCGTCTTGCGCGGTTACATCCGCGAACGCGCCCAAACCAGGGAAATGCTCGAAGCCCTGAAAATAAGCGACCCGGCCGCCGGCTATTCGCATCCCGGCTGGCTGATCGAACGCTGGCAAGCCCGCTGGGGCAAGGCCCAAACGGCGCAATTGCTGGCCTGGAATAACCGGCCCCCGCCCACGTTCGCGCGGCTCAACACCTTGAAAACCGACGCCGCGCGGCTGGCCGCCCGCTGGCGGGAGGAAGGGGTCGAATTCCAGGAGCGCCAATATGATTGGACCGGGCCGTCCATGGTCTTTGAACTCCGCCAACATCCGCCGCTGCCTTCGATGGGAAGCTTCCAGGACGGCTGGTTTTACGTGCAGGACCCCGGCACCCTGCTGGCGGGGCGGCAATTGGACCCGCAACCCGGCCAGGCGATCCTGGATCTGTGCGCCGCCCCCGGCGGCAAGACCACCCATCTGGCCCAGCTTTTGGGCAATCGCGGACGAATCGCGGCCCGGGACAACCAACCGGCGCGGATCGAAAGGCTGGAGGAGAACTGCCGCCGCCTCGGCGCCACTTGCGTCGAAATCTCCGCCGCGCCCGGCCAATTTGACGGGATACTTGTGGACGCGCCATGTTCCAACACCGGCGTGCTGCGGCGGCGGGTGGATGCGCGCTGGCGGCTGCAACCGGGGGAAATTACCCGATTGAGTCAGGCGCAATCGGCTCTGCTGGCCCAAGCCGCGCTGGAGTTGAAGCCCGGCGGCGTCCTGGTCTATAGCACGTGCAGTCTGGAAACGGAGGAAAACGAACAAGTGGCGCGGAAGTTTTTGGAAGAGCACCCGGCGTTCCAACTGGCAAGCGAGCGCCAACTGCTCCCGTTCGTTGAAGAGGTGGACGGGGCCTACGTGGCGACGCTGCGGCGCCGGGTTTGATGCTGATGTTAACAAGCCGGTTTTTTGCCGCGACAATTCGCAAAAATCGCAAAACGTCCTGTCGTTGTGCGCCTTTTGCGTTTTGGCGGCTATTCCGTCCGTGGCCATTGACCGGCAAAACTTGGCCGGTCTGGCCCCCCAGATGGGACTGAATTTTTTTTGAAGGCGTTATTAGAAAACATGAGGAGGCGTTAGCGAAGCTTGGGGCCTTGGCTGGAACCATGCAGTTGAAAAGCGGGACCGCGACCGTCCCGGTCCCTTCCAGTCGGCGTCCCGCCGACTGGCCCCGGCGGCGAAGCGACTGACTTTTTGAGAAGCATCTCCGAAGTCGAATGCCTTCGGCGCGACGCCGACGGCCGCGGGCGGGGACTCCCGCGCTCCCCAGAGCTTCTGCAATATTTCAAAGAACAGGCGCCTGCCTGTTGCGCCAACGCGGCGGACTGCCATGTTCTCCGCCTGCGATACAAAAAAAAGGCTCCTCCTTGCCCTGCCCCATCCGCGTTGATCCGCGTGCATCTGCGGTTCCAATTGCCTTGCCTTCCTGTTGCTCGTGCGCATCTCAATTTTTAGCAATCCGTCAGCGCCGTAGGCGCGGCCTCTTTGTAGTCCACGAAGCCAGATGTTCCAAAGCTCCGTTCAGGAGCGAGATCATCGGGTTATTTCGCTCCGACGGAGCTTGCGGGATAGGTATGGCCGAAGATCTACAAAGAGGCCGCGCCTACGGCGCTGGGATTCAGTCGTGGAACGGAGGGCCGCGATGTCTTGGCACCCAAGCCGGGCGCAATGCGCCGACCCTGCCAAAAAGTGAGATGCGTCCGGGCCACCCTGGACTGGCGCATTGCGCTGGCTTATTTCGCAAATGCTTGTACAATCGCGCCCACAGTATGACCATCCAAGTGGCGGTTTTGTGCGACGCGGCGACGGATTATAACGGCAAACTTAATTTGCTGGGCACCTTCGACACCATTTACGCGCCGGAAATGCCCACCCAACATCCCCAATGTTCCGTGGCCGTCCGCATCGCCTTTGACCGCAACGAGGAGGGACGGCATACTTTGAATTTGAATTTCGTGGATGAAGATGGGCAACCTATAATGAAGAGCATGCAAATCCCGATGGACTTGGTCTTTCCGGCCGATGCCACGTTTATCTCGCGCAATCTGGTGGTCAATATTGTGCAATTGACCTTTTCCAAGGCGGGGCTTTACTCGGTTGATTTGTCCATGGACGAGCGGCCGCTGTCGAGCATTCCGCTGGCGGTCAAATCATTGGCGCAGGAACCGGAGTGACGGGTTGGTCCCGCAGGCGCGCCCGCAAACCATGTTTTCCGATTTTCCAGACCAAGCCAGAATCGTCCAACTGCTGCAACGCAGCTTGGAACGGGACCGGCTGGGGCACGCCTACCTCTTTGCCGGCGGTTCGCTGGCGGGTTTGGAGGACATGGCCCGAACCCTGGCCAAAACGGTCAATTGCCTCTCCCCATCGCGCCGCGCGGCCGGCGGCCTGCCGCTGGATAGCTGCGATCATTGTGACAATTGCCGCCGCATCGAGCAATACAACCATCCCGATGTCACCTGGATTCGCCCGGAATCCAAGTCCAGGGTCATTACGATTGATGTCATCCGGGAGCTGATGCAGACGGTGAATTTGAAACCGACGGTGGCGCCATTCAAGGTCGGGGTCATTGTGGCCGCCGACCGTCTGAACATCCAGGCGGCTAATGCCTTCCTTAAAACGCTGGAGGAACCGCCGCCCAAGTCGCTCCTGATCCTGCTGACCACCGAACCGCAGCGGATGCTGGAAACCATCCTCTCCCGATGCCTGCGGCTTTCCTTCGCCGATGCGGGCATGAGATTCGACGCCGGTCAGACGGCGTGGCTGGATTCTTTCGCCGGCATGGCGGCGTCGGGCGCGGGTGGTTTGCTGGCGCGTTACCGGCTGCTGGGCTTGATTATGAAAAAGCTGGCCGAACAACGCGGGGAAATCGAGAAGGCCCTCGGCGCCCGCTCGCCGCTGGAACGGTACGACGATTTGGAGGCGGACATGCGCGAGAAGCTGGAGGACGAATTGGAAGCCGCCATCGAGGCGGAATACCGTCGGCAGCGGACGGATTTGCTTGGTGTCTTGCACTGGTGGTTGCGCGACGTCTGGCTGCAAAGTCTGGCGTCGGGCGCGGACATGCTTTCCTTCCCCAAACTGGCGGCGGCGGCGCAGGCGGTGGCCGGGCGCCTGTCTCCGGCCGAGGCGCGGACGAACCTGGAGGAAATGGACCGGTTGCAACGCCAGCTCCATACCAACGTGCAGGAGGCGCTGGCCTTGGAGGTGGGGTTGCTCAAAATGCGGCTTTGACCCATGCCAACCAAAGAAACCACCGCGCCCAAAGGTCCGGCCGCCACGCCAGGGGTCTTTGCCGCCATAGCGGGGTTGTTTTTTTTCATCACCATCATCAAGCTCGGCAACCCGGTCATTCTGAACCGGTATATTGAAGCTCCCCGTGACCTGGCGTCGGCCTTTTATTATTCATGGCCGCCTTGGTGGGGCACATTCATGTTTGTGCCCGTCGCGCTGGCCGGACTGTTTGCCATCCAGTGGAACCGCGCGGAATGCCATTGGGTATTGATGCTGCCCTTGATTTGGCTGGGATGGGAATTCATCTCCGCCACCCAAACCATCAACGCGGCATTGTCAAAATTGACCCTCGCGCACTTTGCCGTTGGCGTCGGCTTCTTTTACCTGGGGTTCTTTGCCAGGAAAGGGATGTCGAATCCATGGCCGCTATGGGCGGGAATGGCTTTGGCTTTGTGCTGGGCCATGCGGGCCGGGTTGGAGCAGCACTTCGGAGGGCTTGAGGCCACCCGAAAAATGATCGCCTCCTCGCCCGATATGGCGGGCGTGGACCCCAAGTGGCGGTTGGACCCGGAGTATATCGCCAGGCTCAACGACAACCGCATCTTTGGCACTTTCGGCAATCCCAATACGCTGGCCGGAGGCATTGTGCTTTTGATGCCATTGACGCTGGTCTTTCTCTGGCGGCTGACTCCGAAGGTTCGGGATTCGATCCGGGTTTTGTTCGTCCTGATTCTGGGGGGATGCGGTTTGGGCTGTCTGTATTGGACCCGCTCCAAGGCGGGCTGGTTGGTGGCGCTGGCGGTCGGACTGGTGGCTTTGGGCCACTCGGCATTGCCGTTGAAATGGAGGCGATGGCTCATTTGCGGGATGCTCATCGGAGGCGTGGCTGGTTTCGCCTATAAGTATGCCGATTACTTCCATAAAGAACGAAACAGCTTGGGGGCGCGTTTAGCCTATTGGCGGGCTGCTCTCATCGTCACTGACCGCAACCCTGTCTTTGGCACTGGTCCGGGCACCTTTCAGATTCCTTATGAGAAGATCAAGAGTCCGGGCGACGAAATGGCGAGATTGTGCCACAACGATTACTTGGAGCAGGCGACGGATTCAGGGATTCCAGGCTTTGCAATCTACGTAGTGATGATTTTGGCGTTATTGGGCAGTCTTTATCGTTACAGTGCCAACAAAATACCCTTTGATTGGCTTGATTTCGCTATTTGGCTTGGCATATTCGGATTGAGTCTGCACAGCCTGGTGGACTTCCATTTGTATGTTGCCGCCTTGGCCTGGCCCATGTTTTTCCTATGCGGATGGCTCATGAAACACAATCGGTAACGATAACGGCACTGGAATGTGGCTTTTTCACGCATAAGGCGCTGTTTTCTTTTAAAACCTCCATTGTCGGGTCGGAAATTTAGGGCTTGACGTTTCGCTTTGAATCCTTTAGCTTGGGCGCACCATAGCTTATGTATGGTTAAAGCAGAGTCAATTTGACTGCTGCTTTTTTGATCTAATGAGCATCTGGAAAAACTGGAATGGAAGTGATCTTGACCTCTTGACGGAGGTGCTGTGGATCTAAAGGACATCAAGGCCATCATTGATCTGATGCGCAAAAACGGCCTGTCCGAATTCGAATTGGAACGGCAGGACTTTAAAATCAAGCTTAAGCGCGGCGTGACCGGGCCGATGGCGTCGGTCGAAGACCCTTCCCCGGCGGCTTATTCCGCGCCGTTGCCCCCAACCGGGGCTAACGGCTTGCCTGCCGCGCCCGCGTCGGCAGCCCCGGCGGCGCCAGCCCCGTTGGAGATCAAATCGCCTATGATCGGCACTTTTTACCGTGCCCCGTCCCCGGATGCGGCCAATTATGTGGAGATCGGAACCGAAGTGACTCCTGAAACCGTCGTCTGCCTAATCGAAGCCATGAAAGTGATGAACGAGATCAAGGCCGAGGTCAAAGGCGTTGTGACGCATATCCTGGTTGAAAACGCCAAACCCGTCGAGTTTGGCCAGCCCCTGTTTCGCATCCGGCCAACTTGACGGCCGGGCCGTCGGGGCAACATTCCAATGTTCGAGAAAATTCTAGTTGCCAATCGCGGCGAAATCGCCGTGCGCATTATCCGCGCCTGCAAAGAGATGAACATCCGCACGGTGGCGGTTTATTCGGAGATTGACGCCAATTCCATGCACGTGCAGATGGCCGACGAAGCCATTTGCATCGGCAAGGCCCCCAGCAGCGAAAGTTACCTGCGCATTGACCGCATCCTCAGCGCGGCCGAGATTGCCGATGTGGATGCCATCCATCCCGGTTACGGCTTCCTTTCGGAGAACGCCCATTTCGCCGACGTTTGCGAGAGCTGCAATATCCGCTTTATTGGGCCAAGCTCGCGCGCCATGAATGCCTTGGAGGACAAAGCGGCCAGCCGAATTCTGGCGCGCAAGGCCGGCGTGCCGACGCCCCCCGGCTCCGAAGGCCCGGTGGATAACGAGCAGGACGGCCTGGCCGTGGCCAAGCGCATTGGCTACCCGGTCATGATCAAAGCCATCGCTGGCGGCGGCGGACGCGGCATGCGCCAGGCCCACAACGACGTCTCCCTGGTCAAGGGCTATCATACCGCCCGCAACGAGGCCGAAAAGGCCTTTGGCAATTCGGGTGTTTATATTGAGAAATACATCGAAAATTCCCATCACATTGAATTCCAAATCCTGGGCGACAGTCGCGGCAGCCTCGTCCATTTGTGCGAGCGCGATTGTTCCGTGCAACGCCGCAACCAGAAATTGATCGAAGAAACACCCTCCCCGCTCATTGAAGGCAGATTCAAAAGCCTGCGCAAACAAATGGGCAAGGCCGCCCTTCGCATCGCCGAGGCCGCCCATTACACCAACGCCGGCACGGTCGAATTCCTCGTGGATGAGAAGGGCCATTTCTATTTCCTGGAAGTCAACAAGCGCATCCAGGTCGAGCACGCCATCACGGAGGAAGTCCTCGGTCTGGACTTGGTCAAATTGCAAATCGCCATCGCCATGGGCGAACCGTTGCGGCTGTCCCAGAGCGACATTCGTCTGCGCGGCCACGCCATTGAATGCCGCATCAACGCCGAGGATCCATTCGACGATTTCCGCCCCTGCCCGGGCCGGGTCGAGATGTATTACGCGCCGGGCGGCCGCGGCACGCGGGTGGACAGCCACGTGTACGCCGGCTACACCATCCCGCCCAACTACGACTCCATGATCGGCAAACTCATCACCTTGGGCAAGGACCGCAACGAGGCCATGGACAAAATGAGCCGCTCGCTTTCCGAATACATGATCACCGGCATCAAGACCACCATTGCCTTCGAGCAGGCCATCTTGCAGGACCCCAATTTCCGGCGCGGCGTTTATTCGACCAGTTTTCTGGAGAATCTGCTCGGCGGCGCCCAGCGGGAATTGATTGAATGAAGCGGCCGTGTCTCTTTCATAATCTTAATCTTAATCTCTTTCGCGCGGTTTGTAATTAAAGAGATTAAGAGTAGGATTAAGATTAAGAGAGATTGCTCCGATGAAACCGCTGACCCAGTGCCGCCTTTACACTTTCATTGACACCGCGTATCTGCATGGGCGCGACCCCGCCGACCTCGCCCGCCAGCTTTGCCGGGGCGGCTCGGACTTGATTCAACTGCGCGCCAAGAATTCCGCTCCCGCCGAAATTCGCCGCCTGGCCGCGGCCATTCTGCCCATCCTGCGCCAGGCCGGCGTGGGCTTGGTGGTCAACGATTATTATGACCTCGCGCGCGAGTCGGGCGCGGATTTATGCCACCTGGGCCAGGAGGATTTTTTCGAGGCCGGCTACACGCGAGCCGCTGAATTGGCGGTCGAACCTTCCGCGCCGGGCCTCGGTTTGAGCACGCACTCCCCGGAAGAGGCGGCGCGGGCCTTGGCGGCGGGGCCGGCCTACGTTGCCATCGGCCCCGTTTTTGCGACCGCCACCAAGCCCGGCGCCAAACCTGTCACCCTCGATTACGTCCGTTGGGCCGCGAGCCACATAACGATTCCGTGGTTTGCCATTGGCGGCATCAACCTGGACAATTTGGACGAGGTTCTGGCCGCCGGAGCAACAAGGGTCTGCGCCATCTCCGCCATCCTCAACGCCCCGGACATCGCCGCCGCCTGCCGCGAATTCAAAAAGCAGTTGGAACCGGTTTTTCTATAAGCTCCAACTTCCGTATTTAGGGTGAAATGCCCCGCGTGGCGGGGCCGCCCCGGAATGGCTTGCCTCGCGGCGGGGAAGTGTCCAATCTGCCAGCGAGCTGACCATGAAACGCGCCATCATTCTTACACTGTTGATTGCCGCTGTCGCGGCGGGCGTCTATTTTGCCATCGTCTCGCATCGGCGCGAGATAGTGTTGACGGGCATCGTCACGACGGATGAAGTGGTCGTCAGTTCCGAAATTCAGGGGCGGCTGCAACAGCTTTTGGCGCGGCAAGGCGACGTGGTGACCAATGGGCAATTGGTCGCCGTCATCCAACCGGCGGAGCGGCGGGCGGAACTGGGCTTTTACACCAACAGCGTCCGCCAGTCCTCGGCCCAGGTCACGCAGGCGCTGGCGGACCTGGATTTTCAAGAGGCGCAAACCAGCAACCTCATCTGGCAGAGCGAGGCCAGCCTGTCCGCCACCAAGGATCAGGTGGCGCAGGCGGAGGCGGACTTGGAAAACGCGGAGCTAAATTTCAAACGCGAGCGAGAGTTGAGCCAACAAGGCGTGGATTCGCCCAAGGAATTCGACCAGGTCCGAACGACTTGCGACGCCGCCAGGGCCAGGGTGGATTCGCTACGCCACCAAACAGTGGCGGCGGAAGCGGCGGTGGGGCTGGCCAAGGCGACCCGCGGCCAAATCGCCGCCCGGCGCGCGGCCCTGGCGGCCAGCCAGAACCAGCGCGCGGCGGCTTCCGCCCAGGCCGAGCGGGCGCTGGTGCAATTGGATTACACCCAAATCCGCGCCCAGACCAACGGCATCGTGGATGTCCGGGCCGCCCTGCAAGGCGAGGTGGTCAATCCGGGCCAGGCCATCGTCACCTTGATTGATCCCGATGAGTTGTGGGTGCGGGCCGACGTGGAGGAAACTTATATTGACAGCATCCGCCTGGGCGACACCCTGCCGGTGCGGCTGCCCTCCGGCGCGCGGCGGACGGGGACGGTCTTTTTTCGGGGGATTGACGCGGATTACGCGACGCAGCGGGACGTGAGCCGGACCAAGCGCGACATCAAGACTTTTGAAATCCGGCTCCGCTGCCGCAACGACGACCGGGCGCTGGCGGTGGGGATGACGGCCTACGTCACGCTGGCCCCGCGCAAACCGTAAGTATGTTTGCCGTGGAAGTCCAAAACCTGGCCAAGCGCTTCGGCGATTTCCTCGCGGTGGACCATCTGAACTTCAACGTCCAGAACGGCGAGATTTTCGGTTTGCTCGGCCCCAACGGCGCGGGCAAATCCACCCTCATCCGCATGTTGACCACGCTGGTGCCGCCCACCGAGGGGACGGGGCGCATCAATGGATTCGACATCGTCACGCAACCCAACCAGGTGCGCCAGTGCATCGGCGTCATTCCGCAGGCCATGACCTCGGACCTGGATCTGAGCGCGACGGAGAACTTGAGCATCTTCGCCAAGCTCTACGGCATCGGGCGGGAGAAACGAAAAGCAACCATCGCGGCCCTGCTCAAAGCGGTGGACTTGGAACAATGGGCCGACAAACCTGTCAAGATGTTTTCCGGCGGCATGAGGCGCCGGTTGGAGATCGCCCGCGGATTGGTGCATGAGCCGAAGTTGTTTTTCCTGGACGAACCGACCACCGGCCTGGACCCGGTTTCGCGCGTGGCCGTGTGGGAAATGCTGGCCAAACTCAAACAGCAGCGCGACCTGACCATCCTGGTCACGACTCATTACATGGACGAAGCCGACAAACTGTGCGACCGCATCGCCATTATTGACCACGGCAAAATGATGGCGCTGGATTCCCCGCTCAAGCTCAAGGCGAGCATCCCTGGCAAGAACATCCTGGAGGCCGGCTTTTCCCGCGTGCCGCCGGGATGGGAGGCCGTCGTGCGGGCGCTGCCGGACGTGGCGGAGGTCAAGGCGGTGGACAGCGTCTTCCGCGTCTCCTCCAACAACGGCCCGCGCACCATGGCGGCCTTGCTGGAAGCGGCCCGCGCGGCGGACATCGCGCTGACTTCGCTCTCGCTGCAAAGCACCACCCTGGATGACGTGTTCGCCCATTACACCGGGCATCAACTGCGCGACACGCTCAACGAATCGGCCGGGTACAGCAGCGAGTTCATGTACAAAAGCAAAAACGGATGAACCGCATCCTCGCCATCGTTGAACGCGACCTGCGCCGGTTCTGGCGCAGCCCGACGCTCATCATCGTTTCGATGGTGATGCCCCTGGTGCAATTGGTGGTGCTGGGCTATGCCTTCGGTGGCAAGGTTAAACATTTGGAGGTCGGCATTTTGGACCAGGACCGGGGGATGCCGGCCATCAAAGTGCGGGAGATGGCGCAAGCCGTGGCCGTCAACGCGCAGACCTTCAACAGCGTTTACTACAACGACCAGGCGGCCGCCTTGCGCGATTTGAAAGACGGCAAAATCAGCGGCCTGCTCAACATTCCGCCGGAGTTCTCCCGCAAAGTGCTGGCGGGGACCAGCCCGAAAATCGCCTTGGTGGAAGACAACACGGACCAATTCGCCGCCTCCGCCCTGGAAGGATCGCTCAACCAGTTGCTGGGGACCTACAATCAGCCGCCGCAACCCGCCCGCCTGGGCGCCGGCGTCACGCTCTCGGTGGTCGAGGTTTATCCCTACGTGCCTTACATCCAGTACTTGTTGCCGGGGACGATTGTGCTGGCCATCTTCGTCTCCGCCATGATCGGCGGAGGCATCATTTACATTGACGACAAAGCGCGCGGCCTGCACGAAGGCTATCTGGTCACGCCCATTCGCAAACTGGAGCTGATCCTGGGATTCAATCTGGCGGGCGCGGCCAAGGCGATTTTGACCGGCCTGGTGCTCATCACGATGGGCTCGATCATTGCCGGCATACCGGACCCTCTCAACCCGGTGCGATTCCTGCGGATGCTGGCGCTGGTGGTGGTGACCTCTCTGGCGCTCATCAGCCTGATGTTTCTGCTGATGGTCCGGGTGAGCGATCCGCTGGTGCCGCGGGCGATTTTCGGAGTCCTCAACACGGTCTTGTTCTTCCCCAGCGGCGCGGTCTATCCGATCCAAGCCTTCCCCGCCTGGATGAAGGTCATCACGACGGTGGACCCGTTCACCTACGCGGTGCATGGGTTCAAGCAATTGATTTTGAAGAACACCGGCTTGATGGCCATCAGCGGCGACCTGGCCTATTTGGCGCTCTTCACGCTCGTGTCCATCACCGCCGCCACCCTGCTGTTCCGGCGGACGCTTTAACTCTCAACAGAAAGCGCCAACGGCGGCTGGCCGAAGCGCCCGATTGCTCGGTTGCGAAGGGATGGTGAACAGATAAAGAGTTTGGGCGCGAAATCCCCTGCGCTGGACGCCAACGACCAGCCATCGACCTTGGACGGGATCAGCGCGGCAGCCGGGCTCAAGCTGATCGTGCGGTGTAGGCGACCACGTCACGGCGAATTGTCCCCGACGCAGAGCACGGCCCAGCAACTTGCGCGCTCGGAAAACCTCCGAAGGCCGCTGGCAACGGAGCAAAATCAGCCGCTTCCGGGAAAAAATTGAAGCCGAAAAGCTAGTGGCATTGGGAGTCCCCGCCCACAGCCTTCGGCGTCCCGCCGAAGGCATTCGACTTCGGAGATGCTTCTCAAAAAGTCAATTGTCTTTCAGAAGGAAAAGTGGAAAACTCCTGCACAATAAATGACAATTCTGGAGGTCATTCAGCGCAGCACGGAATTCCTTGCCCGCAAAGGGGTCGGCTCGCCGCGGCTGCAGGTCGAGTTGCTCCTGGCCCACTTGCTGCGGATGCCGCGCATGCAGCTTTACCTGAGTTTTGAGCGCGCGCTCACCCCGGCGGAGTTGGATGCCTTGCGCGCCCTGGTGCAACGGCGCGGCCAGCGCGAGCCGTTGCAGTACATCGTCGCTACAGCCTCGTTCTGCGGCCTGGAGATCGCGCTCAACCGCGCGGTGCTGATCCCCAGGCCGGAAACCGAATTGCTGGCGGAGCGGGCCTGGACGTTCCTGCAAAACAGCGGGCAGGCGCCCTGCGCGCTGGAGCTGGGCACCGGCAGCGGATGCCTGGCCATCGCGGTGGCGCGCCACGCCCCGCAGGCCAAAGTCTGCGCGACCGATGTTTCCGGGCCGGCCCTGGAATTGGCGCGCCGAAACGCAGAAACGAACCAGGTTTCCGACCGCGTCCAGTTTTGCCAGGGCGATCTCTTCGCCGCCGCGCCGGCGGACGCGCACTTTGACCTCATTGTGTCCAATCCGCCTTACATCCCCACGGCGCGCATCGCCACGCTGGAGGAGGAAGTGCGCCAGCACGAGCCGCGCAGCGCCCTGGACGGCGGCGCGGATGGGCAGGATTTTTACCGGCGCATCGCGGCCGAAGCGGGCGCGCGGCTGCGCCCGGCGGGCCGCGTGATGGTGGAATTGGACGAGGAAGGAGCGGAAGCGACCCGCCGGATTTTCCAGGGCGAAAAATGGCTTGTCGAGGGCGTGGAGAGGGATTACAACGGGCGCGAGCGGATTTTAATTGCGCGGCTTGCAGCCAGGCCGCAGGATGTCGAGTGTCAAACAATGAGTGGATGCATGAGTAGTGTTCTCAATCAAAACGGCGCCGGCCTGGAACCAACGAGAGGAGCATGAAATTCGTCATCGGCATCATCATCGTGGTGGGGCTTTCCCTTGGCGCCTGGCAGATTTATCAATACTGGGGCACTGTCAACGAAAAGACCCCGCAGGTGGTCGCGCCGACGGCGGCGCAAGTCAACGGCGATCAACTGCCCGGATTGCCGCGCCCGCTGGAAGGGCCGCTGCAGACAGCCGAGCAGAGCGGCACGGTGGCGATGAAGGAGTTTTTGGCGGCTCACGCCAACGAGATCAAGGACCCGCGCCGGGCCTGGATCGAACTGGATTACGTCGTGCGGGCCGGCGTGAGCGATCCGGGCGAAGCGCGCCGGGTATTCAGGAAGGTGCAAGGGCGCCTGACGCCCGGTTCGCCGGTCTATGAGCGGATGAAGCAACTGGAAAAAACTTATGAATAATTTCCCTCGCTTTCTTCCTGTGGAAGGAGGTATTCTTCAAACAACAAACAGCCCAAAGTGAGTTAATTATGGACATCAGCTTCAAATGTCCCGTCTGCGAGCAGGAACTGGAGGTCGATGCCAGTGGCGCGGGTTCAACCATTGACTGCCCCGCTTGCACAAGCTCCATCACGGTCCCCAACGCCGACCCAGCCATGTTGGTCCCCGTCGCCGCCGCGCCGCCGGAGCCGCCGCCCAAGGAAGAAAAGCACTTCAGCGTCCCGGTGCATGAGCACGCCCCCGCCCAGGCGCTCATTCAAAAGCCCAACCGCCCGCTGGAGGTGGTGGCCAAAGAAGGCGACAAGACCATGCGGATCAAGACGTTCAAGCGGACGGATTGCGTGGAAGTGGGCAAGGACCACTTCGACGAGCAAGTGTCGGCCTTTTTGGAGAAGGTGGGCCAAACCAACATCGTGAGCATCAATCCCATTAACTACAGTTACGAGGAATTGAGCACCCGCAAAATCATGGAAGATTACGGGGTAATGGTGGTTTTTAAAGGTTGACGGGCCTTAGCGCCGCCGCGCCACGAATCTCTGCATGCGCCGGGCCGCCTCTTCGATGCGGTCTAACGCGGTGGCGAAACAGCAGCGCACGAATCCTTCCCCGCTGGCGCCAAACGCGCTACCGGGCACGCAGGCGACTTTCTCGCTCTCCAGCAGTTGCACCGCAAACTGCCTGGAATCCAGGCCGGTGGAGCGGATGTCGGGAAAAGCGTAGAAGGAGCCTCGCGGCAAAAGGCAAGGCAGGCCCATATCATGGAGGGCGTTGACCAGGAAATTGCGCCGCAGGCGGTATTGCTCGCGCATGTGGACGGTGTCCGCCGCGCCGTGTTCCAGCGCTTCCAACGCGGCTTCCTGGCTGATGATGCTGGCGCACAGCATGGAGTATTGGTGAATGCGCATCATTGCTTCGATCACCTCCGCCGGGCCGCAGGCGTAGCCGATGCGAAAGCCGGTCATGGCGTAGGCCTTGGAAAAACCGTGCAAAAAAATCGTCCGCTCCTTCATGCCCGGCAACGACGCGATGCTGACGTGTTCGCCTTCGAAGGTCAGTTCCGCGTAAATCTCATCGGTCAGCACCAGCAGGTCGCGTCGGCGCGCCACCTCGGCGATCTTCTCCAATTCGGCCCGGGTCATGGTGCCGCCGGTTGGGTTGGTGGGAAAATTGAGCACCAGCAGTTTGCTCCGCGGCGTGGCCGCGCGCTCGATGGCCTCCGCCGTCACCGAAAAACCATCCTCCGCGCGGCAGGCCACCGCCGCCGGCACGCCCCCGGCCAGAGCAATGCCCGGGGCATAGCTGACATAGCACGGCTGGTGATAAATCACTTCGTCGCCGGGGTTGAGCATGGCGCGAAAAGCCAGGTCCATCGCCTCGCTCACGCCCACCGCCACCAGGATTTCCTGTTTGGGGTCGTAGGAAACCTGGAAATTCCGCTCGACGCCGCGGGCAATGGCCTCGCGCAGTTTGAGCAGGCCCAGATTCGCGGTGTAGGAGGTCCGCCCCCGTTCCAAAGCGTAAATGGCCGCCTCACGAATATGCCAGGGAGTGACGAAATCCGGCTCGCCTACGCCCAGGGAGATGACGTCCTTCATCCCCTGCACAATGTCGAAAAAATCGCGGATGCCGGAGCGCGGAATGGCGCCGACGTGGCGGGCGACGAATCTTTGCGGGTGCGATTCCACAGGATTTGGCAGCGGGGGCCGGGTTGGAGAACGGCCCGTTGGCTTAGGCGGCGGCTTGGTCGGCCTTGCGCCGCACCACCGGCTTGGCTTCGCCCAGCACGGCGGAGCGGGTGACGGTGACGCTGGCAATATCTTCGCTGGTGGGCGCCTCGTACATCACATCCAGCATGAGTTTCTCCAGCAAGCTGCGCAGAGCGCGCGCCCCGGTGCCCTTGCGGATGGCTTGCGCCGCCAGTTCGCGCAGGGCGTCGGGCGTGAAGTCCAACTCGACCCCTTCCATGAAAAGCAGTTTCTGGTACTGCTTGGTCAGGGCGTTGCGCGTGTCGGTCAGGATGGAAACCAACTGGTCTTCGGTCAACTCTTCCAAGACGGTGGTCATGGGCAGCCGCCCGACAAATTCAGGAATAAAGCCGAAGGAAATCAAATCCTCCGGTTCGACCAGGGACAGGACCTTGTCGCGGTTGATGGAAGTCGCGCGGGCGCCCCGCTCCACCGCGCCGAAGCCCATGACGCGGTTGCCCAGCCGGCGCTGGATAATCTTCTCCAAGCCAATAAAAGCTCCGCCGCAGATAAACAAAATGCCGCTGGTGTCCACCCGGATGTATTCCTGCTGGGGATGCTTGCGTCCGCCTTGCGGCGGCACGTTGCAAAGGGTGCCCTCCAGGATTTTCAGCAGCGCCTGCTGCACGCCCTCGCCCGAAACATCCCGCGTAATTGAGACGTTCTCGGTTTTGCGGGCAATCTTGTCAATCTCATCAATATAAACAATGCCCATCTGCGCCCGCTTGACATCGTAATCCGCGTTTTGCAACAGCCGTAAAATAATGTTCTCCACGTCCTCGCCGACGTAGCCCGCCTCGGTCAGGGTGGTGGCGTCGGCGATGGCAAAGGGCACGTCCAACACCCGGGCCAGCGTGCGGGCCAGCAGGGTCTTGCCGGAGCCGGTCGGGCCGATGAGCAGGATGTTGCTCTTCTCGATTTCCACCTCGTCATTCCGGGCGGTTCCCAATTCGTCCGACGAGGCGCGGGACGACTCCTGCATCAGGCGCTTGAAATGGTTGTGAACGGCCACCGCCAGGGTTTTTTTGGCATGATCCTGGCCGACGCAATGCTGGTCCAGATGCTGCTTGATTTCGCCCGGCTTGGGAATCGCGAATTTAGGCGCGTTCCGCTTCGTTTCGGCCGACAATTCCTTGTCCAGCACGCTCTTGCACAAGGTGATGCAATTGTCGCAGATATAAACGCCGGGTCCGGCAATGAGCTTTTTGACTTCCGCGTGGGATTTTCCGCAGAAACTGCAAAGCGTTATGTTGTTGGCGCGCCCCATGTTTACAATCCAAGGTTAAGGGATTTTATCAGCCAGCTTGGGATCCGTCAAACCCGGAATTTCCTTGCGCGACTGCACCACTTCATCCACCAACCCGTAGGCCTTGGCCTCCTCGGAGGTCATAAAGTTGTCCCGGTCGCAATCCTTCTCGACTTGCTCGAAGGGACGGCCGCTGTGGCGGGCGATGATGCCGTTGAGGCGGTGCTTCAATTTGAGCATGTACTTGACGCGAATTTCCACGTCGGTCGCCTGCCCCTCCGCGCCGCCGAGGATTTGATGGATCATGATATTGGCGTTGGGCAGGGCGTAGCGTTTGCCCTTGGTGCCGCCGCACAGCAGGATGGCGCCCATACTGGCGGCTTGGCCGATGCAGTACGTATTCACGTCGCAGGTCAGGAACTGCATGGTGTCGTAGATGGCCAGGCCGGCGGTCACGCTGCCGCCCGGCGAATTGATGTACAGATGGATGTCCTTTTTGGGATCGGACATTTGCAGGAACAGCAGTTGGGCGATGATCAGATTGGCGACCATGTCATCCACCGGCGTGCCGAGAAAAACGATGCGGTCCACCAGCAAACGCGAATAGATATCGTAGCCGCGTTCGCCGCGACCCGTTTGTTCGACCACCATGGGCACTAAAAAGTTTTGCATAAATATTCTCTTTTGTCGTCTCACCAATTGCGCAAGGGCAACCTAATGGAGGACAAGGAGGCCGTCAAGCGCGGCAAAGCTCCTGGAATCAGCCGTAGTTGGCCAATCCGCCCTGATGCCGGTCACGATCCCACTTGGCTCCGCTCTGGATTGAGCTGGCTTCAGCAACCGCTCGGCGAGGAGCCTGGCTGCTGCCGGTTTCGGAAAAGAATGGAAATAGGACGTCCCATCGGTTAACTTGTTTTCTGGTTTTATATGCTAATTCAGAAAGTCCATATTGAAAACTTCAAGCGATGGGATTCGCTTGATGCCGACCTAAAGCCCCTTGATTGCTTGGTTGGCCCAAACAACAGCGGTAAGACCACATTGCTCCAAGCGCTGGCTCTTTTTGATTTCGGGGTTCATCACTGCCTCAGCGGCAAGAACGGCGGGCTTGAAATTAAGAGGCGGACAATTTCGCCTGAGGATTTTTATGTAATTCCTTGCGCCAACCCGGTAGATCTCTGGACCAACCGAACGACCCAAGCCGGCAGCAAGCACAAAAAGATTAGTGTGGAAGTCATATTTGACAATGGATTGAAGGCCGCCGTTTCCATTGACCTTAATTACAACAGATTTGGTGTCGCATTGAATTGTTCCGATGAATCATCCCCTTCGCTTCAGGACCTTGCGAAATTACGCATCTCCTATTTGCCTGTTTTCTCCACCTTTCTCACACAGGAGGAGCGCAAAACGCCTGCCGTGATAGAAGACGCCTTGGCCAGAGGCCGTGTCAACAGCGTCATTCGGAACCTGCTCCTAAACCTAAAACGCGAAAATCGCCAGGATCTTCTGGTCGATGTTCTACGACGCATATTCCCGAATCTCGCGGAGATCAGTATTGAGTTCGATGAAGCTAACGATCGTTTTATCTCCTTTACGTATCAGGAAAAAGGACGGCCCAAAGAATTCGACGTCTTCATGGCTGGGAGTGGCTTCCAGCAGTTCATTTACCTCTTTGGCTTTATTCATTTGCGCCAGCCCACCATAGTCCTTTTTGACGAACCAGACGCTCACCTCCACGGATCTTTGCAGGATGCCCTGCTCGTTGAATTCCAACATTTGGTGGCTGGGGGGCACCAGATTATCTTCGCCACCCATTCGCGTGAGATGATCACCCGCATTGACCCATCCCACATCCTTTCCATTGAGGAAACCGGAGCCAAGCGGCTTCAAATAGCTTTTGACGTTTACGACACTCTCGACAGCCTCGGTTCGGTGGACCCCACGCAACTGGCCACGATCCAAGCCTACCGTCGAGTTGTGGTTGTTGAGAATCAGTCGGACTGGGAATTGCTCTCCATTTTTTGCGAGAAATGTCTTGCCCCGGCAGTTTGGCCGGAAGTGCAACGCCGTCTGGCGCTTTGCTACGCGCGTGGCAATCCATGGAAACAGGACATGGATCGGCTGCGACTGCAACTTCAACAAATGATCGCCGTGCAAGACGCCGGGCTGGAACTGTTTGTCATCGCCGACCGTGATTACCACCCTGATCGTCCGGCGCTGTTGCGCGGCCTCCCAAGTAATAATATTCACTGGCACGTCTGGGAGCGAACCGAGATCGAAAACTATCTCCTCTGCCCCGATGGCATTATGCGCGTCATCCAAAAGCCTGATCGGCAGATGACGCTGGATGAAGCCGCCTTGCGAACTGAGTTCGACCGGTTGATTGAGCAGTCCAAAGACACCGCCAATGACCGACTCGTCAAGGCCTTTGGAGAGTTAGGCCGCAAACATGAGGAGAAATGGGATCCCGCGACGCTCTCCCGCAAGGCGAGAGAATACTTGCAAGCGCATTGGGTCGCTGAACGAATCGCTTTGGCAGACGCCAAGGAAGTCGTCCTCCCCGGCATTAAGCGATGGCTCCAAGGCCGGCAGCATGGCCAGTTTTCGGACCGTTCACTGGCCGAAGTGCTGACACCTCGGGATTTTTCTCCCGAGATACACGAAGTTACCAAAGCGCTGGCCCGGTTTTCCGGTGTCCAGCCGACAACGGGCTGACTCGTTGCAACGTTATTCGAAGAGAGGGGTTCTAATACACCCCTTCCACAATGTTCTTTTCCATCGCGCCGAAGGGACGCACTTCGGCCACGCCGTCCCAGGCGTAGGGCGGGCGCGGTTCGCGGCGGATGGCTTCGTCCCGTTCCAGGAAACGCGGCATGAAAAACTCGCGGGTCAACGTGGTCAGTTCGACGCGGCCCCATTGGCCGTAATCCACCAGTTCCGCGGTGTTGTTTGGGTTGACCACGCGCAAGACCGCGCGCGGTTGGGGGGCGTAATAGGTGATCGAAAAATTGTCCTTGGGCTGCAACGGCACGCTGGCGGCCAAGCCCATCAACGTGTTGCCGTAGGTGGGATAAAAACCGATGCGCCCTTCCAAAACTTCCTCCACGATGTAACGCACGTATTGCGGCGCCATGGTGGTGCCGCCGCAAAAGACGCCGCGAATGCCGGCTTCCCAAAGGTCTATCTTTTCCCCCAGCGCCTCCAGCAATTTGGGCGTGGTGAAAAGCCCGCTGATTTTCCGATGCTTGAGCAGGGTCACGGCTTGGCTGACCACGTGCTCCATGTAGTCGCGCGCGACCTCGAATTGCTTGCCAGCCAGCACGCGCTTGACCCAGCGCGGGTCCAGATCAATGAAGTAACAGGAACTGCCGCGGAAATTGGCCAGGTGCTCGATGGCCAGGCGCAGGCGCCGCGGGCCGGTCGGCCCAACCATCAGCCACGCGCCGCCGGGCGGAAAATGCGCGTCGGAGAGCTTGGCGGAGAATTCCTCGTAATCCACCTTGTAATCATCCCAGCCGATGCGCTGTTTGGGCATGCCGGTGGTGCCGCCGGTTTCGAAGATGTTGAACGGGCGGCCCTTGAATTTTTTGGGCACCCAGACTTCGGGCTGGAGGTCCCGCAGCCATTCATCCTGGAAGTGCGGGAACTTCTGCAGGCAGCCAAAGCATTTGACTTCGGCGGCGGGATTCCAGCCGGCTTTCCCGGCCCAATCCAGCCAGAACGGGCAGCCGGTTTCGGGCGAGAAATGCCACTGCACGATGTCGCGCACGTGGGCATCGAGTTGTTGCCGGGCGGCGGCGGCGGCGTGGGAATCTATTTCGGACATAATGGGTCGGCGGTTGGAGTTGTGTCTGGGCTGGACTCGAAGTATTTCGCAATTGTCGCCCGGCTTGGCGGCGGCGTGGCCAGAGAAAACAGAACGACGCACAGGATCGAACCCAGGACCATCGGGAAAACAGTCATGTAACCATTGAGGAATCGGACATCGCCGTTGGGCGCGCGGGAAAGAATCTTGATCGCATCCGGCCCCTGGCCAATCTGCCAGATGATGTCTTCCTTCGGCTTGGCGGTGACGGGGGCGTTGGTCGAAGGCGTGGCGGCGGCGGGTTTTCCCTGGAGGAAACCCGTGGCGATAAGACTGGCCGCCACAAAAAGGGTCGCCGCCAGAGCACCCCACTTGGTGCTGCGCCGCCAAAACATCGCCGCCACCATCACTGGCGACATGGCCGCGAAGCCGGAAAAAGCGTAACGGACGGCGATCTCGAATATCCCTTGCTTGTCTTTCAGCGCCAGCGCGACCAGATAGGCGATCACCGTGACGACCACGATAAAGCCGCGCGCAAAATGAACGGCGCGCTTTTCACCGAACTTCTCATGTCCGCCATAATGGACGAAGATGTCCTTGGTGAACATCGTGCTCAAGGCCAGCACCTGGTGCGCGTCGGACCCCATCACCGCCGAAATGATGCCGGCGCCCAAAATCCCGGCCAGCCAGACCGGCGCGTAATGTTGCAACATGCGCAGCAGAACCCCGTCCGGATCGGGGATTTTGCCCAGCGTGGCCGCGCCCAGCACGCCAAGAAACACGCACGGCAGCCAGATCGCCAGGATGGCCAGCGGATAGGCGATGACCGTCTGCTTGAACGCGGTCACCCGCCGGGCGGAAAAACACATGATCGCCATGTGCGGGAACATGATCGAGGAAAGCGGAATGAGCGTGTAACTCCAAAAAGTCTGCGGCGCCATTCGTTCGCGCGTGACCAAAAATCGCGTCTTGGGGTCCGACGCCAGTTTGCCCATGTAATCACTGAAGCCCAGGGGCAGGGCGTGGCTGATCCACGCCACCGCCACCGCGCCGAAGCAGAGGAACAACGTCGTTTGCAGGATATTGACCCAGACCGTCCCGCGCATGCCGCCGAGGAAAACATTCAGCGTCACGACCACCGCCACCACGGCGCAACCCCAGGCGTAAGGAATCAGCGGTTGGTGCGTCTCGGCCGAGGTGGAAATGTCGGCCAGAACGGTGCCGCCGCCCATGATGCTGATGATCATGTAGGGCACCAGCATGGCCGCGCTCAGGGCGAAGATGGCGGCGCCGATGTGATTGCATTCCCAGCGGTCGCGGAAATAGGACACCTGCGTTTGATGGCCGAATTTTTTTCCCAGCGCCCACAGCCGCGTGCCGATGAAAAAAATGGTCAGGGGAATGACCAAACAGGAGGACGACGCCATCAAGCCGTAAATGCCGATGCCTTGCCGGTAGGCCTGCCCGGAACTGCCCAGAATGGCGAAGGCGGTCATATTGGTGGCAAAGAGCGACAAGAAGAAGACCAGCGAACCAATGGAGCGATTGGCCAGAAAGAAATCCTCCGTGTTCTCCTGGCTCCTCTTGAACGCGACGCTGCCGATCAAAGCGATGAGCGCCAGGTAGGCCAGTATGACGATGACGGGGATCATTTGGGGGAGTCCTTCGTCTGCTCCAACTCCTTGGGCCAGGCGGTTTTGACCAGGATGGCCATCAGCGCGGCGCAGGCGATGGAGTAAGCCGCTTGATAAGCCAGGCCGGCCGGGAGAAATCCGAAAATCATCGGCTCAGGCTTGCTCCAGTTCCAGAGGTCCTGGTGCGCCGCGTACACGGCAACAATCAAAAGAAAGAGTGATAATTTTTTCATTTGCTGCCGGGTTTGCCGGCGTCCAGGTCGAGATTGGGCTTTTGGTCGCCGGCCATGCGCATTCGCCTGGCATCGTAAAAGGCGAACAGGTGCGTGTTGGAATGCACGTAAAGAACGCCGTTGGCCACCACCGGCGTCGAATATACCGGCCCGCCCAGATTGGTCACGCTGAGCAGCTTTTTCTGCTTGCTGGCGGCGAACACAAAGAGGTCCCCATCTTCATCGCCGATATAAACCTTGCCGTCCGCCACCATGGTCGAACCCCACACGTGCGCCTTGAGGTCCTCCACCCAGTATTCCTCGCCCGTATTGGCGTCCAGGCAATGCAGGAAGCCGGAAAAATCGCCCACGAACAACAACCCGTCCGGCGTGATGGACACCGTCGAAAGGCTGCGGTGAATTTTGTTGAAGCTCCAGATTTTGGCCGATTTGGTAATGTCGCCCGTCTTGGTGGCGTCAATACAATTAAGAAGGCCCACCCCTTCCCCGTGTTCCGGGTCCTGGCCGACGGCCACATAAACGCGGTTGTGCCAGAAAACGGGGGTGGCGTTGACTTCGCTCGGACCGTCCGGCGCGGGGTATTTGTGCGCGGCGTCGTTGACGCGGCGTTCCGGCGGATTGCAATCATACCACCAGACTTTCTTGAGATACATGGTGTCGGGGTCTTCCCCGCGGCTGCCCGGCGCGCCGGGCACGACCGGGACAATGTGCGAGCCGTCGCCCTTTTTGGGCTGCGCGTCAAAGGCGTAGCAGATA
>Ga0224555_1001550_pt1 | contig 31173 bp, 25 predicted proteins | sample 714S23034metaG_FD_180687 | JGI IMG/M metagenome (GOLD analysis project Ga0224555, IMG submission 180687) | Peat soil microbial communities from Stordalen Mire, Sweden - 717 S2 30-34 | ecosystem: Environmental > Terrestrial > Soil > Wetlands > Peat | place: Sweden: Norrbotten County, Stordalen...
TACCTGGAAAGGGGCCACTACTTGGAAAGAAGAACCACCGCCCCCAGCCCTGCCGGGCGGAATCAATTTAGCTGACCAGAAGTCATCAATTTATCTGGCCGCCAAAGACGAGTATTGCACCGCCTCATTTGTGACAGGCGATGACCCCGAATGACCGCTTGCGACTAATTCTTGTGAGGCTCTTTGTGTGTCTGCAAACGGAAGTTTTGCCAACGCCGCCCGCAATTCCAAAAGCTTTGTGTCGGTGTAAGTCGAAGCCGTTAAGCGCGGGTCCGCGCTTGTTGCTCCCCGCCGCCGTGCGGAATGTCGGCGGGAAAATGTTTGAAAGCCGTTCAGGCACGCCAGCCCCTTGCAAATCCGAACGCAGAACCGGCGAGCAGTTTGCGCCGAGCATCAGGCAGGTTTGGCTGTCCGCTTTCATTTGTCCTCCTGACTCGCCATGCTGCTTGCGCGGGCGGAAATTCCTGTTACCGTGGCAGAGGAAAGGTAATTGCTATGAGCGTGACTCTTGAATTGGACGAGCAAGCCCTCGCGAGCCTGCCCTTCGGGCCGGGGGAACGCGAACGGCTTATGCAGATCGAACTTGCCTGCCGCTTTTATGGCTGCGGCTGGCTGACACTGGGGCAGGGGGCTCGCATGGCCAATTTGGATCACTACGCCTTTGGCGTGGCCCTGGCAGAGCGCGGAATCCCCCGGCAATACGGAGTCGCCGAGGCGCAGGAAGACCTCGCTCATGCTCGCCGTCAGTAATACTTCGCCAATTTCAAACCTCGCCATTATCGGCAGGCTTGAGTTTCTCCGGCGGCGATATGGCATCGTCCACATTCCATCAGCGGTGAAAGATGAACTGGGCGCGTTGACCCACCCGTTGGGATCGCAACGCATACAAGCCGCGCTCTCCGAATGCTGGCTCGTGGTAAAACCATTGGAGGCATCGGTTTCACAAACACTGCCATTTCCTCTCGACCGTGGTGAAACGGAGGCCATCTTGCTCGCCTGCCAACTCAATGCCGATGTGCTTCTGATAGACGAAAAGCGTGGACGCGAGGCGGCCCGGCATCGCGGGTTGGTTGTGGCTGGCGTGCTTGGGGAACTGATACACGCCAAGCTCGCCAGTTGGATTCCCAACGTCAGAGACGAAATCCGGCGGCTGCACGTGGACGCCAGATTTTTTGTGGACGAGGCCGTTGAAAAATTCATTTTGTCACAAGTCGGAGAGTGATTTGCCCTCCTGATTCGTCACGCTGCTTGCGATGGCGAAAATTGCGGCTTTGAGCGGAGCGGAGAGCCGGGGGCCAGGCAGTGACTACCCTTGACAAGTCGTGACCCAATACGACAGAACTTTGTGAGTCCAGTTGTGAGTCTGTCGCTGTAAGTCGTTGATTATCAGAGGCAGGGGGCAGGTCAAACCCTGCAGCGCGCACCATCCTTCATTTGCAACGGTTTACGTGGATTTTGATTCAAAACTAACAACACATTCAAATTTGTTTAAGTGTGTTTTTTGTTGTCCAAGGCTGTTTTCAGACACCTCCACCTCGTTTACCGCTAATTTTCTCCACTCCATAAATAACCCCCTTCTCCCTCCTCCCCAAACCAACCGCTGTCCAGTCCTCGGAGTCGCAAACAATTCATCAACTTGGTCAGCCAATGTCCAACCTCCTCCACTAAAATCCCAGCACGATCAAATCACCCTTTGAAAAAGATCACGTCCGCCAATTCGACGTCCTTGCCACTTTCGGCGAAGCCCCCAACCAGTGAAGCGATTGGATGGCAAACTTGAACTCCGGGGCGGCACGGATGATGACCGAAGCCAGGGCCGGGAGGATGGAGACCTTTCTGAAACCAAAGGCGGTTGTCGATTCGAGGATGAGGTTTTGAAGGTGGCCAAGATGTCGCCTATGCTGGATCACGCTGGGTGCTCCGGCTTTGGCTCCGTTGGCTTTGGGCGATAAAGCACAACCACATTCCCGACCCTGGTGATAAAATGGCTGCCGGTCTTTTCTGCCAATTGAGGCGCGAGTTCCTTCTTCTCCTCTTTGTGGTCGTCGAACTTCACTTTGACCAGTTCGTGATGGTTCAGCGCGTCGTCCAAAGCGGCCAGAAACCTCGGACTCAAACCTTCCTTGCCCACCTTCAGCGTCGCTTTGAGCCTTTGGGCTTGGGCTTTGAAATCACGAATTTCCGCATTGTTGAGTGAAACCATGACGCCAAAGTGCCTGAAATTGGCCCAACCAGCCATAAAGAATTTGGGTGGAACTCGATCCCTCCATTACGAGATTGGCTTCAGCCTCCCCCAGCGGCGCGCGGTTGATGTCCTTGTAATAGAAATAGCGGGCGGGTGTTTCGCCGATGGCTGCGAACCATTGCGGACAGCAAGGCGCCATCCAAATCACGTCTTCCATGGACTGACGGTCCAGCACGCCGGCGACGCAATAAGCTGCCAACGAGGCAGCTTTCAGGAGGACACGGATGAAGAGGGGGGCACGCTGTCCGGATCCGTCCCCAATCCGTGTGATCCGCGCCATCCGATCCGTGGTTTCATTCCTTTGGTTTTGGCGCATGAAATAGCCCCAAACATGAGCGGTTTCTGGCTTGTGATGGCGTTTGTGACGGTTTGTGCCGTCACATGTGACGGGTTGAGCTTTTGCAAGTTGTTGATTATAAACACTTGTGACGGTGTGACGGCTCAAAACCCCTGCGCCCGTCAAGGCCGGGCAGGTCCGAAGGGAAAAAGCCGCAAAAATCTCATTTTTGAACAGGAGGCAGCAGAGTTAACAGAGCAAAAACCCCGGCGACCTCTGTGGCCTCCGTTGCCTCCTGTTCCACTTCCGCTTGTTGATTTTCAACCGGTTGGCGCTTTCCGAATCCGTTCCCAATCCGTGTGATCCGCGCCCTCCGTGGTTGGCGTGGCGAAAGAAATAGTGAATTTTATCACATGCTTTACCATCAAACAGTGGTAGTGTCGTCATAGTGGGGCGCTTCCGCCGCCGCCAAGGCTTCCGCCTTCGTTAAAACTATGGCGGACGGGTTGGCGGACAGGGCGGCGCCTGTTCTTTGAAATATGGCAGTCATTTGAGGGCGTGGCAGCGGCGGGACGCCGCTGCCACTTTGGCGGCGCCAAGACCACCGCCAAGGTGCAAGCAGGCGTGTTGGAATGGCGTTTCAACATGCCTCAACACGCCTGAAATGCGGCGGCTGCGCGAATTTCACGCAGCCAACCCCCTGCCGGGCTGGGCCGCCGCCAAAACCGTCGAAAAGGTCAGATGTTGGCGTGTTAGAGTTGCAGGAAATCGAAGCTAGTCGAAGCTAATAGCCGGGACGGCTCTGCCACGTTGTTTCGGATCAACTGACCATCCAGCTCATGATCGCTTTCTGGCAATGAAGGCGGTTGGCGGCCTGGTCGAATATGGTCCCCGCGTTGGCTTCGAAGGTCGCTTCGTCTATTTCCTTGCCGCGATAGGCGGGCAGACAGTGCATGACCAGGGCGTCGGGCCTGGCCAGTTTGACCAGCGATTCGTTGATCTGGTAGCCGGCCAGTTCCCGTATCCGCTCGGCGGACTCGGCTTCCTTGCCCATCGAAACCCACACGTCGGTGTAAAGCAGGTCGGCGCCCCGGGCGGCGGCGCGGAGGTCGTCGGTGCAGAGGATTTTCCCACCGGCGCGGCGCAGGAGTTCCGGCGCGGGCTGGAATTTTTTGGGGGAGGCGATGCGCAGTTCGAAATCCAATTTGGCGGCGGCGAAAATCCACGACACCGGCACGTTGCACGCGCCGTCGCCGACGAACACCACCCGCTTGCCGGCGATGGGGCCGCGCTTTTCCTGGTAGGTGAAGATGTCGGTCAGAATCTGGCAGGGATGCTCCTGGTCGGTCAGGGCGTTGACGGTGGGCAGGCCCGAGTACTGGGCGAATTCTTCCACGTCGAATTGGGCGTAAGTGCGGATGACGGCGCCGTGGATCATGCGGCCGAGCACGCGGGCGGTGTCCTTGATCGGTTCGCCTCGTCCGAGTTGGATTTCCAGGTTGCTCAGGAAGATGGCCTGCCCGCCCAATTCGCGGATGCCCACTTCAAAGGAGACCCGCGTGCGGGTGGAGGACTTGGAGAACAGCAAGGCCCAGATTTTGCCGGCCAGCGGCAGGGAGGCGTGCTGGCCGCGCTGTTGTTTCATGGCGACGGTGGCGGCGAGGATGTGTTCCATTTCCTCCCGCGACATTTTTTCGATGCTCAATAGGTTTTTCATGACGACAATTTGTTGACAACGGATTCAATCAGGCCGGCGGCTTCGGCGGCTTCGGGGCGCGTCAGGTTCAACGGCGGCAGGAGGCGGATGACCCTGCTGCCGGCGGGAATGGCCAGCAGGCCCGCTTGATGCAAGGCATTGATAAATTGGATGGCCGGCGCCTTGTCACTGGCCGCGAAGGCGGGGATTTTCTCCTCCAATTCCAGGCCGATCATCAGGCCCAACCCGCGGGCCTGGCGCAGGACCGACGGATGCCGGGCCGCCAGGCGCGACATTTCGCCCAGCAGAAATTCTCCCACCGCGCGGGCATTGGCGGCCAAATTGTCGCGCTGGATGACGTGCAACACTTTCAGGGCAACCGCGCAGGCCAGCGGCCCGCCCCCGTACGTGCTCCCGTGCGTGCCCGCCGAGAGCAAGTCCGCGTACGACGCCCGCGCCCAAAACGCGCCCATGGGAAATCCGCCCCCGAGCGACTTGGCCATAGCCAGGCCGTCGGGCAAAAAGGCCGCCGCCGCCGCTGCCGGAGACTCCTCCAGGATGCGTTGGAAACTTTGGAAACGGCCCGTGCGGAAATGGCCGCATTGCACGCCATCCATCAACAGGAGCAGGTTTTTCTCATCGCACAATTGGCGCAAGCCCAGCAGGTATTCGGGCGTCGCCGGCGTGACGCCGCCTTCGCCCTGGATGCCCTCGATCATGATGGCCGCGGTGGCGGGCGACAACGCGGCGCGCGCGGCGGCAAGGTCGTTGAAGGGGATTTGCCGGAAACCCGGCACCATCGGTTCAAAGCCTTTTTTGACTTTGGGCTGGCCGGTGGCGGAGATGCCCGCCAGCGTGCGTCCGTGAAAGGAATTCTCGGCTGTCAGAATCTCGTAGCGGCCCTGGTCATGGCCGAATTTGCGGGCCAGCTTGAAGAGGCCCTCCGCGGCCTCGCCGCCGCTGTTGCAAAAGAACACCTTGCCCGGCCCAATGAGGCTGACCAGTTGCTCGGCCAGCAATCCCTGCCCTTGATGGTAGTAAAGATTGGAGACGTGCGACAGTTTGCCCGACTGCTCGACCAACGCGGTCGTGATGTCGGGCGAGGCGTGCCCCAGCGCGCAAACGGCGATGCCGCCGCCCAGGTCCAAATAGCATTTGCCGTTGACGTCCCAAACGCGCCTGCCTTGCCCGCGTTCCAGGACAAGGTCGAACCTCCCATAAGAAGGGATGACGTTCTGGCGGAATCGTTCCTGAATCGTTTGCATTTCGTGCCGGACGGCCTCGGTTGGCGGGGGTGAAGGAATCTCTCTCATTTCTCCGCCTGGAGGGCGTCCCAAGTCTCCACGTAAATTTGGCGCACCGCCGTCTGGATGGCAAGGCCGCGCGACAAATTTCGGCGCGCAATTAATTCGATGACGTCGGTTTTGTCGCGCAGGCGGCGCACAGGCGAATTGGCCCAACTGTCCAGCTTGAGTGAAATCAATTCCTCCAGCGTGATGAATTGGAGCCGGTCGCTGGCCGAGGTCGGCGCGGGAAACGGCACTTTGCAGCCGGTCTTTAAGACTTTGCCCGCCAGTCTCAAGTCAATAATAACTCCGTTCCGGTTGTCCTGCAGTCGGTCCTGGATTTCGGGCACTCGCACCAAATGGCCGCACGGATCTGACGTCAAGCATTTCGCCGCTTGCTGAACATCCGGGACGATGAAATCGACTTCGAGAGGCACACCCGGGTAACCGTACTCCCGCACGGCAAGACTGCCGGAGATAAGATGGGCAATGTGTTGGCGAGCGAGAGCGACCGCCACAGTGCGTGCGGTTTCGCGGAAAAAATATGCTTCGTCATTTACCATCATTGGTCAATTTGCCACGTTGGTCTGACAGGATCAACTTTTGCCGCAAAAAATCACGCCACCAACTCGGTGCCGACTCCCTGGCGCGTGAAAATCTCCAGCAGGACGGCGTGCGGCACGCGGCCATCCACAAAGGAAACTTTTTCCACGCCCCCTTCCAGCGCGGCCAGCGCGGCTTCGACCTTGGGGATCATGCCTTTGTCAATCACGCCAGTCTTCTTGAGGTCCCGCGCCTCGTCCGCGCGCAACCGCGGGATCACGGTGGAAAGGTCCTTGGGGTCGCGCATGACGCCGGGAACGTCACTCATAAAAATCAGCCGGCAGGCCCGCAACGAGATGGCCAAATGAGCGGCGGCCGTGTCGGCGTTGCAATTGTACAGGTGGCCCTCCGCGTCCCTGGCGGTTGGGCTGAGGACCGGCGTCACCTCTTCCCGCAGACAAGCCCGCACCGGCTCCGTCCGCACCGCGGCGACTTCACCCAGGAAACCGGCGTCCAGGGGCGCGCCGTCCGGGGCGCGCAGCCAGAGTTTGCGGGCGGTGAAAAGGTCCGCGCCGGAGAATCCTTTGGCCTTGCCCCCGAGTTGATTGATGGCGGCGACGATTTCGGGATTGATCTGCCGCGACAGCACCCGTTCGACGACTTCCACCGTGGCTTCATCGGTCACCCGCAGGCCCTGGATGAAGCTGGCTTTGAGTCCCGCTTTTTCCATGGCGCGGGTGATGGCCTTGCCGCCGCCATGCACCACCGCCGGCCGGATGCCCGCCGCCGCCAGAAAGACAATGTCCCGCGCCACGCCCGCGCGCACGGCGGGGTCCGGCGAATCCATGAAACTGCCGCCATATTTGACGACAAAGGTCTTGCCGCGGAAGCGCAACAAATAAGGGAGCGCTTCCAGCAACACGTCGGCTTTGGAAATCAAGTCCTGCACTTCCCCCTTACTGGCACGGCGGAGTTCAAAGTTCAACCCCGAAATGGCGCGGGGCGGGAATTCTGAAAGTCTTGTCGTCCTTCCCATCCTGGGCCATAATGACCGGCGGTGGAAGGCCCATTATGATGAACGACATGACCATCACTGGCAGTTTTAAACGATTTGGTTTGCACTCAAGGGCATTCTGGGTGGGGTTGACTTTGGAGATTGTGGCCGTCGTCGGCCTGCTGGATTACTTCACCGGCTGTGAACTGAATTTTTTTGCGTTTTACTTGATTCCGGTGATTCTGGCGGTGTGGTGTGTCAGCCGGGGATTCGGCATCTTGGTTTCCGCGTTATGCGTCGTGGTGTCCATTGAGGGCGACCTGATTGCCGGCGCGCGCTATTCCAGTTCGCTGGTGCCGGTCTGGAACACCGCCATTTCCCTGACGTTTTTCCTGGTGGTGGTTTGGATTCTAGCCAACTTGCGCTCCTTGCACTACGAACTGGAAGAGCGCGTGCGGCAGCGCACGGCCGCGCTGCACAACGAAATGCAGGAGCGCATGAGGCTGGAGGAGGAGATTCTGAGCATCAGCGAGCGCGAACAGCAGCGCATCGGCCACGACCTGCACGACAGCTTGTGCCAGCATCTGACGGGCGTGGCCCTGGCGGGGCAGGTCTTGAGCGAGCAATTGGCGGCCAAGTCGCTGCCCGAAGTCAAGGCCATTGACCATATCGTCGAAATGGTGGAAGGAGCCATTGAACTGACCCGCACCCTGGCGCGCGGCCTTCATCCCTTTGATCTGCAGGGGGAGGGGTTCACCGACGCCCTGCGGGAATTGGCCGCCACCATCACCACAGGATTCAAAACCCCTTGCACTTTTGAGTGTGACAAGCCCGTGGAGATTCGCCAGCCGGGCGTGGCCACGCATTTGTATCGCATCGCGCAGGAGGCGATCACCAACGCGGTCAAACACAGCGAGGCCAAGTCCATCGTCGTGCGCCTCGAGAGCGGGGCCGATGGCCTTACGTTGACCATTTCCGACGACGGAGTCGGCGTGCCCCCGAAGATACAGGGCGGCATGGGCCTGCGCACCATGGCCTACCGGGCCAGCGTCATCGGCGCCAGTTTCAACGTGGCGCGCCAGCTTTCGCGCGGCACGCGCGTGACTTGCCAATTGCCCGCCGGCGGCCTTTCCTCTGACATCCATGACACAAAAAACTAAAATATTATTGGTGGACGATCATCCCATGGTGCGCGAATGGCTCGGCGCTTTAATCAATCAGCAAGCCGACCTCCAGGTGTGCGGCGAGGCGGACAACGCGCCCAAGGCCTTGCAATTGGTTGGCCAGGTTCATCCCAACGTGGCCATGGTGGACATTTCCATGGAGGGGGGATCGGGCATTGAGTTGATCAAGAATATCAAGGCCGGCTATCCTGAAGTGATGGTGATCGTGTTGTCCATGCACGACGAAGGGCTTTACGCCGAGCGGGCCTTGCGCGCCGGCGCGCGGGGATACATTATGAAACGAGAGGCGACCAAAGGCGTCCTGCAGGCCATTCGCTGCGTCCTTGGCGGCAAACTCTACCTGAGCGATAAAATGGCCATGATGATGGCGGAGAAATTCGTGGATGGACGGCCCAAGCCGGAAGGCTCCATTATTGAAAGCCTCAGCGACCGGGAGTTGGAGGTGTTCCAATTGTTAGGCCGCGGTTGCGGCACGCGGCAAATCGCGGACGAATTGCACGTGAGTTTTAAGACCGTGCAGGCGTTTTGCGCGCGCATCAAGGAAAAGCTCAATCTTGCCAGCGCCACGGAACTGTTGCGCGAAGCTGTGCGCTGGCACGACAGCCAAGAAGAACAGTAGGCTCGGTTTTTTTTAAGGTTCCATTAAGTGTGTCTTTTGCTATTTATTGCCAGACGAGCAATAAAAGACCACTGTGGCAATATTGATGTACGGTTTCGCCCTACAAAAACTTTAGATGGAATCCTACAGACAGTGTAACGCCCGACCGCTATCTTCCACAGCGTGAAAGAGATGGTTCGTTGTGGTTCTGTTGCGTTTTTAACGGTTTTGCAGTGTCTTTTGATTATCCAAAGCCCGGCACCAACCCCATCTTATCCGCATGAAAAGGCTGCTCTCATCCATTCTACAATTTCTTTTATTCAGAATGTGTCACAGTTGCCCCGCTGTGAACGCTGGTTTAGTCATTGATGATTACAGGCGTTCTGTGGTGCGGCGATGAAAACAGCCATCTTGCTGGTTGACGATGATCCAGATATTCGCGATTCGTTGGACCGGAAGTTGCGGTCGGAGGTGACGGGTCGAGTACCGGCAGAGAGGTCTCATACGTGGCGGCCAGGAATCCAAAGCGGACAACTATGAAAAAGATAGAAGCCATCATTAAACCTTTCAAGCTGGAGGATGTCAAAGACGCCCTGGCCCAACTCGGCATCGAAGGGATGACGTTGATAGAAGCCAAGGGATGCGGCCACCAAAGGGGCCACATGGAATTCTACCAGGGAAGCGAGTACACGACGGAGTTTTTGCCCAAGCTGAAAATTGACATCGTGGTGGCAGACTCCCAGGCCGAGGCGGCGGTCAACGCCATCGTCAACGCGGCCAAAACAGGCAAGATCGGCGACGGCAAAATATTCGTTTCCACCATTGATGAGGTGGTCCGTATTCGCACCAGTGAAAGAGGAGAACGGGGACTGTGACCCTCCGACCAGACTTTGTGTAACTTTCCATGACAAACTTCATCCACCATGACAGAAGGGGGTCCGCGGTGTTGGCCATCCTTGCGGTGGTTGTGTTCGAGGCCGTTCTTCTGAACTCCGGTTCCGCCCAGCAGGCGAATCCAAACCCGGCACCGGGGTCTGGCGCGGCGGCCAATACTCCTGCTCGGACGTTAAGTCTGGCCCAGGCCAGGGAAATTGCCTTTGAAAGAAACTGGGACTTGCTGGCGGCTAAGAGCGGCATTGATGCCGCCACGGCGCAACTGATTGTCGCCAAGGAATTCCCGAACCCCACCGCTTCATTATCCACCGCGAAGATCGGCGCCTATGAGGGCGCCACCGCCGCGGGCAACAGCCTCTGGCACCGCAGTTACGATACCATCTTCGCCGTCAATCAATTGATCGAGATCGCGGGCAAGCGCCATGACCGCCAAATGGCCGCGCGGGCGGGCATTCTTGGGGCCAAGGCTCGTTTTTATGATGCCAAACGGACTTTGGATCAGGGCGTCACCAAGGCTTACATCGCGGCCTTGCTGGTCGAGAATAACATTCGTATTTTGAACGAATCCTCCCGGCTTCTCCGGCACGAAGCCGATATTGCGGGAGCTAGGTTCAAAGCCGGGGACATTTCCGACTCCGACAACAAGCGGATTGAAATCAACGCCGCGCAATACGAATTGCAGGCCAAATCAGCCGAGGCGGCCGCCATCCAAGCCCGGACCGCGGTCGAAGTTCTGATGGGCGTGCCCCGGCCCGCAGGGAACTACATATCGGCGGTGTCGCTGGAAGAGTTATTGCAAGCTTCACTTCCGTCCGCCCAACCTCCGGCTGCGGATGCTGCCCGGCCGGATGTCCTGGCTGCGGAAGCCGATCTGCGAGCGGCCAAGGCCAATCTTAAGTTGCAAAAAGCGATCCGAATCCCGGACCCGACATTCCTCGTTCAAGGCGAGCACGAGCCTCCCAGTGGCGGGCCGCCGGCGGACACCATAGGCATCGGCGTTTCCTTCCCATTGCCTCTATGGAACCACAATGGCGGCAACATCAAGGCAGCCCAATCCAGCGTGGACCAATTGGCGTTTGAACTTGGAAAAGCCAGGACCCAGATGACGGCCGACATTTCCAACGCCGAGTGCGAATATGAAGAAGCTCATGCGCGATGGTTAAACTATCGGGATCAGACCGCTCCCAAATCCATCGGGGTCCGCGAATCGGTGGCCTTCGCTTATGAGAAGGGAGGCGCTTCCCTGGCGGACTTGCTGGAGGCCGAACGCACCGACAACGACATTCGCCTGGCCACGGTCCAAGCCATGTCCGATACCGCCAGCGCGGTGGCAGACCTGGTCGCGGCGCGCAATGTCCTGAGCCAAACAATGTTGGAAAAACGATAATGAAAATCCCTGCCATGAATGCTCCAATTACTGCAAAAAGGGAAATCGCTCCTGCTCACTCACCCGCGGTTCCATCTCTGCCAAAGTGGCTCAGTCTGCTGGCTCTGGCCGGGTTGCTCGGCTGCGGCAAGGAGGAATCACCCACTTTTGCACGACCGCCTGATCCCAAAGTGGAGGGCGAGAAGGTTGTTTTCTTAACCAACGCTCCCCAATTGGCTTCGATCTCGGTGCAAGCCGCGCAAGCCCGCGCCATGGCGGTGACGCACGTGACCGGCCGCCTTTATTGGAATGAGAATACGACTGTGGGCGTGTTCACCCCGGTGGCGGGGCGCGTCACGCACATTCGGGTTGACCTCGGCCAGACTGTCTCGGCCGGCTCGCCGCTGGCGGAGATTGATTCGCCGGATTTCGCCCAAGCCCTGGCCAGCGCCCGCGCGGCGGTGGGCAATCTGGCGGCGGTGGACAAGGCGTTTTCGCGCAGCAAAGAGCTGCTGGCGCACGGCGCGGCCGCGGCCAAGGACGTGGAAGCCGCCGAGGCCGCCTACGTGGCCGCCTTGGCGGAGCGGGACCGGGCGGAGGCGGTCCTGGCCAATTATGGAGGAAGCGATAAGAGCACCAATTCGGTTTATATTTTGCGCAGCCAAATCGCCGGAGTGGTGGTGGACAAGAACATCAACCCCGGCCAGGAACTGCGCGCGGATCTTATGCTGGCCAACTCCCCTAATTTATTCTCCCCCAGTTTCGTGGTGAGCGATCCGTCCAAACTGTGGCTGCAACTGGACGTGGCGGAGTCGGACCTCTCCTCCCTGCATCCGGGACTAAGCCTGCAAATCCACTCCCGCTCCTTTCCTGACAAGATATTTGACGGCGTGGTGGATCGAATAGGGGACACGATGGATCCGAGCACGCGCGCCATCAAAGTTCGCGGGATTGTCAACAATCCCGACAAACTGCTCAAGGCGGAGATGTACGTGCTGGTGGACGTGGTGGAAGACGCGGCCAAGGCGGGGCTTTTGGGCGTGGAAATCTCCTCCAAGGCGCTGTTCATGAAAGGGGACGACTCCTTTGTCTTTCTGGAGGATTCTCCCGGCACTTTCCAACGCAAACAGGTCCGAGTGGGCGTTGAAAAGGACAACAAAGTTCCGGTGTTGGAAGGCATCAGCCCCGGTCAAAAAGTGGTTATCGAAGGGGCGCTCCTGCTGCAAGCCCTGGTAGAGCCGTCATCCTAGCCGCCGGGCCGACACCTCATGATCAATGCTCTTACATCCAGGGTTCTGCACAACCGCGGCATCGTGATTGTGTTGATGTGTATCTTTATCTTTTGCGGGGCCGAGGCCTTCCATGAGATTCCGGTCGAAGCCTATCCCGACGTCACCAACGTCACCGTTCAGGTGCTCACGCTATTTCCCGGCCATGCGGCCGAAGAGGTGGAGCGATTGGTCACCATTCCGATTGAAAGCGTGATGAACGGCATCCCCAAACGCGTTTCCATGCGCTCGATTTCCGAGTTTGGCCTCTCGCAAGTTACCCTTGTGTTCGAGGACGACGCCAACAACGCCTATGTGCGCAACCTTGCCAATCAACTTCTCAGCACGATCAATTTGCCCAGCGGCGCCCAAGCGGCCCTGGCGCCCGATGCCACCCCAATTGGAGAAGTTTATCGTGTGACCATGAGGGCGATGCCTGGCTACGCGCCTGAAGAGGTGCGCGCCTTGGAGGATTGGGTGGTGGAAAAGAAAATGCGCTCGGTGCCCGGCGTGGTGGATGTCAATCCCTTCGGCGGCTTGACCAAGCAATACCAGGTGCTCATTGATCCTTCCAAACTCAAGTCCTACGGCTTGAATCTAGCCCAGGTCTTCACCGCGCTGGCCAACGGCAACGCCAATGCCGGCGGTTCCTACGTGGAGCACGGGTCCGAACTCTACGTTGTGCGCGGGTTGGGCCTGGTCAACAATATATCCGACATTGAAAAAATCACGGTGGCGACTGTCAGTGGAACACCCATCCACATCAGCGACGTGGGCAAGGTCATCATCGGCCATGCCAACCGCCTGGGGCGCGTGGGGCGGACGGAGGGGAACGTGGACGAGGACGACGTTCCGGAAGACATCATCGTCATGCGCAAAGGAGAAAACCCGCTGGAAGTGTGCAAACGGATTGACGATATGGCCAGGCAGATCAACGAGCGGTACCTGCCTCCCGGCGTGAAAACGGTGACTTTCTACGACCGCACGGGATTGACCGAACGCACCCTGCACACGGTGGAACACAATATGGTTGAAGGCATCGCTCTGGTGCTTTTCACGCTCTTCTTATTTCTCGGTTTAGGCAACTGGCGTTCGGCTTTGGTGGTCGCGCTGGCCGTGCCCTTCGCCTTGCTGGGCGCGTTTATGTTTCTAAATATGGAAGGCATTCCGGCCAACCTCATTTCCATGGGCGCCATTGACTTCGGCATCATCGTGGATTCCGCCGTGGTGGTGATGGAGAATCTTCTGCGCATCCTGGAAGAGCGGAAGGGCAAAATTCGTTCTTTAACAGCGGCCATTGTGGAAGCAACGACGGAAATGGGGCGGCCCATCCTGTTTTCCAAGGTTATTTTATTGACTGCGTTTCTTCCGCTCTACACGATGCAGCGCGTTGAAGGCCGCATCTTCAAACCGATGGCGCTGACGCTTACCTTCGCGCTCATCGCCGGGACCGTCTTCGCCATTGTCATCGTGCCGGCGCTGGCCAGCCTTGCCATTCGCGGAGGAAAAATCGCGGCCCACGAGGCCTGGATTGTGCGTATGTTGGTGCGCGGTTATCGCCCCGCGCTGGACTTTGCCATGCGGGTTCCCAAAGTTGTTTATCTGGTGGCCGCCGTTTTGCTGTTGGCCGGCGGATTTACCTACACCAGGCTGGGCAGCGAATTCCTGCCGAAACTTGATGAAGGCGATTTGTGGGTGCGCACTTATGTGCCGCAATCCATCTCGCCCTCGGAATCGGCCAAGATAACTCAGAAGGTGCGCAAGATCATGGCCTCCTTTCCCGAAACCAAATATGTCGTCAGCCAGATAGGACGCCCGGACGACGGCACGGATGTCAACGGTTGGTACATCACCGAATACAGCGTCGGGTTGAAGCCGCGCGAGCAATGGGTCACGGCGCACTCGCGGGAAAAGCTGTGCGAAGCCATGGACGCCAAGATCAGGGAGATTCCCGGCATTGACACCCAGTTCAGCCAATACATTGAGGACAACGTGGACGAGGCGGTCTCCGGAATTAAGAGCGAACTGGCCATCAAAATCTTCGGCTCCGACACGACCAAGCTGCAAGCGATCGCCAATCAAATAGTTGACATCATCAAGACCGTGCCCGGCGCTTCGGATGTGGGCACCGACCAATTGCTGGGCCAGCCGCAAATTCAAATCACGATAGATCGCGCGGCCATTGGGCGTTACGGCCTGGCCGTCTCGGATGTTCAAATGGTCGTCGCCACCGCCATCGGCGGCCAGGCCGCCACGCAGGTTCTCGAAGGCGAACGAACCTTTGATCTGGTCGTCCGCATCAATCCCAAAGCCGTGGCGGATTTGGAATCCATCCGCAACATTCCCATCTTCGGCTCCAACGGCGAACGAATCACCCTCGGCACTTTGGCGGCGGTGGACGTGAAGGCTGGCCTGAACATGATTGACCGCGAGGAAAACGAGCGGCGCACGGCCGTCAAAATGTCCGTGCGCGATCGCGATCTCGGCTCGCTGGTAGCCGAGGCACAGCAAAAGGTCAACTCCCAGGTTCACCTTCCGACCGGTTACCGGCTGGTCTGGACCGGCGCTTTTGAAAACGAGAAGCGCGCCGAGAAACGCCTCGCCGTCGTCGTGCCGATCACGATTGCCGCGATTTTTTTCCTCCTCTTTATCGCCTTCGATTCGGGGAAATTCGCCATCTTGATCCTGCTCACCGTTCCCTTCGCCGCCGCCGGGGGCATCATGGCTCTGCCTGTTTCCGGGCTGAACTTGTCGGTCGCCGCTTTGGTTGGTTTTGTGGCTCTCTTCGGCGTCTCGATCCAAAACAGCGTGATCCTGGTGACCCGCATTCGTGAATTGCGCCGGGAAGGCAGGGAAATGAGAGCTTCGATCAGCGAAGGCGCCACTTCCCGCGTGCGGCCCATGGTCATGACCGCGTTGATGGCCCTGCTGGGTCTGCTGCCCATGGCGCTTTCCCGTGGGGTGGGCGCGGAAACGGCGCGGCCCTTCGCGGTCGTCATCATCGGCGGCCTCATCACCGGCACGGTGCTGACGCTTTTTATTCTGCCTCTGCTCTATCCTGTCTTTGAGTCCAAGGAAGATCGGGAGACCTTCACCAGCAACCTTGAAGAGCAACACCGCATTCATCCGGGAGACTCGCCCGCTTGACCCTCAAATCCCGGTCGTGCGCAAGGAGGCTTCGAGTTGGCGAAGGTCTTTGGGCATTTCGGCCCGCCAGGTCATCCTTTGCCCCGGGCGTTGCGGGTGTTCCAGCGTCAGGACTTCGGCGTGCAAAGCCTGGCGCGGGAAGGGGATGTGGCCCCCGTCGCGCTCGTCCCGGCCTTTTTCGCGGCATCCTGGATTGTAGGTCCGGTCGCCAATCAACGGCAACCCGCTATGAGCGGCCTGGGCGCGGATTTGATGTTTGCGGCCGGTTTCAAGTCGGAGCCGCAATTTGGTAACGACATGATGGCCGTCGGCAAGCGGATACTCGGCGATGACCTCGTAATGGGTGATGGCCTCTTGCGCGCTGGACGGGGCGGCGACCCTGGCCGCGGGCACAATCTGCTGGCGCAATTCATCCTCGCTCAGTTCCAGCCAGTGCCGCCAAACGCCTTTGGGCGACGGCGCGCGCCCTTCCACGAAGGCCACATACTCCCGTTTCATCGTGTGCGCCTTTAACTGTTCGATGAGGTGGTAGCGGGCCGCCGGGTTCATGGCGATGCTAAAAACGCCGCTGGTGTACTGGTCCAGCCGGTGAACCGGCATCGGCTGAAGTTTGCGATAAGCCGGCGGCAATGTTCGGCCCGCCCCGCCGCGCTCCAAGGCTTTGAGTTTCCCCGCCAGAAAGTCGGCCAGGATGCTCAGGGCGGAAAGGTCGTCCCGGGCCGCCGGCACGGACAGGAGGCCGGGTCCTTTGTTGACAACGGCCAGGGCGGAATCCAGATACAGCAACTCGACGCGCGGGTGAATTTGCCAGCCTGAGCCGCAATCCAGCGTGGTGGCCTGCCGGTCCAGCAATCGCAAGGCGTCTCCCGGATCGCGCAGCATTTGATGTGGTTTGCGCAGAATGACGCCCGCGACGCTGACGCGTCCGGCCAGAATCCACTGTTTGGCCCGCGTCTTGGGCGTGTCCGGATGCTTTCGCAGCAGCCAATGCAGCAATGCCTGACTTTCCTCTTCCGCGCCTTGGTTACTCATGCGGCATTTGATTCTTTACCGCGTTGACTCCGAGAATGCGGCAGACCGAGCGCGCAATCATCAGCTCTTCATCCGTGCAGATGACGCGCACGGCCACGCGGGCGCCATCGGTGGAAATCACGGCTGCGTTGGCAGCGTTCCGGCCCTCGTTCAATTCGATGCCCAGGAAGCTCAACCCTCCGCAGATGCGCGCCCGCACCTCCCCCGCTTTTTCGCCGATGCCGGCTGAAAAAACCAGCGTGTCCAATCCCTCCATCGCCCCGGCCAAAGCGCAAACCCATTTCCTGGCCTGATAACAAAACAGAGCCACCGCTTCGGCGGCGCGGACATCTTCCTTTTCCCGCTTCAGCAGCTCGCGCATGTCGGCGCTGGTTTCCGAAACGCCCAGCAGGCCCGACTCATGATTAATCATGTGGTGAAATTGCTGCGCCGTCACCTGCTCGGCGCGCGCCAAATACCAGCCCAGGGCGGGGTCCAGGTCGCCCGTCCGCGTGCTCATCGGCAGCCCCGCGGTGGGAGTGAAACTCATGCTGGTATCCATGCTTTTGCCGCCGCGCACGGCCGTCATGCTGGCGCCGTTGCCCAGATGCGCCAGAATCACCCGGCCTTGCGCGGCTTGGGGGCCGGCCACCCGGGCCAGTTCCTCCATCAGATAGGCGCAGGACAGCCCGTGAAAACCGTAACGCCGGACTCCCTTGGCCTCGTAACGCCGCGGAATCGGCAGCAATTGAGCCACCCGCGGCATATCGTGATGAAACGCCGTGTCGAAACAAGCGATCTGCGGCAGAGCCGGAAAGCGATGATGAAAGGCCTCCGTCAACTGAATTTCCTCCGGCAGATGTTCCGGGTCGAACGGACTCAGATGGCGCAACTCCTCCACCAGCGCCGCGGTGATGCGCTGGGGTTCCCAATACTTCGAGCCGCCATGCACCACCCGGTGCCCCACCGCCGCCAGCGTGTCGTGCGCCATTCTTTGCCTCATCCAATCCATCAGGAGATTCACCGCCGCGGTGTGGTCAGCAACCATGGCCGGTCGTGAGAACCGGTCCGTGTCGCTGAGACCTTTCACGGCAAAAACACCTTGGGCCAGGCCCACTCCCTCAATCTGGCCCGACAGAATCCGCCGCATCGTCTCATTCGCCTCAAACAATGCGAACTTGATGCTCGAGGAACCGCCGTTGACGGTCAGGACACACGGGGTGGCCGCCGTTGGGTTCTCGCAAGACTCTTGGCTGTTTGTTTTCATTAAAATCGCCGGCGGTTTTGCGCCGCCGGCGATGTTGAAACTTTCCAGACAGGCCTTTCGCCTGACACTTCAATCCTAATCAGGCTTTTTGGTCGAACCGGAGCCTGATGATTTGGAGGATGAGCTTGTTTTGCCGCTTGTCGCAGGCACGGAGGATTTGCCGGCGCTCGGCGTGGTGCGGCTAGGGGTCGTGCTGGTTCCAGCCGTGGCGCCGTGACCGGCCGTTGAGGCGGCGCCATGTTCGGCGGGGCTTGCATGATTCGCAGAGGGGTGTTCTTCCCTTGCATGAGTCACGGCGGGGTGATCCGCGGCCCGTTTGGCAAAATTATGATTCTCTTCGGCGTGGCGCATTTCAGAAGCCTTGTGCTCCACAATTTCGTGATGCGTGACCGCTCTTATATGATCGCGGCCCAAACCTTCGGCCCGGAAATGTCCGCCTTCCATCCGGTAGCCCGCGTGAAACCGGCTATGGTCGAAGAATTCGCGCCCGCGGATGCGGTCAAACGCGAACCTGTGGTAATCGCCGCCCCAGAAATGGTCGAATCCCACGCAGACAAACGCGTCGAAACCCAAACCGAAATCAACCCCAACCCCCCCATCCACCACCAACCCGCCATGCCAGAAAAGACCCACGCCCACGTGGAAATCCGCTCCCCACGGCAGGGGCGCCCAGGCCATGCCGGCGTCGCCTTCGCGCCAGGCCACCCACGACGGCGCCCAATCATAAGCAGGCACCCAGGCCCATCGCCCGCCCGTGTAAGGGTTGTTGATCCAGCGCCCATAGTGGAAGGCAATGTCGCCCCAGGGATAATCCGATTGCCAAAACCAGCCGGCATCGGTGTATTCCCAGCGGCCGGCATCCATGTAGGGCCGCCACTCGGGGTTGTTGGCTTCCGTCGGCACCCAGGCCGCCCCGGCGTCCGGCACGGTGACCCATTGGCCGTAAGGTGTCAGATGCGCCTGGAAATAGTCCAATGTCGGCGTTTCGGGTGGCGCCGTCATGGCGGCCGCCATCGGTTGCGCGCCCATCGGCGTCAACTGCACCGATTGCCAATTGGCGAAGGTCGGCCCGCTGCGGCGGGCGGCCAAAACCACATTAAACGGCCCCGTCCCCACTGGCATCGCGTTGAGCGCGCCCAGCGACAGCCCGGATGGGTCCTGCAACGCCACCGACGCCAAGCCATCTGGCCCAACGGTCATGGTAATGGTGTAAGGCACGCTGGGAACCGGCACGGGGAAAATCTTGTTGCCCAGGGCCGCAATGGGCTGGCCGCTCCCGGTCCAATTGACCCAAACACCGTAATCCGGCGATGGCCCGTGGCCAAACGGAAGTCTGGCGCCGCCGAAAGGCGTCCTAATACCAATCCCACCACCAGGACCGCCGCCCGCCCCGCCCAGATGCCCGGCCACGCTCAGAAATTGCCGCAAATCAGGGCTGACCAGATACACATCGAAAGGAACCCCTTCCGCCGCCAAACCGGCCACCGTCGCGGTCAGGGTAAAGGGCGCCATGTAAGCGCCCACCGATTGGATGCCGGTAAATTGTCCCGGACCGTTGACCCCTGACATCTGCATGCCCGCCGGACCAAAAGCCAGCATGGGCGGCAAGGAAGCCGAACCGTTCCACTGCGCCAGGCTTTGCAGCAGGGGCGTTTGCATCATCCAGACCGAAGGATTCAGGCCGGCGTCGGTGTTAAAACGATCGAACAAGCCGGGCGGCGGCGCATAAACCGGAGCCGGAGCAGGGGCCGGGGCCGGAGCCGGGGCCATGGCCGGCGGCGCGTAACTCGGCGGCGGCACGGACACGGGAGCCGGGGCCGGCGCAGGCGCGGGGGCCGGGGCCGCGCTCTTGGTTTGCAGCAAGGCGTTCATCACCGGCTGCGAAACCCCCTGGCTGTTCAGATAAATCATGTCGTCCCCGCTCAAATTATAGACTTTGTTCGAATTCTTGATGTAAGCCAGAATCACGTCATCCGACATATGCGCCTGGGCGAATTTGACGATTTCCTGCAAATCCGGGGACAAATTGGCAGGGGTTGTTTGCGCGTAGCCGACGGAACCCGGCGCCAGCACGGCCCAAGCCATGACAGCAGCCAGACCGGCTCCAAAGACACGCTTTTTGCAGTCGTTTAACCATTTAGTGTTCATATTTGCCTATATTATCAGTCGTTCTGGTTCAAGCGGTGGAAGCTGGGCGTTGTTGCCAGCGTCTTTCCGCTCACGCACCAATACGATGCAACGGAGGAAATCTTGCAGCGCGCGGTTCCTTGAAGGCTGGGAAGTCCATGACTCCTTCCTCCGCAAAGACTTGCGGTTGACCAGCGCCTTGGCTGTCGAAGAGCATTCCTCTTGCGCCACAACATGCGCCATATCCGCCGCAACGCAAGAACAAAACACCGTGCCCATCCCCGCCGCTTGCCGGTTCACTTTTTTGGGTTCCCCTCTTAATCTTACTCTTAATCTCATCCCTCCTCCAGCGTGCGGATTAGGAGCAAGATTAAGAAAAGCGCAAGGTGCATGTACCTGCATGTACCTGCATATTGCCGCGTCAAACCCGCCGGTTTCAGCTTTATTTATGCACCCAGTCGAGCCATGAAAAGGCGGAAGGCGTGTTAAGCTTCGATTGGCTTCGATTAGCTTCGATTAGCCGTGTTGCGGCGTGTTGAAGCCGCGTTGACGTTCTCAATACCCTCGCCCGCCGGGCGGGAGAGGGCAGGGTGAGGGCTTGCCTTTTCAGGCTGACTCTATTCGATGGTTTTGGCTGGCAGGGGTGTTTGGTTTGCGTGAAATTCACGCACCCGCAGGACTTCTTCCTTCGCCCAGGGTGGTGTCCATACCGTAATTGGGCGTAATTGACCGTAATTGACCGCAAGTTCACCCCCCGTCACCGTAAGTAGGCGTAAGTCATACTTGGTCATATTTGGTCATGCCCACTTTTGGCTCACGGTCTGGCTGGGTTTGGACGGCAGGGCAACACGCGCCCTACCGGGACACGACAAAGGGCAAGCCCAGCCGAGCCGCTGGCCTTTTCACCCTTTCCTGTCCGCCATAGTTTCAACGAAGGCGGAAGCCTTTCTTTTCTCCCCTCTGCAAAATGTCAAAGAACACAGGCGCATACTTGTCGCGCCTTAGCGCAGCGACGGCGGACGCGCCTCCATGGCACAACAATACCACTATTAGATGGGACTTCAAGTGAATATATTCAAGGAATCTCATTTTTTGTGCCGAGCCACGCTTCCCGCTGACCACTCTCCACTAACCTCTGACCACTTTGCTCGATATGCCCCGGCGCGGTTTTCCGCCAAACAACGCCTGTTCTGAGCCGGAACGGGGCCATTCAACAGGAGGCAGCAGAGCGCACAGAGAAAGAACTCTGCGACCTCCGTTTGCTCCTGTTCCATTTCATGGTTGCCCCCCCTTCGCGTCTGATGGACCCGGATAAACGGATGAACCCCAAAACAAGCCTTGTCTTGCGCCGTTGATTGATTCAAAACATGGTGACGCAGATGCAAGCAACAACGATCCAACAAGTTAAGAACAATCTTTGCCCCAACCATCACTGGGTCATGGATCGGTTTCTGATCGCACCATGTCCTGATCGCCGGCACGAGGTTGGAATCTGGCAGGTAAGCCCGCGGCTGGCAGAGAGCTTTCTTACGCAATGCAGGGATTGCCAGTTCCCGTGGCCCGATAGTCGCGATGAACGCAAGCGCGGTTCAAGCCTTCCGGGTGCGGATTTAGTTGGATTTCACCGAGAACGCGAGGTCGACCGCTTTGCGTTTGGTGAGGTGAAGACATCCGCCGGGAGTACCTATCCTCCGGGAACTGTCTATGGGCGTCATGGGTTGACGCAGCAATTGGAGGATCTGCGGGACTGCCGGGAGATTCGGGACAGGCTGGTTCGCTACCTTGCGCTCCGGTCGGGGCAAGCCTCTTGGCGCAACCGTTTTCGTTCCGCAGCGACAGTTTACTTTCGAAATACATGCGAGGTTCGCATCTTTGGCCTTCTGGTCCGGGATGTTCCTCCACATCAGGACGACCTAAGGGCTCGAGTTAATCGTCTCGCGCTAAACTGTCCCGCGACCATGTCGATTGAATTGGTTGCGATTAATCTTCCGCCAGGCCGGATTACTGTCGTCGCTGAACTGGATTCTGCAAACACGCCCGATAAACTTACCGCCGTGATCCAACACGAGCAGTGGGAGGACTTTCGCTGCTACGTTAACCATCTCGTGCATGAAATAGGCAACCTCGAACGAGTACTCGCGAGCGCCGAACTATCCTTGCGCAACACTTTTGGGTATCGTGTCCTTCAAGAGAGCGTCCAAGGGCGCGGGCGTGCGCACAAACTCCTCGAAGCGACAAAACTCTACGCCCAAAAAATATCTGCCAACCCCGGACAAGTCGCGATGGCTGACATGACTGGTTTTTCTTACGAGGGGGTCGGCAGGGCCTTAGCAGGTGTTCAATCACTGGAGCACAACCTGTCGGCAGACGACTTCTCTGCGACCCGGCTTTTTGGAACTGCGGGTGACATGGCCGACCTCTACGGAATCATGCTCAAGATTTCCGAGGTCAGATAAGGCATCATCGCCTCAAACACCTCCCGCGCAATCGGCGTTCTCGCATTGTGGTCGAGATAAATTCTATTCCGTTATGACGGCAAAAGGGTAAACTTTCGTCCAACCGTTCTCAAGACCTGAGATGCGCGCATCCCTGCCGCCCTCAAACTTTCCCAATCCATTTCCGGTCCTCCCACACCGCGCGGAGGGAGATGAGGTTGCGGCGGTCAAAAAGATGCCTCGCGGCCGCGCCGAGCCGGCCCTGGCGCAGGTTGTGATAAGCATCGCTGAGGCTGATGGCGATGAATTGCAGCACGCTCGGATCGCGGTAGCAATCTATCATGCACTTGGTGCAGCCGTCCCGGATGATCTTCGTCTGGTCAAATTCGTAAATGGAGCACATCGGCTTGTCCCAGGCGTGACAACGATAAAGATTGAGGCGCCAGTCCAGGTAAAAATACTTGTGCCCGCCCAGGCAGCCGAATCGTTCCGGCTCCTTGCGCAAATGGCGCTGCATCTCGGTGAGCGATTCGCGCGGATTGACCACCGGATAGCCCGACTGCGCCTTCATCCGCTTGATCCGCTCAAAGACGCCAAGGAGTTCCTCCGTCTTATAGCTGACCAGGGCGGAATCGCTGAAGCCCAGGTAGCTGGAGCCCAGGCTGGTCAGCGGATAGCTGAACGTGCAACTGGCAAATCCCAGCGCTCTCAAAAACTCCGGCAGCCTGGCGTAATCGTCAATCAGCCGGCTGGCCGTCACGCTGGCGGTGGTTTGCAGGCCTAATTGGGCGAAGACCTCGTTGGCGCGTTGAATCTTCCGGCACACCTCCGGCAGTCCGCGGTGCTTTTCGTGCCGGGCCGCCTCGTGGGAGTCAATGGACATGATGACGCTCCTCAAGCCGCCGGCGGCCAGGGCGCGCATGTTCTGCTCCGTCCAGAGCGAGCCGTTGGTGCAAATCATCGGGTGGATGCCCCGCTCCGCCGCGTAACGGACCATTTCGCCCAGATGCCGGTGCGTCAGCGGTTCGCCGCCGACAAACAGCACGTAGCCGATATGATTCTTGACACAAATATCCAGCACGTCCCGCGCCTCTTCCAGCGAGACGCTGCGCCGCTGGCGGGGATCGAACCGGTCCACGGCGAAACCGCAGAAATCGCATTTGGCGTTGCAGACGTTGGTGATGGCAAATTGCAAATAGCCCGGCCCGCCGTGGGAGAGAATCTCCCCGGCGAACTGCCGGAAGTTCTTCCTGGGTTGGACAACCGGTGACGCATAAGCGGATGGGGCCGCGGCGGGCAACCTCTCAACCGCGGCTTTCGGTGGCAGTGAGATGAAAGCCTTCATGACAGCCGCCAACGATGCCCCGCCAGGCGGGAAAAAAGCGAGACCATTTTTCAAAGCTCGACAGAGTCTCGCCCTGCCGTCTTGAAAAAAGGCGCATTCCACTTTTTTGGATTGTCTTTCCTAATCTTAATCTTAATCTTGCTCCTAATCCGCACGCTGGAGGGGGGATGAGATTAAGATTAGGAGTAAGATTAAGAGGGGAACCCAAAAAAGTGAAAGGCACCCCTTGAAAAACAACCCCCGGAAAAATCCTAGCCAAATATCCGGCGGCGCTTATGCTGGAAGTCCGTGAACACTGTTGTGGAAATTCATGACTTGCGGGTCCAATACCCAAGCCGCGAACTGGGGCAGCCCGCCAAACTGGCCGTGGACGGCTTGAATCTGCAAGTGCAGGCGGGCGAAGTGTTCGGTTTTCTGGGACCCAACGGGGCGGGCAAAACCACCACCATGAATGTCCTGCTGGGCTTCCTCGGCGCCACCGGCGGACGGGCCTCCATCTTCGGGGTGGACGTGCGCCAGCCCATCGCGCGGCAGCGGATCGGCTACCTGCCCGAACTGACTTATTATTACAAGTTCCTCAACACGGAGGAGCTGCTGCGGTTCTACGCCCGCATCTTCCGCATTCCGCGCCCGGAGCGGGACCGGCGCATTGACGCGGTGCTCAAACTGGTGGAGCTGGAAGGGGCGCGCAAGCGGCTCATCAAGACCTACTCCAAAGGCATGCAACAGCGGGTCGGCCTGGCCCAGGCGCTGATCAACAACCCCGACTTGCTCATCCTGGACGAACCCACCAGCGGTTTGGACCCCCTGGGCCGCATGAGAGTGCGCGAGATCATCCAGCGCCTCAAGGAGGAGGGCAAGACGGTCTTCTTTTCCTCCCATGAATTGGGCGAGGTCGAAACGGTCTGCGACCGCGTCGCCATTTTGCATGAGGGCAAACTGAGAGTGGAAGGGCGCGTGAGCGATCTGCTCCAACAATACCACTGCAATCTTGAAAACGTCTTCCTCCATCTCGTTGGTTACAAGCCGCAATCCTGACGCCAACAATGTCTTTGCCATCGCCGGCATCGTGATCAAGGAAATGTGCCGCCGCAAGGATTTCTATGTCCTGCTGGCCCTGGTGGTGGTCATCACCCTGCTGATGGCTTCGATGAATTTTTTCCATGAGGAAAGCATCGTGCGCTTTCTCAAGGAAGACTGCCTGCTGTTGATCTGGCTCTCCTCGCTGGTCATCGCCATTACGACCACCGCCCGGCAAATCCCGGCCGAGCGTGAGAGCCGGACGATTTTTCCGCTGCTGGCCAAGCCGGTCGGGCGCGGGGAGTTCATCCTGGGCAAATTCGCCGGTTGCTGGCTGGCCTGCGGATTGAGTCTGCTGGTGTTTTATTTCTTTTTCGCGGTCATGGCCGCCTCGCGCGAACATGCCTGGCCGCCCCTGGCCTTGTACCAGGCCATCTGGCTGCACTGGATTTGCCTGGGCGTGGTCATTGCCATGGTGTTGTTCGGCTCGGTCGTTTTTACAGCGCCCTCTTCCAACGCCACCATTGCCTTCATTGTCGTGGCGGGGATTCTGTTTGCGGGCGGCCATCTCAATACGGTGGCCCTTGGCATGGGCGGTTTCCGCGGCGCGCTCCTCTATGCCATTTATTACCTGATTCCGCACCTGGAATGGTACGACGTGCGGGACTACATCGTCCATGATTGGGGCCGGATCGAATGGCTGGCCTGCGGCGGGGCGACCGTGTACGGCTTTCTTTACTGCGCGCTGTTCCTGGCCTGCGCCTGGCTGGTTTTTCGCCGCAAAATGGTCACCTTATGATCCGGCTCTGCGTGCTTTTCCTATTGGTTTGCTGCCTGACCCTGGCCACGGTCCTGGACCCGCAATTCCAAAGAATCCGCTCCCAACGGCAGGACGCCTCGGCCGGGATGCTGGCGCTCCTGGTGGGCGACAGCCGCCGGCTCTTTGCCCACGAGTTTTTTGCCAAGGCCGACGCCTATTTTCACAGCGGCTTTTATCCCACCATTTTTGACGCCGGCAACCCCTCAGCCCAACCGGACTTGGTGGAAGAATCGCGCGACAAATCGGAAAGCAAAGGAAAAAAGGAGCCGGAGGAGCCGTCGTTTCTGGGCAGGCCCAAGGATTGGATTGACCGCTTTGGGCGGCATTTTTGTCCCACCCTTCACACCCATCTCAACGAAGGCGGCGCCACCGGAAAACAGGATTCCGGCGCGGTGCGGGAAATCCTGCCGTGGCTCAAGCTTTCAGCGGACTTGGACCCGCACGACATTGTCACTTATGTGACCGCGTCCTATTGGCTGCGCACCACGCTCAAGAAGCCCGATCAAGCCGAGCAATTCCTGCGCGAGGGCCTGCGCGCCAATCCGGACAGTTACGAAATCCTGCTGGAGTTGGGACGCGTCTATTTTTACAATCGGACAAACTATTTCGTGGCCCGCAACATTTTCATTCTGGCCTCCCAAAAATGGCGCCTCCAGGAAGCCGCGGGCAAAAAACCGGACCCTCACGCCTACGAGGAAATCCTGGGTGAAATGGTCAAGACGGACCGCGCCCAAGGCGATTTGAAACAGGAACTGGGCGACTTGGAGGCGTTGAGACAGGTGGCGCCAGCCAAGGAATCGCTGCAACGCCAAATTAACGAGGTCAAAGCCAAAATGCGGTAAGCACTGCTTGCATCAATTCCGTTCGCCGCATAGAATGAAACTCGCTGTTAAATGGCCCTAAGAAAATGTGTTATGATCAGTAAAATACATCTCCACCAAATCGGCCCGGCGCCCGACCTGGAGGCGGAATTTGGCGAGCGGCTTAATCTGATCACGGGCGACAGCGGCCTTGGCAAGAGCTTTCTGCTGGATGCCTGCTGGTACGCGCTGACAAACACATGGGCCGATGGAAAGTCCTTCTTTCCAACACCGGACGTATCCAAAAAGGATCCCCCGAGAATCAGCTACAAAATCGCCAGTCAGACGGCGAACGCACATTCCGCCAACGCAACTTCAACCTACGAATTTGCCAGCCAGGCATGGAGAAACCCGCGATCGTCCTCTCTCAATCCCGGTCTGGTTCTATACGTCCGGGTTGACGGTGGCTTCTCACTTTGGGATCCGGCCCGCAATGGTTGGCTAGGGCTGGACAATTGGAATAATGCAGCCGAACATTTTCTTGACTGTCCTCCGGCGTTTCAGTTTTCCAGCAATCAAGTGTGGGATGGTCTGGAAGAGGACCAGACGGGGCAGAAAAAAACCATCTGCAATGGCTTGCTGCGCGATGTGGAAACCTGGCGTCTGAAAGGCAACGGCGCGTTCCAACTGCTGCAGAACATTCTCAAGGGGATTTCCTCTGGAGAGGAGGAAACCCTGAGCATTGGCGAAGGCGTTCGCGTGCGAATTGACGACGCAAAAGATATTCCCACGCTCAAAATGCCTTACGGGCTTGTTCCGGTCACACATGCTGCCGCCGGAATGCGCCGAATTTTGGCGCTTGCCTATATGCTGGTCTGGACTTGGGACGAGCATTGCCGCGTTTCCGAATTGGAAAAGGAACGGCCTGCCAACCGCATTGTCATGTTGTTTGACGAGATCGAATCTCATTTGCACCCCAAGTGGCAGCGCGTTTTTCTCCCCTCGCTGTTGGAGGTGGTGAAAGCCTTGCTCTTCAATTCAAAACCGCAATCCGTCCAAATCATTGCCACCACGCATGCCCCGCTGGTCCTCGCTTCGGTAGAAGCGGCATGGAGCGCGCAACAGGATCGCCTGTTCGATTTCAAGCTCGTTGAGGGGAATCGCGTCTGCTTCGAGGAGGTTGAATTTGCCCGGCAGGGCAGCGCGTCCAATTGGCTGACTTCCAGTTCGTTCGCCCTTCAAAGTGATTATGCGGTTGCGGCGGAAAAGGCGATGCGCCGTGCTGATGAGCTTATGCGGCGGTATCCTCACGCGGAGCAGGCGCCACGCGAAGAATCCGAGGCGATTCATAATGATCTCAAAAGCTCGCTGGGCGGCGACGATGAATACTGGCCTTATTGGCTGCCCTACTACGAAGCAACCAAGAGGGTTGCGTGATTCCGGTGCCAAATCCCATTCCTGAGCCGGCCTCCTTTGATCGTGATTGTCGTCGGCCAGGCAATCAATGGCTGGCGGCGCATCCCAACGCCGACTCGAAATCTTGTCCGTCGCACTGGACCCGGTTTGAGGCCGATCTCGAAACCGCCTTCGTCTGCCGTTGTGGCTGGTGGGCCATGCGGATCGAATGCGGGACTGTGGATCACTTTTTTAGCAAGAACAAGCCTGCGAACCGTCGTCTGGTTTATGAATGGAGCAATTACCGCTCCGCGGCGCCGACTCTCAACAGCTCCAAGAAAGAACTGGACGACCAGGTTCTTGATCCATTCGAGATTCAGCCGGGGTGGTTTGAAGTGTTGCTGCCCTCCATGCAACTCGTGCGCACCGCGTTGGTGCCGGCTCACCTCCAGGCCAAGGCGGACTTCACCTTGCGGCGGCTCAGGTTGGACAATGGTCCCAAGGTGCGGCGAAATCGCCAGCGATACTATGAGGATTACAAGAACCACGGGCTGCCGCCCGCATTATTGCGGGATTACGCGCCACTCGTAGCTGAGGCCGTCGCCAGATGGGAAGCCTCCGGACATCCGCTCCCATAAACCTCAACCTCGGCTTGCGTCAATCCCGTTCGCCGCGTAGGATGGCGTCATGGTCATCATACGTTTTCAACAGATTTAGCCGCCGCGCCGCATGGACCCTATTTACATCCCATTTGAAATCAGCGACCCGGTCAACGCCCGCATTTTGGCGGTGGCGGAGGACAAGTTGCACGGATTCCAGCGCGAGCCGTTGCGCGAAATCGCCCGCCTGACCGGGCTGGAAGCAGAGGTGGTGCTGGAACACATCCGCGCCATGCTGCGCGCGCACACCATCCGCCGCGTGCGCCAGACCCTCCTGGCCACCAACCTGGCCCAAGGCGCCTTGGTGGCCTGGCAGGTCCCGGCGGAAAAGCTCGATGCCGCCTTCGATTTTATGTTCGAGCAGGACCCCTTTTCCGGCCACGTCGTCCTGCGCTCAACCGACGCCGCCACGGCCGGGTCAAACTATAAATTGTGGACCACGCTCAAAGTGCCGCAGGGCTTTTCCATGCGGGAACACTGCCAATTCCTGGCCCGGCAGACCGGCGCGCAACAGTTCCGCGTCATGCCCGCCAAAAAACTCTTTGCCCTGGGCGTGGGCCATATTCGGCGGCGCGGCCTGCAGCCGGGCGCCAGGGCGGACGCCCCGGCGGAGGTCACCGACGTGGCCATGGCTGAGTTGAACGAGGTCGAGTGGCGCATTCTCACGGCGCTCAAACGCGAATTCGATGTCAAGGAAATCACGGAGGATTTGTGGCGCGCGCGCGCGGCCGAGGCCAACGTGTCGCTGGAGGTTTTCTACCAGACCGCCGCCGATTTTGAGCGGCGCAAGATCCTCGGACGGTTCTCGACCTTCCTGGAACACGTCAAGCCGCTCAAGGACGGCGACCAGGTCACGCGCTTCAACGCGCTTTTTCATTGGGCGGTGCCGCCGGGGCGGGAGATTGAGGCGGGCCGGGAAGTGGGCCGGCATGACATTATGACCCACGCTTACTGGCGCGAAGGCGGCCCGGAATTCCACAACGTCAACATCATGGGGGTGGCCCACGGCATGGAAAAGCCGCTCTTGCTGGCCCACAAGGAGGCCATGGACCGGCATCTGGCCGAATGCGGCATCCCGGTCAGTTACACCAACGTCTTCTGGGGCGGCCGCAGCGAGATTAAGCCCTCGGAAATCGCCCCCGCCGCCTACCGCGACTGGCGCTGGAAAATGGGTTGGTCCCCGAAAGCCCCGGACGCCCGTTGAGCCACGGACCCAAGCCGCCAAGGCCACCGCCCTGAATCCGGCATTTGGATTTTATAAAAAAACGGGAACCGCAGATGGACAGGATGAACGCAGATTTCCATGAAAAACGTCTTTCCCCTGTTGGGTGACCGCTGTTTTTTGTTCGCAACGGCTTCTCCTCTGCGTCTATCCGTTCATCGGCGGTTCTAACTGCTTTTTTAAGGTTCATTCGAGTGTCAGACCTCATCCACCAAATCCCGAACTTTGAGGTTTAAGGCAGTGGCAATTTTGATCAATGATCCCAATGAAATATCCATGTTGCCCCGTTCTACCTCGCCGATGAAGTTGTGATGCAAGTCCGCCTTTTCCGCCAATTTTTCCTGTGTCAGCCCCTCTTTCAAGCGGCAAACGCGAATCTTTTCGCCAACAATGCGGCGGTAGTGCGGTCGGAACGACACAGTTTTAAACCAAAACAGAAACCACCGAACCGCTCCACCCAGTAAACTGGGTATTTTTCGCTTGCCATTCCGTGGGTCTTAAGACCAAAGTGCTGCTGAAACGGCTCTCTGCGCATGAAAACGCTTGGCCCAAACAACGATGAAACCGATCTTGAGCTTTGGTCGCTCCCCGTGGGCGTCTGAAAAGTTTGTCCGCATTTTAATTCTGGCAGGCATCCTGTTGGGGGCGGCGAATCTGCCTGCCATGCCGCGCGGGCCATTGCCGCCGTACCCGGAATCGCCGCCTCTTTACCACGAATCTTTCGATGAGGAGTACTCGCCGGGGCAAACGAAATCTGAACTGACGGTTTTGGGCTTGGGGGTTTTGGATGAGAGCTGGTCTGGTTACGCTCTGCAACGAACGGGGGCGGCCGTCACGCCGTTTCTCATTCCCTCGCTCAATGACAACGGTCAGACCAATATTTCGTCAGATACCGGTGGCGCGTTGCGATTTTGGGTAAAACCCTCCTGGTCCAGCGGCGCAAGCAACGGACCGCCCGCCACCTTGGTGGAAATGGACGCAGTCAGCGGGATAGGTTTGGCCTGTGCATGGTCGCTCCAAGTCAGCGCCGATGGCAACACGGTGCAACTTCTCACCCAAACCGACGCTGGCCTGCAACAGGTTCTGCAAGCCTCAATTTCCTGGCAGGCGGGCGCTTCGCACTGCTTGGTTTTGGACTTCAATCCGCAAGGGTCTGCTTTGTTCCTTGATGGCGCGCTGGCCTCGCAAGGATCGGGTCTGGCTTCCGTTCCTCTTACCTTGGGCCAACTGGTCTTGGGCAGCACGCTGGCGGGCGCGAATGCCGCCGGGGCGGACATTGAGGAATTCTACTCCTTCGGCGATTGGCAGACGGAGGCCAATGTCATTTCGTATTACGGCATGACCGCCCCCGAGGCAGCCATGGGGCCGATTCTCCCTGGGGAACAATCCGGGTGGGGCCGTCGGGACGGGGGCCATGAACAGGACAGCATCCACAGCCCCGGAAACGTCTTTGACCCGGATAACGTCACGCCCTGCTCTCCTGGCGGGCCGTTCTATATCACCAACTTCGCCGCCACGCTCCAAACGAACGGAACCACCACCGTCACCTTCGACGTTTTCGGCGCAAGGAGCAG
>Ga0224555_1001551_pt1 | contig 31166 bp, 26 predicted proteins | sample 714S23034metaG_FD_180687 | JGI IMG/M metagenome (GOLD analysis project Ga0224555, IMG submission 180687) | Peat soil microbial communities from Stordalen Mire, Sweden - 717 S2 30-34 | ecosystem: Environmental > Terrestrial > Soil > Wetlands > Peat | place: Sweden: Norrbotten County, Stordalen...
GAAGCGCGTCATGGCTTGGGCCTGTATTTCCCGTTTTACAACGACCAACGCATCCATCAAGCGTTGGATTATCGCACGCCCCAAAGTGTGCATTTCGCGGCCCGATGAAACTGGCTGTCAACTGCAACTGGGGCCGCAGGGGGGCGCGAGCTAAGGCTCGCAGCTCGCCCCCCTGCTTCTTTAACTTGCTAATGACGTCACAGGTTGACCAAGAATTGCACCATCTAATTCTACTTTGTTACGATTTTTGTTGCAATTTCGCCCATCTGGAATAGAGTTCAGTCGTTCGTTGTGGGTGAGCAAAAACGCCGACACAAAATTCCAAAAAATATAAACCGCAAGGCGCGACAAAAACCGCGCCAACTAAAAATGCTCTCCAAAGCCTGCGCGGCATTGGAAAACGCCTTTTTGGCTTCATGTCTGATTACTCGGAACATTTCCTGATTCGCGGCAAGGACGTCAGCCAACACGCCTCGGATTACTTGTCCGGCCTGCTGGGAACTTACCGGCGCAAGAACCTGGAGTGCATTCATGGCGACATCCCCGAAAGTAATTATCAGGCCATGCAACAGTTCGTGAGCGACTCGCCCTGGTCGCAGGACAAACTGATGACCCAGGTGGCCGGCCAGGTCAACGGTCTGCTCGGGGGAAACCGCCACAGCGCCCTGCTGATCGACGAAAGCAGCTTCGCCAAAAAGGGGGACCACTCCGTGGGAGTCCAGCGACAGTATTGCGGGCGGCTGGGCAAGAAGGAGAATTGCCAGATGGGGGTCTTTGCTTGTCTGGGGCTGGGCGAAAAAGCGTCGTTGGTGGATTTTCGACTCTTTCTGCCGGAGTCCTGGGCCCAATCGCCCGAGCGATGTGAGAAGGCCCAAATCCCGCAGGAGCAACGGCAGCACCGCAGCAAATTGGAATTGGCCTTGGACACGGTCAAGACGGCCCAAGCCCGCGGGCTGCAATTTTCCTGGGTCTTGGCGGACTCGGCCTATGGTTGCAGCAACGAATTTTGCGCGGACGTGGAGAACCTGGGACTCTATTACCTGATGGATGCCTCGATGAAAGCTTGCGTCTGGGACGCGGATCCCCGGCCGAGCTTGCCGTCATCGCCGGGAAAAAGAGGGCGTCCGCAGACGGTGTGCCAGGCGGGCAATGCGCAAGCCAAGCGCTGGAAGCTCACGAAGTTGCTGCAAGAGCGGTTTGTCAAGTGCGCGCGGGAGGTCGTGATCCGCAGGACGAGCCAAGGGGAGTTGCGGGCCAAGGTCTGGGTCTGTGAGGTGTGGTTGTGGGAAGACCGGAGCGCCCCGCCCGTGGCCCGACGCCTCGTGGCCCGGGAGATGGAAGGCGGGGAAATCAAAGCGTCGTGGACCAACGCGCCCAAGGAAATGAGCGATGAGGAACTGGCTTACATGCAGGGGCAACGGCACTGGATTGAGCGGGGGTTCGAGGACGCCAAGAGCCAACTGGGCATGGCGGACTATGAAGTGCGCAAATGGCGCGGCTGGCATCACCACATGGCGATGGTCGCCCTGGCGATGCTGTTCCTGTTGAAAGAGCGGGTGGAACACGAGAAAAGCGCGCCGCTGTTAAGCGCGCGCGATATCGTGGAACTGCTGGCGTTTTACCTTCCCAGACGGCGGCGGAAAGAAAAGGAGGTGATGGCAGACCTGGTGACGCGGCATGAACAACGTCTGGCCGCGGCGAGAAGCCACGCCCGGAGCCAGCAAAGAAAGCGGTTGGAATCGTAACAAAGTAGAACTAACATCACCCAAAAAATTGTCTAGGCAATGGGGAGCACTTCACGCGGCTCCTGCATCTGGCTGCCGAGAGCCTCCGCTCCTTCCTCAACGGCCAACCTCGGAACGTCGTTAATTAAGAGCGTGTTCGAAAAATACGAAAGGCTTTGCGGCAGGAATTTTTGGCCGCAGCCGAGGCGGCGAGGATCAAGATGGCGTCAAAGGATTGACTGGCGCGACGGGGAGGGTGAAGAATCCTGCCGCGTTTATGTCAAAAGAACTCGAACTGTCCGTCAAAGAAGGGGACGTCGCGCCATTGTTTTCCGCAAAGGCAGGCGGCGGCGTGACCGTTAGGCTGGAGGATTTGCGCGGCCAGAACGTTGTCCTCTACTTCTATCCTCGCGACAGCACCCCGGGCTGCACCGTCGAAGCTTGCCGGTTCCGCGACCAATACGAGGATTTCAAAAAACGCGGCATCGTCGTGCTCGGGGTCAGTGCCGATTCCATCGCGTCCCACGACAAATTCACGCAACGCTTTGGACTGCCTTTTGTCTTGCTGGCGGACGAAGACAAATCCGTGGCGCGGGCGTATGGCGCATGGGGTGAAAAGAGCTTTCTCGGCCGCAAATATATGGGAATGCGGCGCATTACCCTTCTCATCGGCCCGGATGGGCGGATACGGAAAATCTGGCGCAAGGTCAAAGTCCCGCGGCACGCTGCCGAGGTCCTCGCCGCCGCTGTCGAGGCAACGGGGATGAAGGTATGATCCCGCAAACATTCAAGTCGGCGCCAGAAAGGCGAAAATCGCTGCTTTTCTTGTCCGGAATGGAGACGACCCTATGAAAGAGGTGGCGTTGCCTTCTGGAGAACGCGTGCCGGCCTTCGGGATGGGGACTTGGAACATGGGAGAAGATCCAGCGATGCGGGTCGAAGAACTGGCCACGTCGCGGTTGGGGCTTGAACTTGGCGCCCGGCTCATTGACACGGCCGAAATGTATGGCGACGGGCGGGCGGAGGCGCTGGTCGGCGAGGCGATCGCGGGCCGGCGCGACGAGGTGTTCGTGGTGAGCAAGGTGTTGCCCTCTCACGCCGCCCGCCGCGGAACGGTGACCGCCTGTGAACGAAGCCTGCGGCGGCTTCGGACCGATCGGCCCGACCTTTATCTCCTCCACTGGCCAGGAGACGTGCCTGTGACGGAAACCATGGCCGCCTTTATGGAACTTCAGCAGGCGGGAAAAATCCGCTTCTACGGCGTCAGCAATTTTGACCTTGATGAGATGAAGGATCTCTGGCGGGCTGCGGGCGGGCAGGCGATTCAGACTAATCAGATACTTTACAATCTTTCCCGCCGCGGCATCGAATGGGATTTGCTCCCCTGGCTGCGGAATCAGCGCATCCCGGTTATGGCTTATTCGCCCATTGAGCAGGCAAGACTGCTGGAGGACGGGAAGCTCTTAGATTTCGCCCGGCGCCAGGGCATGACCCCGTCTCAGGCGGCGCTGTCCTGGCTGCTTTCCAAAGTGGACATCATCGTGATTCCCAAGACTGCCCGACGCGAGAGGTTGAAAGAAAATCTTGGCGCCCTCCACTACACCCTGACGTCCGCGCAGCATTGGGAACTGGATGCCCTCTTCCCGCCGCCGTCTGGTCGCCGATCGCTCCAAATGCTCTGACGCTCTCTGTTCGCGGAGAATAAAAAGGCAGGACCAACTAACAAGGGCTGATTTGCGTTTAAGGTCTTGTCGTTGGCAATAATTCTATCCGGCTGGAAAATGTTCGGCAGCCAGTGGATTTGCTTGGATGATGGGGCGCAGGCCTTGCTGGCCGACTTCTCTGCTGCGCGTTGCGGCAGCCAATCTTAGGACAGCGCCCTTTGAAGGCGTTGTGCGGGTAGAAGTTAAACATCGACGACCAGACCGGGATCGAGTCTGCCGCAGACGTCAGCCGGATAAACGCCCTGATTAGTCAGTGTTCGACCGATGTTGCAATCGATGTTGAAATGCGTATGACCATGAACCCAAAGGGAGACGCCGCTTCATTCAATCAAATAATCTAGGTCGGAGATTTCATCGTTGCCGCAGAACGTACCACACTGTCGCATCGGCTTTTGCCAACCCGATCGTGCAGGTGCCATCGTGTGCCGCCAGCCAAGATTCCTTGCCGGCCTGAGGCTGGCCGGCTCCGTCGAGCGGAAGTAGCTCCAGGCTCGTAGCGTGACGAAGCTGGATTTGCCCTTCGACTGGTTCAATTAGCAGCGGCGGTCCACCCCATCGGTCTGAGATGCTGCTGCGGTCGGCGTTCCATTGCATCCCGGTGTTCGCGCATCGTGCGGCAGCGACAAGCAGAATCTTCTTCGAGGCTGACAGGGGTGCGCCATCGAGCGCAGTGAGGCTGACGGCGCAGAATGGCGTCGTGAGATGGAACTCGGTGTCTAGCGTGCGCAGGGTCTGGCCGCCGATCCAACCAAGGGCGGCTTGGGTGCGCGGGGTGTTGATGGTCAGCCGGCCGGCACCTTTCTCAGAGGCTTCCCAGAGCAACTGGCCGGTGTCGCTGGCGATGGGGCCAGCGGGTTGCTGGAAAGCGATCTCCGCGGCTTGGGTCGTGTGCGCGGCGTCGAATTTGTCGATCCTGAGGCGATGCACCAGCGGCAACAGCGGTGAGAGTTCCCCCTCGGTGAAGAACTGCACGCGGCCCCAGCGTTTTTCCTTGAGGCTGTCGTAAAGGCGGTTTTCGTCAAAGTCCAGCTTGACTACCTGGCGCGCGGGTTGGACGTCGCCGCGTTGGAACAACAGCGAAGCGGTCGGCATCTGCGCCAGTTTGCTGGCTTCGTTGCAGAGATCGAAGTATCCGGTCACGACATCCCCGCTCAATTCGCGCTCCGACCACCTACTGCCGAAGGTGTAGCCGTACACCGCGTCCCAGTCCTGCAAGCTGGCGTAGGCGGCCAGCAACAGCGGCATCTCGCAGCCGTAATCGCTGGGGAACGGATGATTGTATTCACTGACGGCCATCGGTTTGCCGACCACGGCTGAGCGACTGAGCGCGCTGATGGTGCATTGCGCCGGAGCGTCAAGCATCGGCGTGTTTTTGATTTTCCAGTCGGTACTGGACCACGGCTGATGCGGGAATTCGGGATGCTGCCAGTAAGCGTGACAGTCCATCAAATCGAGTGTCGCCTGCGCTTCGAGGTTGGGCAGGCCGTAGTTTTCGTTGGTCCCTTCGAGAAGCGCGCGCACTTTCAACACGTCCCGCAGAAACCGGCGCATAGTCTCGTAATAGCGCCGTTCCAATTCCAAATAGAACCGGCCTTCGTCGCGAAACCGCTCGTCCGTCGCGTTGCCAAACTCAGCCGGGTCGAGCCGGCGGACCGTGCCCCGGAGCGGGTCCTCGTCCTCACGCAGCCCGAAAACCGGCGCTTCATGCAAACTCACGTCGGCAATCCAGACCATCCCTGTTGCCTGGCCGAACTGAAAACTGAGCCGCGCATTATCGTCGTCCTCTGGCACAGTGAACGTGAACTGACAATTTGTCCATCGTTCGTTGAGATCGAATTGGGCCGAGCCGTACCCACGCCACGGATCGTTGTGACAGACTTCAGCAGCAATGGGGCGAGAGGACGCTGCGCGCGCGCGAAATGTGACGCAATATTTCATTCCTTTTTGCAACTTCAACTGCCGCTGCGTCAGCATCACATGCCACGGCGTCCCGTCCACGGCGTTGATCGTCACTTTGGTGCTGTCGTTGGTGATCTCCAGTCGCGCGGGTGATTTTTCCGACGCCCAAAAGTCCCAATTCCTCGCGCCGTGGCGCAACATCTGCGGACCCGCTGCGCGCGCGCCGGCTCGCCACGCGCGTTCCAGGGCCTCGTGCGACGGGTAACGTTTGGCCAGCCACTCGTTGTAAAACTGCGTCAGCTCCTGGCCGTAGAACGGAGGGATGTCGCACCAGTCGGACGCCGGAGGTGTGGTTTGCCGGCCGCGCAAGTAACCGGAGGTCCAGGCCAGGAAAAGCGAATCTTCATTTGACAACTCGATGATCACGACCGCTGGATCCTCGGCGTAAGTGCGGCCCGTGCGCGGGTTGCGATGCGTCAGCAGTTGACGTGCGTAATCTTTCTGCAACTCGATCATTCGCGGGTCGAAGATCACGCAGTATTTGCCGTAGCCGAGCCAATCGGCCTGCGCCACACCGTCAGCCGCGGTGAATTTTCGGCCCACATGGAGATTGAGGTTGATGTAGATGCCGCGCTGCTCCAGTTCGGCGACCAGATTGTCAAATTTCTCGAGCTGCCCCGGCTGGAAGTGCTGCGTGTCGGGCGCATGCCAGCGAAAGAAAGTGTTGCCCCAAGCCGCGTCCAGTCCGTGCATCCTTACGAGATTAAAGCCGTATTTCGCCAGGCGGTCGGCGACGCGGGGCGCGGCCTCCGGCGGCGGAAAGTTGGCTTCGCCGGAGAGGTTCACGCCCCAGAACCGCTGGCGCCCGGAATCTGGAAACCAGAAATGCCCGTCGCGGACGTGGATGAAGCCGTGTTTGCCAGCCGGCGGGTCGAGGAGAAATCGCGCGTCGGCCAGCGCCTCCGCTGGTGCCTCCCAGAGCAGGTGAAACGGGACCCACTGGTCCGCGTTGGCAGCCACGCATGTCAATGCCAGTGCGATGGGCCAAATCTTCATTGCGTTAGGCTGGCTGGATCCAGTGCTGCGTGTCGAGGAGATTTGAGCGACGCAGATTTGACTTCCTCCGGCCCGGGGAGGGCGGTAGATTAACACGTCGCAAACCCAATTATTATGCGAGCAAATTTAGATGGCGCCATTACGGTCCTCTGGTGCATAAGTCTCCTTTTTGGTTTATCCTTGCGCGCGGCGGATTCAACGGTCGCGACCAATGCGCCGTTGCCCCGCACGGACGCCAATGGCAATCCGCTCCGCCGTGCGCCGACCGGTCACATCTCAAATTACGACGAATCCAAGGTCGGCACCTACACGCTGCCCGACCCGCTTGTGCTGGCGAATGGCAAACCCGTGCGCGACGCCAAAACGTGGTTCAAAGTGCGCCGGCCGGAACTGGTCAAGCTTTACGACACCGATATTTATGGCAGAATCCCGGCGCGCGCGCCCAAGGCGGTCTGGCAAGTCGTCGAGACGGACACCAATGCCTTGGGCGGTTTGGCCATTCACAAGCACGTCCTGATTCGATTCGGCAAAACAACAAACGCGCCCGTCGCGCATCTGCACCTGTATCTGCCGGCGAACACCACGGGGCCGGTGCCCGTATTGTTGCACATGGTTTTCTTTTCCAACCCGCCCATTCCCGTCGCAACCACCAACACGGCTTCAGCGAGCCCGGTGCGACGGCCGGGCTTCAGTGAAGCCGGTCCCATCACGAACATCCTGGCGCGCGGCTACGGCTACGCCACGTTCCGTTACACCGACGTGCAGCCGGACAACTCGAACACATTTCATTCCGGCGTCATCGGCCTGACGCTCGAGCCGGGCCAGGCCAGGCCCGCGCCGGATCAATGGGGCACTATCAGCGCGTGGGCCTGGGGCGCGAGCCGCGTGCTGGATTATCTTGAGAAGGACCGGAGGGTGGACGCCAGGCGCGTGGCCCTCATCGGCCATTCGCGCCTCGGCAAAACGGTTTTGCTGGCGGGCGCGCGCGACCCGCGTTTCGCGCTCATCTATTCCAGTTGCGCCGGGGAAATGGGTTCCTCGCTCGCCCGGCGAGACTATGGCGAAACCATTGACGACATGGCGGCGAACTTTCCGTGGCAGTTCGCCGGCAATTTCCAGAAATACGCCGGCCACTGGAACGACATGCCGGTGGACACGCACGAAATAATTGCCCTCAACGCCCCGCACCCGGTGTTCATCGGCGCCGGCACCCGGGACCAATGGGCGGACCCGCGCGGCGAGTTTCTGGCCGAGGTGGCTGCCGGGCCGGTTTGCCGGTTGGTCGGCCGGCAGGATCTCGGCACGACCAATGGCCCGCCCGTGGACACACCACTCATCACCGGCGACCTTGGTTTTCATTATCACACCGGCGGGCATGCCATCACGCCGTCCGACTGGAACGCTTTTCTGGATTTCGCGGACAAGTATTTCAAACCCGGAAACTCCAAATAAACTCCATGTCGCGTCGCTTTCTTTCCCTTTTGGCCGCGTTATGTGTGATGGGTTCGGTCCGCGCGGAAAATCCTTCGCCGGTCAAAATTTACGCCCTTGAGTGCGAACATCTTTCAAATCCCATGGGTATCGGCAACCAACAACCGCGCTTGTCGTGGAAACTTAGTTCCGGCCGCAGTGGCGAATGCCAGACATCTTGGGAAATCCGCGCTACGTCCTCCATGGCCGGTCTCAAGGCCGCTTCGCCCGACCTTTGGGATTCCGGCAAAATCAATTCCGACCAATCCGTTCTGGTTCCTTGGGCGGGCAAACCCCTCGGCTCGCGGTCGCAAGTTTACTGGCAGGTCCGCATCTGGGACAAGGTCGGCCGGCCCACCGCCTGGAGCGATGCGGCCTCGTTTGAACTGGGATTGCTTGATACTGCCGCAGAGTGGAAAGGCCGTTGGATTACCGCCGATTTACCGCGATACGACATTGAGCAATCCACCTTGGCGAAATCATTCTGGATCAATGCCGGTTCCACTGCGAGTCAGGCCGCAGCCATCCGGCGCGCCGTTGAACTTCCTGCAAACGCCGTCATTCGCCGCGCCTACATGGATGTGACGGCAGACGGCCTCATCACCAATTACGTCAACGGTCATCCCACCCACCCGGGCTTCACCAGCCTGACGGCGCCGTTGCACGAGGAGATTGATGGGCAGTTGACGCCCGGCAACAATATCATTGCCATCAGCTCCGCCGCGGTGCGGCGTGCCATCCGGCATGACCGCGGCCAAGCCGGAAGAAATGCCATCGCCGCCCGCGGCGTAATCGAGCTGGCGGACGGGCAACGCATCGAGTTCAACACCGACGCCTCGTGGAAAGCGGCCGTGGCGCCTGGCGGCAATTGGTTTGAGCCTGATTTCGACGATTCCGGCTGGGCGGCGGCAATGGTCGTGGCGGCTTATGCCGCGCAGCCTTCAAAGTATTACGACATCACCATCGGGCCGGGCCGCTACCTGCGGAAAGATTTTGCGGCGAACAAACGGGTTGCCAAGGCGCGTCTTTATGCCACTGCGCTGGGCGTCTATGAAGCTTCCATCAACGGGCGGCGCATCAGCGCTGATTTGCTGGCGCCCGGCTGGACCGATTACACGAAGCGCGTGATGGTCCAGACCTGCGACATCACCAAACTGATTCATCCGGGCCAAAATGCCGTGGGCACAGTGCTCGGCGACGGCTGGTATGCTGGACGCCTGGGCTGGATGGGCGTCGCGCAATATGGCACGCGCCCGGTTTTCAATGCCCAACTGGAAATCACTTACGCCGACGGCTCGATCGATGTCATCGGCACCGATGATTCGTGGAAAGCCGGGCCGGGTGAATCATCGGCTCTGATGAACAATGGGGCGAAATGATTGACGCGCGGAAAGCCGTCAAAGATTGGAACCGGCCAACTTTCGACGATTCCATTTGGACAAACGCCATGGTGGAGGAACATTCCGTCGCGCTCGTCCCGCAACTCGGCCGGCCAGTGCGCGCGCTGATGGAACTTGCTCCGCAAAAAATCACCCGTCGCGGCGAAGCTTGGATTGTTGATTTCGGCCAGAACCTCGTCGGTCATGTCCGGCTCCTGGCGCGCGGTCCGGCCGGCGACACCATCTCCGTCCGCCACGCGGAGTCGATCAATTCGGACGGTTCGTTCTACACCGAAAATCTCCGAACGGCGCTGGCGACCGACAAATTCACACTGAAGGGCGCAGGCCGCGAGACCCTCGAACCGCAGTTCACCTTCCACGGATTTCGTTATGTTGAAATCACCGGTTATCCCGGAAAACTCAAGGCGGACAATCTCCACGCCATCGTCGTTGGCTCCGACACGCCGCAGACGGGAACATTTGAATGTTCCAATCCCGATCTGAACCGGCTTTATCAAAACATCGTCTGGAGCCAGCGCGGAAACTTCTTGAGCGTGCCGACCGATTGCCCGCAACGCGATGAACGCCTCGGCTGGATGGGCGACGCGCAGGTGTTCGCGCCCACCGCCGCGCGCAACGCCGACGTGGCCGCCTTCTTTGCCAAGTGGATGGTGGATGTGAACGACGGGCAGGGCTCCAACGGCGACTTCGCGGACTTCTCCCCGCGCGCCTCCCGTCCGCAACCGGCCATGCCCGTGTGGGGCGATGCCGGCGTCATCATTCCGTGGACGATGTTCAACGCCTACGGCGACACATCGTTTCTGGCGGACAATTATCCGTTCATGGCGCGATGGGTTGATTTCAGCGCCAGGCGTTCCCGCAATCTGATTTTGAACGGCGGCGTCGGCGACCATCTCGCGCCGGTTCGGACACCCACGGAAGTAGTGGACACGGCTTACTTTGCCAACTCCGCGCATTTGCTGGCCAAGTCGGCAGCCTTGCTCGGCAAAACGGACGACGCGGCCAAATATGACAAGCTTTTCCACGACATCACCGAGGCCTTCAATCAAACCTTCGTTTCCACCAACTGCGTTATTCGCGGGGACACGCAAACGGGATATATTCTGGCGCTCCATTTTGGTCTGCTGCCGGAAAATCTGCGCACTGCTGCCGCGCAGCGTCTCGCGGAGAACGTCGAGCAACACGGCCATGTGACCGGCGGATTCGTCGGCAACGGTCTCATCTGCCCCACGTGCTCGCAAATTGGCCGCTCCGATCTGGCCTGGGATTTGCTTCTGACCAACACGTATCCTTCCTGGCTGTTTTCCGTGAAGAACGGCGCCACCACGATTTGGGAACGCTGGGATGGCTGGGCGCCGGAGCATGGCTTTCAGGATTCCGCGATGAATTCCTTCAACCATTACTCACTTGATTCCGTCGGCGCGTGGCTTTACTCCGGCGCGGCGGGCATTCAACCCGATGACGCCAGCCCCGGCTACAAACATTTTTTCCTGGCCCCGCAATTCACCTCCCGACTCTCCCACGCGGAAGCGACGTTCGATTCGCCTTACGGCATTATCGCTTCGGGCTGGCGGGTTGAGAAAGACCAAATCCTTTATGACGTCACGATTCCGTCGAACAGTTCCGCGACGCTGATTCTCCCGGTTCCGCCGCAAGGAGTCCGTCAATCCGGCCAGCCGCTCCCCTTGCCCGATGATTCCGTTACAAGACTTCCCCTCGTGGCCGGAACTTATCACTTTTCCATGTTACGCATGTAAATCATGTAAATCCGACGGCTGGATGGTCAGGTGGTGCGTTTTTTGTCGAGAAAGATAAGAAGATTGCGCCGGGTTACAACATGGCCCGCGCTACAAACTGCCCTCAATGCTCGGCGCAAAAACCGAAAGGGCCTCATCGTGGGCGTTCTAATTCACACTCCTTGGCGCACGGCGAAACTCTTGCAAGCTGTGGCGTAATGTGAATCTCGTAAGGTCCAAAAAATCGAATCGGTTGATTTGCAACGATTTGGAGGGCATCTCTTTTGAACGCCAACCTAAGCGCTGGTTCACTTTAGGTCTATGAATTGGAAACGTTTGCTGGCTTATATCACTGGGTCTGTCGATCAAGAACTGCTCTTGCGAAATGAGTATCTGGCCACCGAGAACCGCCTCCTTAGGAAACAGCTCAAAGGTCGGCCCCGCCTGACGGACGACGAGCGCATCACGCTGGCCGAGATCGGCCAGAGGTTGGGCCGGAAAGCCCTGGCCGAAGTGGCGCAGATCGTCCGGCCAGAAACCATCCTGGCTTGGCACCGCAAGCTGGTGGCTCAGAAATTCGACGGTGCAAAGAATCGATCCACGCCTGGGCGCCTGTGCATGGCGAATTGCTACTCATGCTGCGATTGGCAGTTCGAAGAGCCCGTTGCAATGAGACTGCCAAGCATAATTGTGGAAGCTGGCTGGCGGCACGGGTGTTTGGGCGTCGGCCATTTCTCCAGGAGTGTTACCATCTAATCCTTGATGGACGCGGTAATCGTTGTAGTAGATTTTAAATGCTTCCAGTTTTCGTTCCAGCTCACGACCGTTCCAGAAAAGAACGACGTCCAAATACTCCCGACGAATCGTGCCGATAAGCCGCTCGATAAACGGATGCGAGATAGGCACATGAGGCACAGTGGGGATGGTCTCGATTTCCAGGATTCGTAAATTGGCCTGCCAGCGCTCAAAGCCGAAGACGGGATCGTGGTCCAAACTGAGACGGATGGGCAGACCCCGACCGGCGATGGCCTGATTGAACATCCGACACAGGGCGACTCCGTCGACGGCGGCCGCCTGGACCCCAAAGCCAACAATTCTCCGTGTAAACTGATCCATCACCACCAAGATCCAATGGGCCTTGAGGAGGACTGATTCCACTCGAAACAAATCTATGCTCCAAAGACTGTCTTTGGCATGACCCAACAACGTGAGCCACGACGGACCACCCACGCCGCGATCGGGCCGATAATGGGTTGCCAAAACCCGCCGAACGACGTCCTTGTCGATCTCGAGGCCGAAGGATTTAGCCAACTGTTGGGCAATCAGGGGGCAGCCGAAACGCGGATTGCGTTGTTTGATTTCAACGATGGCCCGGATCAGTTCCAGGGCTGATCCCTTGGGACCAGGCTTGCTTTGCTGGGGTCGGGAATAGAGCCACCGGTACTTGTATGCCTTGAGGGCCGCATGAAATCGGAGCAGGGTCGAGGGTTTGAGAATCACCGCGCAACGCAGAATCCGGCGCGGATGCAGAAACAAGGACCAGAATCCCAGGAGCAGGCGCTGGGAGGCGCAGAGGTTGGGCGCTCGCTTCCGCGGACGATTGATAATCAGCAGTTGGTGTTTGAGCAGGAGACTTTCCGCCACGACCGCTTTCACCCCGCCGGGGCCAAACAGCCTTGCCAAGGTGGCCATTAAATGCGTGAGCAGCGCCAGCAAGTCTCTCATCACGGGAGAACTTTACGCGTGGTTTCCGCCAGCGACAGGACCGCCAGGCTCCGAACGCGTATTTAGCAATTCGCCATGCACAGGTGTCATGCTCCATTATTTCGGTGCTTTCACCAATGGCTCCAACCCTCTGGCCAAAGCAGAGGGTTGACCTCTGCCACGAACGCTGGAAACATCGAAACCATGAAGAGTCGTCAAATTCATCTTCAATCGGCAGCCTTGTTTTGTCTTCTGTCGGCCATCTGTTTGGTTTGTTTTGGTGTGCGATTGGCTCGGGCTGGAGGGGCGATCCCTACTGTTGATTTTGATTTGCAGCGGTTTATTGACACCGAGTTGCAGGCCGGAAAACATCGGGTCATTGTACCTGCGGGACATTACCGAGTAACGCCACACGACCGACAGCACCTCGTGTTGCGTGATTTGAAGGACATCACCATTGTGGCCAATGGCGTTGAAATGATCTGCACTGAGACCACCCGCGCCCTCACCATTACTCACTGCACCAACCTGACTCTTCGCGGGTTGGTGATTGACTACGATCCTCTGCCATTCACGCAAGGGAAGATCACCGCGCTGTCTACGGATAAGAAAACTCAGGAAATCGAATTGTTCGACGGCTATCCGGCCGCCGAATCGGCGCGAAATTTCAAATACGAAATTTTCCGGCCTGACACGCGCACGCTTCGTTGTGATGACCGCTTCGTGAAAAAGATCGAGGCGGTGGGTTCGCGCCATCTCCGCATCACCGCACCGCACGAAAATGCCTCTTCGCCGGAACAAGTCGGCGACCTTATCGTCATCGGTTCCGAATCCGCGCCGCACGGCAGCGCGGCCCATGCGGTGGAGTGCAGCCACAACGTCAAGGTGCGGTTGGAAGACATTGCCCTCTTTGCTTCGAATTGTTTTGGCTTCATCGAATCGGATTGCGACGGAAGCGTGTATGATCGCTGCCGAATTGACCGCCGAAGCGCGACGGCTGATTTTGTGAGGCGCTCCGATTCCCGTCTTCGTTCTCTGGATGCGGACGCCTTTCATAGCAGCGGTGCCATCAAGGGACCGTCCTACGTGAAGTGCGTGGCAAAATTCATGGGGGACGATTGCGTGAATATCCACGGCGATTACCACATGATCACCCGCTGCGAAGGAACGAAATTGCGCGTGCTTGCGAAGGGCACCATGAACATCCAACCCGGTGACCCGGTTGAATTGGTGCTTTACACCGGCCAGAGATTGCCCGACGCCCAGGTCGTCAGCGTCCAGGCAGCGGGCGCAATGGGCGATGAGGAACGCCTCTTTTTGTCACGACAAAACATGGACGCGGATTTGAAATCCGGCCGCGCCTTGGGAAGGGCTTACGATATTACGCTTGACAGAGAGGTGGTCATGCCGATGGGCAGCGTTATATGCTCGGCCAATCGGGTCGGCAACGGCTTCTCTGTCAAAGGCTGCGATTTCGGTTTCAACCGCTCGCGCGGCATATTGATCAAGGCCAGTCACGGCGAGGTCAGCGGAAACCATATTGAAGGCAGCGAAATGTCGGCCATTCTTGTGACGCCGGAATACTGGTGGCTGGAGGCCGGAAGCAGCAGCGACGTAACCATCGCCGGCAATACCATTCGCGACTGTGGGGGCGTTGCCATCTGCGTTGACGCCATGGGCGGCAACGGCAGCATCGCCCCTGCCGGAGCGCACCACGACATCACCATCATCGGCAACACGGTGGACGATTCTCCAATGCCCGGCGTCCTAGTCACTTCAACCTCGGGTTTGCGTCTGGAAAACAATACTTTGAAATTGCGGACAAATTCCACTCCATTGCCGTCGCAGATGCGGCAAGCCGGATTAAAAGAAGCGCGACCGGTCGTGCAAATCCAATGCGAGCCTTAACTATATGAAGCCCAATCTCCGACTTGAAAACTCATCTTGCCGGATTGTAAAACGTCTCCCACCACAAGTCGGTTGCATAAACCGACCCGTCAAGCCCGTCTCTCCCGGCCCGCCCGGATAATGTCACACCACATGATCATCGACAGCCCGGCTACGCTCCCTTCCAAATACATTTCGGTATTCAAGTTAGCGACCTCGCCCCAATAAAGTATGAGCCGTCCCTGGATAATAGGATTTGTGATTTACTCGATACGCCTCGGCTTGATCACGCCCATGCTGGCGGTCATGACAACCACTGCATTCGCTGGCCGGCAAGAGCGTCCCATTGAACTGGATAAACTCAGCACGCCGATCTACACGGTGGAGGGAGACGCCTTTGTCCGCCATAATGGCGACCGCTATTGCAACCGTCCGCTCTATTGCAATCACATCTACGCGGTGGCTTTGGGAGGCGATAAGCCTTACGCCATGGTGGGTGATAAGAAGTCCTTCCTCGGTATTTTGATGTTTGCGTTGGTCCGCCAGAACCGCGGCACCTGGCTGCAAAATGCTTCGGACGTCACGTCCACCTATCGCCCCGGCCGGATGGAATGGCTGGTCAAAGACGCCTCTTGGGGCGCGACGGTCATCCATCTTGAATTGGTTCCCGCCGCGCAGGGCGCCGGCATGATTGAGCGAGTGAAAGTCGAAAGTGCCGTGCCCGGCGATACGCTGATCTGGGCCAGCGGCGGATTCAGCAATGCAAAAGGAGACATTCTTTGGACAATGGACATGACCAGCCAAAATGTAAAATACATGTTCCGCGGTTTTGACGCGTCGGATTGCGAGGGCAACAAGGTTCAGGCGAAAGGCAGTTCATGGACTTTGCAAGCAGCCTCGGGCGGATCTGCCGCCATGTCCACCGGAAGGTGCAGCGCCGAAACCAAAACAGTGGTGGCCGACGCAACCGCATGGAAAGACCCAGTGGGTCTTTTGGCCAGCCAGGGAAACGATTTGCCGATCGCTTGCGGCACGATTTCGCTTGGTGACAACCAGGAGACGTACTGGAGCCTGGGCAACTCGCAAGCAGAAGGCATCTCGGCGAAGCAGTCCCTCGCCGAGGAATTTGCCGCCGGACTTGAGCGTGTGGCAGAAGTTGAAAAACAAGTGGTGGTGGAGACGCCCGATCCATGGCTGAATGCGGCCGTCGGCGCGTGCGTCAACGCGAACGACGCCCATTTTCGCGACGGTATTTACACTCACTCGGGAATGCGTTGGGCCACGGCCTTGCTGGGCTGGCGCACCGTTTATGGAGGCACCGTTCTTGGCTGGCATGACCATGTGAAGACCGACGCAAAAAATTTTATCGGCAAGCAAATTACGGAATCCGACAAGACTGCGGCCCATGCGGATCCGAAGACCTCCCTTTCCAGTCAGGCGCCAGATTCGCGCATGTTCGGCAAAGGCCGTGTGGACCTGGATCACCCGCACCATTATGACATGCAAAGCCAGTTTTTCGACCAGATTCAACATGCGTGGCGTTGGACCGGCGATCCTGATTTGGAGAAACTCCTGCGCCCGTCGCTTGATCTTCACTGCGAATACCTCAAGGACTGTTTTGATCCCGCTGGTCTCGGCATTTATGAAAGCTACGCCAATACCTGGCCCACTGACGATCAGTGGTATAACGGCGGCGGCACTTCCGAAGAAACGGCCTATGCCTACGCCTCGGAAAAAACCGCGCTGCAACTGGCGCAGCGCGCGGGCGATCAAGGTGGTGTGCAGTTCCATACGGCGACCATGGCGCGCATCCGCAAAGGTTTTTTTGATTTGCTGTGGATTCCACGGTTGGGGCATCCCGGCGCGTATCGTGAACAGATGGGCTACAAGCGCCTGCACGAAAGCCCTTGGCTTTACGCAATTTTTTGTCCGATCGATGCCGGACTGCTCGACACCGAGCAATCCGCGCAGGCCCTGCAATTCAGCGAGTGGGGGCTTGAGCGCGTCCCCATGCCCTACGGCGGCGAGCAATGCTGGCCTTCCGATTGGGTGCCCTCGATCTGGTCGGTTCGTGAAATGTGGTCGGGGGACAATTACCAGCTCGCTCTGGCCTATTTTCAAACCGGATTGGCCGACGACGGCTGGAAAATTCTCCACGGCACGTTTCCGCAGCAAATGCTATTCGGCAAGGTTCCCGGTGACATGGGATATCCCGCCGGTGGAACGGATTTCAACGATTGCAACAGCATGTTCGCGCGTGCGGTGGTGGAAGGATTGTTCGGTTATGTGCCGGATTATCCCAACGGAGTGGTCAAAATTGCGCCGCAATTTCCCAGCGAATGGGATCACGCTTCTATTAGGACGCCGGACGTGACCCTCCAATACTCTCGCAGCGGTGCCAGCAGCCGAATCTCCATTGCGCTGACCCATCCCTGCGCGTTGGATGTGCAAATGCCGGTTTCGACCAAAGCCGTGCAAGCCGTGACGGTCGATGGCAAACCGGCGAAATGGGAATTGACGCCGGGCTTCGGCCGCAGTCTGGTCAAAATCGCCCTTCCTTCCGCAACTTCGGCCAATGTCGAAGTGACCTGCCAAGATGCGCTCAAGGTTTATCCGGCGATTTATCTTTCTGGCAACAGCGGCGAGCCTGTGACGCTGCAGGCTCAGGACAGTCCGCTTATCGACTTTCACGATCCGCAAGGAGCCCTGAAGGAGGGGCATTTGGAAAACGGCGCGATCCGTGGGGTGCTGACAACCAACGCGGGCGATCATTTGGTATTCGGCTTGGCGCAAGTGGGCGAGGCGCGCCAATGGCGGCTGTTCGAACTCCATGTGCAAGACGTGCAGGCCAATGAATATCTCGCCTCCAAGACTGAGGTCCAGGTGCCCGCCAATGCTCAGTGGATTGGTGTCGATTTGCGGTCGGTATTCAATGGCGACATCCGCGCCATCTATCAACAAAAATATCTTTCCCCCCGCCCCAATACCTGTTCGCTCCGGCTCGCCTTTGACGGGTATTCGACATGGCAGATGTCCGTCAACGGACAGAGCCGGGCGCCGGAAATTGAGTTGAACAATGTGCCGTCATTAACCGATGGCAAGGGACATATCGTGGCCGGAAAAAATGTTCCGTTCCTTTGGTCCGAGGGAACCAAGAACATTGCCTTCACCTCCCAATGGGACAATTGGCCCAGGCAAATCGAAGTGCCTGTGAACAAGACAGGCGAGGCTGTTTGGTTTTTGCTGTGCGGCACCACCGACCCCATGGAAGTCCGCATTGCCAATGCCGAGTTGCGGATGAAATACGCTGACGGCGTGGTGGAAAAACTGGAGATAGTGCCGCCGTTCAATTTTTGGAGGCTTTGTCCCTTTGGCGGGGTTGACTACGACTATAAGCGCGACGGTTTTGCCTTGCCTAAAGTGCCGCCCACGACAGTGCAATTGGGAAAGAACTGCCGGGGAGTCGTTCTCGGCTGGAGGCTCCGTGCCGGCGTGGCGCTGGAGAGCGTCACATTGAAAACTCTTTCCGAAGAGGTGGTGGTCGGATTGATGGGTATGACGGTCATGAATTAAGCCTAGCCCCCATCTGGTCCGGAAATTCGTCCGGAGGGAGAAAGTCGCCGTTAGTGCGGAGGTAGTCGGCAGGACACTCCGCCGATTGTAGAGGAAATGTATGTGGGTGTTTTCTCGGCTCGGCTCCGCGCGATTTGGACAACATTCTCAAATGGTCCTCCATGAAGCGTCCGTGTCCCATCCGCCAGCGCATCCTGCTCTAAACCATCAGGCCGCTTTCTGGATCGAGTAATGATTCAACAAGCCGCCCAGGGCCGCCTCGCATTGAATCTCCGCTTCGAGCGCGGGTTCTGCGGGGTAATCAAAGCCCAGCGGAATCACATTACCGATTCCTTGGTGCGGACGACGGGCGTTGTGATGTTTCTCGATGACGGTGAGGGTGCGGCGCAGGTGGGGCTCACCCAGCAGAATCAGATCATCAAGCGTCTCACGTAATTCCCGTACGTGACGCTCCGCAAACGCATTGCACCGCGGCGAATGTGGAGGCGTTTTGAGACCGAAGTTCCATTAAGATTTGAGGCCAAAGTCTTGGATAAAGCCTTATGTTTCAAGGGGTTGGCGCACCTTGTTGATTTTCTTGCGCGTGACTACGATCACTTTGGCTTCCGGCACCGTGGCTGGAAGCGTCAACTTCAGCGCCTCCAACAGTTGCTTCTGGCGCGCGCTGGGCTCGGGCACCTGGCGGATCACCACCTCTCCGCTCTCCGGATGAACCAGTTCGACGACACAGAGCTTTTCCAGTTCGCGCAAGCCTTCTTCCACCGTGACTTCCAGCGACCACCACGCGCGCTCCAAATGGCGACGTACTTTCAGGGCTAGCATCGACGTCAGCGCATGAGCCTGGGTGTTGTCTTCGGTGCAAACAAACCAGGGTCGAAACTCCAGGTGCCCGGTTTTGAGCGTGCGAAAATCGCGTTCCACCAAGGCCAGGTCTTTATAACGATCGTGGATGGTCTGCGCGTCGGCCGCGGCGGCTTTGAGATCGGTTTCCACCACGTAGCAGCCGTCCAACTGCGCGGCGGCTTGGAGCGCCTTCTCATCAAGGGTCAGGACCAAGCGTTTTTTCTTTTGGGTCAGCTTTAGCCAGTCCCCCACCTTCAGACTCTCCAACCGGGCGGCCAAGTGCTGGCGCTGGGTGGCTACTTTGGCGCGCGGGTGCTCATCAAGGTGGGTGTTGGCTTTCTGGAGCGCGGCTTCCACCGCTTGCTGCTTCTGCTCGCGTGCCCGTTTGATTTCTTGTTGTCGCACCGGGTTGCGGCGCAAGACATAGCGGCGGCCGTCTTCGCCCAGAACGTCGTGAACTTTCTCCTCGAAGAGTTCCAGTTGGAGCACTTGGTCGGCCAGGAGCTTTTGGATCTGAGGCTAGGTCAAGGCGGTGACGAAATGAAACTGCGCCTTCTTGGCGGCCGCCTTTTGGTCGGTGCGAATCATGCCCCGGTCCCCCACCAGGGTGACGCCCTCGCAGCCCAACTGCTGTTTGATCTTGTGGACCTGCTGGCCGAAAGTCTTGAGGTCGCTGGTGTTGCCCCGGTAAACCTGGATGGAGACCGGCTCGCCTAGGCTGTCGGTCAGCAGCCCGACCACGAGTTGTTTTTTGCCTTCCTTGTGGTCGCGATTATATCCCCAGGCGGCCAAGGCGTTATAGTTGCCCTCCAAATAGCTGCTGGTCACATCGTAGAGAAAGAGTTGGTTCTTGGGTTGGGCGGGGCGGGCTTGCCAGAGGCGGCGTTCGATGACGTGGTGGCGGCCTTCCAACCAGGAGCCATTGGCATAGAGATCGTCTTCGGTGAAGGCGCGGCGCCAGCCCAACAAAGCGGCCGCGGCACAGGTGGCGGCCAGACGGACCATGGCCAGGAGGGAGGAACCTGGACGCAGCACCCGGGCCAGGACCTGCCAGTAGGCCAACTCGGCTTGGCGGGTTCCCCCGAGGGCCTTGTGAATGCCCAGCCGTTGGGCGATCTGATCGACCGTCCAGAGGGTGCCCACGCTCTCGGCCTGACGCAGGCGCAGAGAACCGCCGGAAGCGTCGGCCACTTTGGCGAGCGAGTCAGCGGGATGGTCCATGGCGCGGCGGACCGTGTACATAGCGAATTCGTAATTTGGGCGGCCAAAGTGACGTTGCCTCGGTCACGCCAAGGACACTCTCTGGAGCCTGGACCTGTTCCGGGCTGATTCGATCCTGCTCCAGACGCACAGGATCCTGGTCGTGATGGATCAGTTTAGCCGCCGCATCATCGGCTTTGGTGTGCAGGCGGTCGCCGTAGATGGAATGGCTCTCAGTCGCATGTTCCACCAGGCCAATTCCGGAGAAGGCCTGCCAAGGCGGCTCATTACCGATCATGATCCGTTGTTCCAGTTCCACCGCTGGCAGGCCAATCTGCGGATTCTGGACGTGGAAACAGTGCAAGCGGTGCCCCGGGTTCCTTGGTCGCATCCGTTCATCGAACGGCTCATTGGGACCATCCGGCTGGCTGGTCGGCTGCAATTTCATCCCCAGCACCGCCGAGAACGATCTGGAAATGTGGCAGGCGGACACGTTCGACCCGAAAACGATTGACCGTGAACTGGGCCGGGCACAGGGACTGGGCTTCAACTGCGTCCGCGTGTTTCTGCACAATCTGCTCTGGCAGCAGGATTCCAAGGGCTTTCTCGACCGGATGGACCAGTTTCTGGCCATTGCGGACAAGCACCACATCAAGGTGACGTTTGTCATCTTCGATTCCTGCTGGGACCCCGACCTGAAGCTGGGCCCGCAGCCCCCGCCCCGGCCGCAAGTCCACAATTCCCGCTGGGTGCAATGTCCGGGCCGAGAATACATGGCGCATCCTGAGCAGTTGGATGAGTTGAAGCCCTATGCGCAGGGCGTCATCGGACATTTCCGTGACGACAAACGCTTCGCCTTTTGGGACGTTTACAACGAGCCGAGCAACTTGAACGGCAATTCCTACCAGAAGGAGGAGCCGCCCAACAAACAGGAATCGGCTTTGCTCCTGTTGAAAAAAACCTTCGCCTGGGTGCGGGAAATGAAACCCGAACAGCCGTTGACCTCCGGCGTGTGGGACCACTGGTCAAATCCGGGAACGACCGCGGCGACGGAAATCACCAAGATTCAGTTGGGCGAGTCGGACATCATCACCTTCCACGATTACGGCAATGTCAAGCACTTCGAGCGGACCTTCCAGGACCTCCGGCGTTATGGCCGTCCGCTGGTCTGCACCGAATACACGGTGCGGCTGACGGGCACGTTCAATCCCATCCTCGGCTATTTCCGCGAGCAAAACGTGGGCGCGCTCAATTGGGGATTGGTCTCCGCCAAGACGCAGACGATTTATCCGTGGGATTCGTGGGAAAAGACCTGCACCAACGAGTCGCCCGTCTGGTTCCACGACATCTTCCACAAGGACGGCGCGCCTTACCGCCCGGCGGAAGTGGAATACATCCGCAGCATCACGATCGGCAAGGCAAAGACCCCGTAATCCATATCGGAAGCTGGCTGCTGGCGCGGTTCGGATACCCGCCGGCCGGCACCTGGCCCGCCTAACTCTTGTCCTGCACTTCCGAAGAGAGGCGGATGAAATCATATTGCCGCCAAGCGTAAGCCTCGAAGCTCGCGTTGCAATTCGGAGCGTTTGCCGTCGGAGCGCCAAACGTCGTCGTGCAGTTCATTTCGTCGTTGCCGAATTAACCGCGCTACCTGTTGACGTGCGAATCTCAGTTTACTCTCTCGATTATTCCTAATTTCCTTTCTGGCCCTCACGGGCGTTTTTACCCGCCCCAGCGACGGAGAGAATCAGGGGGCGTGCCTGCCAAGGAACAGGGATTCGGATGGAAACAGCTTTGGGTCCGGGCCGACCTGTATCGTGACCCGGGGCAAGGGCTTGACCACGGCGTTGTTCTTTGGCAATAATCACGACATGGAAAGGATCATTCTTATTTCGCTCTCCATGGCAGCCCTATTCGCATCCGGATGCTCGACTCCTTCCGCCTCAAACTCGGTCGCCGTAGCATCGGAACACCCGGTTCCGCGCGAGTCTAATTCAACCGCATTTGAAGGTTTATGGAATGGACGTGAAACAACGCCTGGCCAGGAAGGTCCAGCTTCGTTAACCGTTTCACACCAAACCTTGGAGTTTCACGGCGCGGCGGCCGACGATTGGCTCAAGGGAACATTCACCCTTCGGGATGACACCAATCCGAAACAATTCCTCGGCGTCGTCACGGAATGTGCCGTCCCAGAGTATGTCGGCAAAATGTGTTATGCGATATACAAGATCGAAGATGGCAAACTAATCGTCGCCGGAAACGAGCCAGGCGTTTCAAGTATTCCCCCGGCGTTCGACGCCCCCGGCTCGCGTCAGTTTGTCTTCAAGCACGATCCATAAGCCGACCTTCGGGTTATGCGACTGGTGAAAGCCAACGAATCAGCACGATCCAGGCTGGAGGACTGCCCCATGACACACGTTCAGTGTGAGCTGGCAACGGCAGCCCTGGCGGGCCTCCTCATCGAGTTCCGTCACGGGAACATCGTTGCGCTGTCCGCCGAGGAGAAGGGAATGGAACGACATGCCGGCTCGCTGTCGGCGCGATGGAACGACCGATTCCCAGGCTTCCCAATCGATCACTTTCCCTACACATTGTTCTGCGGAGAGTACTACCGTAGGCACCGCGATGCGCACCTGAATGACATCATCGTCGAGTTGCTGGCCGATCGTGGCGACCGTCCCTTTGACGTCCCGGAGATTTCAAGGCTGTGAAACCGCCCGTCAGATCGGAAATTGCCGGTGAAAATGAATTTCTCTTCCATTGCCGAAAATCCGCTGCCGTGCTTATCCTGTCCAAGATGAAGTCCTTGCTGTTCCTTTCCCGATTTGCGGCAGCGCTCCTTATCCCTGCGGCGTTGGTGAACGCGCGGGCCGCTATCACCGTTTCCCCCGTTGAATTGTCGCAAACAGATGACTGGGTGCGAACCAACATGCTGACGCCGCAAAATCTCCCTCCGTTCTCTTTTACCTACGACTCACGGGATTCTGCGGTCCTCCTTCCAAGCTGGAGCCGTCGGGAAATCGATTCCAACCTGGACGGCAACCACCGTCAACACGCCCTCACTTGGACCAACTCCAGCGGCGATCTTCAAGTCAAATGCCTTGTCGTCGAGCACCAGGATTTTCCCGTTGTCGAATGGACGGTTTTTTTCAAAAACATCGGCACGGCCAACACCCCGATCCTTCAAGACATCAAAGGCCTCGACGTGAACTTCCAGCGTGGTGACAACGATGAATTCGTTCTCAACGGCAACCGTGGCGACTATTGCGCGGCTGACAGCTACCAACCATTTCGCATCACACTTCCGCCATCTTTCACAACGAACTTTGCCCCCGCTCATTCGGGCAAATCTTGCGACGGACCCACCGGCTGGCCCTATTACAACCTGCAAATGCCCGGCGGCGGAGTCATCCTGGCCATCGGTTGGCCCGGTCAGTGGGCCAGCTCCTTCACCCGCGATGGCGGTTATAATTTACACATCAAAGCCGGCCAGCAACTGACCCATCTGACCCTTCTTCCCGGCGAAGAGATTCGCACCCCACGGATGCTTTTGCTTTTTTGGCAGGGTGCCGACCTTGTCCGCGCGCAAAACCTCTGGCGCCGCTGGTATCTCGCCCACGAGATTCCGCGCGTCAACGGCCAGCCGCCTTGCCCGTTCATGGCTGTCGGCGATGACAACATCGATATCGTCAATAGTTACATCAAGGATGGGATGAAGCCTGATGTCCTCTGGCGCGATGCCGATACCAAGCCATACGACTGGTATCCGACGGCCGGCGGCCCCGCCACCGGACTGCAAGCCTGGTTCAACACCGGAACATGGGAAGTCGATTCCAACAACTATCCCCACGGTTTTCTCCCTCTCAGCACTGCGGTCCATGCTTTGGATATGAAGTTCCTCGTCTGGTTCGAGCCTGAGCGCGTCGGCAGCCCCGTCTCCTGGCTCGCCACCAACCATCCCGAATGGCTGCTCACCGGCGATAACGACACCGGCGGCAGAATCCTTAACGAAGGCAACTCCGCCGCCTTCCATTGGCTTACCAACCACATGGATTCGATGATCAAGGCCAACGGCATCGATTGGTATCGCGAAGATATGAACGGCGCCGGCCCCCTTGTCGCGTGGCGCAAAAACGACGCCACCAATCGCCAAGGCAGTACCGAAAACTTTTACATCCAAGGCCACCTCGCCTACTGGGACGCCCTCCGTTCCATGAACCCGCAACTGCGCATCGATTCCTGCGCTTCCGGCGGACGCCGCAACGATCTCGAAACCATGCATCGCGCCGTCCCCTTGTGGCGTTCGGATTATGCCGAAGTGGGAGACCGTACTGCCCTGGGCGACGCCAACCAATGTTTCACCTACGTTCTTTCGGCTTGGCTGCCCTTCCAGGGCACCGCTTGCAACGGCTTCTGGGATAGTTACAACTTCCGTAGCGCCTATGTCACCGCCTTCGACAATGGCGGCCTCAACACCGGCAACACCGCCGCCCAGCAACAAGCCTTCCGCGAATGGAAACAAATTTCGCCGATCATGCTCAACGGCGACTACTATCCATTAACTCCCTTCAGTTCGTCCAACAACGTCTGGATCGCCTGGCAATTCGACTGGTGCGAAACTGGCCAGGGATACATCCAGGCCTTTCGACGCCGCCAAAACGACCAACCCTCCCAAACCCTCCTCCTCAAAGGCCTCGACCCGGCGGCCCACTACAACATCAGGAACCTCGATTCCGACACGACCACTCAACACTCCGGCGCCGACTTGATGCGAAACGGCCTCCCAATCCAAATCTCCGAAAAGCCTGGCAGCGCTGTCATCACCTACCAAAAGATCTGATCCATGCCCGTGAAGAATTATTCGTGCTTTTAGTCCGTCGAGTGCGCATGTGAGTTTGAACAAACACATTTCAATCAGACGTGCCATCGCCTCAAAATCGGGAAGAAATGCTGTTGGCCGCCGCGCTCGGCAAGCCCCCTGCCGAGCGGACCCGCCTTCCTGGACGGTGCCTGTTATGGCGACCCAGCCATGCGCCAGCGCCTGGAGGCTCTGCACTTCTATCATCGGAGCCGGACGCATTTGGCTCTGGACAAGGATGCCCCGGAGCCTCGTCCGGTGCAGGAACCGGCAGAAGGAAAGATCGTCGCGTTTGGCGGATCGGCTCCGGGATGATGGCTACGACATTCACCTGAACCCGCGCGGGGCGGCGGCGCGGCAGTTTGTCGTCCGTGAGCGCACGGTGGTCATCCTTCATTGAAAGGGGAGAAGTCTAAAACACGTGCGGGGGTGCCGAGCACCAGATTGATCATTTGCCTTGACCCTGGCCGCTAATTTAGGGCCGGTGATTTGGTTTTTGAAACCATATACACACGTTTTTATGGCACAGAGTTTGCTCTGTTTCGCGTGATTTGGTTTCAAAAACCAAATCACCGGCAAATGCGGCGCATGGTGTCGGGTGAAGCCTGCTGGCGGTCCACAAAGCGAATTCAGACCGATTGGGTGGGCTTCCCTGGCCCGAAACGAGGGTTCGATTCCCTTCACCCGCTCCAATTGACAACTTGTGACAGGTTGTGACAGAACGTGACAAACACCCCTGTTTGCAATGGTTTCGTGAGTGTTTGACCCTCCATTGTTTGCGTCAGGTTGCGCCACGGTTTGACCGCTCCCGCCTGAAATCTGTGCGCGTATTTGTGTATAGCCGGGCACCGCATCCAAGCGCGGCAGGTTCTTGATGGCATCGTAAATCGGCAACTGCATTTCATCGGTGTAAACTTTGCTGGTCAGCTTAATGTCACTGTGCCGCATCAGCTTCATGGCGAACCGTTGTGCCACGCCGTTGCGTTGCAGGAATGTCGCCCAGGTGTAGCGCAGCGAGTGGAAATCCGCGTAGCGGCCCAACTCATCCCGGTAGGCAATGCCGTTGGCTTCCGCGTCCTTGGTCAAACGCCGGGCGCGGGGAATGCCATTCGGAAAGACCAAATCAGTCCCCTTGCATCCGGCTGGCCGGTGAGCGGTCAACGCCTCGACTATCTCCGGCACCAGTTGCACCGACTCCTCTTTTTTGTTCTTCGCCGCATAATCCCGCACCACCACGAACGGCACGGCGGCATCCAGGCGCAAATCACCCCACTTCATTTGCTTCAATTCCTCTTGCCGCAACCCTGTCCGCGCGGCAGTGAAATAAATGATGCCCCGATCTTCCGACCCGGCCACCAGCTTGCGCATTTCGTCATCTGTGAAGGCCCGGCGCACCCGCTTCTGTTTGCCGCGCTCATCGGCCCTGGACACGTTCTTGAGCGGGTTGCTCTTGATTCTGGCGGCTTTTTCCATCCAGTTCAGCAACGAGATCATCCCTTGCAGGTAATGGTTGAGTGTGCGCGGCGAGCAGGTTTGCCGGTTGCGCCACACGATGAACGAATCGGCAGTGACATTGCAAGGCACCTGCCAATCACATTCTTTCAGCAAAACCCTAATCCGGGAGGCCACCAACCGCGCCCCGCGACCGCCGCGCCCATTGCGGCCCCGCGCCGCCAGATCAGCCACGTAATCCTCCAGGTGAGCCGTCAGCGCCTTTTTGGCCGAGTCCCGGACGGCTTTTGGTTCCAGGATGCCCGCCGTCTCGCGCTCGCGCTCCTGGATGAACTCGTGCGCCTTCTTGTCGGCGACCTGTTTATCCGTCACGCCCAGCGATTTCCACTTGTCCACCGGCATGTCGCCGATGCGATACCGCAGATAATACGACCGTGTTTCCTCAAGTTTTCCACCCCGACGAAACCGCCGTTTTTCAATAGTAAAGATCATGCTGCACCTTTCACAGTGATTTGCTCAATGTCTCTCAACCGAAACCGCACCGCGCCCCGGATTTTAACCGCCGTCAATGTCCCCGACGCCACCAGCCTTTCCACCATTCTTACCGAACAGGCCAGCAGCCGCGCCACTTCTTTCTTTGTCACCAATTGATGCGAAGCACCGTTAGATTCATTTTCCATAGTCTCTCCTCTCAACTGTCCGCAGGCTCCTGGTCCAGTGCCGCGACCTCATCATCCGGCATCCCCTTGGTGTAAACCCGGTAAACCGCATTGTAATCCGCCGCCACTCCATTTTGCGTGAGCCATTCCGCAATTTCCCGGAAGGAGAAGCCCTTGTCCTTCCGCAGCACGTTAATGGTCTCGCGGTAATCCTCCAGCAACTTCCGGTCAGGTTCCTTTTCCGCTTGTTCCAACAGGAAATGAGGCGGTGGAAATTCCAGATGCGTCACCACATCACCCGGAGGCGATGCGGCTGGCTGGTTGCCTTTTGCGCTCTTATCACTCAGAGAAGCCGCAGGGGATTGCGCGACCGCCACGACTTCTTTGCCTTTTGATTTGAATTGTTTTTTCTTCATGTGAGCAATCTAAACGCTCAAACGAATAAAAGCAAACAAAAAAATCATAAAAAGCACAATCATCCCAAAATGGCCCAAACCATGATGTTTTCCCCGTTGCGCGTTCCCGTATTGTCATCCGGCTTGCTAGAGGCTTGAAGGCCAAGCCAAATGCCAACACGCGAACACTCCGCCCCGACAAGTGCCTGGTCGTGTCGTCTTTGTCCCCGGCATTGCGCTCCGACTGCCCTCGCAACCCTGTGGCCAATGCCGCCACCACCAGGAAACGGCTTACACTATTCCGTCACTTTTCTGGGATTCCACAGCGTCAGGGGTTGCACAACCGGAAGAACAGGCTGCCCGTTGGCGATTGGATGGTGATGCTTTTGTTGGTTCCGTTATCCGAAATAGACCCGCTGGCAGACCAGTTCGTTGTTGCCAGATTTGAATTCTGCTGCAATATCCAATTCGTCCACGCAGACGGCCAGGACACTTGCATATCGCTTCCTAATCGATTGATGGTCAGCGTAGGCACAGCGATGAACACCGACAGTGTGTTGTCGGTAGTCGAGCAGATCAAATCCACCTTGCCATCCCCATTGACATCTGCCGCCGTGACTGAAGCAGGCCCACTGCCCACGCTCACCATGGAATAAAGCGCGAAGACGCCGCTACCGTCATTCGTGAAAACCTGTAGAGTTCCATCGCACAGATTCGCGCAAATCAGATCCACCTTGCCATCCCCGTTCAGGTCTGCCGCCGTGAGTCCATGAGGACAACCTTGCCTGGTGGATTGATCTACAACGCTCACTGTGCAGGTGAGCGTGAAGTCACCACTGCCATCATTGGTCAAGACCGAAAGCGACGTAGAATTATAGTTCCCACTGATTAAATCGACCTTGCCATCCCCATTCACGTCTGTCGCGACGAGATATTCAGGATTATAGTCCACGACCGGCGTGGAGGACAATGCGAAGCCACCGCTTCCGTCGTTGGTCAACACCGAAAGTGAGTTGCCCCCGGCATTCGCGCAGATCAAATCGACCTTGCCGTCCCCATTGACATCCGCCGCAACGACTGAACTGGGATAAGTTCCAACTTCCAGCGTAGAGGAGAGCACGAACGCACCGCTGCCGTCATTCGTCAACACCGAAAGCGTGCCACTATTCTCATTAGCGCAAATCAAATCCATCTTGCCATCTCCGTTGACATCCGCCGCCGTGACTGAAATTGGGAAATATCCCACGCTGAGCGTGGAGGCAAGCGCGAACCCCCCGCTACCGTCATTTGTCAACACCGAAAGAGAGTCATCACCAGCGTTCGCACAGATCAAATCCATCTTGCCATCCCCGTTGACATCCGCCGCCGTGACCGAATAAGGATAGTCGCCAACATTGAGCGTGCAGGAAAGTGCGAACCCACCGCTGCCATTGTTCGTCAACACTGAAAGTGTGTTGTCTAAAGCGTTCGCACAGATCAAATCCACCTTGCCATCCCCGTTGACATCCGCCGCGATGACGGATTCAGGTCTGCCCCCCACGCCATAATTGATGCCGGGCGCGAAGGCAACCTGGGCGTGAAGCTGGACACTCAAAACAAACATCGCCACCCCTGCGCCCAGCATTTTAAATGGGGTTCTCCTTTGCATAGTGATTGCCATATACTTTTGCTGAACAGCAACATACATGCGTGATATAAAGCATGAATGCTGGCAGAGTCGCAATAACATTATTATCACGTCCACCAGAACGCCAACAATTCGAGGACACCCCATTAACCAAAACTGAACAGCAAACGCCCCGCTACGTTAAGCCTAATGCACAGGAACCACGTTCCCATCACCCAGCGCCTTCCTTTGCTGCCTTTGCAACCACGCACCCCAGGAATCTCGTGAACCCGATATCCCCAAGCTGGTGGCAGGACTGCGGACAGTCATCTTGGAGCGTCCATCCTTCAACTTCATCCGGGCACGGTTCATCTTCAAGCATCGAAACTCAAGCCTTTTCCCCCGTTTCCGTCCCCGGCATGGCACAGTCTTTGCGACCGTCCAAGCCAGCAAAGCCAGTGCCACGCCGGAGCCAGAAACGCCCGAATTCAGTCCGCCACTCCGAGCTTTTCGCCATGTCCGCCGGACGGCCCGCCACTCCGCCCGCCCGGACTATCCGCCGGCCACGTCGAAAACTCGTAGAGACGGAGAAGGTTTGAAATTTACGAATCCAGATTTGCCCCTTTACCCAGGATGGTTTTTTTGCAATGTCAGGTTTGCCCCTTTGCCTAGGATTGCAAGGGCTGGTAATTTGGCCGTTGGATGGTGGGGCGCGGAAGGCCCACGGCATGACCCTAGCGGCCCATCATTGCTTCAATTCATAAAATCTGGCCGTGCCTCTTGCTGCGTTTTCTCGCATAGCCTTGTCAAGCATCATTTCGTGCATGAACCTGTCCTCGCTGTCGCGCATCCCGGCCTTTTGGGAGGGGAAAACATACGTGGCAACGATGTTCTCCAACAAAATGACGCCCTGCAAAAAGTAAGCCCACCGTGGCCCGAATATTTTCTTTATGTCCTCCATGTCCTTCATTCCGTTGCGCTCCGCCCACGCTTTCAGTTTATGACGCCAAATCTGTGCGTGGTCATTATTCCACGCCAACCGGGTATTGGCTTTCCTGTCCCCCGGCTTAAAACCGATGTACCGCACCAACCGCGCACCTTTGTCCGCTGGCGACCGTTGCCGAACATTCTTGGAAATGTACTTGCCCACGTAACGAGCGATGCCTTCCCCGTTGGACTTGACGGGCAGCAACTCATGGCGTCCGAACCCGTAGAGCGGCGCCGTCTTGCGCCAAAACGCCCACTCCCCACGCAACTCAGCGTTTGCCGTCCGGTAGTCGCCCCGCGCAATGGCCGCGAAATCGAGGCCCGACCGAATATCCGCAGCCAACACCACCAGCAGGTGGAAATGGACGCGTCCCGACTGTTGACGCTCTGTGACCACGATAGCCCGCTTGTAACGTGCCTTTAAAACGCGTCGGTTCAGATTGTTAAAACGCCTGTTCGCTTCCTTCAGCTTTTGGACGCGATCAGAGAATGTCAGCGTGAAAAATCCGAGACGCTCCAAACCAAACTCTTTGGCCAGAGCCATGATCTCCTCTGCCAGCACAAACGCGCTCCGTTTGTGTCCACCTGTCAAGATGTTGACTTTCGGAATCTCTCCTGTCTTTTCCCCGCTGGCCTCGACGGTCTTCCTGTCTGAATTGTTACTTAATAGACAAGGAAGGCCGGAGGCGGGCGGCGCTTCGCGCCGCTCCGCCCCCGGCCCTTCCGTGCCGCCACTCGCTTGCGTGTCCATAGGTCGCCCCTTCCCTATTTCCCGGCGACCTCGACAATGGCGAGAATTGCAGCCTTGAGAGGCGGAGGAAGATCAGCCCATGCGTTGACTACTTGCGACAGGTCGCGTCCATCCTTGCCCTGAATCCAGAACTCCTGACATAGGCATCAAGCAAAATGTCCGCTTTTTGCCTCAAGAGACCTCCCGAACCGCGTAATGGAGGCGCAATCGCGAACCTGGAAAAATGGTATTCATTTGGTTGA
>Ga0224555_1001554_pt1 | contig 31136 bp, 14 predicted proteins | sample 714S23034metaG_FD_180687 | JGI IMG/M metagenome (GOLD analysis project Ga0224555, IMG submission 180687) | Peat soil microbial communities from Stordalen Mire, Sweden - 717 S2 30-34 | ecosystem: Environmental > Terrestrial > Soil > Wetlands > Peat | place: Sweden: Norrbotten County, Stordalen...
GGGCGACAGGCACCGGGCTGTTTCGTCGTGAACCGTCTAACTCGACGAATGGGACTTTCACCCACGAGCGCAACCACCTTCACGGGCTGCTGCGGTGCAAATCAGTTTTTGGGTTCCCCTCTTAATCTTACTCCTAATCTTAATCTTAATCTCGTCCCCCCTCCAGCGTGCGGATTAGGAGCAAGATTAAGATTAAGATTAGGAAAGACAACCCAAAAAAGTGGAGTGCGCCCGCTGACGGATTGAAGCAACAAAATTATCGCCAATTTAGGGACACCCCACTAAAATCCGGGCCAGTGTGGTGAAAATGTTAAGAGAGTTTTTCAGGTTGATCTCGCCCGTGCAGACGGCGAGCGAGCAGGATGTCATCGAGATCCACTCGCATCGCATGCCCATCGTGTACCGGCGGCACGCGCGGGCGCGGCACTACGTGTTGCGTCTGCACTTCAACCGAACGGTCATGGTGACGGTCCCCCGGCTGGGCAGCAGGAAGTTCGCCCGCGAATTTGTGGCCAGCCGGAAGAGCTGGCTGGAAAAACAATGGCGCATTTTGGAGGCGCGGCGCGCGACGCCGCAGGTGCTGCGGCCCGGCATGGAAATCCTCCTGGGCGGCCGGCCGGTGGCGCTGGAATTGCGGCGCCAGGGAGAAACGTGGGAATTGCAGTTCGGCCCGGAACGGACGCCCGTGGCCGGTCCCGACGGCAATCTGCGCCCCGCCGTGGAGAACCATCTGCGCGGCGCCGCCCGCGTCCAACTGGCGCGGCGGGTGCGGGAACTGGCGCGGGCACACGCCTCCAACGTCCAACACATTGTCATCCGCAATCAACGGAGCCGCTGGGGTTCCTGCTCCTGCCACGGCACCATTTCGCTCAACTGGCGCTTGATCCAGTTGCCCGACCCGGTGCGGGACTACATCATCATCCATGAATTGATGCACTTGCGGGAGTTGAACCATTCGCCCCGTTTCTGGCAGGAGGTGGCCAGGGCCTGCCCGGATTACCGCGCGGCCGAGGAATGGCTCAAGCAGAACTCCGGACAAGTCGGTTTCTGAGGTTCCGTCAAGTTTCAAATTCATAATCTTTTAGCGATTTTGAGATTGCTTTGTCACCCAGTCCATCTACGATTGTCGGGTTGCAATGCCTTCCGAAATCTATTTGAAACGTATGATAAATCACGTGTGCCGTTTATTCTGTGGCTGGCTCGGGCGTGGCGCGGGCGCTGCTTTGCTCCTGGCCTCCATCACATCTGCCCTTGGCACGACCTATACTTGGAATGGGGCTGTCTCTGGCGACTGGTTCGCCCCCGCCAATTGGACGCCATCGGGGCCGCCTGGCTCCCTGGATACGGCGGTCATTTCCAACGGCTCCCCCGTCGTGGGCGCAACCACCAACGTCGGTTCGATCACTTTGGGCGGAAGCGCGGCTTTGGACGTCACGGCCGGCCTGACTGTGTCCACTTTCAACAACAATGGCGCGGTCAACGTCAACAGCGGCACGCTGCTGGTGGCGTCCAACGGGATTTTTGGAGGGACTTTCCTGGCGAGCAACAACGCCACGATCGTCTTTGCCGGGGGCGGATTATTAAGCGGGGTGTTTACGTCCGCCCCGGGAGCCAGCGTGACGCTCGCCGGCGGGGCTTTCACCAACGACGGGGCGGTTTTCACAGGTGCGGGAGCCGCCAGCATGACCAACAGCGGCACAACGCTGCTGTTAACCAACGATGTCGGCCAAAACCTGCTTTTGGCCGGCGGCACGGTCCTTTTGGGGCCGCAATTCCAGCAGAACGGGGGCATCACCAATTTGACCATCGCGGGCGCCACGCTCGCCGGCACCAACACCGTCACCGGCGCTTTCCATTGGACTGGCGGCGCGGTGGAGGGCGTCTTGACGGTGGCCCAATCCGGCGTGGTCTATTTGAGCGGATCGGCGGACTTGTATCTTTACGCCGCGCTGACCAATGCCGGGCGGATCATCTGGAACGGCGCCAGCCAGTGGCACTTGGACGCCTCTCCCGGCGCCAGCGGCGGTTGCATCAATAACCTGGCCACGGGCGTTATTGACGCGCAATGCAGCCAGACCCTGTACGCCGATTTCGGCGGAGAGTGGATTCATAACGCCGGCTTGTTCCAAAAGTCCATGGATTCCAACGTCACCTGGGTGGAGGCAACCTTGACCAACACCGGCCTGGTCCAAGTGCTGGCCGGCTCAATGGATTTCCAAAACGGCTTCTTTGGCGGGACTTTTATCGCGACCAACGGGACGGTCTTGAACCTGCAAGGCGGCGGCATCCTCAGCGGGAGCTTTTCGGCGGGATTTGGAGCCGTGGTTGATCTGGCGGGCGGCGCCTTCACGCCAACACCAACGGTGTCCTTCGGCGGGGCCGGCCTGTGCGAGCAAACCGGCGGAACTCTCACGCTGCTTTACGAGAACATCCCCAATCTCCAGTTAAACGGCGGAACGATTGCTCTGACGCCAGAATTCGAAGGGGGAACGATCCTTAACCTGACGGTCTCCGACGAAGCGTTGACCGGAACCAACACGGTGACGGGGGTGCTCAATCTCAATGGCCTTGGCGGCTACGCCTCGACCACGGGGCCGCTGACGGTGGCGGCCGGCGCCGTCCTCAATGTCCATGACGCCAATTTGGACGGGCCGCTGTTGGTGGCCGCCGGCGGCACGGTCAATTGGAGCGGCGGCAGCACGGCCTCTTGGATCAGCATCGCCAGCAATGGAGTGTTCAACCTGACGGAATCTTACTTTGCCGTGGGAGATATGATGACCAACGCCGGCGCCGTGAACTGGAACGGTGGCTACATTGAACTGGAGAACAACGCGGGTATTTACAATCTGGCCGGGGCGGAATTTAACATCAATCTGCCTCCATCGGAACCCGCCTATTTGGAAAACTATTATGGCGGCGAGTTTTTCGACAATGCCGGCCTGCTACAGACCTCGGCGACCAACGGCCAGGTTTATTTCGATCCCATTCTGACCAATTCCGGCGTCGTTTCGGCGCAAGGAGGAACGGTGAATTTTCAGGGAGGCGGCCTGCTGGGAGGCACGTTCGATGCGGGCGCCAACGCCGTGATTAATTTCACAGGATATTCCTATAACGTGTATTCCTACGTTCCCACGGTTGTATTTGACGGGTCGGGCGTCAACGAGATGACGGGCGGCTCGCTGACACTGGCCAGCAACGCGCTTCCGAACCTGCAATTGATTGGGGGAACCCTCACGCCTGGCCCGTTCTTCCAGGGCGGCTCGATTACCAACTTGAACCTTGGCGCGGTCACTCTGGCCGGCTCCAACACCGTCACGGGCGTCCTGACCCTCAACGGGGGAACCCTCGCCGAGGGAGCGTTGACGCTGCAACCTTATTCCACTTTCAATTTCTCGGGGACTCTTTCCGAACCGTTGACCGTGCCCGCCAACGCGGTCATGAATTTGCTGTGGTCCTACGAAACCACCCTGAACGATTCGATCACCAATCAGGGAATCATCAATTGGGATGGCGGCAACATCTATCTGGAGGACAACGCATCCATTTACAATTTGCCGGGCGCCACCTTCAGCATTCAGGGCAGCGGCAACATGATTGCCTATGCGACGGAATCGTCTTTTGTCAATGGCGGGACGCTTGATCTGGCCAACACCTCCTCCACCGCCACCCTGAGCCTTCCTTTCAACAACACGGGCGGCGTCTATGCTTATGGCGGTACGCTGGACTTGGCCGTCGGTTACTACTCCGGCGCTGCTGCCTCGTTGCTGGGCGGAACTTTTCAGGCCGCGCCGGGAGCCGTCATTCAATTTGGCGCCGGCGGCTACCTCAGCGGAACCTTCACCGCGTCGCCGGGCGGCCAGATTGAGTTGACTGGGGGCGTTTTCAGCAACGCGCCTTCCGTGGTGTTCAACGGCGGCGGCTCAACCCTGCTGGCGGGCGGCGCCATTACCTTGACGTCCGATGTGATTCCCAATCTCCAGTATCAATCCGGCACGGTCACGCTGTCGCCCCAGTTCCAAGACGGTTCCATCGCCAACCTGACCCTGGCTGGCGCGGGGCTGGCCGGGACCAACATTGTCACCGGCACTTTAAACCTGGATGGCGGAACCGTCTCCGGTTCCCTCACCATCGCCGAAGGCGGGATTTTGAACGTCACCGGGCCAAACAAGCTTTTTCTGGACTGCGCCTTGACCAACGCCGGCACCTTCAACTGGCTGGGCGGCGACATTGAACTGCTGTCTTCCAACAATATCGAAAATCTGGAGGGAGCCAACTTTAACATAGATTGCAACCAGAGCCTGATTCCTGGCAACGCGCAGGCCAGTCCCTTCTTCGTCAATGCCGGAACCATCACGCAAAACGGGCAGAATGCCACGACCTTCTTCGTCGTGCCGCTGGCCAACACCGGCCTGGTCAACGTGGAAACGGGCGCCCTCTACCTTGAGGGTGGCGGTTCGCTGGCGGGCCAATTTGCGACTTCCGCGGGAGCGGCGTTTGTGTTGAATGGCGGATTATTCACCAACGGCGCCTCCCTGGCGCAATTCACCGGCGCGGGAGTCAATGAACTGGCGGGAGCCAGCCTCTATCTGCCGGCCGATGTTCCTCCCGGGCTGCAATTGGGAGGCGGGTCCATTTATCTGGGGCCGGGTTTTCAAGGTGGCACGATCACCAACCTGACCCTTGGCTTGGTCACTCTGGCCGGCTCCAACACCGTCACCGGCACTCTTTCCCTGACCGAAGGAACCGTCAGCGGGCCGCTGACCATCGGCTCGAACGCGGTCCTGAATCTCAACGAGGCCGTCTTTGACGGCCCGGTCACCAACCAGGGGACCATCAATTGGACCGGCGGGAACATTGCCTTTGCCAGCTCGTTTTACAATCTCAGCAACGCGGTTTTGAGCGTGCAATGTGATGCGGAGGCCAGCGGCACCTTCGCGCCCTTCTGCAATTATGGGTTGATTGAGAAAACATATACCACGGGCGACACGGCCTTTTATGATCTTTCCATTGTCAACACGGGGACCGTGGACGTGGAAAGCGGCCAATTTTATTTTGGGTACGGCGCGGGCCTGGCCGGGGGCGTTTGGGCCATTGGCGTCACCAGCGCCAACAGTTACGGCAGTTTTGACTTTGCTTCTTCCGCCGTGCTCACCAACGCGCTGAACATCAACTTGCGGAACGGGTTCCAACTCTCGCCCGGCAATGCGTTCGCGCTCGTTTCCTACGCTGCGGAAACGGGGCAATTCCAACCGGCGCTCATTCAGCCGCCGGAAGGCAACAATGTCAGCTACAACTACGGCTCCACTTCCCTGACGCTCACCGTCAACAGCATCGTCGTGCCTGTCGTTAAAATCGTCAGCCCGACCAATTATCAGACCTTCACCGCCAACGCCACGATCCCCATCAGCGTCACCAATAGCGACGCCAACACCACCGTTTTGCAGGTGCAGTATTACCAGGGCAACACCCTGCTTGGCACGGCCGGATCGAACTTCACCTGGTCCGGCGTTGCGCCCGGCTTCTACACCCTGACGGCAAAAGCGCTGGACGCGGCGGGGTCCATCGGTGTTTCCGCGCCGGTCAACATTTTGGTCTCCTCCACCAACAGCGTCACCTACACTTGGACCGGCGCCTCCTGTGCCACTTGGTCAATGCCGGGAAACTGGCAGCCGGCCGGGCCTCCCACGGCGGCGGATAATGCCATCATCCTTGGCGGCCCGGCGGTCGTTCTGGACACCAATGCCATTGTCAACAACATGGTTCTCAGCGGCGGCTCCCTGACCGGCAACGACACGCTGACCATCGCCAGCGGGTTCAATTGGACCGGCGGCGCACTCAGCGCGCCGTTGACCATTGCCTCCAATGCGACGCTTTATCTCGACGGCGCCGCCCCCCTCAACGCGTATGGCGCCACGGTCGTCAACCTCGGCGTCATGGATTGGACCAGCGGCAATATTCTGGCCAACGGCGTCACCGTCATCTCCAACGCCGGCACGTGGCTGATCCAAACCACCAACAATCTTTCCTGCACCGCCAACTTCATCAACACAGGCTCCATCTCCAACGTCGGCGGAGCGGTTAGTTTCGTTGGCGGCGGCGTCTTGCTCGGCTCCATGACCGCCGCGTCCTCAGCCGCCAATGACCTTGCCGGCGGCGTCTTTGACTATGGCGTCGGCGCGACTTTTGCCGGCCCCGGCTACAACAGTTTCACCGGCGATTCCTTGCTGTTAAGCAACGATGTCAGCACGAATCTGGTTTTGGCGGGCGGCACGGTCACCCTTGGCCCGGCCTTTCAAAACGCCGGCGCCATCACCAATCTCACCCTCAACGGCTCAACCCTTGCCGGCTCCAATACCCTCAACGGTTCCCTCACCCTGCTTTCAGGCAACATCACGGGACAGATGGCGGTCGGTCCCGCGGGCGTCCTGACCCTCGGTGGCAACCCAAATTACAGCTATATGAACTTCTACAACCTGACCCTGATCAACTCGGGCCAGGTGCTCTTGTCCAGCGGCGAACTGGACACGGAGGACACTCTTATCACCAACAACAATATCTGGGTCATGCAGGGCGGCGCGCTCTATGACAACTCTTCCTCCCTCTTTGTCAACAACGGCTCGCTCGTCGAGCAGAATCCCTCCGCCAACGGTTCCAGTTATTTCTCCATGGCGACGTTTCTCAACAACGGCATCGTGGACGCGGCCAGCGGCGAACTGATCCTCAGCATCTACAACGGCGGCACGTTGAGCGGCTCTTACAACACCGCCGCCGGCGCGGCTATCGGCTTCGATGCGGGCAATCTGACCCTGGACGCCTTCCCCGCCATCACCGGCCAGGGCACTCTGGAATTGCTGGGCGGCAGCACGTTGACGATCCTGACCAACATTCCCGCCGGCTTTGCTTTGGACGGCGGGACGGTGGTGCTGGGAGCGGCCTTCCAATCCAACGGCGTCATTACCAACTTGACGCTCGACGGCGCGACTCTGACGGGAAACTACACCGTCAGCGGCGCTTTCAACTGGCTTTCGGGCATGATTGATGGCTCGCTCACGGTGGCCAGCAACGCCACCCTCTCCGTCACCGGGGGCGGATTCAACGATTTGGAGAATGGCGCCATCACCAATTTTGGCTCGGTGCTTTGGTCCGGCGCGACCCTTTATCCGTCCTACAATACCCTCCTTGTCAACTACGGCCTTTGGCTGGATCAAGCCGACGACGGCATTTACGCCTACGATGGCGCGAGCACGTTCCTCAACGAGAGCAACGGCGTTTTTGAAAAGAACGGCACGACCGGGGACACGACCTTGTACAACATCGCCTTCACTAATTTTGGGACCGTGGACGCGGAGACGGGACGGATCCTGTTTGACGGGGGCGGCAACATAGGCGGCACGTACCAGGCCACGCCCCAGGCGTCGGTGCTCTTCAACGGCGGCGTTTTCACGCCGGTTGGGACGCCGGCCTTCACGGGCGGCGGGACGTTTGATGTCAGCGGAGGCCTCCTCCAACTGGCCAACGATCAAGTGGCCGGCTTGTCCGTCACCGGCGGCGCCATCAGCCTTGGCTCCGCTTTTCAGAACAACGGCGCCATCACCAACCTGACCCTCAGCGGGGCCACCCTTTACGGCCCGTGCGTGGTGACGGGAACCTTGAATTGGCTTGCGGGCGCCATCTACGGCCCCTTGACCATCGCCAGCAACGCCACCCTCAATTTCCCGTCCAGCGCGGTTTCGGGATACGCCGGCTACCCGACACTGGCCTCGGGCGCGTTGACCAACTTTGGCGTCGTCAACTGCAGCGACTACCTGGAACTGGGGTCCGGAGCCATGATTGTCAACAACGGCGCATGGCTGGCGGAGGCGGACAACGAGATATTCTTCGAGTACTATCCGCTGCCGGCCTTTATTAACAACGGCATCTTCAGCAATCTGGCCGGCGCCGATCTTAACTACATTGAAGTTGGTTTTACCAACAATGGCCTGGTGGATATCGAATCGGGCACGCTCTACTTTTCGGCCGGCGGCCAGATCGGCGGCGTCTATCATACCGCGTCCGCCGCCTCCGTCTTGTTCGACGGCGGTTACTATGTCAATGTCTCTCCCGTCTCCTTCACGGGAGCCGGGGCCGTATCCTTGCAGGACAGCGTTCTGACCCTGATGTCGGATCAAATCGCCGGCCTGCCCCTGACCAACGACACTTTGGAGCTTGGCCCGGACTTTCAAAACAACGGCGCCATCACCAATCTGACCTTGGGCGGCAGCGGCAACGTCCTGCAAGGCGCCTACACCGTCACGGGGACCTTCAACTGGCTGGCGGGAGAACTCAACGGCTCCCTCACTATCGCCACCAATGGCCTCCTGAATATTGCCGGCCCGGACACCAAGTTTCTTGATTATGAGTCCACCTTGAATAATTCCGGCCTCGTGGCCTGGTCGGGCGGCGCCATTAACGGATACTACTACGACGTCAGCTATTCATTCATCACCAACAATGGACTGTGGCTGGCCGAGTGCGACAATTATCTGGAATACCTGACTTTTATCAACACGGGCGCGTTCCGCAAATCCATCACGTCCGGCCAGACCCACCTCTATGATGTCGCCTTCAACAACACAGGAACCCTGGACGCCGAGTCCGGCCTCATCAGTTTCGACCTCGCCAATAACTACAGCCAAGCCGCCTCCACCCTCGCCTTCGGCGCGGCGGCCCCGAATCTGGCCGGCCAACTCGAAGTCGCCGGCAATGTCAGCCTGAGTGGCGCCCTGGCGCTTCATCTTCTGGACGGCTACACCCCCAGGGCTGGCGACGCCATCACGTTGATGACTTACGGCTCGGCCACCGGCTCGTTCTCGCAATTCAATCTGCCACCCCTGGGCGGCGGGTTGAATTGGGAGACCGACATTGGCGCCACCAGCGTGAGCGCGCGCGTCGTCCAGGCGCTGACAAACCAATCCGCGTTGGCGCTCTCCGGCTCGGTGACGGACAGCAACAACCATCCCATCGCCGGGGCCACTGTCTATGCCACCGTCGCTTCCACCGCCGGCAGCCTGATCCAAAACGGCAGCTTTGAATCACCAGCCTATGCTTTCTATTCGACAGGCTCCGTCAGCATCCCCGGCTGGACCGTGACCGGGCCGTCCGGTTCGGAGGTTGGAATCCTCAGCCAGTCATCCGGTTTCGGTTCGGCCGAGGACGGCAGCCAGTATCTTGATCCCATTGGCAACAGCGTCGGCGGCGCCGGCCTCAGCCAGACTTTTTCCACCACGCCCGGAGCCGTTTATGACTTGATATTCTATCATGGCGCCTACAGCCACTACGGCATCAATGCCGCGCTGGGCGTTGCCATCGGAACCAACTATTTCACCTTCGGCGAAACCTCCGGCGGCCAACACGACTTGGATTGGCGCCAGGTCCTCCTTCCCTTCGTCGCCACTTCCAATCTCACCACCCTCTCTTTCACCGGCCTGACGGGTTTTGATTCGCGGGACAATTTTGTGGACAACGTCCAGGTCATTGCGCCCGATTCCGACCGGGTGCTGGAAGCCGTCACCGACACCAATGGCAACTGCCAAGTCAGCGTCCCCAACGCGACCTTGATGGTCAATGTCGCCGGACTGGAAGGCATGGGCTACAATGCGGTGGCCAGCCAGGCTGTGACCATGTCCGGCGGCAATCAAACGGTCCATTTTGTCACCAGCCAGGCCTTGACCAATTACACCATTTCGGCCTCGGTCAACCCCGCCGCCGCCGGCTCCGTCAGCGGGGCCGCCAGCGCGCCCTCCGGCAGCATCGTCATTCTTTCCGCCACGTCGTCCTATGGCTATGCGTTTGCCAATTGGACCCTGGGGGGCATCGCGGTCGGGACCAACGCTTCCTCCTTGTTCATCGTCGTGACCAACAATGCGGCCTATGTGGCCAATTTTATTCCAACCAATTTGCTGCACGCGGTGACCGTGCAGACCATTCCGCCCGGCGTGACCACGGTTTTGGGGGCGGGCGTTTACTCCAATGACCAATCGGTGGTCATCAATGCGCCCATGACGGTCAGCAATGCGGCGGATTACTACGCGTTCCAGTATTTCACGCTCAATGGCGTCTTTGCCGGCTCCAACAATGTCCTGGGCACGGCTTTTTCCACAACCAACCTTCCCAATATCCAGGTCATGGCCGTCTATGCCAAGCATAGCATCAACCCGCCGGTGGTGGCCATCACCAGCCCGTCCAACGGCGCTGCCTTCACGACCACCAATACCTTCACGCTCTCTGTGGGCGCGAGTTCGTTAAACGGCCTCGCGTCCTTGGTCGTCTATGACAACGGCGCCACTCTGCTGGCCAGCGCCGCCGCCACCAATATTACCACCCTGGTCAGCAACCTGGCCGCCGGCAGCCACCGGCTCACCGCCGTGGCCACCGACACCAACGGGACGAGCGCGACCTCCGCGCCAGTGCATATCACCATCAATGTGCCGGGGACTATTTTGATTGACTTCGAGGCCATGGACGCCTCGGCGGGGCCTGTCAGCGGATCGCTACTTGCCACCTATCTGGCGGGCTACGGCGTCACGCTGGCCAACGTCTCCACCAATACCACGGTGGCGGTGCAGGACGACCAGAACATCCTTGGGGGCAGTCTCACGGTGGCTTCCTCCGGCGATAATTTATTGACACAGACCAACGGCACTGGCGCCGGCGGGGCCGTTTCCTACACCTTGCTCTTCAACCCGCCCTATCCGAGCGTGAGTTGGACCCGCGCGGAGTTGCTGGCCGGCTCCGGCGGCGTGCAATCCCCGGCCTGGCAGGCCACGGCTTACGACTCCAACGGCGTGGAAATCGCCGCCGTCGGGGAGCAACAAACGGGCAGTTTCACCAATATTCCGGCCCAACGCTTCACGCTGGGCGGAGCAGAGATTGCTTCCATCACCTTCGCCGGCAACAACAGCCTCGGCTCGTTCGCCACGCTGCCGCTGGACGATCTGCTGCTCTCGACCAGCTTCCCGGGCGCGTCCATCTCCATCTCCTTGGGCGACACCAATTCCGTCCTGGCCGCGCCGGGCCAAATTCAGTTGACAGCCCAGGCCTCGGACACGGCTGGCTCGATTGTCGAAATTGATTTCTACCAGGGGCAGGTCCTTTTGGGCAGCGTGCTGGCGGACGCGGGCGGTTCCCTGACCCGGGCCGTTTTCAATTTGACCAACGTAGCCCCCGGCAGCAACAGCTTCACCGCCGTGGCGACCGACAACCACGGCGATTCGCGCAGTTCGGCGGCCCTGCCCGTGACGGTCGCGGCGGCGGCCGGCGTGAACGTGATCAATTTCGACTCCTTGGGCACCTCCTCCGGCGCGGTCGGCGGCGCGCTCCTGTCCAATTACCTGGCGGGTTTCGGCATAACGGCCTCGAACGTGACGCTGGGGACGCGCTTGGAGGCGGTCAACGGCGACAATCTCTCCGGCAACGCCATCGCCGTGCCCTCCTCGCCGCCCAATCTTTTCACGCAGGTGGGGTTGAACCAGCCGGTCACCTTCACCTTGAACCTGGCCGCTCCGGTGGGCACGTTTGGGTTTACCCGCGTGGCGCTGGCCGCCGGGCAGGCCGGGATCAGCCATCCGGCCTGGACGGCGCGCGCGTTCAACGCGGCTGGCACACAACTGGCCTCGGTCAGCGAGCCGTTGATCTTCAGCTTTGCCAACGTGCCGGCGCGCGTCTTTCAGTTGACAGGACGCGGCATCACGCGCGTGCGGTTCGATTCCGACAGCCGGCAGACGGCCGCGTTCTCGGCGGTCCTGCTCGATGACTTGGTGCTGGACACCAACGCCGCCGCCAACGCCCTCTCCGTCTCCCTGGCCTATTCCGGCACGCCCACGGCCCCGGCCACCTTGCAGTTGACTGCCACCGTGACCGACACCTTGGGCGCGCTCTCCAACGTGGCCTTCTACGCCGGCCCCAATTTGATCGGCGCCGCATCGGGCTCCTCCCCCTCGATCGCCTGGACCAACGTCCTGGCCGGAACTTATATTTTGACAGCGCAAGCCGTGGACAACCTGGGCTACACGCGAATTTCCAGCCCCGTCACCCTCAAAGTCGCCTCCGGCCAGGGCATGTCCGCGCTGATTAACTTTGACTCGCTCAACGCTTCCCGCGGCCCGGTGACAGGCACGGCGCTGGCGGACTATTTCTCCGGCTTTGGCCTGGCCCTGACCAATGTCACCGCCGGCACGCAAGTGGCCGTGGAAAACCAGGGCCTGCTGGCGGGCGGAGGATTCGTCGCGGCTTCCTCGCCCTCGAACCTGCTGACGCAAATCGGCGGCAACGGGCCGGCCGGCTTTGCGGTGCGGGTGACGCATGCCTCCAACTGGCTGGCTTCCTTCACCTTCACGCGCCCGGAACTGCTGGCCAATCCCTTTGTGACCCAACCCGCCTGGCAGGCGACGGCTTATGACGCGCTGGGCGTGCCGCTGGCCCAGGCCGGGGAAGGGTTTCTTTCCAGCTACACCAACGTGCCGGCGCAAACATTCACCCTGGCGGGCGCGGGGGCGGGCATTGCCAGCGTGCAATTCAGCTCCCAAGGCAGCAGCCTTACGACCTTTGAAGCGGCGCCGCTGGATGACTTCATCTTGACAAAGAGCCTGTCCAACCTCCCGCCCGCTGTCCTCCTGACCAACCCGCTGGCCGGCCAGGTCTTCACCACCCCGGCGGTCATTGAACTGGCGGCCCAGGCCGCCGCCCCCAAAGCCACCGTGACCAACGTGAGTTTTTATGCCAACGGCGCTTTGATCGCTTCGGCCTCCTCCAGTCCTTTCCTGGCCTACTGGACCAACCTGGCCGTCGGCGCGTACACGCTCACGGCCGTGGCGGCCGACTCTTCGGGCCTGAGCCGGACTTCCCCCCAGGTCAACGTCACCGTCAGTCCGCCCGCGACGGTCTTTGGCATCCTGACGCAGCCAGCCGGAGAAACCGTGGCGGCGGGACAAGGGGCGCTGTTCAGTGTCCAAACCACCGGCACCAACGCGGTGGCCTACCAATGGTATTTTGACGGCTCCACCGCGTTGCCGGGCAAGACCCAATATGCGTTGAGCGTGGCCAATGTCAGCGACGCCAATAACGGCACTTACACCGTCCAAGTGACCAGCGCCGGCCAGACGCTCATCAGCCAGGACGCGGTTCTAACGGTGTTGGACCCGCCCGCCATCATCACGCCGCCCCCATCGCAAATCACAGTCGGTTTCGGCTCCAACGCGACCCTGAGCGTGGTCGCTTCCAACGCGCTTTCGTATCAGTGGAGTCACAACGGCGCCAGCATCAGCGGGGCGACCGCTTCAAGCTACTCCATTGCGGCGGCTCAACCGTTGAATTCGGGCAACTACGCCGTCACGGTCGCCAACTCGGTCGGGTCCGCGGAGAGCCAAGTCACGGCTTTGACGGTCACCTTCCCCGGCGCGCAGACGAACTCGGCGGACGCTTTCTCCAACCGCGTCAGTTTCGATCCGCTGGTGGGACCGATCTTCGGCAACAACACCGGCGCCACCTTCGAACCCGGCGAACCGGAAGCCGACGGCGAACCCGGACCTAATACAATCTGGTACACGTGGCGCGCCAGTTTTGACGGCGTGATTTCGTTGACAACGCAGGGAAGCAGTTTTGACACGCTCCTGGCAGTCTATACCGGAACCAACGTGGCGGCATTGACGCCGGTGGCGGCCGACGACGATTCGGGCGGCTACTTCACCAGCCTGGTCACCTTCAATTGCTCCGCCGGCGCCGATTACCAGATTCAGGTGGCTGGCTTCCAGGGCGCTTCCGGCTCGGTCGTGTTGGGTCTGCCGTCGGGCACCGCCTATCGCGTGCTCAACGCCGGCTCCGGCGACACCATCCCTCTCATCACGCAACAGCCCGCCAATCAACTCATCGCGCCCGGCGCCTTTGCCACCCTGAGCGTCATGGCCACCAACGGCGAACCACTGACCTACCAATGGTTCTTCCAAGGCGCGCCCGTCTCCGGCGGCAACGGCAGGTATCTGGTCATCCCCAACTTTCAGTCCGGCTCAGCGGGCAATTATTATGTCTTGGTGGCCAACAGCGTTGGCTCGGCCCAAAGCGCTTCCGCCAGCCTCCAATTGAGCAGCCAGCCTCCCACCAACGGCGCGCCCACGCTGGCCGAGGACAAATTTGGCGACTCCGCTGACTTGTCGCAAGGCGGCAACACCCAAACCGATGTGCGGCCCAAAGACAGCGGCGGCGATACCGCCGGTTTCAGCGTGGCCCAAACCTTCAGCACCGTTGGGGCGACCAGGGAAGCCGGCGAACCGGACACCTGCGGCCAGACGGGCGGAGCCTCCGAATGGTACGTCTATACCACCACGGCCGCCGGCGTCCTGCACGTGGATACCAGCGGCAGCGCCTTTAACACCATCCTGGGCGTTTATACCAACAACGGGGGCGCCGTCGCCTTCTCCAACCTGGTCTCGGTCGCCTGCGGCTACACCACTAATTACCAAAGCCAGGGCCAGCCCTCGCTCAACGTGCCCGGCGTCGCCGCCAGAACCACCTATTATATCACCGTGGACGGCTACAACGCCGCCACCGGGGTGGCCAGGTTGAACATCGGCCTGGGCAACGCGCCGCGAATCGTCACCCAGCCGCAAAGCCGTCCCGCCACTCTGGGCGGCAGCGCCAGCTTCTCCGTCGCGGCCACCGGCACGACCAATTTGAGTTATCAATGGCGCTTTGACGCCGTCAACCTCGCCGGGGCCACCAGCTCCGCCCTGACCCTGACCAACATTCAAACCAACTCCCTCGGCAGCTACAGCGTCATTGTCAGCAACGCCGTGGACACCGTCACCAGCGCCGTGGCTGTGCTGACCCTGCAATCGGCCCCGTTCATTGTCAACCAGCCCGCCGGCAGCCTGACGGTCAACCAAGGCGCGACCGCCGACTTCTCCGTCACCGCCGCCGGCGTCAAGACGCTTTCCTATCAGTGGGAATTCGACGGCAGCCCGATTTCCAGAGCCACCGCTTCGAAACTGGCGGTGACTTCGGCCAAATTCGCCAACGCCGGCACTTACACCGTCGTGGTGAAAAACTCGCTGGGCAGCGTCACCAGCGCCCCCGCCATTCTGATCGTCAACGGAAAATCCACCTACCCGCTCAGCCTGCAAACCACCGCGGGCGGCAAAATCACAGGCCAGAAAAACCAGGCCCCGTTGGAAATCGGCAACACGTACAAGGTCACGGCCGCTCCCTTGTCTTCCAAGTTCCTGTTCAGCTCATGGACCGGCGGCGCCAATACCAACAGCTTCACCCTTATGGGGACCAACGCGACCCTCTCCTTCGTCATGGCCAGCAACCTGGTCTTGCAGGCCAATTTCATCACCAATCCGTTCCCTGCGGTGGCCGGGACCTATTACGGCCTCTTTGCTCCCGTCAGCGGAGTAACCGCGCAAAGCTGCGGCTTCATCACCCTGACCCTGGCCGGCAGCCTGGGCGGTTACAGCGCGAAAATCTCGATGCCCGCCGGCTCGTACTCGTTTACGGGCGCGTTTGATTTGGCGGGAACCAATCAGGCCATCTTCACCGGCCCGGGCAAGGAATTGGTCACCGTCGCCTTGCAAGTGGGCCTGAACCTCAACCCGCCCGACAACCAGATTTCCGGCACCGTCACCAGCAGCCAGTGGCAATCCGATCTGGCCGCTTACCGGAAGGTCTTTAACGGAACCACCGACAAAGCCAACGCCTACGCCGCCCGCTACACCCTGGTGATTCCCCCGGTCTTCGGCGCGCCGGAAACCAGTCCCGGCGGTTACGGCGCGGCCGGCCTGACCAACAATCCGGCCGGCATGGCCGCCCTGGTGGGCTATCTGGGCGACGGCGCCGCCTTCAACCAGACCGTTCCCATCTCCGCCGACGGCGTCATGGCGGTCTATGCCTCCCTCTACAAAGGCCAGGGAATCTTGCTGGGCTGGCTCACCAACGCCCCGCCGCAACCGATTGCCGGCACGTTGAACTGGGTCAAACTTTCCGGCGCGAGCAAGACCTTTTACGCCGGCGGATTCACCAATCAAACCGATGTCATCAGCTCCTTCTACAAGCCGCCGTCCACCAGCAAAGACGTGCTGAACATGACCAACGCTACTCTGACCATTGCCGGCGGCGATCTGGCCGACCCCTTGGTTTACACCAACGTCACAGTCGCTGGCGGCAAGCTGACCTTCAGCGGGCCGGGAAATCCGACCAATCAAATCAGCGCCGCCTTCACCGCCGGCACCGGCGCCATGACGCTCACCTTCCGTCCGACCGGCGCCAAAGCCGGCGTCACCGCGCAAGGGGCGGTATTGCCGATGCCCAGCCCTGGCGCCGCCGGCTGGTTCCTGGGCGCCAACCAATCCGGCTATTTCCTCTTGGAACAATAAAGAATGCCGTCCCGGAGCGGCCACCCGTTTCCGGGCGGAGGGGGCGCAAATCAGTTTTTAAACATGCCCGGCTCCGCAGGAGCGTCGCCCTACCGAACCGTGCGTGGTAGGGCGACGCTCCTGCGGAGCCATCCCCTTAACGCATAAAAACTGATTTGCGCCCGGCGGAGGAAAAATCGTAAAAACCCATTGACGCGGGCTGGGTGCATTTGTAAACTGTCCATCCTTTGAGGCATCCAAAGTAGCTCAATGGCAGAGTCCCGACGAGTCGGGATTAACCGTGTGGTTGTAGGTTCGTCCCGATCCAGAATCGGGATTGGAGCCGCGCAAGGGGTGGTGTTGCCGCTGCCCGCCCCTGGCGCCGCCGGCTGGTTCCCGGGCGCCAATCAATCCGGCTATTTCCTCCTGGAACAATGAAAAACGCCGCGGCGGCTCGGCCACCCGTTTTCCGGGCGGACGAAAAAACGTGAAAACCCATTGACGCGGGCGTGGAGCGTTTGTAAATTATCCATTCCTTGAGGCATCCAAAGTAGCTCAATGGTAGAGCACGCGGCTGTTAACCGTGTGGTTGTAGGTTCGAGTCCTACCTTTGGAGCCAATTCTTTGGCCTATGTTCTGGGTGTACATCCTTGAGAACCAGGCTGGCCGTTTTTACGTCGGCCAGACCGACAACCTTGACGTTCGCGTCGCCAACCATAATCGCACCGACGCGATGGCTGGCAAGTACACACGCAAAAACGGACCGTGGCGCTTGGTTTGGTCCGAGTCGCACCCGACTCGATCCGCCGCCATGCAACGCGAGCGGCAAATCAAATCCATGAAATCAGCCCGGTGGGTCCGGGAAAACCTGCTCAATGGCAGAGTCCCGACTCGTCGGGATTAACCGTGTGGTTGTAGGTTCGTCCCGATTCAGAATCGGGATTGGAGCCAATTTAACCATTGAAATTCAACGTGTTACACAAACTGCGGAAACGGACGACACAGAAACGACACAGGAAACGCCCGATTCCGAATGGCTCACGAAGGAAACGACCGAATTTCCGAGGCCCCTTTCTGTTCGTTCCAGGTGTTGTCCTCACTATTGACACTTTTGTTAATTTGTGCCAATAGCGAGGACCGACGTTTGCACCTTCTTATGTCATTGAAAGATGATAAAGCCGCTCAACCCGCCCGGCCCTTTGATTGAAGCCCCCGGTCCAAGCGGATAGGTAAATATTCCAGTCAAATCCACATTCGTCAGCACCGGTGCGCCGGCAGCATTGTAATTGGTAAAACTGCCTGCGGTGACTGACAGTTGGGCCGTTCCGTAAACACTGGCCGTATTAGTTACTCCGGTGGCATTGATGGCGATGTCGGGCAACGCAGACCCATTGAAGATGTTGGTCAGTCCGGCGGGATTGCCGGACTGATTGATGAGAGAGGCCGGAGTCCCATCCGAGTTCAACGCGGACCCTCCGGAGGTTTGGTTATTATACCAGAGAACATTGCCGGTTTTGCCAGGACCAACATTGAAGTTGGTCACCACGCCGTCGGGAAAGTTATTCTCCAGCCAGTTATTGCAGATGGTCACCTGACCCATGATGCTATTTTCGCTGTTGGTCGCCATGATGGTAATGGGCGTGCCATCGCCGCAAATGTGATTGTTGGCAAAGACGGCATAAATAGGAGTGTCGAAGAGAATATTACCGTTGTCCAAAAGGGTGTTTCCAACAATGAACTCTGAGCTGCGGGTCACCACGACGGCGTATTGGTTATGATTGATCGAATTGCCTGTGACACTGCTGTGCCCGGAGTTGCCGCCCGGGCCGACAAACAACCCAACCCAGTTTCCGCTGATATTGCATCCGGTGATGTTGTGGTTACCCACGCTGGCATAAAGGCCAATGCCATTGCACTGAAAATGACAGCCGGTGAGGCACTGGTTTTCGTCATTGGCCCCGCTGACCCAGCCGGAGGTCGAGCCAGGCGTGGTCCAGTCAACCACAAAGGCCCAAATGCCGCAGCCGCAATAATTGGAATGTGCCGTGTTCCCGATAAACATGGTCTTTGAGCCGTCCAGCGCGCCATCGGTGGACACCAGGATGAACCCATAAGCGCCAAAGCCCTCCGCGGTGACATTCTCGATCAGTCCCCCGCCTGCGGCATTGATGCGCAGGCCGCTTCGGTTGGTATATGTCCCGGACGTCTGCCCAATATACCATGGCACAAACAGACCGGCGGTGCCGCCGTAGGGCGAAATAAACGCCGCGCTGGCGAAGTTGGCATACGCGTCTCCCGTCAGGCGAATGCCCTTGGCCGAAAAATTCACCACATTTGTGCTGCAATCGATAAAGACGCCGGTGCAATTGGAGGAAAAATGGAGCGTCGCTCCAGGACCAATCAAATAGGTATTATTGACCGGCACAATGTTGCTCATGTTGTAATAGTCACCAGGCTGAAACCAGATGGTGCCGCCCTGTGCAAAGGCGTTGGAAATTTGAGCAAACGATGCCCCATTGGTAATGATGCTATCGGCTATCACGTTGACATTGGAGAAGGTGCCAGCGCCGGTGAAACTGCCGGTCATGGCCACGCCGCTTGCATTATTGGTGAGCACCCCGGAGGGCAATTGCGCGGCGGGCAGCGTGCCCAGCAGATTACTCGCGGTGCCGGCCATGATGGCAAAGGGCGCGGGCGTCAATTGCTGGCGCGGCGCCAGCGTGGTGAACGTATTGACCCCGTTGGTCTCCACGCCGATCTCCAACCAGTCGGTCGCGCCGGTGAACACGCCGGGGCCGAAATCCATCAGCACCGTGAACAAGCCATTGCTGACGGGAACGCCGTCGTTGGTAAGCGGCCCGGCGATGGCTACGCTGCCGGCGTTGGTGCCGAACAACGAGAAGGTGAAGTTATAGATGCCGCTGGCCGGGCTACCGTTGTTTTGGAGTCGGCCTTGATACGTGAACGCTGTGCCTTGGGCATCAGCCAGATCCGCGCCGGAAAACAGCGCCAAGGCGATGAAAAGACAAGAGACTTTAGTTTCCATAAAGCTTATCGTTTTACGAAGTTACTCGTTGCGGCCCATTCGTAACCGAAAACGGCGGGTTAGGCAAGGCTCAACCTCCGGGCAGATTGAGCACGCACCAAACGGCTGTGATATAGCGCCGGTGTGAATACGAAACAGCCCATCATCCGCAACGGCAATCGCAAGCCCTACTCCAAGGCGACGCGCGAGGATCTCCGGAGCGCCTTCATTTGGGGACGCTCCACTGCCAGTTGCGAACTTCGGGGAGGTCCTGCCCGTTTTTATCAATGTATTCCTTGTGTTCGACCAGCTTGTCCTTGAGTTGCTGTTTCAAATAGACGCCCTTGTCCCCGGTTTGCGGCAGGCGGTCAATGGCGTCCATGACAAGATGAAATCGGTCCAATTCGTTGAGCACCGTCATGTCGAAGGGCGTGGTAATGGTGCCTTCCTCTTTGTAGCCACGGACGTGGATATTCTGATGGTTGGCGCGGCGGTAGGTCAGCCGGTGAATCAGCCAGGGGTAGGCATGGAAGGCAAAAATGACCGGCTTGTCCCTGGTGAAAAGCTCGTCGAAATCAAGATCGCTCAACCCGTGCGGATGCTCGGTTTGAGGTTGCAGTTTCATCAGATCCACGACGTTGACCACCCGGATTTTGAGTTCGGGCAATCGCTCGCGCATGATGGAAACGGCGGCCAGGGTCTCCAAGGTGGGCACGTCGCCACAACAGGCCATGACCACGTCGGGCGAAACGGCCTGGTCGTTGCTGGCCCATTGCCAGATGCCGATGCCCTCGGCGCAATGCCGGACGGCCGCGTCCATGTCCAGCCATTGCGGCGCCGGATGTTTGCCCGCGACCACGACGTTGACGTAGTGGCGGCTGCGCAGGCAATGGTCCATCACCGATAGCAGGCAATTGGCATCGGGCGGAAGGTAAACCCGCACCACCTCGGCCTTTTTATTGACAACATGGTCTATGAAACCGGGATCCTGATGGGTGAAGCCATTGTGATCCTGGCGCCAGACGTGCGAGGCCAGCAGATAATTCAAGGAGGCGATCTTCGCCCGCCAGGGCAGGCGCGAAGTGACTTTCAGCCACTTGGCGTGCTGGTTGAACATCGAGTCAACAATATGGATGAAGGCCTCGTAGCAGTTGAACAGCCCATGCCGCCCGGTGAGCAGGTAGCCCTCCAACCATCCTTCGCATTGGTGCTCGCTCAACATTTCCATCACCCGCCCGTCGGGCGCGAGAAATTCGTCGTCCGGCGCGCGGGCCGCGTCCCATTGGCGGTTGGTCACTTGAAAAAGCGCTTCCAAGCCGTTGGAGAGCGTCTCGTCCGGGCCAAACACCCGGAAATTGCGCTGCGCGTCGTTGAGCTTCGCCACGTCGCGCAGGAAAGGACCGAGCACGTGGGTGTCGCCGATGCCGAGAATTCCCGGCGTGGGAACATGGGCCCCGTAACCGCGAAAATCGGGCAGGCGCAGTTCGCGCAGCAAAAGGCCGCCATTGGCGTGCGGATTGGCGCCCATGCGGCGATTTCCCTTGGGCGCAAGTTCCGCCAATTCCGCTTTCAGGCGGCCCTGCGGGTCAAAAAGTTCCTCCGGCCGGTAGCTCCTGAGCCAGTCTTCCAACTGTTGGAGATGCTCGGGATGGGTGGCCGGGTCCGAGAGTGGCACTTGGTGCGCGCGAAAAGTGCCTTCGACTTTCAGACCGTCCACGATTTTGGGACCCGTCCAGCCTTTGGGTGAATTGAGGACGATCATTGGCCAGCGCGGACGGGTCAGGTCGCCTTGGACGCGGGCGTTTTGCTGGATTTTTTTGATTTGCCCGATCACCGTGTCAAGCGCCGAGGCCATGGCTTCGTGCATCAACTCAGGCTCGTGGCCTTCGACGAAATAAGGCGTCCACCCGTAGCCGCGGAGCAATTGCTCCAGTTCCTCATGGGTGATGCGGGCCAGGACCGTCGGGTTGGAAATCTTGAAGCCGTTGAGATGCAGGATCGGCAATACCGCGCCGTCGGTGGCCGGATTGAGAAACTTGTTGGAATGCCAGGCCGTGGCCAGCGGCCCGGTTTCCGCCTCGCCGTCGCCGACGACGCAGGCCACGATCAGTTCGGGATTGTCAAATACTGCCCCAAAGGAATGGCTTAATGAATAACCCAACTCGCCGCCCTCATGAATGGAGCCGGGAGTCTCCGGCGCGGCATGGCTGGGAATTCCTCCCGGAAACGAAAATTGAAGAAAGAGTTTTCGCAGCCCGGCCTCATCCTGGCTGACGTTGGGATAAACCTCGCTGTAAGTGCCTTCCAGGTACGTGTTGCCCACCACAGCCGGGCCGCCGTGGCCGGGACCGGAGACGTAAATCATGTCGAGGTCGTATTTTTTGATGACCCGGTTCAAGTGAACGTAAATGAAGTTCTGGCCGGGGGTCGTGCCCCAATGCCCCAGCAGCATGTGTTTGACATCCGCCAGCGTCAGCGGACGCTTGAGGAGCGGGTTGTCGTAGAGATAAATCTGGCCTACGGACAGATAGTTGGCGGCGCGCCAATAGGCATCCATTTTGTGGAGCAATTCCGGGGTGAGTGTCTTTGTGTTCATGGCTCAATGCGTTTCAGTCACTATCATTGGGGTCCGAGGCCGGCTCCGCCTGGCTTGGCGGCCACCGCCTCGTTCACGATATCCTGGGCTTCCTGCAGGATGCGGCGCAGATGATCCGCCCCAAGGAAACTCTCCGCGTAAATCTTATAGATGTCCTCCGTCCCGGAGGGTCGGGCGGCGAACCATCCATTCTCCGCCATCACCTTCAAACCGCCGATGGGCGCGTTGTTGCCAGGGGCGCGGGTAAGAATAGACTTGATCTTCTCCCCGGCCAAATCCGTCTGCCGGACCTGCCGGGGAGATAATCCCTTCAGAATTTCCTTTTCCTCCGGCGTGGCCGCAGCCTCAATCCGATCATAAACCGGGTTTCCAAGTTCACCCGTCAGCGCGGAGTAAATTTGAGCGGGATCGCGCCCCATCCGTGCCGTCATCTCGGCCGCCAGCAGGGCCATCACAATCCCATCTTTGTCCGTCGTCCACACACTGCCATTGCGGCGCGCGAACGTCGCGCCCGCGCTTTCTTCCCCCACGAACCCAAACGAACCATCCAGCAAGCCCTCGACAAACCATTTGAAACCGACGGGCACCTCGCACAATTTCCGGCCCACTTTGGCCGCGACGCGATCAATCATCTGGCTGCTGACCAGCGTCTTGCCCACCGCCGCGTCCTCGCGCCAATGCGACCGGTGCTGGAAAAGGTGGAAAATGGCGGCGCAAAGATAATGATTGGGCGGCGTCAAACCCGCGCTCCGGGTGACAATCCCGTGCCGGTCATGATCCGGATCGCAAGCGAAGGCGACATCAAACCGATCTTTCAGCCCAATGAGCCGCTGCATGGCGTAAGGAGACGACGGATCCATCCGAATCTGGCCATCCCAATCCACGGTCATAAAACGGAAAGTCGGATCCACGGCCTTGTTCACCACCACCAAGTTGAGCTTATACTGTTCCGCGATCCGTCCCCAGTAATGAACCCCTGCCCCGCCCAGCGGATCCACCCCGAGGCTGATCTTCGATCCGCAAATGGCGTCCATGTCAATCACGTTGGCCAGGTCGCGGATGTAGGCTGTGACGTAGTCATGCCGCCGCGTGGTCGGGGTGCGCAGAGCCTTTTCGAACGGCATGCGCCTCACATCCTTTAGGCCGGATTCGAGGAACTGGTTTGCTTTGGCTTCGATCCAGCCAGTAACGCCGGTGTCAGCCGGGCCGCCGTTGGGCGGATTATACTTGAATCCCCCATCATGCGGCGGATTGTGCGAGGGGGTGATGACGATCCCATCGGCCAGGCCGCTGTGGCGTCCCTGGTTGTAAGTCAGAATGGCGTGGGAGATGACGGGCGTGGGCGTATATTCATCGTCTTGGGCGAGTATAACTTCCACTCCGTTTGCGGCCAGCACTTCCAGCGCGCTGGTCATGGCGGGCACGGAGAGCGCGTGCGTATCCAACCCCAGAAACAGCGGCCCGTCAATCTTCTTCTGCTGGCGATAAAGGCAAATGGCCTGGCTGATGGCCAGGATATGCCATTCGTTGAAAGCTGTCTGGAAAGAGGACCCGCGATGGCCGGAAGTGCCGAAGGCCACCCGCTGGGCCGGAATGGACGGGTCCGGCGTTTCGGCATAATAGGCGGTGACAAGCCGCGGCACGTTGACCAACATGGACTCCTCCGCCGGTTTTCCCGCAAATGGGCTTATCTTCATATTCTCGAATGGAATCGCTTAACTCGTTTTGCTCTTTCCTTGGTTCAGCGTGCCTGCAAGTCAGCCTGTTGGCAAGACTGCCGCGCCTTCAATTTTCCCGATGGGCGCATGAATCTCATGTCCTTGCCGGGCACCCCCTGTACAGCCGTCACAACGAAACAAAAGGGGCCTGGAATATGGCTTTCACAAACTCGCGGCGGCGGTGCCCCAAATCCTCGCCTAAGCCGCCCGTTTTCAATTCCGGGGAGCGCACGCGCCCTCGCGTGTGGCAGTCGGCGCCCTCGCCGACCACATCTTTGCATCTTCTCCACTCCCTATGGGATGAGGGGATGCAGTCGGCGAGGGCGCCGACTGCCACACGCGAGGGCGCGTGTTCTCCCCCAGACCGCGCCATTCCATCGTTAGGCGAGGATTTGGGGGTGCCAGGGGGCGTTGACAGGGCGACAGAATGATGTAGGATTCATCCATGAAAGCCGATACGTATCCATTGGCCGTGCCGCCCGATCTGCTCGGGGAGGTGCGGCGGGCGTCTGAGGATTTGGGTTTGTCCATGGCGGACATCATGCGGCAGAGCATGAAGCTCGGATTGCCCAAACTGCGCGAGCAGTTATCCCCCGATCCGTTGAAAAACTTGAAGCCGTTGTCCAAAGCCGAGTCCCGCCGCTGCTACCAGCAACCGAATGCCGAATTTGACGCTCTGGAGCATCACCTCGCCGGCTTGCCCTGCCCGCCCCCGGACGCGGAATGAAAGCCTGGGACATTTTCAGTTGGCAGGCTCCCGGTTGGCCGGAGCCGCATCCTGTGGTCATTGTGTCCCATCCCGACAGGGTGGCCCAGAAACCAGACGTGACGGTGATAATATGCGCCTCGCGAAGAACCACCCGGCAACCAGAGCCTAACGAGGTGGTTCTCGATGCCAGCGACGGCCTCGATTGGCCGACGCTTTGCAAATGTGACCTGCTCTACACAATTCAAAAAGCCAATCTGGTGAATCGGCGTGGAGCCGTCAGCGCCGAGCGCAGGAGGCAAATCATCGCCACGATCAATCGCGTCAATGGTTGGCTTTGAAAAGGCCGCGTTCATAACCATTTGCCGTCAGGAACAGGGCCGGCTCGAGGACTCGACTCGGTCGTTCAGGTCGAAGGAACAGTCGCGCTCCTACGGCATGATGGCTTCGGGACAAAACTATGGGTGACCCCGGCAACCTTTTGCGCCTTTTGGGGCCATTCAACAGGAGACAGCCGAGCGCCCAGAGAAAGAACTCTGCGACCTCCGTTTGCTCCTGTTCCATTTCATGGTTGTCCCCCCTTTGTTTCCTTCGTTGCCTTCTGTTTGGCTCTCAAAGGCTTACAGAAGCAAACCAAGACGTCACGGGGCCGCCAGCGCCTCCGCGATCACTTCCGCCAAATGGCGCGGGTGACGGGCCGCAAGATGCTCGATTTGGTGGCGGCAACTGGTGCCCGACGCGGCCACAATCGTCCCCGCCGGCTGCGCGTTCAGGCGCGCCAGCAACGGTTGCGCGATCTGGAGCGAGAGTTCGTACTTGCTCTCCAACGCGCCAAACGCCCCGGCCATCCCGCAACAACCCGTCTCCAGCAACGTGGCCGAACGCCCGGGCAGCCGCTCCACCAGGCGCTTCATAAAACCGGCGTCCATCAGCGATTTGGCGTGGCAATGGGCGTGAATGGCCACGTGTTGCGTCTTGGCCTCAAACCGGAGCGCGCCCGGCTCCCGCGCCAGCAACTGCTCCACGAACGATTCAAACAGATGGCAGCGCGCTTTGACTTTTTCCGCGCCGGGCAGTTTCAATTCCAGGTAATCCTCCGCGAACATGGAGTAACAGGAGGGTTCCAGGAACAGGATGGGCGCGTTCGAGCCGCCGGCTGTCAATACTCCCAAATTATGCCGGCCCAGCGACGCCGCCCGCTCCAGGCAGCCCTGGCTGAAGGCCGGCCGCCCGCAACATTTCCGCCCCGCCGCCAGCGTCACGGCGAATCCCGCCGCCTCCAACACCGCCACCGCCGCCCGGCCGATGCGCGGCTCGTGATAACGGACAAAAGTGTCGTCCCATAGAATCACCCGCCCGCGCGCCCCGCCGGGGCCTGGCCCCCGCCGCGCAAACCAGCGGTCAAATCGTTCGGCCGCGTACGGCGGCAACGGACGGCGCGGCTCCACGCCCACCATTCTTCCCATCAGCCGCCGCAGCCAGGGCGATCGCAAAAGCCGGTTCGCCACGGCGGGCGCAAGACAGCCCAAGCGGCCCAATTCATCCACCGAGCTGAACAGTCGTTCGCGGGCGGAGACGCCATGGAGTTGATGCCGCCCGTGCAACAGTTCCGCTTTGAGCAAGGCCAGGTTGACGTTGGACGGGCACTCGGCGGTGCAGGCCTTGCAGGCCAGGCAGTTGCTCAGCGCCGCCTCCATCTCGGCGCAACGCAGAGGATCGAAGACGCCTCGCAATTCCAGCGCCGCGCGAATGGCGTTGGCCCGGCCCCGCGTGGACATGGATTCCTCGCCCGTGGCGGCGAAGGTGGGGCACATGGTCGGCGTCTCTTTGCGACAGCCGCCGCAGCCGTTGCATTGTTCCAGGTTGGCGGCGAACGAGCCATCCTTGGCGGCGAACGCCAGCACGGGCGCGAACGGCAGGACCAGCGCGCGGCCGGGGTCCTGGCGCAAGTGCGTGTCTATTTTCCACCGGCCATCGGGGATAATTTTGCCCGGATTGAAGAGGCCCGCGGGGTCAAATATATTTTTGATCTCGCGCATCAAGCCCAGCAGGCGCGGCCCCACCTGCCCTTCCATATATTCGGTGCGCGCGATGCCCACGCCATGCTCGGCTGCCAGCGAACCTTTGAACTGCCGCACCAAGGCCGCCACCTCATCGGCCACTTCCCGGAATTTTTTCAAATCCCCCGCGTCGCGCAGGTTCAGCACCGGACGCACGTGCAGCAGGCCGGAGGCGGCGTGGCCGTAGAAACAAGCCTCCAGCCCCCGCGCCCGCAAAATTTTGTAAAGCCCGTCCACGTATTCCGGCAGTTGGCGCGGAGCAACGGCGGTGTCCTCGATGGCCGTGACCGGCTTGGCGGCCCCCCTGCACCCTGTCAACAATGACAATCCCGCTTTGCGCATGTTCCATACCAGCGCCATCGGCCCCGCCTCCCGCAACAGGAGCGTCCGCAGCCCAAGCCGCTTGTCCGCCAGGCTTTGGAGGCGCTGCCCGTCGTCCTCAAAAAACTCCGTCAGCAAGATGGATTCGCACGGCTTGGCGTCCAATTCCAGCAAATCGCGCGCGGCCTTGAACTGCCATTGGCCGCGGGTCTGGTCGAAGAGAACTTTGTCCACGTGCTCAATGGCCGCGGGCTGGAGATCAAGCAATTCGACCGTGGCCCGCATGGCCTCGGCCACCGACGCAAAAAAGATCAACCCCAGCGTCTTGCGCCGGGGCAACGGGACGATTTTCAGCTCGGCGGACAGGATGGCCGCCAGCGTCCCCTCGCTGCCGGCCAGCAAATGACTGGCGTTGGAGCCGCGCCAATAGCGGTCCAACCCGTAGCCCGGCCAGCGCTTGAGCAGACTCGAAGGCATGCGGGATTCTATTTCCTCCGCCGCCGCGGCGACCAGGCCGGCCAATTGGGGCTGGGGTTCCGGCCCCAGGATGGCGACGCGCCCGTCAGCCATGACCACTTCCAGCGAGCGCAGGTGATCCACCGTGCAGCCATAGACAGGAACATGAGCGCCGGAGGAATTGTTGGCGATCATGCCGCCGAGAGTCGCGCGCGAACTGGTGGCCACGTCCGGCCCGAAACAGTATCCGCAGGGTTTCAAAAAGGCGTTCAACTGGTCCAGCACCACGCCCGCGCCCACGCGAACACATTGCCGCTCCAGGTCCGGCTCCCCGATGTCACGATTGAACCGCGCGAATTCGATCACCAACCCGTCGCCGATGGCCCCTCCGACCAACCCGCTGCCCGCGCCCCTGGGAATCAGCGCCACACCGCCCTCCGCCGCCGCCCGGATGGCCGCCGCCGCCTGCCGCGCGCCCCGCGGGAAGGCCACCGCCGCCGGCTCCACCTGGTAAAGGGAGGCGTCCGTGGCGTAAAGCTGGCGGGTCAGATTGTCGAAAGCGATGTCGCAATCCGCCTTGGCGAGCAACGCGCGCTGGCGGTCAGTCAGCATGGGCGGCCAGCGACAAATTGCGCAGGACATGGACGGTGGAACGCGCCTTGTTGAGCGTGTAAAAGTGCAAGCCCGGCACGCCCCCGCGCAGCAGCTCCGCGCATTGCCGCGTGGCGTACTCGATGCCGAATTCCGCGCACGCTTCATCATCGTCCGCGTGTTGGTCCAGGCCGGCCCGCAACGGAGCGGGCAACTCCGCCCCGCATAGCGCCGTGAACCGCTTGATCTGGTGCGCGCTCAATACCGGGATAATGCCCGGAATAATCGGCACGGTGACGCCCTTGCCGGCCAGGTAATCGCGGAAGCGGAAGAAATCCCGGTTGTCGAAGAAAAGTTGCGTCAAGACAAAATCCGCCCCGCAATCAATCTTCGCCTTGAGCCGGTCCCAGTCCACCTCCCGCCCCTCCTTGCAGGCCACGTGCCCTTCGGGAAACCCGGCCGTGCCGATGCAAAAGCCGCCCATCTCCTTGATGAAACGGACCAGTTGATAGGAGAACTCAAACCCGCCCTTGGTGGCGGCAAACTCCCCCTGGGCGCCCGGCGGATCGCCGCGCAAGGCCAGAATGTTGTTGACCCCCAGCGCCCGCGCCTGCAGGAGCACCCCGCGCAACTCCTCCTCCGTGGCATTGACACACGTCAGATGCAACATGGCGACAAGCTGGTGTTCGCGCTGGATGCGATCCACGATGGCGAGCGTCTTTTCGCGCGTGCCGCCGCCGGCGCCATAAGTCACCGAGCAATAATCCGGCCGCATGGCCTTGAGCGCGGGAATCGTCCTTTCCAAAAGCGCGCGGTCGCCCTCGTCCGTTTTGGGCGGAAAGAACTCAAACGAAACGACCGGCTGGCGCAACGCCGCCTTCCGGGCGTGAATGTCTCGAATCAACTGCATCGGGCGCATTATGGGCAGAGTGGGTTTGGAGTTCAAACTTGATTTTGACAATTGGGCCGGTTTCTGCCAGATTACGCGCATGAAAATCGTTGTCGCCCTTGTGGTCATTTATCAGGCTGCCCCCATGTTATTATGATTTCGCCTCTGGTGCAAAACGCGCGGGTTGATCGAACGGCGCTTTCTGTCGTGGATTTGCACGACGACCGGGGCGAAGTGGATTATTGGATGCGGCAACCGCCGCTCAAAAGGCTTGAGGCCATGGAGTTTCTTCGCCAACTCGTTCATCCTTATGATCCAGATACCACGAGACTTCCAAGAGTTTTTACGGTTGTTGAACGATCAAAAGATTGAGTACTTGATCGTAGGCGGCTACGCCGTGGGCCATTATGGCTACGTTCGCTACACCGGTGATCTTGACATCTTCGTCAGGTTATCCAGAGAGAATGCGGTGCGATTGACCAGCGTATTTCGGGATTTTGGCTTTGCTTTGCCCGAGGTGAAACCGGAGCTTTTTCTTAATAAGGGCCGGATCGTCCGCATCGGCCACGAGCCGATGCGCCTGGAAATTCTGAACGAAATTGACGGCGTTCGCTTTGAGGATTGTTATGCGAGCCGAAATGAGGTGGATTTGGGCGGAGTCAAGGCCAGCGTGATTTCGCTGCCGCATTTGTTGCAAAACAAAAAGGCCAGCGGGCGCCCCAAGGACCTGGCTGATTTCGATGCCCTGTCAAAACGAAAGCCATAAAGCTGCATGGCACCTGCGCCAATTCGTCAAAATGCGGCGCGGAAAAAGTCTTTTGACAATGGGGCCGGCCTCTGCCAGATTACGCGCATGAGAATCGTTGTCGCTCTTGTGGTCATTTTGTGCGCGGCCAGAATTGTGCTGGCAGACAAAGAATCGCCGTTGCTGAATATTCCGTTGCAAGACATCAACGGGCATGACACTTCGCTCAAGGCTTACGCCGGCAAAGTCATTCTGCTGGTCAACGTCGCTTCCAAGTGCGGCAACACCCCGCAATATGCCGGCCTGCAGGCCCTTTACCAAAAATACCAGGACAAGGGCCTGGTCGTCATCGGCGTGCCGTCCAACGATTTCGCCGGGCAGGAACCGGGCACGCCCGAGGAGATCAAGACTTTCTGCACGCAGAACTATGGCGTGACGTTTCCCCTGATGGCCAAAGTCCATGTCAAGGGCAAGAACAAGTGCGCGCTTTACGCCGCCCTGACCGGCCCGGGCGCGCCCTTTCCCGGTGAGGTCAAGTGGAACTTTGGAAAATTTCTGATTGACCGCCAAGGCCAGGTTGTCCAACGCTTCGAGCCTTCGGTCAAGCCGGAAACGCCCGAAGTGACGCAGGCCGTCGAGGCGGCTTTGAAGCAGACTGCCTCCACCCCAAAATGAATGTCTCTATCCTGGGTTTGGGAATCATCGGAAGCGCATGGGCCAAAAACCTGATCGCCGACGGTCACGTGGTGCGGTGCTGGAACCGAACCCCCAAGGTTTTCCCCAATTTCCATGCCTCCATCCAAGAGGCCGTCCACCAGGCGGATGTGATCTTCATCCTTCTATTTAGGCGGCGCCCTTGAGATAGTGGAGAAGGCGCGCCCCGTTCTAAAACCCCTCTCCAGCGCCATCCTGCACATGGGGCCGCTGGGTTCAGCCTCCACGCTGAAGCTGGCCATGAACGTCAACATTGCCGGGATTGCGCAAACGCTGTGCGAAAGCCTCGCGTTGTGCCGCGGGGCCGGAATCCCGGACGACGTTTATTTCGGCGCCTTGGCATCCAACATCGCGCATTCCGGGGTCTCTGATCTCAAGGCCCCCAAATTGCGCCAGCACGAGTACAGCACGCAGTTCTCCCTCAAAAACATGGCCAAAGATCTCCGTCTGGCGCTGGAAACCGCCGCGGATTTTTCGCTGTCGCTTGACCAAACAACGCGTCTCAAAAGCATCTACGATCAGGGCATAACCGCCGGCTGGTCGAATGATGATTTCATCGGACTCATGCGGCTTCTAGACAAGAGGGCGTGAGATATTAGACCACCAGGCAGACTTCTTGGCGGCTCGCCCTCATCCTAACCTTCTCCCCCTGGGAGAAAGAACCGCCGTCCACCACTCTGGTTTGGCATCCGCGCGTCCGGCTCGTGCAGCGGCAGGTTTTTCAGAACGGCGGCGGAGGATTCACCCTCTCCTTCGAGGAGAGGGCCGGGGTGAGGTCGAGCCTTCCAACTGACTTTGCGGCTCGCCCTCATCCTAACCTTCTCCCCCTGGGAGAAGGAACCACTGTCCACCACTCTGGTTTGGCGTCCGCGCGTCCGGCCCATCCAGCGGCAGGTTTTTCAGACGGGCGGCGGAGGATTCACCCTCTCCTTC
>Ga0224555_1001555_pt1 | contig 31083 bp, 27 predicted proteins | sample 714S23034metaG_FD_180687 | JGI IMG/M metagenome (GOLD analysis project Ga0224555, IMG submission 180687) | Peat soil microbial communities from Stordalen Mire, Sweden - 717 S2 30-34 | ecosystem: Environmental > Terrestrial > Soil > Wetlands > Peat | place: Sweden: Norrbotten County, Stordalen...
TGTCGGGTGATTGATCGACTCGATTGGCCCTACGTCTCGCATTATCAAGCGATCGTCAGCACCCCGCAAAATCACTCGACATAGTCAGGAAGGGTAGATAGTGTCTGCTATGTACCCAGAGACATAGTCGACACACAACAGCCACGCATCTTCTCCGCGCCGGCGTTGACATCAACACGATCCGCGCCTGGCTCGGCCATGTCTCGATTAATACCACCAACATCTACGCCGAAACCGACCTTCAGATGAAAGCCAAAGCGCTTGGCATGTGTGCAGTGAAGAGTACACGATCAATAAAACACTGGCGCGACAACCCGGACCTCATGTCCTTCCTCGCCCAGATCTAGCCCGCACTTATGTGACGTTCAGTTCCCAAAGGCCCTCTGTTTACGCCCATACCGGGACTGAACGCCACATAACCATGGACCCAACATAATCGCAGTTATGTGGTGCACCACATAACTGCGATCACTTGCCCCTCTATCGACAGTCGGAGATTTACGCCCGCCAGGGAGTTGAGATTGAGCGCTCCACGCTGGCGGGCTGGGTAGGCGGAGCCAGTGAGTTACTGGCTCCGTTGATCGATGCCATTCAGAAGCATGTGCTCGCAGGAGCCAAGCTTCACGCTGACGATACACCGATGCCGGTGCTTGCGCCTGGCAGTGGCAAGACCAAGACTGGACGTCTCTGGACCTACGTGCGTGACGACCGGCCCGCCGGTGAAGATACCGCGCCCGCTGTCTGGTTCGCGTACTCGGAGGATCGCAAGGGCGAACATCCGCGCCAGCATCTGAAGGACTTCAAGGGTGGCCTTCAGGCGGACGCTTATGCAGGGTTCCATCACCTGTATGGCGATGGCGCCATTTATGAAGTTGCCTGCTGGGCGCATGCACGCCGCAAGTTCCATGAGATCCATGCCATCCATGCATCACCCACCACGACCGAAGCGTTGGCAAGGATCGGCGCTCTTTACGCGATCGAAGACGAGGTACGCGGCAAGCCCCCCAATCTGAGGCTAAGTGTCCGACAGGCGCGAGCCAGACCACTGCTTGAGGACTTGCGCAAATGGATGGACAAGACACTGCGTTCACTGTCGTCGAAGAGCGAAACCGCGGGTGCGATCCGATATGCGCTCTCGCGATGGCGCGCCCTCACGCGCTACACCGACGATGGGCTGTTGGAAATAGACAACAGCGCGGCCGAAAGGGCGCTGCGCGCTGTGGCTCTTGGACGGAAGAACTATTTGTTTGCAGGCTCCGACTGCGGTGGAGAACGGGCCGCCGCCATGTACAGCCTGATCGGATCAGCGAAACTGAACGGGCTCGATCCGGAGTTCTATCTCCGCACCGTGCTCGCCCAGATCGCCGACCATCCCATCAGCCGCATCGAGGAACTGCTGCCCTGGAACCTCGCCCTGTCTATACAGACCCAATCCTCCCAGGCCGCTTAGACACACTCATCAGGTGTCCACCAAAAAGGTAGTGGGCACTTCATGAGATGACTCCTCAACTAGGTCAAGAGGGGAGATCGGGACGCTTACGTCGCACCTGCGATATGGGCACAAAAAAATTTTCAGCAGGATTTTGCTCTACGGCAGATCAGTCGGGCTGGGAGTATCAGCATGCATAAATGCCCTCAAGGCCGGGGTAGAAGCCAAGGTCACCAACCATCTTGAGGTCAATCGATCAAGGATGAAACACGCTGATCTATCAATGAATAACCTATAGAAAAAGAATAGTTTATACCCCAATCGGCGAAAAGGGATACGGGGGGTTGGGGGGAGAAAGCAAGGCACTCTCATAAGCCTGCACGGTCTTCTTCGCAATCGAAATCCAGGATTGCTCGCCAAAGTCCATCGCGTGCACCCTGCTGGCTAGACGCACCCGCAGGCCGGCATCCTGTGCCAGCTCAATCAGGACATCGGCAAATTTAACTGAATCCTCGGGATCGACCAGCAACGCGTTCTCACGGTCCGTCAGCAGCTCGCGAAACACGGGTAGATTGCTGGCCACAATCGTCTTTCCCAATGCCAGCCCAGTTGCCAGCGCACCGCTGGTGGTTACCGCACGGTAGGGATAAACGACCACGTCCGCAGTTCGATACAGCGCCACCAGCTCCCGGGCGGAGATGAAACGAAGCTGCAGTTGCACGCGCTTCAGCCCCAGGCTCTTCACCTGCTCGCGAATCTGCTCCAGCAACTCGGGGGGCCCGGTACCAGCAATCGCCAGCCGGCAATCGCCGGCGTGGGCCTCCACCCGCTGCCATGCGCGCAGCAGGAGATCGACCCCTTTGTAGGGGAAGATGATCCCCTGCCACAGCACCAGCATTCTGCCCGGCTTCTCCTCGGGGTCCGGCGGCATCTGCTCGGAGCCGGCTACAGGCAGGTCATAAAAAAACGGCCCATGCGGAATCACTGATACCTTTTCCTCCGGCACTGAAAACTCCGCCACCAACCGCGCCCGGACGTGATCCGAGTGGCAGATGAGCCGATCGGCAATTTGGTAAAGCTCAAGAAAAGTCCCCTTGAAGGCCTCGCCCGTATCGTGGGGAAGCAGATCGTGGACCGTCAGAACAATCTTCGAGCCCCGCTTGCGGCAGAACTCCAGGAACCAGAAATCCAGTGGAAGGCGCCACTTCAACATCGGCAGGAATTGGACATGAATCACCTCGGGGGGCGACACCAGAAAGCGCACCGTCAGCGCAGACAGATTTACGAGCGCCTCCGACAGTTTCAATATCCTGCGCGGCACACGCGGCAATGGGAACTTCCCCACCATATCGAGAAGCCCCGGATCGACCTTGATTCCACGGCTTGAGAAGCAACCCGGATCGAGGTAATAACTGATCGACCCGACGGCCACGTCGACTCCTTCCGCCATCAAGGCTCGGGACAGATATGCCGTGTAATAGGGTACGGTCGCCCACAGGTCCATCATGAAAACGCGATGCCGCCGGTCGGTCACTTTGTCTTTCCTCGCGGAGCCACAGAGAATCCATCCCGGCGTTCTCTGCCCTTCGCCGCAACCGCGATCGCATCTTCATAAACGCGGAGATAATCAGCTGTCATCCGCTCCGCGGAGAAATCATCTTCCACCAACTGTCGCGCTGCGGAGCCAACCCGCTCTCGTTTTGCGGGATCCCGCAGCAGCTCTAAGATCGCTGCCGCAAGCAGCTCTGGATCCTCCGCAGGCACCAGCACTCCGGTGCGGCCATCCTGGATGACGGTCGGAACCTCACCTACTGCCGTGGCTACCAATGGGAGGCGGCTGGCCATGCCTTCCAAAATGGCAATCGGCAGTCCCTCCTGCCGCGACGCTGAGACCATCACATCCAGGGAGGCATAGAAGGCCGGCATATCGTCCCAGCGGCCTAACATGCGCACATTGTCACGAATGCTAAGTTTATCGATCAACGTGTCCAGCTCGGCACGATCCGGCCCATCCCCGGCTACGACAAACTTTGTATTCGGGCAATGAGCTAATACACGCGCCGCGGCATGCAGGAAAATGTCTACGCCCTTCTCTACAGAAAGACGTCCTACCAAGCCAACGAGCGGGCAGCCGCTCCAGCCCAACTCATCTCTCACAACTGCCGCTGCGCGGTCGAACGGTCGCAAATCGATTCCGTTCCTGATCATGCTGACCTTGTTCGCCTTGACGCCCGATTTGAGGAGCCTCTGCCTTACATCCTCAGACACAGCCACGACTCTTGCATAGCCGCGTAGAATCAACCGGTCCAGGACTCCGTAAAAGAATACCTTCCGGTCATTGTCATACCAGGTGTGGCAGGTTGAGACGAGCGAGGCGCCCGACGCTCGCAACGCAAAAAACGCGCAAATATCGGCCTTGTAACCGTGAGCGTGGACAACATCGGCGCCTGTCCGTTGGGCCAGTTCTCGAATACTCGTGATTGCTTTCCGGTCAATTTGCCCGTTGCACGGAATCAGATACGACTCGATGCCTTCCTTTGTGGCGTTTTCATGAAGCTGCAGATTTGGATTTGAAGAGTTCGAGAACACGCCCAGCATGCTGCGATGCGGCCCCAAATTCAGCGTGCGCGACATGTTCAGGATCACGGCCTCTGCGCCGTACATCCCGCCGCTACTGATGATGTGCAGAATCCTCATTCCGCGTAGTCCCCACCGTGACCGCCGTCCGGCTCTTTTCGATTCAGAAGCGCCCAAAGCTTCTCGTACAACCGGTCTCCCACCACCATTCTCGCAACTGCCTTGATCCGATACTGGCGCTCCAGGCTCGATAACACTCGGCTCCCAGGTTGAAGCACACTCCGAATCCACTCCAACGACCTATCGCCGCGGACATTGAGGCGGCCAACCGTAAATCCCAACGGCTCGTATTCCGCCCTGGGCACGGACGTGTAAACCTGTGTATATCCCGCCTCCCGGCAGGCCGCAAGAACCCGCCGGTTGTAACGGCCGCCGGGCAAGGACATGGTGGTAATCGAAGTTCCGAGCTTATCCTCCAGGACCGATTTGGCTTTACCCAGCTCCACGTCAAGATCTCCAGGCGCGCAGCGAGTCAAAAAGGCATGCGACCATCCATGCGCACCAATCAGCTGACCAGACTCATGCAGTGACCGCAACTCCCGCCATCCCATATAGCCCGGCTTCCTATCCGTCCAGCCCACGGTGATGAAAAACCGTGCGGTGAGACCTCGCGACAGTAGAATAGGCAGCGCAAACTCAAAATTTGAAATGTGACCGTCGTCGAAGGTCACCTCCGGCCACAAACCGGGGCTCTCAGCCTTCCGTGCCTGCATAAATAGATCGATTTGCCTATCAAACTCATTGGTTTCAAGCGCATATGAGTAATCACTCCCGTGCGGCCTCAACTCATGGTAAAGAAAATGAAGTTTCTGCAAGGGCTGCCTGGCTCGTTCCTCGAAAGACGACTCGACGCGCATAGCTCAATTTCCCAATTTCGACCGACCCATCGCACCTGTGAGCCGGTATCAACCTGAAAACCCCGTGGTAACCACCGCTCATCGCCCCGACGTCAACACGCAGCTGACTCTATTGACAAAGAACTCACGCAATGGCGTGAACCGCAGCCAGTTCATGCCCAGTGAACAGTCTAAGCGCAGCGAGGAACAGTGGAGACCAGACCGCTTTACAATTCGACTGAACTTTTGAACGGACATCTTTGCCAGATGTAGGTCCCGATAACTGGTGGCATTATCGGATCGGAATCGAGACCGCGCCTCGATCACGGTTTGTTCGGGAAAAAGGATCTGAACCCATGGAAGGCGACAGAAGAATCCCATGTGACCTCCCCAGGGCGCGTACCAGGGGGGGGCGAAGGTGATGAATATCTTCCCTTTTGGGTCGAGTGCGGATTGCATGCTCGCCAAGACGGTCTCGGCGTCAATGAAATGCTCGAAGCTATTCTGGCTGACAATGACATCGCATTTGAGACCCTCAGGGAGCCGATCTACGAAGGTGATGGGGTCGTTCAAGCCCATGCTGGATGCTCGATGAGCTGCAGCATCGAGCGCCTGTTGATTAATATCAATTCCTATGACTTGGCGTGCCCCGGCCTGACAAAACGCTACCGATTGATACCCAAATCCGCATCCGAAGTCGAGAACGGTCTTGTCGGCCAATCCCTCACGAAAGCGGGGAAATACCTGCTCTAATTCCTCCAGCTCTTTCCCCTGTTCAAAATGAACGCCGTGCATTGGGTAGTCCGTGGTTCCTGGCTTCCGGCAAAAACACATCAATAATCGCGCCAAGAGTGTCAGCTTCTCATCGCTCTGCATGGGATGCGCCCTTTGAGCAAGATCGTCGAAATCGCAACCGTAGTTTAACAGTCCGTGTTGCAAGCAGGTGAATCTTTTAAGCCGCAAGCTCCTTACGAAAACCTGTGGGTACCTGCATTCTGGCCCTCTCCATAGCAATTCAAGTGCCCAACAGGGGAATGAAGTGATCCCCGTCAAGTCTTCGAGAATTCTCTCGCTGCAGGAAAGAGTTTCCCCTTGCGAAGGGAATAAGTTTTCCACTTTTCCAGGGAATCAATGCCAGGATTCTTCCTTGTTGTGAGAGAAGAGGCTGCCTTTATTCGGCTTTCCCCGCCGAAATGGCCCGAATGACGAATATGCGTAAGCAAAAGCGCATCTTCTGTCCTGACCTCAGGTTTGGAACCTGCATTGCATCAGAATGAATGTGGCACAGAACCCGTCATTGCGGGCAGTGCGGAGATACGTTGTGTGAGTCATCTGAGAAACCGTTTGTAGCCACTTCGGTATTCAAAAGGATCTGCTGCCTTCAGTATTCAGGATTCTCTTTGTCCTCACGGTCGTACACGAGCGGTCTGAGTTCATCGCGGTGTAATAGTCCCAGACGCAGGCGGTCGCATCGCAAGATTGGGCGTATCCACGGAAAGGCTGGTTCATGCCACTGGTTTCTATCATCACGCCGGTCTATAACGCCGCCCCCTGGTTGCCGGAAACCTTCGCCATCGTTCGTGCGCAGACGCTCACCGATTGGGAGCAGATCCTGGTCGATGACGGCTCGACGGATGCCTCGCGAGAACTCGTCGAGGCCGCGGCGGCTGAAGATCCGCGCTTCCGTTCGCTACGCACATCTGGCCGGGAAGGCCCCTCCGCAGCGCGCAATCTGGCACTGGACGCCGCGCGCGGCCGGTTCATCGCCTTTCTCGACGCCGACGATCTGTGGCACCCTGAGAAGCTCGCCCGTTCCGTGGACTGGATGACGAGGCACGGCTACGGCTTTATCTATCACGACTACCGGCACATGTCCCATGATTGCGCTCTAGTGGGCCCCCTGATCACTGGGCCCGAGGTGCTGGACTTCCGCACATTGCACATGCGCCGCGGCACCGGTGGCTGCCTGAGCATCGTCATAGATCGGGAACGGGTTCCGGGTTTCCGCTTTCCCATCGGGTATCGCTACACCCACGAGGATTTCATCGGCTGGATGAGCATCATCCGGCAGGGCGAAAATGGGCACCGGCTTCCGGTCGATCTGGGCCGTTACCGCCTGTCGGCGCACAGCCGTTCAGCCAACAAGCGAAGGGCGATAGTAGACACATGGAGAATCTACCGCAAATTCTCCAAGCTAACCCTTATGCGCGCCGCGCTGTGGTGGACGATATACATCTGGAATTCGTTCTGGCTTTATCGGTATGCGCGTCCGCGCTGACCCGTTTCCAGGAATGCGGTTAATCTGCCTGCAAATACAAGGCGCTCGCAAAGCTCAGTAATCCCTTTCCGTTCCTGAGAACTCGCCCCGGTGCATGAAATCCATGATCGCATGAATCAAGAAAGCTTATACCTAACGTTTCACGGGATCGGGGACCAGGTGTCAGAAAAAGGTCAGGATACGATTCAACTACTCCTCCAGGCCAGGATTGGTCTTTGCCTCAACGAGCTCGAATAGCTGGCGCGAGCGGGTGTAGATCCACGCAATTCTTCGACCCTGAAAAGCTACAGCCGGAACGGGCGGAGAAACAATGATGCAGCCAATTGCCTTGGCGTGAGCCAGCGCGGCCTCGATATCGCTGGTTTCGAAGCAGAGATGGTAAGCACCGCCGCCATCTTTCGCCAGCATCGATCGTATTGGGGAGTCCTCTGCCGCAGGCGCAATCAACTCGATCTCCGCAGAGTCTTCAGCTGATTGTGCGAGAAACTCCACAGAGACCTTCTGGATGGGATCGTCAAAAGGGCCCGACACTAGGTGGTATCCAAATAATTTCGAGAGCGACTCCGCGGCCGGGCCAAGTGATGGCACTGCTACACCAACGTGCAGGAGTTTGAAAGCGAGCTTGTCCGATGGCGCAGAAGTCAAAGCGAAGCCCCTTTTTTCTCCAATTCCTTCTGGAGAAGCGATACGCTTGTCAGATCCGGTATCCTTTGCGGGTCAAACTGCACTCCGTATTCTCCTTCAAGCGCCAGGATTGCTTGCAAGTGCCGGAACGAATCCCAGGTGGGGACCATTTCCGCGTTGAGATCCGGAGTTACCTGTTCAGGCGAGATTTCGAATATGTCGGAGAGAATGTTACGAAGTGAAGACGGGACTTCCTGATAGCTCATTGGATTCATATCCTTCCACTTTGATCCAATCCGGGTTCCTGGGAACCGAAGCGTTCAAATCCAGTGTAAAAAACTTGGAGTCGGAATCGCCAGCATTCTTTGCATCACAATTGACGAAGCCTTGATCGAGGTAGAAGCTCGCGCAGAGGGCATTCTTCTTAGTGGGGATAAACTCGCCTTCCAGTTGCCTGGCACCCATTTGCAATGCTCGCTGGCCAATATAAGCCAATAGAGCGGTTTCAATGCCGCGGCCAATCACCCGACAGGATAGTAAGAACGAGTCGATGATGCACGAATCGCCGTGGTTCCGTGCAAGAGCCAGGCCCACGACTCCGGCATCTCCGAAGCGGTCGCGCACTCGAACAACCACGGCCTGCCCCCCTTCGACAGAGGCAAATTCCTCGATCTCCGCAGCTGAGCGACGCTTGGTTGTGAGATTGAACTGGTTCGTCTTTGCGAGCAACTGTGCCGCGCGAGCGAGCGGAGCTTGCAGCGCGCTTTGAAAGGTGCAGACAATCTCGAGGGAAGCCAGAAAATCGTTCCGGTCGATCGCGCTGTCTTCCAATCTGGCCCTCAGGGCCTGGGCTTTGTACTCGTTCAAACGATTCAGGTCATCGTCCGTGACCGATAAGGCGTCAAAAAATGGCTGTTTTGACAGAATCTCGACAAGCTTCCAGGGCTCCTCAACCGGCGCGGTAATCACAGCTACTTCAGGCAGTTGCTGCCGAATCTCCTCGCACTCTTGAGGGCTGTCATCAACGAAGACGAACGAATCAAGCCCCAGGGACAGCTCTTCGGCAAGTTCTCGAATCGATTTCGCCTTCTCATTCCAGCCGATTTTGCAAGCTACGAAGTGGTTCAGGTTCAGCGCGAGATCGGAGGAGCGGACTGCAAATGCTTCTCGAACGTCCGCCTCATTGTTCTTTGAGACGATGGCAAGCAGGATTCCTCTTGAAGACAACTGCTTCAGATAATTCTGATAAGCGAAGTAGCAATTCCCGGGGAACGCGCTTCCGGTGGCAATTCCCTCCGCCCCGTCTTCGCCCAGGATTCCTCCCCACAACGTGTTGTCGAGATCCGTGCACAATACCTTTCGGGGCGCCCGGTACATCGTCGAGAAGGCGCGAACCAATGCACGCGAATAAACGTTGAAGAATTCCGAGCTCACGGGAAGTCTATTCGCCAGAAACATGCGCGCATCGCGCCAGCGCGCCCGGCCATGGCGGGCTGCGATTCGATCAATATCAAAGAAAACGCAGTCAGACACCGTGCGGCATATCGCGGCCAGTCTCTCATTCAAGCGCAGAATGGCATTGGGCAGGCTGTGCGGCAGATTTGCATCCCCGATGTCGCCAAGGGATGTGTGGTCGGGAACGCCGAGACCCTGCAGCAGAATGCGAGCGGAACTGCGGGAGCGAAGGCTGCGCAGCAGTTGTGCCATCCGTCCGGCACATTCTTCGATCTCCGCTTCAACTCCTGCGCCTAATCCTTCCGAGCAAAGGTCAGGGAGGCGACCGGCAATCTCTTCCAAATCGAGAAGAATCAAAACGAGGTTGGGCTTGAATTCTGCGAGCGCGCTCTGAGGGTTCAGCAGTTCATCGGCATATGAGCCGTAGCCGCCCACTTCGAGATCGAGCACATAATACGAGAACACTGCCTCAGTGGCCAGAAAGGGAAGGATCGGTTCAACAGTTACGGAACGAACTATATAGGTTCGCAAGGGCCTGGCGCCCAATTGGTCCTGTATGGCATCGGCAATTCCTGCAAGCGCGGAGGCACAAAACATCACATCTGCGGGCTTGTTCGACCCGTCAACGAGCTTTCTCGCGCATCGGATTGCCGTGCCTGCATCCCGGTTACGCGCAGAATCCTTGATCTGCCTTCGCAGGTCCTGCCTCTCGGCGTCACTTTGCACGGGCTTCCTCCGCTGCTGTTGCCGCCTGCGACAGAACAGCCTTGGGCGCACGCATGATAATTCGACCAGGAACACCCATCACAGTTGCCCCGTCGGGAACGTTAGCAATCACCAGTGTATTGGCTGCGATTTTTGCGCCATTCCCAATTTTGATCTTTCCCACTAATGTCGCGCCCGTGCCAATGTAGACATCATCGCCAATGATGGGCGCGCCCTGACGGCCCATGGCCGACGCTCCGATGGTTACGCGGTGCGCAATGTCGCAGTTTCTTCCAATGACCGCCTGATAGTTGATGTGAATCCCGCCAATGTGGCCGATATAGAGTCCATCTCCGATCGAAGCCTGAGGATCTAGATCCATCTCCATGAAAACTTCGCAGAATTTGTTCGCAAGGAAAGAGACTAACTTGAGTGGTATGCGAATCGGCCAGGCCGGCCGCCCTACATACACCCAGTTGCTCAGCCGATAGCAGCCAATTGCCCATACCGCTGGGTTTAACCACAACGCCATCCCGCCGTTGCCCTTGGCACGGTAACGCGCGATGTCAGAGGAAAAACTACTCATTCGAGTTGCCTTGGGTTTCCTTAGCGCAACGATAAAATGCGATTGCTAGCGGTACGATGCATCTTCACCGTCCTCCACTGACTTTCACTCACGGTTTCCATCGATAATTTCCGCCCTTCATCTCACTCCACGCTTCACTGGACAAAATGTCTACAAAGAGTTTCACCGGCGAGAGCAGGATCGACGGGGCATGCGCTTCTCCTGTCTATCCCCCCAGCAGGTGCTTGATGGCCACCGGAAGCGCACCGTGCGCACCGGCTGCCATCAAGCCCTCATCGCTGTCTAGCCCAATCCTTGCAGCGCCGTTTTCGCGTCCTTTCCTGTTGGCGAATCGCCAACGTTGACAGGAGACAGAGCTGTCTGCTCTTCAATGGAGGAACTGAAATGCTCCAATGTCACTTGGCCTGTTCGTTGGACGCTTGGTCCCATCGTAATCTGCATCCAGCCCCGGAACAGTAACTCCCGCGCCGCGTGCTGGGCTGACGCTTGTCAGATGAAAGTCGATATGATCGAGGCTCGCTTCTCCACGCCACGCGGGCAGATTGGCGATCTTCGGGTCCACGCAGCGTTCGGCCGGACCGGATGGGCAACTTCTCATGTTGTAGTAAATGTTGTGATCGCGAGCAGCGAATGGGTTCCGGGGCAGGCCTGTAGTGTAGAACACGCCTGGAGTCTCGCCGCTTTTTGGGTCACGGTAACCCACATGCAGGTTGTTCTGGAAAGTGATGTTGGCTTTTGTACAGCGTCCCGAACAGCTAATGTCATAACTCGTTGCTCCATATCCGGCAAAGCTGTTGTTCTGAAATACATATGTTCCATCGTCATTCACCAAAAATGCGATGCCATCGCCCGCGGCTCTGCAGAACAGGTCAAGATACCTATTGTATCCTTCAGGAGCGCCGGGCATGGCTGCGGACAGGCGTCTGCAATTATGCACGGTGAGATTGTTTTGAAACACAACGCTATGCATGGGCCCCATCTTCCACTGTTGGCCCATGTTGCCGTAAGAACTCGAGTCGATGATGGAAATAAGGCTGCCGCTGACGTGCAACAGGTCGAGGCCGTCCTGGGTGTTATAGCGGAAGATGCAGTGGCTGCAGTGAAAGTTCAGTTGAGTATCCGGTGTTCCGACACCGTCTCCATAGCCCCCGGAATCTTGGTCGTAGCAACTGTAAACCGGTACTGCATGAGCAATGGGATACTCCTCATTGCACCCATTCCACTCCACGGTGAGATTGGAAGCATGGACGAATGCACCGGAGCCACTCTTCGTTCCCTTGCCATCGTCAAAATCCCATCCTGCCGCACCGTTGAAGGCGATGCGCACATGATCGGCCGTCACATCTCCTCCGATCGCCCCGATGATGCCATCCCCAGTCAGCCCGTGAATATCGAGATTCTTCACAATTATGCCCGCGGTTTCAGCATTGGTCACAATCCCCGCTCCAGCATAATCCGAAAGCGGATAGTTGCTACTGCAACCCTCTGACGCAGGATGCCCTGCTCCTACGCGCGTGCATTGGCTGTGGTCGGTCAATTCCAGGCATTCGACATCGACATTCTTCGATCCCGTTAGGTTGATAATCGCGCCCAGCGCGTAGCCGCCAAACAGTTGCGTCTTCTTGTCACAGTTGTCATAGTTCTCGCCAAGCAACCGGGTCGGGAATCCAACGGTTCCCGAAGGGATAGGCGGCATTGAGCAGCCATAGGGATCACCAGGGCAGGATCCCCAATAGTCTTTCGGGTTCGGCCCCTTGTATCCCATACGATATGGCCCCCCGCGAACGATGACCGTATCGCCGCCTTCAACCACCCAGGCTTTGTTGCCGTATTGATCGTTGGTAAACAGGTAGTACGGGTGTCTGAAGGCACAAGGCTGCATGGTTCCCCTCTTCGGATACGCTGCGTCGGTCTTTCCCGTGCATTGCCTTCGATCCCCTCCGTCAGGCCGGATAAACCAGATATGCCCGGCCGGCGAAGATGCCTTCACCGATGCCATCGATTGAGGGCGTATTTCTGCACCAAAGCTAAGTCCGAAAAATGTAAAGGCCAAGACAAGGGACAAACAGAATAGGCATCTCGATACAAGTCGCAGGGCCGACATGATTCAACTCCGATCTTGCCCCGGGGCGGGTAGCGGTTCTGTCCAAAAGGACGGCTCGTTTGCTCTTGTCATGTGCACAGTATCCGGGGCTTTCACACACCCGGAAGCGCTCCACGTGGACTGGCTGCCATCAAGCCCTCATCGCTGTCTAGCCCAGTCCTTGCAGCGCCGTTCTCGCGTCCTTTCCTGTTGGCGAATCGGGGGCCAGAGACACCGCCTTTTTCAGGTGAATCACTGCGTTGCTCTTGTCCCCTAGTTTGCTGTAAACCATTCCCAGGTGATATTGCATTGCAGCGTTGTTTGGTTCGGTCTTGACCGCATCCTCCAGCAGGTCGCGGGCAAATCCGTAGGCTCCCTTGTAGTAGTAGGCCCACGCCAATGTGTCTGCTGTGTCGGGTGAGTTCGGCATAGCCTGCCGAGCCGTTTGTGCGAGTGTCAGAGCCACATCCACGTTTTCGCCATTCATTAGCATTCGATAGGCAAGATTGTTCGTCGCGACGGGCTGTTGCGGCTGGATTTGCAGCGACTTCCTGTAGTAGGCCTCGGCCTTACCCATGTCTCCACGCGATTCCTCGAGAGTTCCTAGGATCGCGAGGACCGCTGCATCGTTAGGATGCGCAGCCAACCACTTTTCCCAGACGCTGATGGCATCGGCCGTCTGTCCCCGCTGCACTTCAATCTGCGCGTACAGCATCACCGCCCCGCTGTCGCTGGAATTGAGTTGCATGGCTTTCTGGGCTGTAGCTGCCGCCTGGTCCAGGTTCTTGTTTTGAATTTGTAGCTGCGCCAGAAGATCGTAGAAAGTGCTGTTTTTCGGGCTCTTCTCTATCTGCGCATTCAAGCGCGCCAAGGCTTTGTCTGGTTGTTTTTCGTAGAGATCATAGCCGACCAGCAGGCGCAGGGCTTCGACAGAATTAGGGTCATACTGCAAAGCCTGTTCCAGGAGCGCTACTCCTTCTGGAAAACGCTTCTGCGCGAATCGGATCTTGCCCAGTTCGAGATAGGCCTGTGGGCTTTGCGGAGCAATGCTCATGGCCGTCTTAAGGTCAGCCTCGGCTTTGTCTGCTGAGTTGTGGCTGATCTCGACGATGGCACGCCACACATAGCCGCCAGGAAAGCGCGGTACAGCAGCGATCGTCTTGTCAGCCACGTCGGCTAGCAGATTCATGTCTCCGCGTTGACTTGCGATCCGCGCCAGTTCTTCCTCTGCGTCCAACCTGGACGGGCTAAGACTTGCCGCCTGGCGAAGGCTCGTCTCCGCCAGGTCAATATCGCCCTTAGCCAACGCGGCCCTGCCCAGCCAGTACTGCAGGAAGGCATCCTTCGGGGAATCCTTGACTGCATTTTGAAGAGCATTTACGGCGTCGCTCGCTTTACCGCTATTGAGCAGCACGATTCCGTTCAATCCCGCAACTTCCAGATCCTTGGGGTGCGTCTTCAACAGTCCGGCAACCACGGTTTGCGCGGTTCCGTAATCTTTAACCTCGAGGAGCACGCGAACGTATCCCTTCAGCACAGAAATGTTCTTGGGATACTTCGCGGCAAGACTTGAGAACTCTGCCTTGGCCTTGTCCAACTGTCCGGAGCTCACATAGTAGTCTGCCAGGATGCGCACTCCCTGCGGATCGCCGGCAAAGTCCTTCGATGCCTGTCGAAGCACCTCCTCGGCTCTCGCCTGATCTCCCTCCTTGAGAATGACCTCAGCGACATTTGCCCTGGCGGCAAGGCTCTTAGGATCCGTGGCGACGGCATCCCAACTGATCTTCTCTGCCTCGGCCACGCGGTCGTTCCTGGCATAGAATGCCGCGAGAATGAGCTTGGCATTCACTGATTTCGGATCGAGAGCGACAGCCTTCTTTAGCTCATCTTCGACGGAAGCAGCCTTGGTTGTATCAGCCGATTGAAGGAGTGCGAGATCCTCGTGGAAGGCCGCACGGTTCGAATCGAGTTCTATAGCACGCTGCATCTCGATCAGGGCCTGATCCTTCTGGCCCTTCCTGACCGCTATGGCGGAGAGCAACGCGTGAACATCTGGATTGTTTGGTTGGGCTGCCAACACAGCATTGGCCTGTACTTGCGCGTCGTCGGGTTTGCCGCCCGCGATCAACAGATTGCCAAGATCGATCCGCGCCTTATAGTTTGTGGGCTGCAAATCCACGGTACGCGCGAGTTCCCTATAAGCTCCGCTGAATTGCCCCAAATGCTCGTATGCCTGGGCCAGTGCATAATGGGCGTCGGCAAAGTTCTTGTCCACCTTCAGGGCGTTCAGATATTGGATGGCAGCTTCCCGGTATTTGCCTTGGGCGCTATATCGCTCTCCGCTCTCCAGATACTTCTGCTTTCGCACGTTTGGATCGCCATGGCATCCGGCTAACAGAGCGGCCGCGACAAAGAGCATGATCACCCAATAAGCGCCTCGCCAATTCATTCGTCGCCACCTTTCATCGCATCTCACTTGAGCTGCCTTGAATGAGCTTTTCATTGTTTTCCATCCTTGCTGGCTGCCATTCGTACGAACACAGCCTGAAATCCTCTGCTGAAGCGCGTTGCCTTTCCCTGCTCCTTCTAATCCGCTCAGTTCGGGATAAAGCGAGGGAGCATGGGAATAAGCTGCGCAGTAAATGCCTCGGCCCTGGCCCTTGCCGCCGACATGCCTTCATTGGCGTCGATCGGCGTAGTCACCCTGAGCAGCGCCCCATCCGTGCGATTCAACCGTATCGCGTCAGTGACCAGATAGATCTTGGCCAGGTATTCATTGGCGATGCTACGTCCGTGCGCCTGATACCAATAGATAACGAATTGCCTATTCTCCCCGTCGGCAATGATGTATTCACCCACCCGGTGCGCTTTGCCGTTCGCATCGTTCAAATTGACATACTGCGACGATTCGAAAGCCCAGCCGGAGCCTGGCAGGCAGTTTTTCGGCGAATGAATGGTGACGCCAGTCCTTTGAGTTGGAAAATACCCGATAAAGAGACCGATCGGCTGCTCCTCTCCGCCGTGGATGTAAACGCGCGACAGGAAGTCTCCGGCGCCGAGAACATCGAGCGCTTCCTGGTCGATCTGCACATCGCTTCCCGACCATCCGGCAATCGTGCGCGGCATCTGCGACAAGGGCTCGCTCACGGGAATCAGATCTTTATCGCCGCGGGCAAACAGCAACAGTGCTGTTCCGGCCAGCAGCGCAACAACCGTCCAGAAGCGAAGGCCCTTCATGCTCGCCTCCTTCGGGCCGGGAACAAACACATGGCGCGATGGACGATGAACAGGCACCCTAGGGACACGAGAAATATGACCCAGCCGGAAAACTCGTGAAAGAAGCCCACGGCCTTGTCCGGATCCCAGTACTGAACGCACAATCCGGTGCCGAAGATGCGCACCGCGTTGGCCGCAATCGCGATTGGAATGCTCGCCACAGCCAGAACGGCCCTCCGCAGGGTGGATTTCTCCAGAAAGTATCCATAGAAAATCGCGAGCGTAAATAGGCTCACCAGGGAGCGGATGCCGCTACATGCCTCTGCCACCTCCAGCTTCATTGCGGAGAGTTGAATGATGTTGCCCTCGCGCAGAACCGGCACGCCGAATAAGGGAAGCAAAGCGCTGGCAAGCTTCGAGGCCAGGATCTGCAGCGGAAAGGTGATCTGGTTAAAGATAATCGCGGGAATCGGGATGGCCAGAACCAGGACAAGCAAAGGGAAGCGAAGCTCCTTCAAAAACTGCCACCCGCCAAAACTCAGCACCAGCCCTGTCAACAGGATCACCAGCGAAACCCGTGATAGAAACAGCTCTGCGCCGTAGACACCCAGGAGCAGAACCACCAGCCCCAGGGCAACGACTGCAACTCCGCTCCAGGTGGGAGCGACTTTTGTATTGAGAAGGGTTTTTCTCTTCGCCCACACCAGGTACGCCGCAAAGATTGGGACTAGGAAGCCGTGGGAAAAATCGGGGATCTGCCACCAGTCGACCACCAGTTTCGCCAGCACACGGTAGTACACCGCCACCATGATTATGCCGATAAGTGCCGAACCCCATGCAAAATGAGCGTTTTGAAGAGACCAGGGATTCTTCGTAATCGCTGGCGTCTGTATATCTTGGGCCATAGTCACCGTAAAGGGATCTGCGGCATTCCAATCCGATACACCTTCCTTAGCAATCGGAATGCCGAAAGTGGAACCGCTCAATCCAAGTGTATTCGCCATGAATTGCCCGGCATAGGGAACCAGCCTTATCGCGCGAATGGAAAACACTTTCCACTTTCCAGGGAAATCAATGTCACAATTCTTCCCGCTAAAAGAGAAAAACCTTTCCTCCCCTTCAGCAACCTTTCCTCCTGAAAGTGCTCCCAAGAGCGGATATACCGCATGGAAAGCCCATTCCAAGCCCTGTCCCCAGGTTTGGAAGCCGCATTGCTAAGGCAGGAATGTGGATCCAGGATCCTTCATGGCGGGCAGTACAACCATCCAAAGCGCGAAGCGGCAGGCGAAACCGTTCGTCTCCGCAAGACAGTTTGCCCCTATTGAGGGGCAGATTCAGCGCGCGATCGCCCGTATTGCCGAAAGCGACTGCCCGGTTCTGATTGTGGGTGAGCATGGTGTTGGAAAGCGCACCATTGCCGCGCAAATCCACGTGCAGTCGCATCGGTCTCGCAGCAACTTTACAGAGATTCCCAGCGCCGCTGCCGATGCTCAGAACATCCTATCGGTATTTTCGACCAAGGGGACGGTCTATCTGGCGGAGATCGCGGATCTGAGCCTTGCCCTGCAGGAGCTGATCATCAATAGCTATTTTCACTCCGAGCAGACGCAAAATTGCCGCCTTCTTTGTGGTACGAGCCGCGATCTTATTGAGGGAGTCAAAACCTCGCGTATGAAAGAGGATTTTTACTACCTGGTCTCGACCGTCACGCTTCACATTTCACCTTTGCGCTGCAGGAAACCCGAAATCCTCTCCATCGCCGATGACCTTTTAACGCAGTACTCCAAGCAGTTCGATCGTCCGAAGCCGGTTCTGCGTGAGGAGATCATTGAGTTTCTGATGAAGCACACCTGGCCCGAAAACCTGCCGGAACTGCAGACCGCAATCAAGACGTTTGTCGCCATCGGTGACCAGTCAATCTCCCTCGCTGCACTGAAAGCCGCAGCCTCAACGGTAAGGTCGAATGGAGAGCGCAAGCCTCTTTCGCTGAAGGACGCCACACGGGCTGCATCGGCCCAGATCGAACGTCAGCTGATCTCGGAAGTTCTGGTTGCGACCAGCGGCAATCGCAAACGCGCAGCGGATGAGCTAGGGATCAGCTATAAAGCCCTGCTCTACAAGCTCAAGCAGGCCGGAACAGGATACCTACCTGCTTCCAACAAAATCGGAGTTGCGCTATGAAACCAGAAAGGCTTCTGATTTTGGCATTCTTTTTGCCAAGTCTTATCTGCTATTCCCAGAACACGGAACCCGCTGCCGGGCCTGCCCAAGTGGCCGCGCCAGCTCCAGCCGCGCCTAACCCCGGTGCGGGAGCAGCTTCCAACAGCTATGTCATCGGCCCATCCGACGTGCTTACCGTCACTGTCTGGAAGGAGCCAACCCTCTCGGGCAACATCCTTGTACGGCCTGACGGCATGATCACGCTGCCGCTCCTCGGCGACGTTCAGGCTTCTGGCCTGACACCGCTCCAGTTGGCAGATCAGATCGCAGCAAAACTCAAGAAATACGTGCAGGCACCGAACGTCTCCGTCGTGGTCGGCGAGATCCACAGCAAGGTTGTCTACCTTCTCGGCGAGGTTGGAAAGAGGGGCCCGGTTGAGATGACGTCCGGCATGACCTTGCTTGATGCAATTGCCTCCGCCGGCGGACTCACCGACTACGCCAACGCGAAGAAGATCTACATCCTGCGCGACGAAGCCGGCAAGCACGAGAGGATTCCCGTGCATTACAAGGAAGCGTTAAAAGGCAACAGCGAATTCAATCTGGTTCTGGAACGCGGGGACACGATTGTTGTTCCTTAAGGTGCCGAAAATGAAAACGACTCTCACACTCCTGGCGTTCCTTTTCACCGTTGCCACCGCGGCAGATGCGCAAGTTGCGCCCGAAGCGACGGCGGCCACGGCCGAGTTGCACTATTCCGCGCAGTACGCACAGGTCGCAGAATTTCTCCCTGGCAGTCTGGGCGATTCACAGAATGCCATCCTCTCTGGAAATGTGGAATACGCGAACGGCTTCAAACGTCGTCCGTTTACCCTGACCTTCGGCGGCGGTTACAGTTGGAACCTAGCCGGCATATCCTACGGAGACGGATTCTTTGAGAATCTCTTGCTTTCACAGGGAATTGTGGGGCGCAAGTGGAACATCCAGGTCAGTGACAACATAAGTTACTTGAACGAGGCGCCCATCACGGGCTTCTCAGGAGTCCCGGGCACCGGAGAACCCATCAGCGGACCTAACCCGTCCCCGCCGTCCAGCCAGACAATCCTGACGTTGAATACCCGCGCTGTCGATAACATTGTGAGTGGGGAATTCGAACATAGCCTCAACTACGCGATGACCTTAAGCGTCGGCGGAAGTTCGGAATTGCTGCGTTACCCCGACGGAAACGGCCTGGATACGAATGCTCAGACGGGAAACGCGGGGCTTACCCGGCGCCTCAACGCACGCAATTCACTTTCGGGCCAGTACTTGTTTACATATTACAGCTACCCCGGGAACAATCTCGCACTACCCATCAGCAGTTTGGTGACCAACACGGCCCTCTTCGGCTACCAACGCGAGTGGAACCGGCGGATCACCACGAGCGTTTCTGTAGGACCGGAGTGGACCTCCAGTTCGAACAGCGCGGTTGTGCCCTCTTCGACCTCGGTCGCAGGCAGTGCGACGGCCAATGGCCAATTCCGGTTTGGGTCAGCCAGCCTGAACTATACCCGTGGAGTCAGTGGCGGAGGGGGATATCTGGTCGGAGCAGAGGTCGATACCGTCTCCGCAGGCTTCGCAAGAGAATTCGAGAAAAAGCTGACCATCAATCTGGCGGGAGGCTACATCCGCACTTCTGCACTGGGCAATGAAGGCGAAATCAACGGTAAGTTCGGAGCGGCGATGGCTACCCTGCGGCTGAGCCGAAATTTCATTGCATTTGGGAGTTACACGGGCACCGCCCAGTCGACGAGCTATGCGCTTCCAGGGAACGCTCTCACCGGCCTTTGGCAAGTGATCAGCTTCGGCATTGGGTATTCGCCTCGGGAAAAGCGCATCAACAGCCAATGAGTTTTTAAGGAGCCGTATGCTCGGACATCGCGAACTGACAATGCAGGACTACACCGGAATCCTGAAACGGCGATTCTGGTTGATTCTAACTTCTGCAATCCTTTTCCTCGGGGTTGGCATCGGCCTCACATACATCATTCCTCCCAGTTATGTGTCGCAGACGCTTGTGCTGATCGAGCAACAACAGGTTCCGGAAAACTATGTAACGCCCGTCGTCACTGAAGATCTCGGCGAACGTCTGGCCTCGATGAGGGAGCAGATTCTAAGCCGCTCACGCATTGAGCCGATCATCCAAAGATTCAATTTGTACGCAGGCCGCGATACCACCATGGACGACCGTGTGGAAATGACGCAGAAGGATATCGGGATCAAGCCGATCCCTTCCGGCCCGTCGTCGAATGGGATGCCGGGCTTCTACATCACCTTCAAGGCGCAGGATGCGCACACAGCCCAACAGGTTTGTGGCGAGATCACATCACTCTTCGTCAGCGAAAATCTGAATGAGCGTGAGCAGTCCGCCGAAGGGACCACCGACTTTCTAAAACAGCAACTCGACGACTCAAAGACGAAGCTTGACGATCAGGATGCCAAGCTCGCAGCCTTCCAGCAAAAGTATTTCGGCATGCTTCCCGAACAGGAACCGTCCAACGCGAACACGCTTCAGGCGCTCACGACCCAGCTTGACGCCGTGACCCAATCGCTGGGTCGCATGCAGCAGGATGTGACCTTTCTCCAGGCTATGGTCACGCAGCAAACGCATGATCTCGAAAGCTCCGAGCCCGCGGCCACCGGTGTTTCAGTGGATGAGCGCAAAACCGAGCTGAAGGCCCTCATTGAGCAGAAGCAGGCGTTGGAAGCGCTCTACACGCCTGACCATCCCGATGTGGTCGCGATTTCGCGTAAGATTGCCGATTTGCAGGCTGAGATCGCCCACGCCTCGACTCAGCCGACCCCGGCCCCGGCAGCGTCCACCGTCCGCCGTCCTGACCCGCCGCAGCTCCAACAGCTCAAGGCGCAGCTCCATGCGGCGCAGGCTTCCATGACCGCCGCAAAGCAGGAACAGGCTCGGATCGAGCAACAGGTTCGCACTTATGAGTCGCGGCTTCAGTCGAGCCCCCAGGTCGAAGCAGCGTACAAGCAACTCACCCGCGACCATGAGACGGCTTTGGAGTTCTACAACTCACTGCTGAAGAAGATGAACGAATCGTCCATGGCAACCGCCCTTGAACGGCGCCAGCAGGGCGAGCAGTTTCGCGTCATGGATCCACCAAATCTTCCCAACGCGCCGACATTCCCGAATCCGTTCGTCTTCGCGGGTGGGGGCTTTACAGCCGGCCTTTTTCTGGGTCTGCTTCTTGCAGCGTTGCTCGAGTATCGCGATACTTCCCTGCGCAATGAGAGGGACATTTGGGCCTTCACCAAGCTGCCAACCTTGGCAGTGATCTCCCGCATTAAAGACCTTCCCCAGCCTGTTAAACCTCGCACCCGGTGGAAGCTTTTCTCACGAACCAATAAGCCCGTTGAAAGCGTACTCGGATAACCATGTATAGACACTTCTTCGGCATGAACGACTCACCTTTCGGGACCTGTCCCGATCCGCGGTTTCTATACATGACGCCGCAGATTCAGGAAGCTCTTGCGTGCCTGCAATATGGCATTGCGGCACGCAAGGGCTTTGTCGTGATGACGGGAGAAGTGGGCACAGGAAAAACAACTCTCCTCAAGACCGTCCTCGGCTCATTTGTCGACCAACGCATTTCGACAGCTTTTGTGTTTAATCCGCGTCTCGATGTTCTCGACTTTCTTGAATTTGTGCTCGCGGACTTTGGTATTCCGTCCACCACGCGAACAAAGTCCGGCATGCTGCTGCAGCTCAATTCCTGGCTTATCGACCGCTTCCGCAACAGGGAATTGTGCGCCATTGTGGTCGATGATGCTCAGAACCTTTCGTGGGAGCTTCTTGAAGAAATTCGGTTGCTCACGAATCTAGAGACCTCATCGGAAAAGCTGGTGCAGATTGTGCTGTCCGGGCAGCCAGAACTCGAAGAGAAGCTTCGCAACCCCTGCGTTCGCCAGCTTCGTCAGCGCATTTCACTGTGGTGCAGAACGCGGCCGCTGACCAGCGAGGAGACGAGCGCCTACATCGCAAAAAGACTGCATATCGTTGGCGCGAGCCAACCCGTGTTTTTGCCGGAAGCTGTGCAGCTTGTCCATCGCTATTCCAGGGGGATTCCTCGCCTCATCAATCTGGTTTGCGAGCATGCACTGATCAGTGCTTATGTGGAGCAGGTCAAGCCTGTCCCTGCGCACATCGTTGAGTCGGTGAGCGTCGAACTCGATCTGGCCCAGCAGCCCTTTGTGATCTCACCCACGGATATGTCCGGGCTGCCCGAGGATTCTTTGCCAACCGCAATCTCCAGCACCATCAACCCCGTCGCAGATTTCACCGATTTCCTAGAGGACAGTTGAGCTATGAGCCGCATATATGAAGCACTTCAAAGGGCATATCGCGAGCGCGGAAAATTGCCGGTCTCAGAAGACAAGCAGGCTGCCGAGCTGACAATCACCCCCGTTCCTGAGGAGCCGCCGCTCGTCAAGCCCGAATTGGTTTTGGAAAACATTGCGCAGCATCCGTGGAAGCCAATTACCGCTGCCTTTCCTACGCTCACAGACCGTGGCGCAGGCGTCGAGCAGTTTCGCCGCCTCCGCTCGCACATCTACCAGGCTCACTCTGAGGCTCCATTGAAGACGATTCTTATCGCCAGCGGCATGCCTTCGGAAGGAAAGAGCTTTGTCGCGGCGAATTTGGCCATGAGCATGGCGCGCAACAGTGTCAATAACATTCTGCTCATCGACGGCGATCTGCGTCGTCCCACGTTGCATAATCTGCTGGGCGCCCCCAATACGCCAGGTTTATCGGATTATTTGGAAGGCACCGTTGGTTTGATTGACATCATGCAGCGCTACCGTAGTCCCGAAACTGCAGAGGACGCCGGCGCGGATATCATCTCCAACCTCACCTTTATCCCTTCTGGCAAGTCCAGCGACAACTCTTCTGAGCTGGTAGCCAATCACCATATCGAAGAACTGATTGCGACAGTTTCACCGCATTTTAATTGGATTGTGATTGACTCTCCGCCGGTGCTGGCGGTTACCGACGCGGTCGACCTTGCCCGCGCCGCCGATGCAATCTTGCTCATCGCGCGCGAAGCAAGCACGCGTTACGATGTGGCGCAGCGCACCCAGGCCGCCTTCAGCAATTCGCGCATCCTCGGCTTTGTGCTTAATGCTGTCAAGGAAGCTCCACGCAAAAATTCATACGACTACGGCTATTACTACTACCACAGTGAGTCGGAAGGCACCGATCGCGCCAGGAAGTTAAAGGATAGGAAGGAATGATCAGGCTTTTTAATGTTTACTATCCGACCCGGACCGTGGTCCTGCTTCTTTGCGAAGCGCTCCTCGTGAGTGGCTCATTTCTGCTTGCCACCGCGTACCTCGCTGGGCCGGATACGCACATCGTTCTGTTCTACGAAAACGGCATCTTAAAGATCGCAGGCATTACAGTTCTTACCTTGCTTCTCTCCTACTACTTTGATCTCTATGAGCCGCAGCGCATCTCAGGACGTTGGGAAATCTACTTCCGGCTCCTGCTGGTTCTTAGCGTTCTATCTTTTTTCCTCGCGGCGCTTTTATATTTCTTTCCTGAAATGAGCATCGGCTCGAATGTTCCTCTCGTCGGCACATCGATCCTCGTGATTGCCCTCGTCATCTGGCGATCAGCCTATGAGTTGATCATCGGCCTTTCGGTGTTCCGCGAACGCGTCTATATGCTGGGTAGCGGCGAGCGGGCGCGCGCGGTTGTCGAAACCCTGCGCGCCAGACGCGATGCCGGCATGGAAGTCGTCGACGGAGAGAGCAAAGGCGCATTCAACGGGGACCTGGAACGCTTTGCGGCAGACCTGCGTGCCTTTTGCGAACCGAAGACCCGCATTGACCGCGTGATCGTTGCCATGGAAGACCGTCGCGGATCGATGCCGGTTCGTGAACTCCTTGATCTTCGGCTCCGTGGGGTTGTGATTGAAGATACCAGCGTACTCATGGAGCGCCTCTTGGGCAGACTTCCGCTGGACGGGCTCAATCCCAGCACCCTTATCTTCACTCAAGGTTTCAACGTAAGGGCGTCGCATCAGCTTGTGGGGCGTCTGATTTCCATCATTGTCTCTTTTGTGGGGTTGGTGCTCTGCTTGCCGCTCATTCCGTTCATCGTTTTGGCCGTTCGCCTGTCTTCACCCGGCCCCATCCTTTTCCGCCAGACTCGTGTAGGGTTACGTGGGCGGCCTTTTTCTCTGCTCAAATTCCGGACCATGCGGCAGGATGCCGAGGCAAATGGTGCTGTGTGGGCAACCAAGAACGACTCTCGCGTCACTCCGCTTGGCAAATTCATGCGCCGGACTCGCCTCGACGAGATTCCACAGCTTTGGAACGTCCTCCGTGGAGAAATGGGATTTGTCGGTCCCCGTCCGGAGCGCCCCGAGTTTGTGCAGTGGCTCACCAGAGAAATTCCTTTCTATGAGCTACGGCACATTGTCCGCCCGGGGCTCACGGGTTGGGCGCAGGTTCGATATCAATACGGCGCAAGCCTCGAAGAAACAAAGCGAAAACTTGAATACGATCTCTACTACATCAAGCACGTATCGCTAGGTCTTTACTTGCTCATCATCTTCGAGACGATTAAGACGATCGTGCTGGGAAGGGGCGCCCAGTGACAACTAGCCACGGGAAGTCCTTGATGGAAGCTGAAAGCTGGCCTTCACGGGAAAGGCCGGTGCTTTGATCGTGGAGATAAAGAATTAAAGGTATTCGCCTGTTGAAAGGATGAATGAATGGAAACGTACTTAGTGACTGGCACAGCTGGCTTCATTGGCAGGTCGATCGCCGCGGAACTTCTAGCGCGAGGCAAGAGCGTCCGTGGTATCGACAACTTTGTCATCGGAAAGCGTGAGAATCTGCTCGGGCTGGAGGCGATGGACTTTATTGAGGCCGATATTAACGATGCCGCAGCAGTAGCCAAGGCATGTCGCGGCGTCGAGTGTATCTTTCATGAAGCAGCGATCCCGTCTGTACCGCGTTCCATTGAGGATCCAGTGGCCTCAAACCGCGCCGGAGTCTCGGGAACCGTTCAGTTGCTGGTTGCAGCAAAGAACGCAATGGTGCGAAGGGTGGTTTATGCTGGTTCATCGTCCGTGTACGGCAATACCCCCATCTTGCCAAAATCAGAGCAGATGCAGCCCAGTCCTATCTCCCCCTACGCGGTAGCCAAGCTGGCCGGCGAACTCTACATGCAGTCCTTCACCAGGGTATACGGTCTGGAGACCGTGATTATCCGCTATTTCAACGTCTTCGGCCCTTGGCAAGATCCAACTTCTCATTACTCCGGCATTTTAGCCATCTTTACGATGAAAATGCTGGCCGGCGAAACTCCCACGATCTATGGAGATGGGGAGCAGAGCCGTGACTTTACCTTCATTCAGAACGTGGTTCACGGCAATCTGTTAGCCTCTGAGGCTCCTGCTGAACGAGTATCCGGTAAGGTCTTCAATGTAGCCACAGGGAATCGCGTAACACTGAACCAGACAGTCGAAATACTGCGCCGCGCCACCGGCTACACAGGGGAAGTACGGTATGCTGCGGAGCGCAGCGGCGATGTAAAGCATTCACTCGCCGATATCAGCCGGGCAAAGGAATGTTTTGGCTACGAGCCGCTCGTCGATTTCCACGAGGGCATCGAGCGCACAGTCGCTTGGTACAAGGCGGTCGCTGAGACCGCAAATACTCACACTAGGAGTCGGCTATGATATTGGATAGAACAGCAGAAACCAAGCATAAGATTGAAACCCGCGAAGCCCGCATCGGCATTGTCGGCATGGGGTATGTGGGCCTGCCGCTGGCGCTGCTTTTCAGCGAGCAGCGCTTTTCCGTTACTGGATTCGACATTGATCCCAGCAAGGTAGATACGCTCAATCGAGGTGGTTCGTACATGGTTAGCATCTCCGGAGCTGAGATTCAGTCGGCTCAGAAGAACGGCTTCACCGCCACCGCCGATTACGGCTTGATTGCCCAGATGGACGTCGTCATCATCTGTGTGCCCACGCCTCTCAACGACCATCGCGAACCCGACCTCAGTTATGTGACCGGCACCGTGAGAGCCATCGCTCCCCATCTAAAGGAAGGTCAACTGGTTATTCTAGAGAGCACCACTTATCCCGGCACCACGGAAGAAATCGTGGTGCCCCTGTTGGAACAGGGTAATCTATCAGGTTTGCGCGTGGCGCGCGACGCTTCCAGTTCGGGATTCTATGTCGCTTTCTCACCTGAGCGCGAAGACCCCGGCAACGACACAGTCGCGCGGCACGATATTCCCAAGGTGGTGGGCGGCTGCGGACCAGTTGCACGCGACCTCGCCTGCGCCGTTTACGCATCCATCTTCAACCGCACCGTGCCCGTCTCTTCGCCCGCTGTCGCGGAGATGACCAAACTGCTCGAGAATATCTATCGTTGTGTCAACATCGCCTTGGTCAACGAGCTTAAACAGCTCTGCATGCGCATGGACATTGATCTGTTTGAAGTAATCGACGCTGCAAAGACCAAGCCGTTCGGCTTCCAGGCATTTTATCCGGGACCCGGTCTTGGTGGCCACTGCATTCCCATCGACCCTTTCTACCTTTCCTGGAGGGCCAAGAGGTTTGACTTTCACGCGCGGTTTATCGAGCTGGCTGGGCAGGTCAACCTTGCCATGCCGTACTTCGTGGTCGAAAACGTCGTTGAAGCCATGAGCCAGCGCGGCAAGCCCCTGCGCGGTTCACGCATCCTGATACTTGGGGTGGCCTACAAGCGCGACATAGACGACCTTCGCGAGTCGCCCGCACTCACCATTATCGAACTGCTGCAAAAGCGCGGTGCGCACGTCGAATACAACGACCCGTTTTTTGCGTTCGTTGGCAGCGGGCGTAGATACGAGCTCAATATGACCTGTACGCCGCTGGAACGAATTCCTGAATTTGACTGCGTTGTGATCGTCACCGACCATTCCCAGTACGATTATGCAAGCATCGTGAAAAAGGCGAAGCTGGTCGTAGACACTCGCAACGCCACCAAAGGCATTGCCGCCGCTAATATCGTAAGGTGCTGATCAATAGACTTCGGCGCTCGCGGCCGGAGACGGACCCGGCGCCCGTGCATCGCTTCTCACTCCTGCCGTCACCATATGGTCATTTTGGGCGGGTCTCAGGATTTGTTGATTGGTGGCCGGGCGGGAAGGCGCGAGGACCTTCGATTCCTGCAGCTTATAGAGAAGCGATCGGTAACTGATATTGAGCCACTTGGCCGTTTTACGGCGGCTCCAGCCATTCACCTGCAGTACCTTGAGCATGATCTCCCGCTCTAAACCTTGCCTGGCGGCCCTGGTAATTTCCTTCAAAGAGATGGGGTTGGCCAGATCAATCTCGGGAATGATCCCGGTCTGAACAGCCGGAGCCAGATCCGCCGCCAGTGCCTCTTCGTTGCCAATCAGGACGTAGCCGCGGATCATGTTCTCCAGTTGACGAATGTTTCCTGGCCAGGCGCATCGCTGCATCATGCCGGTTATTTCGCGCGAAAGCGGCTTCGGCTCGACACGGTAGGCCTTCGCATGCAGATGGAGAAAGTAGTCAATTAGCATGGGTAAATCCGCGGCCCGTTGACGCAATGGCGGCAGATCGACGGTCACAGCGTTGATGCGAAAGAAGAAGTCCAGCCGGAAGCTTCCATCCTCGGCCCGTTGCCGAAGGTTCCCATTGGCTGTGCAAACAAGCCGCGTATTGACCCTCCTCGACTCCTGCGCTCCTACGCGCATAAAGGTGCCATCCTGCAGCACCTGCAGCAGCTTTGCCTGAATTGACAGATCCAGGCCGCCGACCTCATCGAGAAACAGGGTTCCTAGATGCGCGAATTCCACGCGTCCGCGCTTGGTTGTATATGCCCCGGTGAAGGCGCCTTTTTCATAGCCGAACAGCTCTGACTCGATGAGGGAAAGTGGAATCGCCGGACAGGTAACCTTGACCCAGGCGCACTTCGACCGATTGGAGCGCGCATGCAGCAACTTGGCAAAGATTTCCTTACCCGTTCCACTCTCCCCTTGCAACAGAACCGGAACAGTCGTATCCGCAACCCGTTCCAGCTTCTCGCGGGCAGCCGCCATCGCGGATGATTGACCGAAAATCACATCCATCGGCGGGAGATCGCGAAGATCGACAAATTCGGTGGCGCGTGCCAAAGGCATGTTTGATCCCATCCAGATCCGGATTCCATGTGGTTCCTTGCAATTTCCACACCAGACCCTGCGAATTGACGGGACAGCGCGAGAATGTGACTAAAGTAATATTCCAAGGGCGTAAAGAGTAACCTTTTTAGGGTTAAATCGTGTCATTTCGATGGAATCTGCGCTCCGAGTGGTGCAAGAATTTGCATTGGTGGGGATTGATTTTCCACTTTTGGTGGTAGACTTGTCGCCACAGGCAGAAATTCCCTGCTGCGGACGATGCGAGTTGTTCGTCCTTCGTTGTAATAATGCCTGCATCAGGAAAGAAAAAATCTCACAACTTGTTTTGTCAGGAATGAAGGTGGCTGAATGGCGAGCGCACAAGATGTGCGGCCTATGAAGGTTCCGGGCGGACGCAAGTCCCAAATCGCAGTCCTCGACGCCAATCCGGCGGTTCTGGACTACATTCACCGGATTCTTGCGAAAAATTTCAGCGTGAGCCTGTATACCGAGGCCCACGAACTCAGCAGGAGCCTGAGAGAATCTCCCAAGCCTGATCTGCTTCTGGTGGACTGCAACATTGCCGACGATAAAGCGGACGAGGATCCCCTCGGCCTGCTCGCGAATATTCATGCGTCCAACCCATCGCTTCCCATCATCATGCTTGCTTGTTCAGTTGAGGGAGAATTGAACCAGGTCTTGGCGGCCGCACGCATGGGTGCAGTGGACGTAGTCCTCAAGCCTTTTGGAGAAAGAGACATCGACCTTGCGGTGCAGCGCTGCCTCAAGAAGGCGGACAAGCAACCCGCCGGCGACGACATCGACGAAATTCCCCTGAATGAAAACACCTCCTTTGTCCGGTGCAGCAAGCGCATGCGGGAAATCGAATCCCAATGCAGGCTCGTCGCGCGCGCCGACATCCCCGTTCTCATACTCGGAGAGAGTGGCACCGGCAAAGAAGTCGCGGCCATGTTGATTCACAAAATGTCGGCACGCAGCCAGCGCAGCTTCCTGAAGGTGAATTGCGCGGCCATGCCCGCCGACTTGCTCGAAAGCGAACTTTTCGGGTATGAGCAAGGCGCCTTTACCGGCGCTGTCAAGTCCAAGCCCGGCAAGTTCGAGATCTGCGATAAGGGCACAATCTTATTGGACGAGATCGCGGAAATGCCGCCCGCTCTGCAGGCCAAGCTGTTACAGGTTCTTCAGGATGGGAGCTTCGCACGCCTGGGCAGCCGCGCCAGCGTCAAAGTGGATGTGCGTGTGATTGCCGCAACGAACATCGACATCAAAGAAGCAATTGCTCGCAAGACGTTTCGCGAGGACCTCTACTACCGTCTGAATGGATTCACCTTGGAGATGCCGCCGCTGCGTGAGCGCATTGAGGAGGTCCCGCTCCTGTGCCAGCACTTTATGCGCAAAGTGGCCGCAAAGTATGAGTGCGACCCCTTGCCCATTTCTCCTGCCCTGATGCAGGCGCTCACCAGTCACACGTGGCCGGGCAATCTTCGTGAGCTGGAGAATGTGGTCAAGCGCTATCTCGTCCTGGCCGACGAGCAGGCAATCATGAACGAGCTCATCCCCTGGCGCCGTGCGGGATCGTCAGCGTCTGTCGCGGAACGCCCAGGCGACGACAAGGGTCTGAAGCACCTGGTGCGAAACCTGAAGGGGGGTGCGGAGGCTGCCGCGATCGCACAATCGTTGGAGTGCTCGGGCTGGAACCGCAAGGCGGCGGCAAACGATCTGCAAATCAGTTATAAGGCTCTTTTATACAAGATCAAACAGTACAATCTCACTCCACCGCCAAAACAGTACGGCTCCAATCGGACACAAACGGTCTGACCCGATTCGCGGATGGCGGAAATTCGTCCAAGGCGGAGAACTGTACTGCAATTTGGCGTCAGGCTTATCGAGGATCGTCCGTAATCATGGCTCCAGAACATAGCCAAAGTGTTGCCTTGCATGAGGAGGCTTCATGCCCAGCCACTTTTTCTCTTGAATGGGGCTACATCCTCAGTACTGCGAGGATTGTTACCAATGTTCACGGATATAGCACAAAACTGTAATGGTCAACGCTCAAAAACGGCGCAGAATGATCTACATGCGTCGTCTATGCTGCGCCGTGTCACCGGCTTTGACGAAGTGAGAGAGAACGCGACTCATGATCGAGAGGGATACAACTAAATCGGAAAAAGTTGTGATCCAATTTGGGACCAGAACCGTCAAGGGCTACCTGGAATCCCCGGCTTGGAACACCATCGAAGAGTTGCTAAGCGGTGCTCCCCTTAGCACTCCTGAGACCCTGCGTGTTCGCTTATTCGAATCGGGTACCATCGAGGAGATCTCAATCAAGGATGTCAAGGCCATCTTTTATGTACACAACTTCGACGGGGACGCAAATCACAAAGAGATGAGTTTTTATGGTAAATCGCCCATTGTCCATGGAATATGGATGAGGATCCAATTTCTCGATGGGGAAGTGATCGAGGGGATCGTACATAACTCCATTCGCTATTTGGTTGACCCCGGATTCTTTCTTGTGCCAACCCATCCCGGCAGCAACAATAAGCTTGTTTACGTTTCGAAGAGCCAGCTCGCCGACCATCGCGTTCTCGGCACGCGCAACTTGAACAGCGTTTTCGATTCTGCTCTAAACGGGATGCGCGATGCTAAGGGGCTTCTTCCTCAAGAAAAAGCCACCTCCCACGAGGTCGGCGATGTCAAGAAGTGAATGGAAAGCGCTCTAAGCGATGGACACAGCCTCTCTTGAGAGCACCGAAATCTTCATATGAGTGTTTTATGCCGCCAGGCGGTTTCCTTCGGTCCTGGATAAGTCAAGCCTGGACCGGATGAATTTCACGAGGATAGAGGTATTGGTGTCAGCCGCG